>WNGH01024215.1_pt1 | contig 13142 bp, 4 predicted proteins | sample 5400631 | NCBI WGS metagenome assembly WNGH01 (sample SAMN13153373, study PRJNA577476) | soil metagenome | isolation source: 115 cm soil or saprolite under Garry oak tree replicate 1 | place: USA:California | collected 2016-06-15
GAACTTACAACCTTCCCTTGGCTTAAAACGCCTGGCCGATGCTGAAGAAGAGCCCTGTGAGACTCTCGCCGGGTTTGCGATCGAGTTTCACGCCGAGGTCGAGGCGGAGCAGCAAGAAACCGGTGCGCACCCGGATTCCGAAGCCGGCGGCTTTGCGGATGGAGAACGGGTTGAAATCGGAAATCGTAGCGTAGACGTTGCCGAGATCGACGAAACCGACGCCATCGAAGATACTGAAAAGAGGGAACCGGACCTCGTTGTTGACGAGGAACACAGCCTCGCCCCCCGCTGGGACCCCGATGTCATCCTTGGGGCCGACGCCATTCTGTTTGAAACCGCGGAGAGTCGTGCCGCCGCCGGCAAAGAAGCGTTCCGAACGGATCACGTCCTGCCCCCCGAGGGCTTTGATGAGCCCCAGGCGCAAGCCTCCCGCATAAACAAAGCGCGATTCCTGCCCGCGCGGCAATTCCTTGGGGTCGCTCAGCGGCCGGTAGTGAAAGTACTGGCCGTAGTATTTCAAGAACGCCAGGTCCGACCCGAGCTTTTTTGAGGCAAATTCGAAACCGTGCGAAGTGAAGGACCCGCGCGTGGCATCCAGCACGTGGTCGCGAGTGTCGCGCGTCAACGTCCCGACCAGGCGGGCGACAGGGAGAGTGATATCGAAGGGAATCAGATCATCCGGATTCGGTTCTTTGTCGAAGGTGTGAGCGCGCTCGAACCGGTAGCCATAGTTAAAGAGAAAGCTGTTCTTGAGGCGTTTCTCCTGCTGGATCGAGAAGCCCGCTCTGTCGGTGATGAAGGTTTTCGGGAATCCAAGGTCATCGGTGAAGGTTGATATCTCACGGCGCAGGAAGGCTGTGGCGTCGGTCTTGAAAGGTATGCCGCGAATGCCGGGCTGGCTGAAATAAAGGCGGGCTTCCCTGAGATCCATGTCATACCGTGTCCTGAGACCGAGGATGGCGGCCCTTCCCAGCAGGTTCCGATGCGCGGCGTCCGCGATGAACCCGGGGCCGCGTTCCGTGTCGAAGAAACCGCCGTAACGGAAGCGATAGGGTTCGACCTCTTTCAGCTTCACGCGGATCCGTACCGGCTTGATGCCGGGCGCCGCGGGACTCCCCTGGATCTCCTCAGTCTCCAGATCCGCGAGCGAGTAGACGCCCGTTTCGTAGAGGTTCTTGCGCGCTCGACTCGGCGATCTCGAAAGAAAGGTTCGCCAGGCCGGCGGCCGGGTCCTGGGCAGTGCGGTAGCTGATTTCCACATCGTGGTAACCGTTGCTCCAGTAGAACCGCTGGAGCGCCGCGACAGAGTTGCTCACAAGTTCCGGTTTGTAAGATTCTCCTGGCGAAACAGGGACGGCGCCTTTGAGCTTCTCATCCGGGAAGGCTTGGTTTCCCGTGAAATCCAGGCTGCCGATTTTGAAAAGACGCCCCTCCTGGATCGGGATAGAGACTTTTCCAGACCCCGCGGCTGCATCGAGCTCCAGACGGGGCGAATTAATCTTGGCCTGAAGATAGCCGTTGCGCTGGTAGAAGCGGGTCAGGAAGTCGATGACCTTGCGGGGTTCGGTGTAGACGGCGAGTTTCAGATCGGCCCGGACGAGCTCCTTCTCCAATTCGTCGGGGTTGATTCCAGAAGCGCCTTCGAATGCGAGCTCGACCTCCCGAAAGCGTGTTCCGGGCGAAATGGAAAAACGCACCTGCTCCCGGTCTTCTTGACCACTGATCGCGTACTCGACCGTCGCTTGCAGATACCCCTCCTTGACCAGCGATCTTCGTATTGCCTGGATGGCCTCGTCGCCTCGCTGCGCATCGAACACACCATCCCTCCAGACCCGTCGAACTTCTTCCCGGACGTCCTTCGAAACGTCGAACCCTTCAAACGTAAACTCGAGCTCGGGACCGGCTTTGATGTTGAACTTCAGATCGACGGTGTCGTTTTTGGTTTGTCTGTCGAGGCGTATCTTCGCCTCCAATCGCCCTTGGCCGGCGTAAAACTCCTGCAAACGATCGATCCTCTTCTGCAGCTTGAAGAAGTCGTACCGGTCTCCCGCCTTGTAGCCCAGCTTGTTGAACAGGACCTTTTCTGGAAACGCGGGCGATCCCGCGAAATCGATCGAGCCGATTTCCTTCTTCCTGCGCGCAGGGCGCTCGGATTTTCCCAGGGCCGAGGGGCCGCCGAAACGGAGGTCGTGCTGGAACTCGAGCCTGTAGCTGTTGTCCTCTTGCTTTATTCCCCGCGTGTTGAATCTCCGCGAGAGATCGTATTCCGCGATCCAGATTTGATCGCTGCTGTCGGTCAGGTTCATGGAGTAGACAAAGTGCAACTTGTTCGTGATGTCCTGGCCGACCGTGAGCCGCGCTGACGGGTCCGACTCCGCGGAAATCAGGTGCGGCTCAATACGGACACTGCTGAGACCCAGCGCCCTCTGCGCCCCGCCCGAGATCTTTTGACCGGCTGCACCCGCAAGATAGGAAAGGGCCTGCTCTTTGGCAACCGTCAGCTCTTCGCCTCGAAACTCTTCAAGAGGTCTGCCCGTAAGCAACAGCGAGATTATGTCCGGTTCTGGGAGGGCAGGGTCCGAGGTCAGGGTGGACTTGATGGTCTTCGGGGATCCGCTGACGCGCAATGTGACATCATATTCCTTGACCTTGGTGGTCGCCTGTATGTCCAGGTTTGGCTCAATCTGAGTCTGGTTGGTGAAGTCGATTATCCCTCTTTCGATCAGGTAACTCCTCTCGTTCAGGCGGATCTCGCCCCCCTCTTCCATCGCGATCCGCCCGGTCACCGAGGGGTGATAATAGGAGCCGACGAGCCTGAGGTTGGCATCGGCAACGAGTTTCGCCAGGTTGTTGTCCACGACGATGGGCCCCTGGCTGACAACGGCAATGTTGTACCGGATCCGCGAGAGCAGCGGGTTGGGTTCCTGGCCGAGATCGGCAGTTTGTTCGGAGCGAAGGTAGTTGAGAAGCTCCCCTTCGATCTTCAGAGGGTCTTTGTAGGAGCCTTCCTGAATGCGAACTTCGCCTCCGATCTCTATAAAGCGGCCGGCCGAGCGCACTTTCAGACCGGCATCGGCCCGAGTCTTCAGGCCTTCGGGGAAGTTCAGAAAGACATTTTCGAGCGAGGCGTCTATGTTGATTTCCTGTGGTTCTCCCCCCGCGTAGCCGGCCGAGCCAGTGGCCTGGAGGGAGCCCCCGTTTACATTTCCGCTGAACTTTTCAATTGTCATGCGATCGCGAGTGAGGTTCAGCCGGATATCGAGGTTGTCGGCGGCGATCTTGGGCGCCGTGAGACTTGCCTGACCGTCAGCGAGTTGAACGAATCCGGAGACCTCGGGAGCGGTCAGCGTCCCTCCCACGTTGACCCTCACCTGCGTTGCGCCGGCCGCTCTCAGATCCTTTGTCATGAAGGTGAGGATCCCGGCATCCATATCCCCTTCCAGGCGAAGGTCGAGGGGCGCGCCCGGTTCCAAACCCGCGGTGCCGCTCAATTCAATTTTGGTCTCCGGGCCGGTTAGTCGAAAATTTTCTATGCGCGCCAGCCCATCGCGCACAACGACGCTCGCCGGCTGCGCCTGCTGCACGACGTAGTCTTCCAGTTGCAGTTTGAGCTGGTCGGAGGTGACATTCGCTGTCAGCGCTGCGAGATCCATGCGAGGCGCCTCCACCGTCGCATGGAGGCCCAGGACGCCGGTGACGCCTGCCGGAAGCTCTCCCGTCGATTGAAGCTGAAGTCCCTCGAGGCTGGCCGAAAGGCGCCCGGGCGCATTCTTGCGCTCGAATTGAACGGGGAGAGCCTCGGGCAGCAATCCCAAAGGGAGCTCTCCGGAGAGAGCGAGCTTGGCGGAGGACCATTCCGCGGTCGCCTGAGTGACAACTAACGAGCCGTTCTCAAGACTTGCCGTCAGCGTGATGCCCGCAAGGGGCATGCGAAGGGCCGGGTAATGCAGGAATCCATTAGCGAGAGAGATGGGACCGGAAGCCTTCAACCGGCTCGGTGTCCCCGCGAGCCGCAGGTCGAGATTCAGGTCTCCAGTCACGTAGAGGCCGGGGGGCGCCGGCAAGAAAGGGAAGATCTGGCCTACGTCCAGCCGGGCTTTGACGCTCAGATCTGGTGCATCACGCTCGTCGATCGGCATTGTTCCGGAGATCTGGACCTCCGAGTTTTGGGAAACGAAAGTCGCCGGCTGGATGCGGAGCAAGCCGCCCTGATAATCAACCGCAACGGCTCCGCGGTTGCGAATCTCGCGATCTCGAAGGGTAACCCGCAGGTCGCGAACCTGAGCAGTCGCTGTTCCGTCTTTCCACTCGCTCAAGTTCCCGGAAGCGGTGATGGCAGCCTCGAGATTTCCACCGAGCGGCCGCTCGCCACCCACCTGGATCCCCAGCAACGAAAGGTCCGTCTTTTCGGCTTGCACTTTCAACTGGGCGGGATAGGGAGGCTCGATGCCGATCCGCGCGGTCGAAGTCAGAGCCAGGCGCGGGGCGCGGGCCTCGACTGTAGCTTCACGCCCTCGGAGTGTGGCGCTGGCTTTCACAGGCCCGGCCGTCTGGTTGCGCACCTCGAGATCCGCGACATCCAGCTTCAAGTCCAGAAGCGGATTTTCGATAGTTCCCTGTCCGGAAGCTGCGAACGAGACCTTGCCCCGCATGGGAATCTCCCCCGGCAGCTTCAGCTGTTCCAAGGTCAGGTCCTTCCCGTCAGCCCGCAACGAGTACTGACCGGACTGGAAATCGTAAGCGAGCTTCGCCTCGACGAAGTCCTGCACGGAGTCGCCGGGCGTCTTGTCCAGGAAAAAGCGGGTGGTCTCGAGCCTGTTCCCGGCGAGCCGCGCTTCTACTCCGAGGGCTCCCAGCGGCTCGCCGTAGAGTTTCAGATTCGAGGCCGAGACTCGCAATTCTCCGGCGAGAGCGTTCACCTGCCCGCTCAAATGAGCCGAAGCCTGGAAGATCCCTTCCGCGGGGATCTGCACTTTGAGTGCGGAGAGAATTGGGGCAATAGATCCTTGATCCACCCACGCCTCGATGTCCAATGGCGCCGCGTCCGTCTCCAGACCGACGACCCCTCTGGCGTGCAGCGTCTGGCCTGCGACAGTTGCCATCACTTCCTTGAGGCGGATGGACGACCGGTCGATCTCGGCGGCGACCTTCACGCTCGCATCAGTCAGCTCTCCGATCCGGAGACGCGGCGCTTCCACGGAAGCGATGACCATCGGTCGCTCCAGCGTTCCCTGGAGCGTGGCCGAGAAATCAGCGGCTCCCACCAGGTCCACATTGATGAGACGTTCTTCTCTGCCCAGGAAGAGAGATATCTGGGAGAGGAGGCCCTCGATGCTTTCAACCGACCCCTCGATTTGCCCCTCGATCTTATCCATCGATTTCACGGAGACCTGTCCCCGCGCTTTCGCTTCCAGCAGGCTGGCCGATTCAACCAGGGCCTGTATTCGATCGTCCTGAAACTTGAAGGAAAGCGAGGCCGAAACCGGAAGGACATCCCGGGCGGGGCCAGGCCGGCTGGCGGCCAGGCGAAGTCGAGAATCGCCATTCAGCCGGGAGTAATCCAGTCCCTGCCATTTCGCTCTGACGTCTCCGGTGACGCGACTGGCCAGTCGAACGGGGAGATGGAAGAGACGCATGATGCGCTGAAGCTCAAACTCGTTAACCCTGGCCTGAATCGAGCTGATGCCCGCTTCCCGGTCGAGCGCCAGATCGGCCGCACCTTGTGCCGAGCCATCCGGGGAGCGAGCGTCGAAGCGCTCCAGGCGCAGGCGCCGGGCGCTGCTGTCCCATCCTACCGAAGTATCGATCCCAATCTGGTCGTATCCTGCCACCGTCAGGCCGCTGCACCCGACCTGGCCTGAAACTCTGATTTCCTTCAATGATCCGGTGAGAGACACTCGCGCGCGAATGGCTCCTCGCAGTTTTTCTTCCAGCCCCGCGAGCCGGTCGATCTCTGACAGGTCGAGGTTGGTCTGCACGTTGAAATCAAGAACCGGGTCCGCAAAGTTCTTGATCGAGCCCGATCCGCTGACCTGAGAATTCGAAGAGCTGAACCCAAGGCTTTCGAGAATCAGTTCTCTCTTCCTGGCTTGGGCCGCCAGGTCCAGTCGATCGACGGCGAGAGAACGATTTTGATAGATCGCAAAGCCCTGCTTCGTGGCGCGCAGCAGCAGATCGTGGTTGAGGGTTAGCGGGTTTCCGTCGATCTGCGCGTGCAAACCGGGGAGCTCTACTCGAAGACCGTGCCGGCGGTCCTCGAACGAAAATGACGCTTCAGCGCTTTCCAGAGAATCGATCAGGAAATCCGGCAGCTCTTCGAAAGGCTTGGGGCTCGGGCTTGACGGGATGTTGCTGCGCCCGTTCTTTTCGATCAGAACGGTGATCTTAACCCCGTCGAGACGCGCGGCCTGAACGGCCACAGGGCCTCGAAGGAGCCCCATCAACCCCATTCGAAGGTTGGCTCTTTCGATCTCGATCAGAGGGGGCAGGTCAGGCGTGGCGACAGAGCTCAGGCTCGCCTTTTCCACCAGAAGGGAGAGCCGGAAGAGATTGGGCCGCACCCGGCCTACCTTCAGCTCGATCCCGTATTCCGTGCGCAGGTAGGCCTGCAGTCTTTCGAGCGCGTACCTGTTCACGGCCGGCGTGTGCGCGACGGCCACGATAATGACCGCTGCAATGAGGATCGCTGCCCCCGTGAGCGCGAGGGCCCTGCGTTTCGCCCGGACCAATTCTTCGCGTCTTTGCGTCTTAGCGGTGAATGCGGCCAAACTGCTTTCACCACAAAGACGCGAAGACGCGAAGAACCTCCATCTAGCGTATGCTTCTCAGGAGCGCCCGCACTTTCGGAGCCTCGGGTGCATTCGGGGCCAGAGTGAGGAAGGTCTCGAAATGCTTGACCATCTTGTCCGGTTTCTTCAGCTGGTTATACGCAAGCCCGGCGTAGTAACGGGAGTACGCGTGATTCGGGTCGAGCTCGGCGCACTTCTCAAAATCGCGCACGGCCGCGGCGTAGTCCTTTCGCGCCGCCTCGATCTGGCCGCGGTAATAGTAGACCTCGGCGTTGCCGGCATTTGCCTTCTGGGCTTCATTCAAAGCTTGTTGAGCCTTGTCCCAATCTTTCAGCCCCATATAGGCGCGCGCCAAACCCACTTGCGCCCTGTCGGCTGCGCCGGAAAGCTCAAAGGCTTTCTTGAAGTTGTTGATCGCCGGCTCAAATTTCTGCAACTCGAGCCGGGTTAGCCCCAGGAAGATATGCGCCTCTGGATTCCGCTGTTCCTCCAGCGCTGCGGCCTGCAGGACAGTTTCCGCCTCCGCGTATTTCTTTGCTTGATAGAGCTGTTTCCCCCTTTCAAGTTTCTCTCCTGCGGCGGCAGGGAGCGCGCGCAGGCCCGACAAAAGCAGGAGCAGGCCCGCCACGGCGGCACACCGCTTCAGTAACGCAGATTCCTTCGCTTGTTGCGAGCTGACAGTTGAGGTCATGTGTCCTTCTCTCTTCTTGGGGGGGACCTACGGGCACTCGGGGACAAAGCGCTAAGCAAAAACACTCTAAGAGTGTAAAGGATGGCTCGCCGCTCGGCAATTCGTAAAACTCGGTGGGGTGTAATAAGTGGGAGTCAAGCAGCGCGCCCGGAGAGACTGTGAGCTCCTTCGCCCCGTTGGGACAGAACACATTACATATGGCTCATCGAAGAGCTGGGGCGCTTCAGAAACACTATTGCATATTGGAAGATGATCTTCCAATATGCAAGGCATGTGGAGGAGAATCGCCGGCAAACAACTTCGGGCTCTGTGGAAACAGTTCCCCGCGGTTCTGATCCTGGGCGCGCGCCAGGTGGGCAAGACGACACTGGCGAGAGCGACTTTCCCGAATGCCGATTACTGTGACTTGCAAGCGCCTGAGCTGCGCGAACTGTTCACCTCCGAGCCCGCCTTTCAGATCGAGCAACGCGGCGGCAAGGTGTTGATCTTGGATGAGGCGCAGGTCGTGCCGCCGTTGTTCGCCGCATTGCGCGGCATCATTGACCGTCAACGCAAGGTCAACGGGCGGTTCCTTCTGCTGGGCTCAGCCAATCCGAGGTTGGTCCGGCAGATCTCAGAGTCGCTGGCAGGGCGGGTAGGCATTCTTGACTTGGACCCACTTACCGTGCTCGAAGTGAGACGAGGCCGGCCGGTGTTCCGCATCTGGTGGGAGTCCTATCTGCGCACCTACGGCGAACGGGATTTGCCGCAACTCGGATTGAGCCCGGAGCCACTGCTGTTGCGCCGGCTCATCACCATGCTGGCGCATCAACAGGGCGGCTTGCTGAACGCCTCGCATCTGGCGAACTCCCTCGGCGTTTCTCACCACACGGTCCGGCGCTACGTCGAGGTTCTGGAACAGACGTACCTTGTGCGAGTGCTGCCGCCGTATTTTCGAAACGTGGGCAAGCGGCTGACCAGGTCACCGAAGGTATATTTGCGGGACACCGGGCTCCTGCACCACCTGCTGAACATTTCGACCTCGGAGGAGCTCAATACGCATCCGGTGCGCGGGTCCAGCTGGGAAACCTTCGTGCTGGAGGATCTGGTCCGGCGGGAAAAACTGAGCCACCCGCATACGCAGTTTTTCTTCTGGCGCACAGCCGCTGGTCTGGAGGCGGACCTGGTGTTCGACCGCGGGTCGGAGCGAGTAGTTTTTGAAATCAAGGCCGGCGAAGGGGAACCGCTTCGCACGATGCGCCGCCTGCAAAGTGCCATGACGGACGTCGATGCCCGGCGCGCGTACTTGGTCACACAGGCAGATGGTATCGTCGCTCTGGCGCCAAAGGTGGAGCGACGGGGATTCGCCCGTTGCGTGGACTGGCTGCCGTAGAGCGTCGGGGCAAGCTGCTGGCCGCGTCACTGGTCACAGGAGGGCTGGTCGATGTCAACTGGGGGAGGAACGTACGGAGGCCGGCGGGAGCTGCGGCCGTTTTACTCGTAGCGCAGAGCAATCATCGGATCGACCCGGGCAGCCCTGCGCATTGCGCGGCCACCGCTTGCTGCGGCCCGCGGACCCGCGCTCGCCTTCCTTCAAGGCTTGGGCCGGATCGCGCCGCGACATCTAGGTCCTCTTGGTGGAGACAAAGTTCACAGATCGGTCAAGTTTCGCATGGCCGGGACGGCCATGCCACGAAGCCATCGTGGCACGGGCGTCTCGCCCGTGACTGGACTGGGCGGTATGAGGATCGCTCGCTAGGTACGCTAGGTCCTCTTGCTGCGAACAAAGTTCACAAACTGGTCAAATTTTGCGTCATGGCGGGCGCAGGTTCCGAGTTCTGCCTTCAGGCTGCACTTGCGCCGGGCAGGCTAAAGCCTGAACTCCAAACCGGCCGTGCGCATTCACGGGCGAGACGCCCGTGAATGACCGGGAGATTCGCCGGTGGTAGACTAATGTTCTCTTTGCAATCCGCTCCCCAGGAAAGACCGGGGCATTTTTCACGAAACTAGCCGATCCGGCCGGTTGTGCTGGACGACACGTAGGGGGCATGGGGCCGCCTGCGAGGCGCGGCGAAGGAGGAAAGGTTGAAAAAGCTCGTTGCGGCCGGCTGCGGCTTCGTCGCCCTGCTCGGTATGACGGCGCCCGCTGCGTCGTTTCGTCCGCTACCGCTGCCGGCGCAGGACCAGAAGGTGCTGCGGGACAACTTTGCGCTTTGTCTCTCCAAGCTTAAGGGACCTTACACCGAGAACTTTTGCGTGTGCCCGGATGGCAGGAAAGTTGCAGTGCGGGGAGCGAACGGGCAGGTGGGCGCCGCGTGCAAGAACGCGCTCTTCTGCGCGGCCTTCCGCGCGCCCTGGGCAGAGGCGTTGGCGAAACAGCGCATGTACATCGCCAATCTCTTCTCGCGCGATCTCTACCTCTGGAACAGCTTTCCGGATCACAACGACCTGGTACGGGGCTACATTCTCGAGAAGTACTTCACCGAAACCAATCCGGCCAGCAAATTGAGCCGGCTCCGGTCCTTCGGCGGCCTCTCCGGCGCCGAATACGAGACCCCCGCGTCAGCCCGCTTTTTCGAGCGCTATCTGAGCGCTCCCGAGTTCAAGGACAACCGCCATTTCCTGCTGGCCTACGAGCTGCAGAAACGCTACTTCGTGCGCGAGGATCTCGGCCAGATTGAGAAGGTGCGCGCCATGTCCTCGCGCATTCAGGCCGCCGATCCAGAGTTCAAGCCGCTGCGGGACGCGATCCACAACCAGCTTTCCCCCGGCCTGGTTCCACAGCTGGCGACGTATCGGGACCGCCTCCCCCCGGGAACGACACGTTCGCAGATCGACGAGCTCACCAAGGAGATCAATAAACTGACTTCGCTCGACGAGGGCGCGTTCAAGAGCCAGGTTGCGCAAATCGAAGACGAGGCGCTGCGCTCCCAGCTCACGGTGCGGCTCCCTGCGCCGAACGCCGATCGGGTCGATGCCATTTCTTCTCTGGCGTCGCTCATGGTGCTGGCGCGGCAGACGGTGGCGGGGCGCAAGACGGCCCCTGGCGATGCCCGGCGTCTGATCGACCTCGACATCACGCTGGCCGGGCTCATCCAGAACCGCGGGAACGCGCTGCTGGAGAGCGGCGCCGGTCTGCCGGCTAAGCGGCATCTGCAGCTTCTCAGCGCCCTCACCGACGCGACTTACGGCGCCGGCTTGCTCGGCGAGCGGGAGCGCGAGGCCGCCGGCGCTGCCCTGCGTGATCTCATGTCGGCGCCGCGACAATCGCGCAGAAACTTCACGGCGAAGCTGAGGGAGGCCGAACGAGTGGTCGAGTGGGCCCAGAGTAATGCCGTGCTCGCCTTCGCGGAGGTGTGGGCGCCCTGGACCATGCTGCTGCCGCCAACCGCCTCCATCAGGGACGACATCCTGCGCAGCTCGCCAATGCTGCTCTATGCGCGGGTGGCGCGCCGCCTGGACGAATACGCCACCGGAGGGGAGCGCACTCGTCATGACCTCTTCGGCGCCGCGGCCGACACCGGCGTGCGCGCGCTCAACCCCGGGCTTGCCCTCGGCCGCCTGCGGGTCGCGCCGAAGGACGGCGCGTATACCCGGGACGAGATCGTGGCGCTCGCCTATACGCCTGCCGACCTCGACCCGGCCGCCGGCATCCTCACCCAGGGCGAGGGCAACGTGCTGTCGCACGTGCAACTGCTGGCGCGCGCGCTCGGGATTCCCAACGTCGTGCTTGGGCCCAGCGCCTACCAAAAGATCGCGCCGCACGACGGACAGCAGGTGTTTTTCATCGTCACCCCCGGGGGCCGGGTCATCATTAAAGAAGCCTCCGCCATGACGCCGCAGGACAAAGCGGTCTACGAAGAATACACGCGCAACCAGACGCGATCGGCCGCCGCCAGCCTGGGGAACCAGCGGCCCCGGCTGCACATCGATCGCGCCAAGATCGACTTGAGCCGGAACATGCCGATCGGCCTGAACGCGGTTCGACGCAAGGACTCGGGCCGCTTCTGCGGGCCCAAGGCGGCCTACCTCGGGGAGCTGAAGCATCTTTTCCCCGACCATGTTGCGCGCGGAATCGTGGTGCCGTTCGGCGCCTACTACGACCATTACCGGAACGCCAGGGTTGCCGTGCCCGACAAGCTGCGGGGACTCGGCATCCAGATGCCGGGCGAGCGTCTGCCGGACTTCGCCGAACGCACGTACAAAGAGTTCTTCGGGGTGATGATCCCGGCCAGGAAGAGCGAGAAAGACCTGGCGGCGTGGATCACCCCCCGCCTCGACATCATGCGCTACTCCCTCCGCCAGGCGCCCTTGTCTCCAGCGCTCAAGCAGGCCATCCGCGATGGCCTGGATCGGGAAGGGCTTCTCGAGAACGGCGACAAGTCGCAAAGCGTCGGCTGCTTCGTCCGCAGCGACACCAACGTTGAAGATCTTGAGGACTTCAACGGCGCCGGGCTCAACCTCACCGTCTTCAACCGCAAGTCGCTCGACGAGATCTACGAGGGGCTGAAGGAGGTCTGGGCTTCGCCCTTCGAGTTCCGCTCGTTCTCCTGGCGCCAGACGCTCATCGACGATCCGATCTGCTGCGGACGTCAACACCGGTGACACGGTGAAAATGACCGTGGCCACTTCCGAAGGGGTCGGTGGCGCCGTGGACGGTACCTCGGCGGAGACTCTGCTGTGGTCGCCGCGGGGTGTCGAGCTGGTGACCCTCTTCAAATCACCATGGAAAAACCAGCTGCTACCCGGCGGCGGCAGCGCGATCGTCCCATCGACGGGCAAGGACACCGTTCTCGAGCCGGACGAGTTGAAGCAGATCATCGCCGCGGGCCAAAAGATCTCCGCGACCTTCGAGCCTGCGCGCGACCCGGCGGGGAAACCGCGCCCGTGGGACATCGAGTTCGGGTTCAAGGGCGGTAAGCTTTGGCTCTTCCAATGCCGGCCGTTCCTGGGCAGCGATGAGCTCAAGAACATCCCGGCACTTGCGCCGCTTGAGATCCCGAGAGCAAGCAGCGCAGACAAGCAGACACTATCCTTGGAGGAGATCCTGCGATGAACGTCGATCCGCCAGGGCGACTCACCCGCGCGCCCTTGCAACCACTGGCCGTCTTGCTGGCGTTGGGCCTGGCCCTGTCGCCGTGGCCCGCCTTCGCGGCGCCGGACGGCGGCGACACGGCGTGGGACGGAAGCGAACCGCCACAGGGGGTCTACTTCTACTGGTACGAGCCGTCCTTCTACGCCGGCTTCGCGCCGCGAACCCAGGACCCGCAGCGCGTACACATTCGCTTGTCGCGCGGCAATCAGGTGCGCGCGACGGTCGTGCTGGGCGATCCGGAGATCGATGCCTATCTCGGCGATCTGGTGTTGCGGCAGAAAACCTACCAGGAGCTGATCGACGCGAAGGTCATCGAGCTGACCACGAACAAGGCTTATGAGCGCTTCGTTGAGAGGCTCGACCACGCAGGTGTGGCAGATGCGGTCAAGAGCCGGGATAGCCTCGGGCCGGCGGCTTACCGCCAGAAGAGCCTCGAGATCATGAGCGCGCTCAATCCCGGCCGCGTCTTTCGCATCAAGATGCCGGTGGACGGCCTGCTCGCAGGCTGGCGCGCGCAGCTCGCCGGCATGAGCGCCGAGGACCTGGCCGTCCCGGCGAAGCAGCTCGACGCCGCCAACGCGATCCTTCC
>WNGH01005805.1_pt1 | contig 13141 bp, 8 predicted proteins | sample 5400631 | NCBI WGS metagenome assembly WNGH01 (sample SAMN13153373, study PRJNA577476) | soil metagenome | isolation source: 115 cm soil or saprolite under Garry oak tree replicate 1 | place: USA:California | collected 2016-06-15
CGTAGCCGCGATCCAATAGCTTGGGGATGAGGACCGAACCAATGAAACCGGCTCCGCCGGCGATGAGGATCTTCATGTCCAATAACACTCCTCTTCAGGATTTGTGGTATTGAAAATAGTTCGAGTTCGGTGACGCCAGCCATTCATCGAGGGTCTGGGCTTGGCGATCTTTGGCCGAGAGATCTGGATCTTTTACCGGCCAGTCAACGCCGATCTTCAAATCGTTCCATCGAATACCGGATTCCGCCTTATCGTTGTAAATACCTGTACATTTGTATTGAATCTCCGCAAAATCAGAGAGCACGCAGAATCCCCGAGCGAAACCAGCCGGCGCCCAGACGTGTTTCTTGTTTTCGGCCGAACCCTCCGTTCCAAACCATTTCCCCAATGTGGGAGACCCTTTACGAATGTCTACCGCCACCAAGAAGGCGGAGCCGTAGGTGACCCTCATCAGCTTGCCCATCGGCGGATCCCACTGGAAATGAAGCCCACGAATAACTCCCTTTTTGGACCGCGAGTGGTTGTCCTGTACGAATTCGGTCGGCAAGCCCAACGCTTTGAATTGATCCGCACGATAAGTCTCCATGAAAAATCCCCGCGCGTCTTCAAAAATCTCGGGAACCAAGACGACTAAGTCACCCAGGTGCCGCGACTCTATGCGGATTCCCATAGTTCCATTCTGGACGATTTTTCAACTCGCGTGATATGTAATCTTCAAATGTTGGTGCTCGCAAAAGGGTATGAGAATAACACTAAAAAAGGAAATCCCATTTAGCGAATCCGCTCCGTGCCCAGAACGCCGGTACTGGATTTACAGCTATGCGAGCGTACGCGTGTTTGTAGTGCTTACGCGAAGCGCAGTGTCGCGGCGGGCGGAGAGATAGCGGCTTAAGCCGTCGTCCCAGCTCGGCATGCTTAGCCCGAGGCCACGCAGCTTCTGTTTGCTTAGAACTGAATAGGCAGGGCGCTGCACCGGGCTGGCGAACTCACGGGAGCTGACTGGCTTGAGGTTTACAGGTAATTTCTCCAACTCGAAAATTTTGCGAGCGAATTCGTACCAGGAGCACTGGCCCTCCTCACTCACATGGTACAAACCGTAGGCCTCTGTGCGAATGAGCTGGCTCACGGCTTCGGCCAAATGGCCGGTAAAGGTCGGCGTCAGCACCTGATCGTCGACGACACGAATCGGCGCGCCTTCGCTAGCTTTCTTCAGCATGGTCTCCACAAAATTGCCGCCTTTGCCGGCGCTGCCCGCCACACCATAAAGCCCGCAGGTTCGGATGACAAAGCAGCGATCCCAAGTGAGCCCCAACACGTGTTCACCTGCGAGCTTGGAGACGCCATAGACATTCAAAGGGCGGGGCAAATCTGATTCGGTATAGGGGCGGCGCTGGGCGCCGTCAAAAACATAATCCGTGCTGAAGTGGACCAGGACAGCGTTCTTTGGACGACAAGCGAGGGCGAGGTTTCGTGGACCCACGGCATTGACGGCGAAGGACTGCGCGGGCTGCTTCTCGCACTCCTCTACCTTGTGAAAGGCTGCCGTGCTAATCACGACGTCTGCATGAATTGAACTTAAAACCCGGTCGACCTGCGCGGAGTCGGCAAAGGTCCGTACCTAGCTGGCCATTGGCCCCAATCACCGCCACTTTCATGTGCCACCAGTCGTTTTGGGCATCATCCGTTCGTACTAACGCCAGAGTCTTTCACGCGATTCGCTATGCCAGCGTCGCGTTAATAATTTAGACTCTGGCATGGAAACTGGCCCGATTATGATGCGCCTGCCAGTGTAACATTGCGGATGCACCCTTCGAGCAGAGCGCCTGCTCCTGGTAATACAAGAGCCTGAGATATTCCAAGAGAATTGCATGAGAGGGAAACTTATCTATTTTGGCTTCGGTCTGAGCGCAGTATTGCTCTGGCTGGTGCTGCGTAAGATCGACGTCGCGCGCATGATACAGGCAGTTCTGGCCATCAATGGCCGGTATTTTACGATCTCGCTTTGTTTTTATCTGCTGACGATTTATTTTCGTTCCGTACGCTGGCGTTACTTGCTGGAAGCCGACCCCCCCATTCCAGTCCCCGCGTTATTCTCTGCGACATCGATCGGACTGATGGCGAACAACATCCTTCCCGTGCGCATGGGTGACATCGTGCGTGCTTATCTAATTGGAAGACAGGCGAAAGTCAGTGGGGTGACTGCCTTCGCGACTCTGGCCGTCGAGCGCATTGTGGATGCGCTGTGTTTGCTTTCGATCCTGGGCTTCTATCTTCGCGCCATACATGGTCAGCAAATGCAGCAAGTGGGGCTGAGGATGGCCGCCTTGGGGGCGGCATTCGTACTTCTTCTTGCCAGTGGGATTGGAGTTCTCTACCTGGCATCCATCCGCCATCGCTGGGTAGAAAATCTCATCAGCCGTCTGCTGGAAACGCGGTTCCCAGGGGCCTCGCATAAAGTGCTGGGGTTATTCTCCAAGGCGGTTGCGGGGTTCAGCGCGTTACGCGATTGGCGCCAGCTTCTGCGCGTGCTTTTCTTCACCTTATGTCTCTGGTTTGCGGGAGCGGCCTCGTACTTTTACTTGATGCGCTCCTTCGCATTCCCCTTAGGATTTGGCAGCGCTTTGTTGGTGCTTGTTTTTGTGACTTTCGGCGTGGCTTTCCCTTCGGCGCCGGGCTTTGCCGGCACATTCCACGCGTTTTGCATTCTGGGGCTCTCGGTTGTGGGGATACAAAATCCAAGCCTAGCTGCCAGTTATGCCTTCACCTTGCATGGGACGGAGTGGCTCAGTGCCACGGCTTTGGGGTTTTACTTTCTTTGGCGCGAAGGCCTGTCTTTGAAGATGCTGCGGCAGCGAGATTTGGCCTCGACCCCGGCCCCAGCCTCATCCGACTAAAAGTTCTTTCGCCTGCTTAATCGTTGGTGCAAACGACTTATCGTTCCAAAATTCGATGATCGCAGCGCGAATATTGCGCGCGCGAAGATAGCGCCAGGTGTCTTCGCCTGGGTCAGCTGTCGCGTCCACCTTATCGGCGATTACGGCGGAAGGAGTGGAAGCCAGCAGCCCTTCACATTCGGTCCGGGAAGGCTTCATCAGGAATCCGCTCGGATTGAAAGGTGTGAGGAGGAAGGGAATCGTCAGATTCCACTCTTTCAACTTCGGCGCCAGCCATCCCAAATTATTCGTGGCCAAGCCCGGTTCCGTATGGAAGCGCTCTCGCATAGTTCTCACATACAATTCGAACAGGGACCGATTACCAAAGGCGAGCGCCAAATCGGTGATTTGCGGGTGAAGAAAAACGACTGGCGGCTCTAGAGATTTGAAGCTGGCCAACTCAACGTCGAATAAGATGCTCATGAGAGTATTGAAATCGCGCTTCAACACCCCTGGTGCTTTCAGAGCGCCGCGAATGCCGATCTTCAGCAGATCCACCAGCGCCATTTGTTGTATGCGCCGTCGTGCCGCTCCAACCAATCCGTAATCCGTGGCTTCGCGGACGTAACCAATAACGTTGGGAATTATGGGGTAAACCCGCAAGTTTGGAAATGTCTGCCGAGTCTTCTTCAACGCAGCCAAAACATCCAGTTGATTCAACGTAGCGACGGCGTCCACGCCCGCTGCCGCCGCATCATTGAAAACTGAGGCGATTTCCATGGGAGTCTGGAACCGCTCGACAAAATCCACCGGGGAATCTCTGCCGAGCAAACGGTTTCCGGTAAGATTTGCTGTCCCGAGCACCACCTGTGGCGAGCTTGCGTTCATAAGGTGACGCGTCCCTCGGTTGCCGAGCGGTAAAGTGCGTCCATCATTTCTTGCACTTTCAAGCCATCGAACCAGGAGACTCGAGCCGTCTGCTTCTGCTGGCACGCTTTGATGAAGTCCAGGTCTTCGTTGTAGTAACCCTCGCCGCCGTACTGCGGGCTCATATCGAAATCGGCCCTATCCATTTCGGCGCGCTGCCAGGTGGTCCAGCCTTTTGCATAAGCACCCGTGCTCTGGTTTAAATTCAGGCGTATGCGGGTGTCGTTGACCTCCAGGATGCCGGCTGAGCCTTGCAGGAAAATTTCCGTCTGTTCCACTGGGTAACCAGGCGTGCTCCAGGAGGTATCCAGCGTGCCGGCCACACCGTTGCCGAACTCCAATAGGGCCGTGGCGGCATCCTCCACTTGTTCAGAGTGAAGCCGGCGAGTCTGCGCGCAAACGGACCGCAATGGTCCAAAGAGCCGATAGAGCAGGAATAGCAAGTGACACGTGGAATTGGCGACGATGCCTCCTCCGGATTTCTTGGGGTCATAGATCCATCCGCGCTTGGGTGCAAACACCTGGCTGAGGTATAACGTCGACCGAAACAGAATCTCCTTACCGAGAACGCCGCTCGAAACGATTTCCCCGGCGCGTTCATAAACAGGATTGTGGCCTTTCATGTATCCCACGGCATGGACGATCGGGCGATCCTTCAGAAGATCGCAAAGCTTGCGGGCGGCATCGAGCGATTCCGCTAACGGTTTTTCGAGAAAAACATTCAGGTTTTTCTCCACCAATTGGCGCGCGATTGGATAATGAGTGAAAGCCGGGGTGCAAACGAAAACGGCATCGACCGAAGCCTGGTCCAAGGCTTCGTCGATCGATTTAAAGAACGGCGCCTTTAGGCCCATGGTGCGCACGTGGGCTCCCAAACTTTCATCTTGATCCACCAGCCCGACGATCCGCGCCGAAGGAAGAACACTCAATATGGAGGCGTGAAGGAGGCCCATCTTTCCCAAGCCGATAATGGCCACGTTCTGAACGGCTTGTTCCTTCCGAATCCCCTGTTTATTCGCGGGGTCCATTACCTCAGTTGCGGCCGCGGAACTCTCAGCCGCCGCGAAAGTTTGCAACAATCCCTCTCGCAATCCACGAGGGCTGAATCCGAAATCATTGCGGGCCGCATCAATGCTGCACACCTGGTTTTGGTTCAGCCCCAAGACATTGTCCCGAGTGAACGGCGGATTCTTGAGCAAGCTGAAAGCCGCGGCGAACGCGCGACACACGGGCAAGGAGAGATAGACGAAGGGTTTCTTTTTTCTTCGCGCATGCAGGATGGAGCGAATGAAGTCTTCGTAACTGACCAGGTCGCGGCCGCCCAGATCATAGGTTTTTCCGAGAGTCTGGTCACAACCCTGGCATTCGAGAATCGCATCGCACAGATCGAACACGTGGATGGGCCGAATCAGGCGTGAACCCGAGCCCAGAATAGGAACCACCGGAACGGTATCCAGCAGCCGTACCATTTTTGCAAACAACCCCTTCGATCCCGGCCCGTAAATTGTGCTCGGTTTAAGAATTGTGTAGGCAAGCGGCGACTCCTTCACCGCCAGATCGCCGGCCAGTTTAGTGCGAGCATAGGTGCTCGGATTCTGTTCGTTAGCGGACTGGGTGCTGACCATTATGAATCGGTCGATGCCCTGAGCCTGGCAAGCTTGCAGCAGATTTCGAGTTCCCTCCACATTCACCTGGAAGCTCTGCGCGTAATCCACTTTGGTTTCCGAGGTCGTGGCCGCACAGTGCACCACGACGCGAACAGGCGATTCCGCCGCGGCGCGAAGAGAGGGCGGATCCAGCAAATCCCCATAGCGGATTTCCATGCGGTTTGCATCTAAAGCCGAAGTTTCGCTGGTTCGCCTCACCATGCAACGGACGTCCCTCCCCTTTCGGGCTGCATAATTGGCGAGATGCGAACCGAGGAAACCCGACGCGCCCGTTATCAACATGGTCCCATTCGCTGGCAAATTTCCGGCTCCTATCGGACTTTAAGTTTAAGATTGCACATGTATCCTACAGACGTTTTACGCAGTCGAAAACCCGTCCATACAGTTTCGCAATGACGCTTGGGACACAAACGAGGAGATTTGTGGTCACTGGGGCGACCGGCTACCTGGGGCCGTGGCTCGCGCGCGAAATTGTCCAACAGTTTGGCGCCTGCTCGCTTACCTGCCTGATACCGAAGGTATTGCCTCCGATTGAGCAGAAGTCCCTGGCTTATCTGCGGCGGCTTGGAGTCGAATGCCTGGAATGCAATCTGATGAACTGCCCTGTGTTAGACGGAAGTCTTCCCCCTATAGACGTCCTGATCCATATGGCGGCCAACACGCGGACCGACCTTCCCGAGGATGAGCTGCAGGTAAATACCGTCGGCACGGAAAACCTGCTCGATACTTTTCGCGATTCGTTAAAGGGAAAACGCGTCTTGCTCACCAGCACCAGTGCAGCCATCGACCGCGACTCTTTTCCGCGATCGCCGCTCAGCGAAGACAGCGCGGCTCACCCGCGCACCGGCTACGGAAAAACGAAGCTCAAAGCAGAAGGCTTGGTGCGAGACAAAGCGGGTGAGTACGGATTCGACTATACGATTTTGAGATTGACCACACTCTATGGCCCGGGAATGCGGGGCGGGCTGTTTTATGTGCTTGCTGATTGGGCGAGCCGGGGCCGATTCTTAGCCAAGCTCAACTGGCCCGGGCGAGCGAGTTTCACCTACGTCGAGGACGCCGCGCGGATCGTGCTTTGGTTCGCATCTGCGGAAGCAGGATGCAACCAAACCTACTTCGTGTCCAGCGGTGAAACATACACCATAGGCGAATTGGCCGAACTGATTTCCAGAAAGCTGGCAGGCCGCCCCTCACAACTCTCCCTGCCGGGGTGGTTTTGGAACGCAGTGCAAAGGTTGATTTGGCTGCCGGGAGTTAAGCGCGCAGTTCCCTGGCGCCTGGCCAACGTCATTGACGATAGCCTGCTCTGTGATTCTTCCCGGATGCGCCGTATTTATCCGGGAACGCTGACCAACGTGGACGCCGGTCTCGACCGGACCTTTGGTCCCGATGCCTTGGAGGATGAGCTTGCTCGCGCGCTGGCGTAAATTCGCGACGGAGCACTTCGAAGATGTAACAGTTCGGGTGATGTACTTCGCCACTACCATCGATTCATTTGTCGTCTGCGCCGCGCTGGCAACGATAGCAGTGTCGTACCTCCGGCATTCCATCACCCCGAATTGGTTCGCCGTTATCTTGGGTTCGGCGATTGTGTATGCGGCCTTCAAAATCGCCGATTTCTATCCGACGTTCATCTTGTGGTTTCCGCTGTTTGGCCTTTTCCTCGCTCAGGCCTCGGGCTTTTCTTTCGGCTCGTTGGGGCGTTTGCTTCTGCTGAACTTCGGGTTTGCGGCTGTAGTGCAGCTGATCTTTCAAGACGTGCCGCATATGGTTGCCTCTCGCGACGTTACCGTGCCCTTTCGGATGTTTCTAAACTCCTTTCTCACCTTGGCACCGACGACACTGAGTCTTCCAGTTTCCAGTTTCTACGCACTGTTGCTTTCCGCAACCGCGTATTACCAGCCCGTGTTGTGGCATTGGCCGTCTGGGGCTGGTTATTACTCGACTATCCTGATTGCGGCGGTGTGCGTGCGCTGGCTGCGGCCTAAGACCTTTGTTCCGGCTCGCCATCAGCCCCGGAATGACAAATCGCTCAGCCAGAGAGTGGTTCTTTTCAATCTGGATGGCTTTAGTCTGCACGCCTTCCGCCGCGCGCGAATGCCATTTCTAAAAAAGATGGCAGAAGAGCATGCGGTTGCGTCCGAGGGGGCAATCACGGTATATCGCGCTCTAACCAATCCGGCCTTCGCCAGCATCATCACCGGCGCGCCGCCCAGCGTACACGGCGTTTCGAATAACAATTTCGGACAGCCCATTCGAGTGGATGGCTTGCCCGACCTCGTGAGCGCGCGCCTGTATGGCAGCATTCACGTAAGTCATTTTTCCAAGCCACACTGGAGAGTTCGCTGGTTTTCCCTGGTAAATCTGGGCGCCGAACGCACCGAGGAGCTGGTTTTCGATACGCTGAAGCAAGACATTTTGAACGAGCCGGAAACCCGCCTGTTCATCGTGGACATCAGCGAAACCGATTTTATCGGCCACTCGTATGGCACCTATTCCCGTCAATATCTGGGCGCTGGCGATAAAGCAGATAAACTCATCGAGAGCTTCTGTGCCTGGCTGAAAGAGCATGGGCTTTACGACGATTTCACAATCATCATCTCTTCCGATCACGGCATGTTCATTACCGATCACTCTTACCTTCTTTCATCGCAGGAAATCTACACACCGCTGATTTTTTTCGGCAGCAAGATCGTCCCCGGGAGCCGGATTCCCGGCAAGGTTTCCATTATGGACATCAATGCGAACGTAAGTTACGTCCTGGGGCTTCCGTATAACTCTCATTCAGCGGGTCGCGTCTTTGAATTTATCTACAAGCGCGACGCTGACAGGCAAACTGCCACCACAAAGGCCGTTGTGGGAATAAAGAGCGGAGCTATTTAGAACCGCACCATGCTCAGCTTTGCGAAAATGCGGCTGATGGATCGCCACCTGGGAAGTCTGCTTTGTGGTTGTTTCGGCCTGCTCAACCGCCTGAAGCGCCGGCCGCAGCTGCCACTGGAAGAGCCTCTTCGGTTGCAAAAAATTCTGGTGATGAAGTATTTCGGGATGGGCAGCTTGATCCTAGCCAGCCCGATGGTGCGAGCGCTCAGGCAGCACTATCCGGATGCCCATATTGATTTATTGACGATTGAGCAAAACCAGGCCCTTTCAAGAATTCTTCCGGTTTTCGACAAAGTCTACACCATAGATACAAAGAGCCTGTCGTCTGTGCTCAAGACCATGTTCCTAGTGCTTCGCCGCATCCGGCGTGAGAAATACGACGTCGTGATCGATGCGGAATTCTTCTCCCGGCTTTCGGGCCTGGTTTCCTATTTCGTTCGAGCTCGTTACTCCGTGGGTTTTTATCTGCCGGAGATATGGCGCGGAAACTTCCTCACGCATCCGGTGCACTTCAATTATTACCGGCATGCGATTCTGGCGTTTATGGCTTTAGCCAAGAGTTTGGGAGTGGAATCGGCAGACTACGAACTCGAGCCTCTCGTCATCTCCAGCGAAATCGAGAGAAGCGTTCGAGCCAAATTGCAGACAATGGGAATCCTGCCAGGGCAACGCGTTATCTGCGTTAATGTGAACACAGGTCCGCTTTCTCCGGAGCGCCGCTGGCCTGAGCAGAGCTTTGCCAAATTAATCGCGTCGGTCCTGAGCGAATTCCCTGAGGTAGTCGTCCTGCTTATTGGGGCTCCCTCCGAGCTTCCGCTCGTCGCCAAAATGCACCGCCTCGTTGGGTCGGATAATCAAGGACGCGTGCTAAATGTGGCCGGCAAATTCAGCCTCCCAGAGCTCTGCGGGCTGTTCAGGACATCCGAGCTGCTCATTACCAATGATAGTGGCCCTTTGCATCTCGCCGAGGCCCTGGCTGTGCCGACGGTATCCTTCTTCGGGCCGGAAACACCCTTGCTTTACGGGCCTACCGGCGATTCACACGTGGTTTTCTATAAGGGAATCTACTGCAGCCCTTGTCTCAACGTACACAACCAGAAAAAGGCTCCCTGCAACGGAAACAATGTTTGTATGAAATTGATCAGCCCCGATGAAGTCTTTGCTTCCACTAAAATGCTGCTGCAGGGGCTGCGGGTTTCCTCTCCATTCCGCGTAGCGTTCGATGTCTCTGTGAAAGATCTTTTGACGGATTATCATACGCTCCCATTGGTTTCTTCTGCTCCTAACGCCGTTCCAGTCTCAGTCCTATCAGAAAAGTAAGAGAATGACCAAATTCCGCCGATAACGGTTCCCGCCTTTACCGCAGGAATGGCGCTGAGCCTGCCCTGAGATCTTGCGGATTCCCCGAACAGGTAGGGCCTGTCCCAAAACTGTCCTTTCGTACGGTTGTCGGGGCTGCTTATCTCAAGTTACAACACCAGGTAAGTATCGTTCACTGCCATGTAGTCGCCTCGGACAGCTATACACAACGCGTGTCCTGCGCCATGTGATTCAAACGGGGGCGCGGCCGGATGCGCCGTTGAACTGAATCGTCTCGCACTGTTTTTTGGGCCACGGAATTTGCAAAGGAGACCCATGTCTCGAAAAATGGGATTCGCCTCCTTCTGTGTCGGCGCGCTGGTATTTCTGGTGGCGATCAGCCCGGCTAATGCGCAAATGCGCCCGGGGCTAATCACCCGGAATATCGAAGAAGCAAAGCGCGTCACGCTTCGAGGCAATCTTCGTCAGGAAGCAATCCGCCAGAACGATCGTGGCCCAGTCCCCGATAACCTTTTGCTGGAGCACATGTTGTTGCAGTTGCGCCGGTCTCCCCAGCAAGAGCAGGCGCTGCAGGAGTTCATCAACGAACTCCACACCCAAGGCTCGCCGAACTTTCATCGATGGATCAGCGCCCAGGAATTTGGAACGAGATTCGGTCTAGCGCAGACAGATCTCAACGCCATCGTGCAATGGCTGCAGTCGCACGGTCTTCAGGCGAACACGATCTATCCCAGCGGGATGGTGATCGATTTTTCTGGCACCGCGCGCCAAGTGAGCCAAACGTTTCACACGACAATTCACCATGTGGCATTCAAAGGCGAGCGGCACATCGCCAATATGAGTGATCCGCAGATCCCCGCCGCGTTGGCTCCGGCGATCATGGGCGTGGTCTCCCTGAATGACGTCAAGCCGGTGGCCCTGCACAAGATGCGCAAGGCCAGGACTAACTACACATTTGATTCTTTTGGCGCTACCTATGCGTTGGTGCCGCCGGACCTGGCGACTATATACAACCTCAATCCTCTCTTTGGCGCGGGCTACGCAGGCCAGGGGCAGACGATCGTACTGATCGAAGACACGGACGTATACAGCGCTGCGGACTGGACGACCTTCCGCTCCACGTTTGGTCTCTCGGGCTACTCGTCGGGTTCTTTCACGACGATTCATCCGGGCCCGTCAGGCGGCCCCAACAACTGCAGCAATCCTGGCGTGATCGCCCCGAATGACGCAGAAGCGATATTGGACGCGGAATGGGCCAGCGCCGCGGCGCCTGGCGCCACCCTGCAGATGGCATCGTGCGCGGATACCACCACCACGTTCGGCGGATTGATTGCCATCGAAAATCTGATCAACGGCCACGGTCAAGCACCGGCCATCATGAGCATCAGCTACGGCCAGTGCGAGACTGAAAACGGCGCGACGGCTAACGCCGCCTATAACTCGGCCTATCAGCAGGCCGTGACCGAGGGCGTTTCGATCTTTGTCTCCGCGGGCGATAGCGGTGCCGCCGGCTGCGATAACAGCGTTTCCGCAGCTTCCCACGGCGTCGGCGTCAATGCTTTTGCGTCCACGCCATACAACGTGGCCGTAGGTGGCACGGACTTCAGCGACACGTATTCTGGCACAAACAATCTCTACTGGAACTCGACGAACACGTCCGCCTTCGCCTCGGCGCTGTCTTATGTTCCGGAAATTCCTTGGAACGACTCCTGCGCCGGCCAATTGATCTCCAACTATGAAGGCTATAGCACCCCCTACGGATCGACTGGTTTGTGCAGCAGCGATATCGGCGGATTCCTACAAACGACGGCCGCAGGCGGCGGTGGCCCCAGCGGCTGCGCGACGGGGACGCCCTTAATCAGCGGGGTTGTAGGGGGAAGCTGTCAGGGATGGCCCAAACCTTCCTGGCAATCCATACGCGGTAACCCGAATGACGGTGTGCGCGACACTCCGGACGTGTCGCTGTTTGCGGCCGACGGCCTTTGGAGCCACTACTATGTATTTTGCTGGTCCGATATTGCGAATGGAGGGGCCGCTTGCACGGGTGCTCCCAGTGACTGGTCCGGCGCAGGCGGAACGTCGTTCGCATCGCCCATTATGGCAGGTGTCCAGGCCCTCATAAACCAGAAGGCAGGCTCGCGTCAGGGCAATCCCAATCCTGAGTATTACCACCTCGCTGCTACAGAATACGCGTCGAATGGCACCTCCTGCTACTCGAGCAATGGCGCTGGCGTGAGTAGCGCGTGCATTTTCTATGACGTGACCCAGGGCGACATAGACGTGAACTGTAGCGGCAAATTCAATTGCTACCAGCCTTCGGGCACGAGCGGAGTGCTTTCAACCTCGAATAGTGCTTACAACCCAGCGTATGGCACAACGACCGGATGGGACTTCGCAACCGGAATCGGCAGCATCAATGCGGCAAATCTCGTCAACAGCTGGCCAAACAGTACACCAGCCTTCTTGCTTTCCGCGTCGCCGAGCAGCTTGAGTCTCACCCGGGGAGCAAGCGTTACAGCCGCGATTAGCGTGATTCAGCAGAACGGCTTCAGTGGCAGCGTCAACTTGTCTGTCTCCGGTCTTCCCAGCGGTGTGACGGCCTCATTCAGCACGAATCCCGCGACGACTTCGAGCACGCTGACCCTGACGGCTACCAGCACCGCTGCGACAGGAGCAGTGGCCCTGACGGTTACCGGTACCTCAGGCAGTCTTACCAGTTCCACGAGCGTCGCGCTGACCGTGACGGTCGTAGGAAATTTTGCGCTTTCTTCATCGCCCAGCAGCTTGACTATTCAGCAGGGAGCCGGCGGAACGAGCACGATTACCGTGGCACCGCTGAACGGGTTCAATAGTAGCGTCAGCTTGTCTGCTTCCGGTCTGCCCGGCGGCGTGAGCGCGTCATTCAGCCCGAATCCGGCGACATCGTCCAGCACTATGACTCTGGCGGCCAGCAGCACCGCTGCCACAGGCACATTCCCGGTGACGGTCACAGGGATGGCGGGGGGCTTGATCAATAGCACCACGGTTTCGGTGACGATAACTCCTGGGCCGAACTTCACGCTTTCTGCATCGCCCAGCAGCTTAATCTTTCCGCAGCGAGCCGGCGGCACGAGCACGATTACCGTGACTCCGCAGTACGGCTTCACGGGCACCGTCAGCTTATCTGCTTCCGGGCAGCCCAGCGGTGTGACCGCCTCATTCAGCACGAATCCGGCTACCGCTTCCAGTACCTTGACGCTGACGGCCAGCAGCACAGCCACGACAGGCACCTTCTCGGTGGTTGTCACGGGCACCTCCGGCAGCTTGACCCATTCCACCACACTTAGCTTAACTGTTACTGCCGCAAACAACTTTACTTCGGGTTGGCTCGACAGCGATATGGGGTCCGTCGGTCTCGCTGGCAGCGCGACTTTTGCGAACGGCACCTTCACGGTTAATGGTGCGGGGCAACAGATCTGGGACACCGCGGAC
>WNGH01004907.1_pt1 | contig 13136 bp, 11 predicted proteins | sample 5400631 | NCBI WGS metagenome assembly WNGH01 (sample SAMN13153373, study PRJNA577476) | soil metagenome | isolation source: 115 cm soil or saprolite under Garry oak tree replicate 1 | place: USA:California | collected 2016-06-15
AGGATCATGACCTCGACCTCGTCGCCGAGCGCGACCACCTTGGACGGATGCACGTTCTTGTTGGTCCAGTCCATCTCGGACACGTGCACCAGTCCCTCGATGCCCTGCTCGACCTCGACGAAAGCGCCGTAGTCGGTGAGATTGGTCACCTTGCCGAAAAGCCGCGTCCCGGTCGGATAACGGCGCGACAGTCCCACCCAGGGATCTTCGCCGAGCTGCTTCAGTCCGAGCGACACGCGGTTCTTCTCGGTGTCGAACTTGAGCACCTTGGCCGTGACCTCGTCGCCGACGGCGAGCACTTCGGAGGGGTGCTTCACGCGCCGCCAGGCGAGATCGGTGATGTGCAGCAGACCGTCGATTCCGCCCAGGTCCACGAACGCGCCGTAGTCGGTGATGTTCTTGACGATGCCCTTGACCGTCGCTCCTTCCTGCAGGTTGGCGAGCAGCGCCTCGCGCTCGGCGCCTTGCGAGGCTTCGAGCACCGCGCGCCGTGAAACCACTACGTTGTTTCTTTTCCGATCGAGCTTGATGACCTTGAACTCCATCTCCTTGCCCTCGTAGGGCACGGTGTCCTTGACGGGGCGGATATCGACCAGGGAACCCGGAAGAAAGGCGCGGATCCCGTTGGTCATAACGGTAAGGCCGCCCTTCACCTTGCCCGAAATGATCCCCTTCACGAGAGTGCCGGCCTCGAGGGCCTTTTCCAGATCGAGCCAAGCCGCGAGGCGCTTCGCCTTGTCGCGCGACAGGCGCGTCTCGCCGTAGCCGTCCTCGAGGGCCTCGATCGCGACGCTGACGAAATCGCCGGGCTTGACCTCGACTTCGCCCTTGTCGTTCTTGAATTCGTCGATGGCGATGAAGGACTCGGACTTCAACCCGGCGTTGACGACGACGTAGTTGACGTCCAGGCGCACGACTTCGGCGGTGATCACCTCGCCGGTGCGCATCTCCTTGCGCGTGAGGCTCTCCTCGAAAAGAGCGGCGAAGCTTTCCGGAAGGGCTGCTGCGGGGGCTGCGTTCGACATAAGAAACCTGCGTCCTGCCCGTCCGCGAGGACGGGGTTCGTTGATCCACGACAAAAAGCCAAGTCACTTCGGAGCCCGGCTCTTGTCACTCGTTCGCCCCGCGGTACCAGCCCACGATGCGGGCCGCCGCCTGCTCGGCGCTCAACGAAGTGGTGTCGAGCAGCCGCGCTCCGGGGCTTTGCTTGAGAGGTGCCACGCTGCGCAACGCATCGCGCGCGTCGCGGTCGCGCAAATCCTGCAAAAGGGCGGCCAGTGTAGCAGCGATTCCTTTTTCTTTCAACTGTTTATGTCGCCGTTCGGCGCGGGCTTCGGCGCTCGCAGTAAGGAACACTTTGAGGCCCGCATCGGGAAACACCACCGAGCCCATGTCGCGTCCTTCGGCCACCAGGCCGGGAGGTCGGCGGAAGGCGTGCTGCCGCTTAAGCAGAGCTTTTCGCACCTGCGGTAGAGCCGCTACAAAGGAGGCCGCCGCCGAGCACTCTTCAGTGCGAATGGCGTCGGTCACCGGCTGATTCTTGAAGAAGACCTCTTCTCCCTCGAAGCGTGCGGGCAACTGGACCGCGAGAGCCGCCACTGCGGCCTCGTCCTTGGCGTCGACGCCTTCGCGCGCCGCTGCAAGCGCCACAAGCCGGTAAAGCGCGCCGCTGTCGAGATGGTGAAAGCCGAGGATTTGCGCGACCCGCTGCGCGACCGTGCCCTTGCCTGAAGCCGACGGGCCGTCGATGGCGATGACCGGCGCCTCGCTCACGCCGCCCGCCGCGAAACGCTCGCAAGCACCTCGAAGTATTCCGGGAACGTCTTGCCCACGCACCCGGGGTCGTTGATGCGCACCTTGATTCCGCCCAGCGCCGCGAGCGAAAAGGACATCGCGATGCGGTGATCGTCGTAGGTGGCTATCGTCGCGGGCTTGAGCGCCGCCGGCGGCGTCACCCGGATAGAGTCGCCCCCTTCCTCGACCGCGGCGCCGAGCTTGCGCAATTCCGTCGCCATTGCGGCGATGCGGTCGGTTTCCTTGACGCGCCAGCTGGCGATGTTCCGGATCGTGCTCGGGCCCCCGGCGAAGAGCGCCACGACCGCGGCGGTCATCGCGGCGTCGGGAATGTGATTGAGGTCCGCGTCGAGGGCTTTCAGCTTCCCGCGGACCCGGGCCTCGGCGCCCGCGGCCGATTCGATCCAGTCCTCGCCCATCGAGATCGCCGCGCCCATGCGCTCGAGCACCTCGGCAAAACGGACGTCCCCCTGAATGCTCGCGCGACCGACGCCCTCGACCCTGACCGGGCCGCCGCCCGAGAGCCCGCTGATCGCGCCGGCGGCGAGAAAATAGGACGCGGAAGATGCGTCTCCCTCTATGCGGATCTCGCCGGGGCCGACATAGCGCTTGGCCGGGACGGTGAACGTCTTCCATCCGTCGCGCTCGACCTCGACGCCGAAGCGACGCATCAGGTTCAGGGTGATCTCGACGTAGGGCTTGGAGATCAGCTCGCCTTCGACCTCGATTCGCGCGCCCGTCATGGGCAGGGCCATCAGCAGCGCAGACAGGTATTGCGAAGACACATCACCGCGCACGCGCACCTTGTCTCCGGCCCGGATCCTGCCCGCGTGCACCACGAGCGGAGGGAAGCCTTCCGCGCCTGAATATTCGATGCGCGCTCCGAGCCGACGCAATGCGTCCACCAGATCGCCGATCGGGCGCTCGTGCATCCGCGGCGCGCCCGAGAGCCGGTATTCGCCTCCCGCGAGCGCGAGGGCCGCGGCGAGCGGCCGGAACGCGGTGCCGGCGTTGCCGAGGCGAAGCTCGGCCGATTTGACCGGAAAACTTCCTCCAACTCCGTGTATGACCGCCGAATCGCCCGACGGCCGCTCGATCCTGACGCCCAGGCGCGCGAGCGCTTCCAGCATCACCCGGGTATCGTCCGAGTCCAGCAGGTCCTCCACCCGGGTCTCGCCCTCGGAAAGCGCAGCGAGCAGGAGCACGCGGTTGGAGATGCTCTTCGATCCGGGCATTTTCACCGTGCCTTGCACTCGCGCGATCGGATCGAGATCGAGAAACTTCACGGCCGCGGGCTCATTGTGCATCCTTCAGCCAGCGCTCGCGCGCCTCGCGCGCTCCGGAAAACAGTTTGTCCAGCGCCTTGGCGTCGCCGCGCCTGAGCGCGGCGCGAACCTTGTCGAGCCCCGCACCGTAGCGCTCGAGCTCCGCAAGCAGCGCCTCGCGGTTGGCGAGGCAGATATCGCGCCACATTTCCGGGTGACTGGAAGCGATGCGGGTGAAATCGCGAAAGCCCCCTGCCGCATACGAAAAAAGCCGCTCGGCGTCCTTGTGGCGCGCGACCCGGTCGACGAGCGCGTAGGCGAGCACGTGCGGCAGATGGCTTACCGTCGCGAGCACCGCATCGTGTTCCTTGGGCTTCATCTCGAAGACGCTCGCGCCGCAGCTCTCCCAGCTCGAGCGGACCAGCGCGATCGCGCCCGGCTCGTTGTTCTTCAGCGGCGTCAACACCACTTTGCGCCCGCGGTAGAGTTCGGCGAACGCCGCTTCCGCGCCGCTTTTCTCCGTTCCGGCGATCGGGTGGCCGGGCACGAAGCGCGAAAGCGAGCCCTTGAGCTCGCGCCGCGCGAGCTCCACGACGTCCTGCTTCGTGCTCCCGGCATCGGTCACGACCGTCTTTGCGCCAAGGAGCGGCGCGATCGCGCGCATGACCGGCTGCATCTGCCCGACCGGCACGGCGAGCAGCGCGAGATCGGCGTCGGCGAGCGTAGCCGCATCAAGCGCTCCGGCGGCGTCGATGATCTTAAGCTCCAGCGCCCGCCGGATGTTCTGCGCGCTTCGTCCGACCCCGACCACGCGGCTCACGGCTCCGGCTTCTTTCAGCGCGAGCGCGAACGAGCCGCCGATCAGGCCGACACCGACGATGACGAGTTTTTCGATGCGCGCCATCACGCCTCCAGCGCCGTGTCGAGCGCCTTGAGGAATTTCTCGTTCTCTTTCGGCGTGCCGACGGTCACGCGCAGGTGATCGGGCATACCGTAGCCAGCCACGGGTCTGACGATGACTCCCTGGCGCAGGAGCTGCTCGTACACCCTGTCCGCGCGTGGCTCGCCGTTGCGCCGTGGCACGCAGAAGCTCACGAAATTGGCGCACGAAGGAATGTACTCCAACCCGAGCTTCTTGAAGGCGCGTTCCAGGCGCGCCAGGCCGACCCGGTTCATCTTGTGGCTCTTCGCGACGAACTTCTTGTCGCCGAGCGCAGCGAGCGCGGCGGCGAGCGCGAGGCTGTTGACGTTGAAAGGCTGGCGCACGCGATTGAACAGGTCTGCCACGTGCGGGTGCATGAGCCCGAACCCCACTCTAAGCCCCGCGAGGCCGTACACCTTCGAGAAAGTGCGCGTGAGTACGAAGTTCGGATATTTCTTCAGCCAAGCGACGCTGTCGTAGCGCAGCTCGGGCGGCAGGTATTCCGTGTAGGCCTCGTCCACCACTACCGCGACGCTCCTGGGCGTGCGCGAAAGAAAATCCTCGAGCTCCCCGCCCGGGACGAAGGTCCCGGTGGGATTGTTCGGATTGGCGATGAACACCACGCGCGTTTCCGGCGTGATCGCGGCAAGCATCGCCGGCAGGTCGTGGCCGTAACTCTTCGCCGGCACGACGATGCTTTTCGCGCCGCGCGCCTGCGTCGCGAGCGGGTAGACGGCGAACGCGTGCTGCGAGTACACCGCGGCGCGCCCGGGCGCGAGAAACACTCCCGCCGCCATCTCCAGGAGGTCGTTCGAGCCGTTGCCGACGACGATGCATTCCTCCGGAACGCCGTAGCGGCGCGCGAGCGCCGCCTTCAGCTCGAAGGCGTTGCCGTCGGGATAACGCCCGATCTCGGCGAGCGCTTTCTTGATCGCCGCCTTCGCCTTCGGCGATACGCCGAGCGGATTCTCGTTCGAGGCGAGCTTGATGATTTTTTTTTCGTCGAGCCCCATCTCGCGGGCGAGCTCCGGGATCGGCTTGCCCGGCTGATAAGGCGCGATGGCGCGAATGTAGGACGGCGACTGCTCGCAAAGATCCATGCGGCGTCCTAAAGAACGGCAGCCGGGTAGCTGCCGAAGATCTTCACGAACGGCGCCTTGCCGCGCAGCTCGGCGAGCGCTTGCGCGATCTTCGGGTCCTGCTGGTGGCCTTCGATGTCGACGTAGAAGTAATACTCCCATTGCCCGGTTCGCGCCGGGCGCGACTCCAGGCGCGTCATGTTGACGCCGTAGGTCGAGAAAGACGCGATCAGATCGTGCAAGGAACCCGGCTTGTTGTGCGTGGTCATGACGAGCGAAGTGCGGTCCTTGCCCGAGGGCCCGGCGTCGTGGGACCCCAGGACGAGGAAGCGGGTCCGGTTCTTGGCATCGTCCTCGATCGAGCGCGCCAGGATCTTGAGCTTGTAGCGCTCGGCGGCGATCTCCGGGCCGATCGCGGCGGCACTGCGCTCCTTCGCCGCGACGCGCGCCGCTTCGGCGTTGCTTGCGAGCGGCACCCGCTCGGCGCCCGGCAGATGCTGTCCGAGCCAGCCCTGGCACTGCGCGAGCGACTGCGGATGCGAATACACCTTGCGTATCGCCTTGATCGACGCGCTCTTCGCCATCAGGTTCTGCTGAACGCGCAGCACGACCTCGGCGCAGATCTTGAGCGGCGTCGAGACCAGCAGATCGAGCGTGCGCCCGATCGCGCCTTCGGTGGAGTTTTCCACCGGCACCACCGCGTACCGGGCGGTGCCGGTTTCCGCGGCGCGGAACACCTCGTCGATGGAAGCGCAGGGCAGCGCCTCGACGCTTGCGCCGAATTGCTTGCCGAGCGCCATCTCGCTGAACGTGCCCGCCGGCCCGAGAAAGGCGATCGCGAGCGGCTGCTCGAGGGCGCGGCACCCGGACACGATTTCGGTGAACATCCGCAGCAGGGCTTCGTCGGAGAGCGGCCCGCGATTGGCTCCCGCGACGCGGCGCAGCACCTGCGCCTCGCGCTCGGGGCGATAGGCTGCGCCGTTCTTGAGCTTGCCGACGGCGACGGCGTGGGCGGCGCGCTCGTTCAGGAGCGCGACAATTTTTTCGTCGAGCGCGTCGATCGCTTCGCGGTGCTTGGCGATGTCGTCGGCCACGGCCATTCGCGAATCATACCAAAGCGCGCGGCGCGCATCGGGTTTGCTGTCGCCCGGCGCTGTCGTAATATGCGTATCATTATCCGGTTATTCGGGTAGCAGAGTACGCAAACAGGAGACACCATGGCGAATACGATACCTTTGGAAAAAATGTCAATGGAAGAAAAGCTTCAGGCAATGGAATCGCTTTGGGACGATTTATGCAGCAAGGCGGGAGTGATGTCGTCCCCGGCCTGGCATGAAGACGTTCTGGCGGAAAGGGACGCAATGCAAAAGCGCGGGGAAGATAAATTCGAGGATTGGGAGGCAGCCAAGAGGAATATCAGAAACAAGGTTTCATGAAGATCAGGATCCTTGCCTCCGCCAGCCGGGATCTGATCGACGGCTACCGGTTCTACGAAATGCAGGCCGAGGGTGTCGGCGCCTATTTTCTCGATTCGTTGTACTCGGATATCGATTCGCTGATCATCAGTGCGGGCATGCATTCCGTGCATTTCGGGAAATATCATCGTCTATTGTCAAAGCGATTCCCGTTCGCCGTCTATTACCGAGTGGAGGAGCAGACGGTACTTGTCCATGCCGTCCTCGATTGCCGTCGGCGCCCGGCGTGGATCAGGAAGAGGCTGAGCTAGGGAAAAATGGCAGCGAAGTCGTCGGCCATGTCGTTCAGGATAAAGGTAAATAACGGACCGCGAGCACGCCCTTAATGCGCGCGAGGCCGTCGATCAGTCCCTTGTTCACCGGGCTGTCCACGTCGACCAGCGTGTAGGCCATCTCGCCTTTGGAGCGGTTCGTCATGTTGTGGATGTTCAAGCCCGCCTTAGCCATGCTGCCTGAAATCTGCCCGACCATGTTCGGCACGTTGGCGTTGGCGATGGCCACGCGGTACGGCGCCTCGCGCCCCATCACGACGTCGGGAAAGTTGACTGCGTTCTGGATGTTGCCGTGCTCGAGATAGTCGCGCACCTGGTCCACGACCATCACCGCGCTGTTGTCCTCCGCCTCGCGCGTCGAGGCGCCGAGGTGCGGCAGCGCGATCACCGCGGGATTTTCGCAAAGCGGCTGCGCCGGGAAGTCGGTCACGTAGTACTTCAGCTTCTTCGACGCGAGCGCCGCCGCGACGGCCTTGGCGTCGACGATCTCCTCGCGCGAGAAGTTGAGCAGGATGCTGCCTGCGTGCATCAGCTCCAGGTTTTTCGCGTTGATCAGATGCCGCGTCACCGGAAGCAGGGGAACATGAAGCGTGACGAACTGGCTCGCCTTGAGGATCTCCTCGATCGAATGCGCCTTCTTCACCTGCGAGGGCAGGCTCCACGCGGCTTCCACCGTGATCTCGGGGTCGTAGCCGAGCACGTTCATCCCGAGCTTGATCGCCGCGTCGGCGACGAGGCTGCCGATCTTGCCCAGGCCGATCACCCCGAGCGTCTGCTGCGGCAGCTCGATGCCGGCGAATTGCTTCTTCTCCTCTTCGACGCGCCTGGAGAGCGTGTCGTCGTCGCAGTTGAGCGAGCCCACGAACCGGACGGCGGGAACCAGATTGCGCGCGGCCATCAGCATCCCGGCGAGCACCAGCTCCTTCACCGCGTTGGCGTTCGCACCCGGCGCGTTGAAAACGGGCACCCCCCGCTCGCTCATCGCCTTCACCGGGACATTGTTCGTCCCCGCGCCCGCGCGTCCGATCGCGCGCACGCTGTCGGCGATCTTCATCGCGTTCATGTCGTGCGAACGCACCAGAATCGCGTCGGGATGCGCGGCGTCCTTGGCGACGCTGTAGCTCTTCGCGGGAAAACGCTTCAACCCCACCTGCGAGATCGAGTTGAGCACCAGGATTTCAAATTTCTTCGTGGCCATTTGCGAATCATAAACCACGGCCGCCAGAGTCGACCGAACTTGTTGTTTTTACGGCCCGCCCAACTACTCTCTCACGCGCGTTTGCCGCGCCGCCAATCCTGGTGGCATGATGCCCGCATGACCCGTTTACGACGGGGGCCGATACCCAGGAGGAGCCCATGAAAAGCTTTCTGTTCGCGTTCGCCGCGGCCGCATGTTTTCCCGCGGCGCTGATGGCGCAGGAGAAAATCAATCCCACCGACCCGCAGCCGACCTGCGCGATGTGCCCGGGCACGCTCGTCCCGCTCGCCGAGCTCGAGGCCTATGCGAAGAAGGCGATCGCCGAGAAGCTGGTCGATCAGCAGGTGCGGGACATCGATATCGGCAAGGCCCACGTCGGCATCGGCATGGTCTACCGCGGCAAGCTCGACAAGCCCGCGCCGGACTCGGTCGCCGAACACGACCAGGTCAGCGAGGTCTACCACATCGTCTCCGGGGCGGCGACGCTCGTCCTCGGGCCGGATATCGCCAACCGCCAGCGGCGTCCCGCGACGCAGCGCACCGTCGTCGAGTTCAACGGGCCGGGTAACAATGGTTCGGAAATCCGCGACGGCGTTGCGCACCAGATCAAGGCGGGAGACGTCGTCGTCATTCCGGCGGGCACGGGCCACTGGTTCACGAAGATCGACGATCACATCAGCTACCTGATGGTTCGCATCGATCCGGACAAAGTCACGCCGCTCAAGGGCGAGGCGCAGTCCAGGGATTACCTGTCGAAACCCGCGCGGAAGTGAGGCTACTCGGCCTTGATTCCGGCGGCTTTGGCGATCCTGCCGAACCTGGCGATTTCGCTCTTGATGTGGGCGGCGAACTGCTCGGGCGAGCCTGGCGCGACCTCCAGCCCCTGGGCGGCGAGCGTGGCCTTCACCTCCGCTCTTCCCAGCACCTTGACGGTTTCGGCGTTCAGCCGGTCGATGATCGAGCTTGGGGTTCCCGCGGGCACGAGCAATCCGAACCACGACGTGATTTCGAAATCCGGCAGCCCCGCTTCGGCCATCGTCGGCACGTCGGGCAGCGTGCTCGCGCGCCTGGGCGCGGTCACGGCGAGCGCCTTGACCTTCCCGCCTCTTATTTGCGATCCGATGTCGGCGACATTGGAAAACATCATCGATACCTCGCCGCCTAGCAGGCCGGCGATTCCCGGCCCCGAGCCCTTGTAGGGAATATGCAGGATATCGATGCCGGTCATCGACTTGAGCAGCTCCCCGCAGAAGTGGTGCGTGCTGCCGTTGCCCGCCGAAGCGTAGTTCATCTTCCCGGGTCTCGATTTCGCGAGCGCGATGAACTCCTGCACCGTCTTCACCGGCAAGGCCGGATCGACGACCAGCACGTAAGGCACCGATGCGACGAACGAGATCGGCGCAAAATCCCTGACCGCATCGTAGGGCAGCTTCGCGTACACCGCGGGATTCGAGCCGTGCGTGGAATTGTTCCCCATGAACAGCGTGTAGCCGTCGGGCGCCGACCGCGCCGCCACCTCCGTGCCGAGCACCCCGCCCGCGCCCGGCCGCGCATCGATCACGATCGGCTGACCCAGGCTCGCCGAGAGCTGATTGCCGACCACGCGGCTGATCACGTCCGTCGCGCTGCCAGGCGCTTGCGCGATCACGATGCGGATGGGCTTGCTGGGCCAGGTTTGCGCTTGCGCGGGATTCGATATGCCCCCTGCCATCAGGATGAGACCCGGGATCAAAATTCCAATCAGTTGCTTCATGACACCCCCGGCGTGAACTGGCTCCGAATCATAAACCAGCGGGGAGCGATGGGTCGGCGCGACTGAGGATCCTCAGTCGCGCGACCGCCACGGAAGCTGCAGGGCCTTCAGTTCCGGGCGAGATACGCGCGTGCCTGCGCGACCCGCGGTGCCGACCGTGGCCGAGGCGGGAGTGCCCGGGTTCGAGTGGCGCACATGGGCGTCGCGCGACGCCGGTCGTGCCTACTCGTCGTAGAACTCGCTCCCCGAGCGCTCGCCCATGAGCCCCAGCACCGCGACGATCAAGGCGTGTTGGGCGAGAGTCGTGGATGCGGCAAGGCTCCGCGCGCGGCCGCTCATCCTCGCCTGCAAATCGGAATATACCTCCATCTGCACACGCATTTCCGCCGGAAGCTTCGCGAGCGATTGGTCCTGCTCGCGCGCGCTACGCTTCAACGGATAGATTCGGTCGAACTTCGGGTTTAGCTCGGGATCGCTTGCCGCCCGGTCGAGCACGCGCCACAGCGTAGTGAGGTCGACCACTTCGTTGAGCTCATAGTGCACGTGGCGTTGGCGCGGATCGAGCTCGAACAACTTCAAGCGCGCCTGGTCGCGCTCCGCCGGCTCAAGGTAGGTTTTTTCGCCCAGCTCGTTCAGATGCCTCCACGCGTTGAGGTAGTCGGCGTCGAGCTTCACCGCGCGCTGGAAAAGACCCAGAGCGTCGCGGTAGCGGCCCTGCTCCCTGCGCAAATAGCCGAGCATGTAATGCGCCTGGGGCTTCGACGGCACGCGCTTCACTAAATCGGTGAACACCTGTTCGGCGACGAACTGCGCGTTGCCGTCTGCGAACACGCTTTCGCAGCCCAGGCAGTGGCTCTCGACGCGGCCGAAGCTGTCGGGCATCAGCTCGTAAGCGCGGCGGTAATGCTTAAGCGCTTCTTCGTGCAAGCCCATCCTTCCCAACTGGACCGCCAGGCGTGACTGGATGCAATAGGCGTCGGAAAACTGATCGAGGGCGGCCCGGTACCCGGCGAACGCGCGCTGGTACAGGCCGAGCCTGTGCAGCTCGTCAGCCTCCTCCGACATGCGGATCGCCTTCACCGCGCGCCGGTAGACCTCGGCCGATTTGGCGTCGCTCCTCGCCTCGAGAATGTCGGCGAGCACCGCATACGCGCGCATGCGGTCGTTCTTGCCTTCTTCTCCGTCGGAGGGATCGATAGCGATGGCGCGTCGCGCGGCCTTCTCAGCCTCGACGTTCTGCCCGGCCGCGCGCAGCACGACGGCCTTCCAGATCAAAGGACGCTCCTCGAACTGGTCGAGCGCGTAGAGCCGGTCGAGCTCCATCGCGGCTTGCGCGGAATGCAGCTCGACGAATAGTCGGTAGGCGGGATCGTATCCGGGCATTTGATCGACCAGCGCACGCACCGCGGTCCTGGCCGCGGCCGCATTGCCGCTCGCGTTCAGCGCCCGCGCCGCCATCAGGCCGAGCGGCACGCCGAGCGAATCCTTCTCGGCGATGATTCCGAGCACATCGCGCGCGCCCCAGGTACCGACCTCGTCGAGCAAGCGCAGCACGTCCGACGATCGGCCCGCGGCGTCGTAGATGCCCGCAAGCTCTATCAGGGCGGCGCGCTTTGCGGGCTCGACCATGAACGCGGCGAACTCGGCTCCCCCGACCTGCGCGCTTGCGCGCCCGATTTCGGCCAAGGCGAACTCTTGCGCCTCGGCGGCCCGGCCCTGGCGGCGCAGCTCCGCCAGGAGTTCGGTGAAGGCCTCGGTCGGCGAGCGATCGTAGCGATCGTCAGATTTCCGCGGCAAGGCCAGCGCCCGCCTCGCAAAAGCAAATCCGGCCTCCGAAATCTCGGGCCGCTTAAGCACCCTTCCGAGCGCCGCGAAGCGGATCGCCGCTGCGGTGCGGTCCGCCAGCTTTTCTTCCGCGGCGGTGGGAGGAGCCGAAAGCAGCTCGCGAAAGCCCGCGAGCGCCGCGTCGATCTTGTCGGCGCCCAACAGGGCGTCGAGGCGCCTGCGCTGCAGCTCGACGCGCAGGTAGCGAGGCAGGGCCGGCCGCTTGAGAATCGCGTCTATCAGCACGATGGCGTCGTTGGAGCGCCCGACGTAGCCGGCCTGCTCCAGGTAGGCGCCCCAGGCCTGCAGTTCCGGTCTGCGTTCCAGCAATTTCGCGAGAAAGTCGTACAGCGCCTGGTTTTTTCCGCCGCGCACGAGCGCGGCCATCGCTTCCTTCGGAACATTCAGCCCGCCGCGGCTCCCCGCGGCGCGGACCATGGCGCGCTCGGCGTCTTCGTGGCGGCCCGCGATCACCATGTCGAGAAAGTAATAGGTATCGGCCTGCTGGCGCGTGTAGTCGAAGTCCCCGCCATCGCCCTCGTCGGTGCGGCCCTTGGTCTCTGCCGCCGCGGGTTCGAAGCGCTTCTGCATCGCCTCGTACAGCGATGCGGTGCCGACGCCGTCGATGAGCCCCCATTGGGGTTTGCGCAGAGTCGCGAGCTGGCTCAGAGCCAGCTTCCGGGCCAGCGCGCGCGTCGCTTCGCCCTCGGCGACGTGCAAGGAAACCGGCTTGCGCAAGGCTTGGCGCAGCAACGCTTCGGCCTTGACGGAGCCGACCAGTCCGACCAGATCGGGCACCTCGACCGGGACTCCGTAACGCCGCAGGACTTGCGCGCCGACGCTGGCCGAGAAGCCCTCCGCGATCTCCTCGCGCGAGCCGTATAACTTGTAGACGATGGCACGAGCGCGATCGAGGGCGAGGCCCTTGCGCTCGCGCTGATCGGGGCTGCTGGCGTTGACGGCGTGCTCGAAGCCGGAGAGAGAGTGGAAGACGGCGGTCTTGTCGCCACTCAGGAACTCGGTGATGAGCTGCAGGCCCTTTGAAGCCGGATCGTCCGGCTTCTGTTTCGCGCGCGCGACCGCCTTTTGCCGCAGAGCCGGCCAGGCGGACGGCTGAGGCAGGGCGGCGAGCACCGAACTCAATCCCACCGGACGGCGCGTTTCGCAGGGCGGCGAGCACCGAACTCAATCCCACCGGACGGCGCGTTTCGGCGTCCATCGCGGTGTAGTCGGATCGGACGCGCGCTGGATCGAGCGCATGGGCCCGATCCCAAAGCGCCAGCCACTCCGTCGCTGCGCGGTCGGGTGACAGCCCCGCGGATTTCCCTCGGAACGCCATGACGTCGGCCAAGAGCTTGGCTGGTTCGGAGGACCCCGCTTTCGCGGGCGTTGCGTTCTTGCCGATGCGCTCAAGCACGGTGTCGACCGGCTGCAGATCTGCCGGTCTGGCGGAGCCCGAGCCTAGCGCGGCAAGGGCCGTGGCTAAAGCGAAGCATCTTATTTGAAGTGACATTACCGTTTTCCTCCGGGTTGTTCCGCGATATTGCGGTCGCG
>WNGH01020550.1_pt1 | contig 13133 bp, 12 predicted proteins | sample 5400631 | NCBI WGS metagenome assembly WNGH01 (sample SAMN13153373, study PRJNA577476) | soil metagenome | isolation source: 115 cm soil or saprolite under Garry oak tree replicate 1 | place: USA:California | collected 2016-06-15
GCACTACCTGCGCACGCTGCAGGTGACTACCAAGAGTCCAGAGCTCGCCCTTTGGATGACTTCCAAAGAAGGCGCTGAAATCGTTAAGGCCCAGAAAATCACCGGCACAACCACGGGTGCCGGTATCAAACAATAATTTCGGGACAATAAGAATTTCAGGAGGAGTAAGAGCATGCGAACCAAGCAGGCTTTTATGGCAGGAGTAGCCATCCTTGCCGCGGCTACTATGACCTCTGCAGTACCAGGTGGCGGCACCGTGAGCGGCAAGGTAACCTATGAGGGGACACCGGCCAAGCAAAAGCCCATCGATATGTCCAAAGAGCCCAGCTGCGCGAAGCAATATGCGACGCCGCCGCCGACGGAAACGGTCGTAACCGGTCCGAACAACGCGCTGGAAAACGTGGTGGTGTACATTTCGGGGGGAGCTCCCGATGAGCCGCCACCGTCGCAAGCCGCGGTATTGGAGCAAAAAGGCTGCCGCTATTTGCCGCATGTCCTTGCGTTCCAGGTGAACCAGGAACTCAAGATTACGAACGAGGATCAAACTTCTCATAACATACACCCGCTGGCTAAGATCAACCGTGAGTGGAACAAGTCTCAGCCGCCAGGCACTCCTCCTATCTCCGATAAGTACGACAAGATGGAATTCATTCCGGTGAAATGCAATGTCCATCCCTGGATGCATGGGACTTTTGCGGTCATGAAGAATTCCCACTACTCGATTTCCGGTGCCGACGGTGGCTTCACGCTGCCCGATTTGCCGCCGGGCAAGTACACCGTGACCGCCTTCCACGAGTCCTACGGCGATCAGACGCAGGAAGTGTCCATTGCTGGCAGTGAAACAAAAAGCGTAAACTTCGTCTTCAAAGCCAAGCCCTATTGAGCCTTTTTCGCAACCACGGGACGACTCTTCCCAGAATGCTGATTGCTGGCGACACGAAAAAATCGCGTCCGAGTAAACTGAGAGCGGGAGCGAGGTGTCATGGGTAAGCTGTTTGCAATCGTTCTGGTGATCATCGCGTTAGCGTCTGCGTATCCGATCGTCACCCACATGTATGTGATGCCGGAGGATATCTCTACCCACGGCCACCAGATTGACGAGCAATTGTCCGACACCATGGCTGAGGCGGGGATCTCCTTTCTCCTCGCGCAGTCCGTACTGGCGATTTTTGTCTGGAAGTTTGCGGAACGTAAAGACGGCAGGAAGCTCAAGAATTTTCCAGGCGGCGCTAAGATAATGGTGGCGGCCGCGTTCATTCTGGTGGGTACGGAGGTCCTTGCGCTAGGTGTTTTTGGCCAACGGGCGTGGGCCAATGTCTATTTCACTCCGCCCAGGCCGGATGCTCTGCAGATCCAGGCGCAGGCGGGTCAATTCGCTTTTTACTTCCGGTATCCGGGCGCCGATGGGAAATTCGGCGCCATCTATCCCGACAAGATTGACGAAGGGAACCAGAATTATTTTGGCCTGGACCCTGCCAACGACATCGAGTCGCGCGATGACATCGTCTCCGCAGAGTTGGTGATACCCGTCAACCGCGAAATCCACCTGTTGATGCACGCAAAGGATGTGGGCCACTCCTTCTACGTCAGGGAGCTGCGCATCCAGCAGGACTTTGTTCCGGGTCTCGATCTTTCCGTGCATTTCACGGCCAGTAAAATCGGAAGGTATGAAATTGTCTGCACCCAGCTTTGCGGACTGGGCCACTACAACATGAAGGCATATCTGAACGTGATGCCCCAGGACGATTTCGAAAAGTGGATGAAACAGAAAGCGTCCGAGCTGTGAACTCGTAGCCCAGCCGCACCGGCGTGCGGTCCGTTGCAGCCGTCTGCGGGCTTCCCCCGAGCGAGGAGAGTAAATGGAAGAAGCGTCAGACCAGCAAGCCCACCTTCACCCACCGCCGGAAGGATTTCTCCGGAAGTACGTTTTCAGCCTTGATCACAAAGTGATTGGAAAACAATATTATGCCCTTGGTCTCCTGGCCGTTTGCATAGGCATGGCGCTTTCCTGGCTGATGCGTTTCCATCTCGTCTGGCCGACAACGCGAATTCCCGGCTTGGAACTGTTTTCGAAAGCCGGCGCTCCGGGCGGCATCATCACGCCGGAATACTATCTCTCGTTGCTCACCATGCATGGCACGTTGATGGTGTTCTTCGTGCTCACCAACGCTCCCTTCGCGGCGTTTGGCAATTACTTTCTCCCCATCCAGATCGGCGCGGAAGACATGGCTTTCCCGCGCTTCAATATGATGTCATTCTGGACGACGCTCGTCGCCTTCCTGGTGCTGATCCTTGCCTTCATCATTCCTGACGGACCACCGATCTCCGGCTGGACCTCGTATGCCCCGTTGAGTGCAGTCGGCAAGGATGCTGGCCCTGGGATGGGCTGGGGGATGAACCTCTGGCGGATTTCGATCGCCATTTTCTGCATCGGGTCCCTGCTTGGAGCCCTCAACTTCATCGCTACAACGCTCGATCTGCGCGCCAAGGGCATGACCCTGATGCGCATGCCGATTTGCACCTGGGCGTGGTTCATCACTTCCTGTATCGCTTTGCTGGCTTTCGCCGTGCTCCTTCCTGCTTGCATACTTTTGCTTCTGGACCGCACGGCCGGGACCAGCTTCTTCATCCCTTCCGGCCTGGTGGTAAGTGATCGCTTGCAGGCGCACTCCGGAGGGTCCCCCCTTCTCTGGCAGCACTTGTTCTGGTTCTTCGGCCATCCCGAGGTTTACATTGCGATACTGCCCTCGATGGGCATCGTTTCGCACATTCTGATCAACAGCATGCGCAAGCCGCTCTTGAGCGCTCGCGTTATCATCTACTCGATGATGTCTATCGGCTTCCTGAGCTGGATGGTTTGGGGACACCACATGTTTGTGAGCGGCATGAATCCGTTTTCTTCGTTGTTGTTCTCCTTTCCCACGCTCACGATCACGATTCCGGCGACGATCATGACACTGATATGGTTGGGCAGCCTGTACGGCGCGAACATTCGCATCAACGCGGCATCGCTCTTTGCGCTCGGATTCATCTCCATGTTCGTCAGCGGCGGCGTTAGCGGCTTTTTCTTGGCGCAACCATCCATTGACATCGTCTTGCACGCCACGTATTTCGTTGTCGGCCATTTCCACATGGTCATGGGTGTGGCGTCCCTTTTCGGTGTCTTTGCCGGCACGTACTTCTGGTTCGGCAAGATGACCGGCCGCATGATGAACCAAACCCTGGGCCAGCTTCATTTCTGGCTCACCTTTATCGGTACCTATTGCATTTTCATGCCCTTCCACTACCTCGGGTTGGTGGGCAATGTCCGGCGTTATTCGTCGTTCGTAGATGATTTCATGGGGCCACTAATGCCGTTGCACAAGTTCATCACCATCGCCGCTCTTGGCACCGGTGCGGCGCAACTCATCTTCATCTTCAACCTGATTTACAGTCGTTATAACGGTGTGCCTGCTCCGGAAAACCCGTGGAACGGAACCACGCTCGAGTGGAGTATTCCTTCGCCTCCACCTTGGAATAATTTCGGCGGCAAACATCCGATTATCTATCACGACCCTTATCAGTATGATGTGAAGGGTTTGAAAGGCGACTACATCATGCAGGATTCGCCCGAACCGTCCGCGGGCTGACGGGGATGGAACGGATTCGGAGCGGAGCCCTAAGAGTCTCCGCTCCATGGCCTCCCAAGGGAGCGGGAATACATGTCATCGAGAAGTTACGAGTCAGTGCGTACGTCGCCACCCGCTTTAGGAGTCTCGAAGGCTTCTTCGGCCAGAGTGGCCAAAGTGCTCTACGGAGCAGGAGAGGCTTCGAGAAGTGGAATCTGGGTGGGCATCTTTGCGATCACCATGTCGTTTGCGGCTTTCACTAGCGCGCTCTTTGTGCGCCAGGGATCCTCGGCGGATTGGGCGCACATCGCCCTGCCGGCGATACTTTATGGAAATACGCTGGCGCTTCTGTTGAGCAGCGCCACGCTGCAAATGGCGCGTCGCGCGATCCTTGCCGTAGCGGCGACAGAGTCCCATGCCTTTCGTCAGGGATTAGGCTGGCTCATGGCCACTCTCGCGCTCGGATTCGTTTTCATTGGCGGACAATACCAAGCCTGGCGGCAGCTCGCGGCACAGGGTCTTTACCTCGCGACTAATCCCAACAGCTCGTTCTACTATGTGCTGACCGCCATGCATGGATTGCATGTGCTCGCAGGTATTGCGGCGTTGGTTTTGGTGATGAGCCGGTTCGCCTCACGTCATGCCGCGCTGCGGCGGAGCACCTTCGAGGCGACGGCAACGTATTGGCATTTCATGGGAGTTTTATGGCTCTATCTGCTGCTCGTTTTGCGCACCAAGCTGTAGGGTCTGGGAGCGCGAGGAACTGTGAGCGAGTCTGAAATGGCCATGCTCGGCCACGGCGGCATGTTGATGGAGGGATCCCCCTATTCGATCCCGTCACGTAAGCTAACGATGTGGTTATTCATAATTTCGGACGCGGTTACGTTCGGGGCCATACTGTTTGCGTATGGGTATCTGCGCGTGGCGACTCCGGATTGGCAGGCTCCGTTCAAGTCCGCGAGCATCATCAATGTGGCCACCATGACGTTTTTGCTGATCACCAGCAGCTTGACGATGCTGGGTGCCGTGGACGCTTCCAAGGGCGGAGACAAACCCAAAGCCCTCCGATTCCTCGGCTCCACAATGGTTCTGGGCCTCATTTTCGCGGGGCTGCATATCCGTGAGTGGTTTGGCCTGTTTGATCAAGGCATCAAACTGAGTTCGGGGCTTTTCGGCCAGGCCTTCTTCAGCATCACAGGATTGCATTTGCTGCATGTGCTCATTGGCGTGGTGGCGCTGGCGGTGGTGGCGCGCAAGTATTCCAGCGGGAGCTTGACTCCAGGACATGTGGAAACGACCGGGCTATACTGGCATTTCGTCGATCTGGTGTGGATGTTCGTCGTGCCTTTGGTGTATCTGACGAATATCGCGCGGTGACGCGGGCGACTGCAAAGGAGACGAACGATGTCTGCATCGGGAAAATCCGGGAACGTGGTCGCGAAATATCTGCCGGTGTATTTTGTATTGCTGGCGATTGCGGCGATTGAATTTTTCCTCGCATATCAAAATTTTTCCAAGGCGGGGCTGGTACGCATTCTGCTCGTCCTGGCGATCGGCAGCGCGGCTCTGGGGTTGATGTACTTCATGCACCTGGCGCACGAAAAGCGCAGCTTGTTTCTTTCGCTGATTCCGGCCACGATCTTCGTACTGCTGATGTTGAATATGATCTGGTCGGACAGCATCCGCCTGCTGCACATGCGGCCGTTCGCGCACTGAGCAGGCGCCGAGGGGAAGCGGGGCTGAAGGGCACCGCTTCCCCCGCTTTACTCTAAGGTATTGACCGCGTGGCGCACGAGAGCGATACTCCGGGTGCCAGCAGGGAATGAGGAGTAGGATGAACCAAACTGCACGAGTTGCCGCACGCGGGGCCGCGCTGCTTCTGGCGCTGGCCGCTCCGGCGTTTGCTTACGCGCAGAATTGCGCGCTTTGCTATACCCAGGCGGCGGGCGCCGGCTCTCGCATGATTGCCGCGCTTAAGAGTGGAATCCTGATTCTGGTCGCTCCTCCCATGCTGATCTGCCTGGGTATCGCCTGGATGGCCTACAAGAAGCGGAACCAGTTCAACGAAGAGTAAACTTGGAATCGTTCCCGGAAGGCGGCTCACTCCCGATGAGAACCACTGGGTTCAAGTAATACTTCAAGAATCGCGCCGCGCTACTCCCACTCGGCTGTTTTGTGGAACCGCTTGATGGCAAAAGAGTTGTAACACACGCTTTGCGCAAGAAATGGAAGAGCGGGCAAAGAGGGCCATCGCGGTAATGGCCGCGAACGCGGTCATGTGAGCTGGCAAACACACGGTAAGTTACCTTGAATCTATGACTCTGTTCGCATGCGTTATTCGATATCATGCGAATGGAGACGTAAAGCGTGTCATCTCGCGCGCAGGGATATGAGCTTGGCAGGGTCATGAAATTCTCCGACCAATCTGCGTTAAACACTTACGGTGCACATCCAATTCATCAGAAGTTGCTCCAATGGCTGATGCCGCTTATTGATGCTCTCGAAATAGATTTTGAAGCGTGATCGAGCCAGCGCAATCCTGCCGGATTTCCATATGAAGTCTCCATAGGTTTGATTTTGCACAGAGCACAAGGAAGTGGCAGCCGCTTTGCGGCAAGTCCTTCGTTCTGTGGTGGAGCGGGACGCCTAGCCTCGGGAGAGGGTGGGTAGCCCGCTCCAGTCCCGTCCTCTCCCTACCTGCTGGTTCCTTTGCGCCTACTCCTTTTGGGCGAGCAGGGAATGGCGGACGGCTTCCAGCTCTTTCTTTTTGGCCTTGTCCACTTCTGGGAAAGAAAGATGGAGTTCGTCGAGCGCCTGGATAATCGCGGAGGCCACCATCAGTCGCGTAAACCATTTGTTGTCCGCGGGAACCACGAACCACGGCGCGTGCTTCGTGGCCGTATTCTGGATCATCTCCTCGTACGCTTCCTGGTAATCCTTCCAAAAGCCTCGTTCGTTGACGTCTGCCATGGAGAACTTCCAGTTCTTTTTCGAATCCTCCAGGCGCTCGAGGAACCGTTTCTTTTGCTCTTCTTTTGAAACGTGCAGGAAGAATTTCCGAATTACTACTCCATTTCGAGTCAAGTACTCTTCGAATCCGTTGATGTCCTCGTAACGCTGGTCCCAGATATGCTTGGTGACCAGGTCGTCGGGCAGCTTTTGGGCTCTCAAGAACGGTGGATGGACGCGCACGACGAGAACTTCTTCGTAGTAGGAGCGATTGAAAATGCCGATTTTGCCTCGTTCCGGAATGCACTTATGCGATCGCCAGAGGTAATCGTGGTCCAACTCTTCGCTGCTCGGTGACTTGAAGGCGTGAACGGCACATCCTTGCGGATTCACGCCGGACATGACGTGCTTGATCACGCCATCTTTGCCTGCGGCGTCCATGGCCTGAAGGACGATCAGAACAGCCCAGCGGTCTTGCGCGTAGAGTTTCTCCTGCAGGTGGTTAAGGACGCCTTCGCGCGCATCGAGAATATTTTGCGCGTGTTGTTTGTTTTTGACCCCAGTCGTGACAGCGGGGTCCCATGATGAGTTTGTCGTGTTTCATGGCTTCCGCAGTGTAGTACAGACGTGGCGGTCAGAACAGCGCGCCGAGCCCCCAGCCGAAAGCGGAGAAACGGTTGCGAGCGTGGAAGAGGGAATTGTCCGAGAGGAAAAAGAATCGGTTCATACGCAGGATATTTACAGCGTAATAGGCTCGAACGGGAACCTGAACGCCGGGCGCGGTCCAGCGAAGTTCGATTCCTGCGGAGCCGTGAAGCATGTCGTTGGTGGCGCCCAGAAGGACCGGCTTGGTGGGGCCCAGCCAGTGGGGAAGCAGCAAGCCGGAGCCCAGGTCGAAGAAGGCCGCGGCTTCCGTCCCGACCGCGAGAGGGAAGCGGTATTCGGCGTTGGCTGCGCTAACGAGATTTGCGCCCGAGGGCGAAGCGGAATAGATTGTTACGCCACTCGGTGCGCTCCTGGTCGTTACCGCCCACGGGCCTAGTTCCCCGGCACGAAGCCCGCGCACGAGTTCATCGCTTGAGAAGAGACGCGCATAAAAGGGCATGTCGCCGCGATAGCTGCCTGCGCCGCTGAAGGTCGTGCGAAAGGCCCACGCGCCAGCCGGGGCGAAAAACGGGTCGCGGAAAATGCGACCGTATTCGGCAGAGGAATGGACCATGTTCTGGCCACCGCCGAGCCATCCTCCGGAAGCGGAATTCGCGAAGAAGATGCGCTCACTTCCTGTGTCGCGGGACCAGCCGAAACCCAGCGAGCGGCCGGAAACCTTCGATCGAATGCTTCCGAGCGTCACCCCGGGCACGTCGGCGGGAGAAGCGAGTGGATATTCAGTGGTTGTGCGCGAGAGAGTGTAGTTGAGGCCCAGGAAGTCGGTGTTGGTCAAGGGGTAGGTCCAGGATACATTGATCCCTTCGCTGCGGGAGGAGAAAAACGGTCCTTGCGCGCTGCTTGCGAACCGCGGGCGAATCACATTATTAAAAACCGAAAAAGCCAACGAGGCTCGCGTGCCAAAGATTCCTTCCTTTGCGAAGCTGAGCAGGATCTGAAGGCTCCTTGGGCCGCCATCAAGTTGCGCCGAAAGGAGTTCCTCGCGATTCAACAGGTCGAAGACGGTGTAGGCGACACCCAGCATGCTGCCGAATTGACCAGTGCTGCCTACCAGCGAGGCGCGCTGCTGGCCAATCTCTTCGAGGTGGATCGAGACGCGCGCGGTGTGAGTGGCTTCATCGAGCTGGACCCGAATATCTTCTTTGCGGATCGGCTTGAAGTATCCCGTCCTCGCTAAGCGCAAGAGACCGGTTTCGAGCGCGCGGTCTTCCATCGGGCGGCCTTCACGCAAGAGAATTCTGCGGCGCACGTAGTGGTCGCTGAATTTGTGCAGTCCAAGGAATTCGATGCGCTGCACGATGTACGGAGGTGCGTCGCTCATATCGAAGGCAACGCGTGCAGTGCGATTCTCAGGGTTGAGAGTTCGCATCGCGTCCACGGAACGGGAGGAAAGGGGATCGACCGCAGAACCCCTCGATTGAATACGCGCCATCCACAATCGGCGCAACTTGTCTATCTCCTGCTGGGAAAAGGCGCCGCCTACGTCCAGTTCAGGAACATTGAGGGGTGATCGGCCGCGCTCTTTCGCGGCTTGCTGAAGAGCATCGGTCGCTGCGATAGATTCGAAGCGATAAAAAGGTCCAGCTTCGACCGGGATGGAAACGGTTAGCCCCGCCAGCGTCAGCTCATGCGGCCAGGGAAGCCAGCGGCGCGATGATTCGACGGACCGGGCGACTTGCGCATTGCCGATTCGAGCTTCCGGAAATCCATGGTTTTGGTAGTACGTCAGGATACGCTGACGGTCTTCCTCAAACTCTTCGCGTGTAAATGCATTCTTGCCGCGCCACGAGGCGAGCGGTTTCCATGGCGCGATGCTGCGCATTTGCCCGCGCAATAATCTTGTGGAGACTTGAGGGTGACCATCAAAGCTCACACGGCGCACTCGCAACAAGGGGCCTTCGTTGATTTCGAATCGAACAGAAACCGTCGCGTTCTTGGCATCCTCTCGCCGGATTTGAACGCTTGCTTCCGGGTGACCCAGCCCATTCAGGCCGGAGCGAATTGCGAAGGCAATCCGTTGAAGCGCTGCTGGATCGGCCGGTTTTCCGATCCCGGGCATGAGTTTCTTCTCCTCGAGTATTTTTTCGATTTGCCGGCGAGAGAGCAGCCGGGAGCCAGAATACTCCACCTTGGAAACGAAAGGCAGCTCATCCAGATGAAAAATCAAAGTCATGCGTTTGGAGTTTTCAGACGATGGCGGAGATGACGCAGTTGAAGACGTTGCTTCCACTTGAATCAATTCGAACCACCCCAGCCGCGCGAGGGCTCGGACGTCTTTGTCAATCGTCGAGGGGTCGAATCGATCGCCCGGATGAGAAGCAATTTGAGCGGCGACCGCCTGGCGAGTGATACGGCGTAATCCCGTGAAACGAAGCTCGTCGAGGATGAGAGCTTCCTCTGTTTTCACAGACTCGCGAGGTGCAGCGGCTGGCAGGCCATAACGCTGTGGGAAGGTAGGAGTTGTGGCTAGCAGTAGCGTCCCGAAGTAAATCGCAGTCCTGAGACAAGTCACAACCATTTCTCCTTGCACCGAGGAGGATGAGTGAACGGATGACTGCGGTGGCCGCCGGGTTGTCTGCTAGGAAAAGCGCGGCGGTGCAAGAACAACAGTTATGAAACAACCCTGGACCGCAGCGCATCCAGCGACGCGATCCAGGGCGTTTGGCCTTAGATGAGTAGTGCGGCTCTAGTCCTGTTCGACAACCGTTCCAGTTTGGGGATCCAGAATGAGCCTGTGAGTGTGCGGTCCTCCCTCGCTGAAGTTGAACATGTTGTTTAGCGTGCCGGCGATCGCATCGGTCGAGCCACTGCCGATTCGGCCGAGGTTCCAATTGTCTTCGATGAAGCGGAGGATGGAAGACTGATCCGTGATGGTGTCATCGATGAAGTTCGAATTTGCCCATGGAGAAACCACGAGCAGGGGCAAGCGCGGGCCGAAGCCGCAGCGGCCATTCTGGGTTCCACCACTGACGTCATTCGCCTTCGGCGAGCCGCAACTACCCGGCCCCAGCAACTGGTCGTCCGACACCCTCGACTGGGTCACGATGGTACCCATCTGGTGGTCGTACCAACCGTCGGAATCATCCCAGGCGATGACCACCGCTGTGTCCTTCCACTCCTTCGATCGCATCAGGGCGTTGATGACGTTCACGACGAAGATTTGTTCGTCGATCGGGTCAGAATAGCCGGCATGACCATCCTGGTAAGCGCCGGCCTTCACGTAGCTCACGGCAGGCAGCCGGCCCTCGTTTAGAGCGGTATAGAAGTCGGCCAGGTCATATTGATGGTTTGCCCCGTCGCGCGATGTGCCGATGAGCAGTGGATCGCTTGGCCGTGTGTGGTGCATGTTTGTGGTTTGCGGGTAATACATGAACGGCTCGTGGTGCGGAATGTAGTCACCAGCGTTTACGACCGCGTCGTCGCCGGCGAGTCCGGTGTGATGCTGGCCGCATACAGCACGACCTTGAGCGTCCACACCCGTCGGCGCGAAGCCACCCTGGAACCAACCCCAAGGGATGCCCTCGGCATTCAGCAAGTCGCCCACGTTTTTACCCGACATCGCGATTTGGCTGACGTTTTGAAACTTGGGATTTGACGCCACGCAATCGTCAAGCAGCGGCCGCGGATCGCCAATGACGGCGCCTGTCGTCATCGTAGGGTCCGTTACGCCGCCTGCGACGTTAAAGGCCGGACTAGCTGTACTGCCATTGGGTCTTAGTGGTGCAAGTGTTCCAGGGAACGTATTCCCGGCAACCAAATTGAGAGCGCCAGGAGTGGATGGCCCAAAGGTTGTGCCCCAGGAGTTGTCGCTCATCGCGAAGAATTGAGCATAATTCCACATCGCGGTGACGGTGTTGCCGTCGTAGTAGCCCATGGCGCTGGCGGGCCCAAGCACTTTATCGTTGCAGCTTAGTTTCTCCACAAACTTGTCCATCAAGCCGCCGTCGGCGGCTCCCTGCTCGTCCCCATAGTTGTGGTCTTCATCGCAGGTCACCGGCACGCTTGGGGGGATTCGAAAAGGATTCGCTTTATTCGGGTTGTTGGAGAGCAGTCCGGAAGACAAGAGAGTGTTGGATTCCAGGGTGTTCTCTTTGGCGTGGAAGGGGGTCTCGCCCGGGAGGTTAAAGGCGTGAGGATAAGTGCCGAAATAATGGTCGAACGAAACGTTCTCCTGGAAGATCACGACAACGTGCTTGATGGGTGTCTTCGTCGAGGAACCGCCGTTGCCTTGTGCGGATGCTGCGTACACGGGCAAAAGCGTCATGACCGAAGCGGCCACAACCGCCATAGCTCTGGTAAGGAAGTGATGCATAGAAAGTCTCTCCTTGGAATTCTCAGTCTTGAACAACAAATGGAACCACAGCGGACGGACGCACTTACGGGGAGGTGCGGACTCGAAGGCGTCGCTGCCCGTTCTTCCGGCGCACAAAGTTCTAAGCCGACTTTGTTAGAGGTAGGTTAACGGCCCGTCAAAACTGATGGCGCAAACACCGAAGCTGTATAGAATCGGGGCGCACCCCGGGACCATGACCACACTCGCGCGCAAACTCCGCCTCGCCGATTACTTCGCACTCGCATTTGGCACGATGGTCGGCGCCGGATGGCTAGTCCTGATGGACGACTGGCTGGGACGCAGCGGGCCGCTCGGCGCGATTCTGGGTTTTGCCCTTGGGGGAGTGTTGTTGTTGCCCGTCGGCTACGTTTATGGCCAATGGGTGCAGCGGCTTCCGGACGCTGCTGGCGAGGCCGCCTACACTGCTGAGGTTTTTCCGCCGGTTGTTAGTTATTTCACCGGGTGGATGATGCTGCTAGCGTACTTCATCGTGTGCCCGTGGGAAGCGGTGGCCGTGGGGAAACTTGCGGCGTACATCTTTCCATCGCTGAATTCGCTCGAACTGTATCGAGTCGCGGGGCAGCCGGTTTTCCTGCCGCGTCTGGTGTTGGGCATCGGGCTTACGATTTTTCTTGCGGTGCTCAACTACCGGGGCATCCGTTGGAGCGCCAGTTTTCAGAACTGGACGACGGGGATCGTGCTCTTACTCTTCGTTCTCCTCTTGGGCATCAGCGCCGTTCGTGGCGCTCCTGCCAATTTTCATCCCGTGTTTCGCACGACGCCCTTCGTATCAATCCTGCTCACACTCCAGATCGTGCCGTATTTCATGACCGGATTTGAATCGGTGCCCAAGGTGGCGGAGGAAGCTCATCCGGGATTTCGGTCGACAGAATTTTTTCGCGCGATCATGATGGCACTTCTCGTGGGTGCGGGTTTTTACGTCCTCGCCGTTGCCGCGGTGGCCTACGTTGCGCGGTGGCAAGGATTGATCGGAAAACGATTCGCAACAGCGATCGCGTTTGAACAGGCGCTGGGAACGCAGTGGCCGGTCCGATTGGTTCTGATCATGGCCCTCTTCGGACTATTGCAATGTTTCAATGGCAATTTCGTAGCATCCAGCCGTTTGTTGTTCGCCTATGGCCGCCGTCGAACGATCCATCCGCGCTTTGGCGAAGTTCACGAAAAATTCCTGACACCGAGCGTCGCGATCCTCGGGATTACCGCAGGAACGCTGGCCGCTCTTCTTCTGGGCGATGCGCTCCTCGTTCCCGTCACTGAAGTGGGCTCGATGGCTTCGGCCTTAGGATGGTTCGCAGCCTGCCTCTCCTTCTGGATGGTGGAGAAGCGAGCATCGATGCGGATCGTGACCGGGCTGGGAATTGCCGTCTCCTTGTTGCTTTTCCTGATGAAAGTCTTGCCCGCATTCCCCGGGCACTTTTCGCCCCCTGAATGGATCGCCTTCGGCATGTGGGTCGGTCTAGGTTTTATCCTACGGGCCCGGAGTTAAGGTGCAATTCCGCTCTGGTAGCTTCAGCAACGGCGAGGGAGAAATCATATCGAATGATAGCGGCGTTCGA
>WNGH01004608.1_pt1 | contig 13130 bp, 12 predicted proteins | sample 5400631 | NCBI WGS metagenome assembly WNGH01 (sample SAMN13153373, study PRJNA577476) | soil metagenome | isolation source: 115 cm soil or saprolite under Garry oak tree replicate 1 | place: USA:California | collected 2016-06-15
CGGAAAGGGAGGAGCACGTGGCGAAACACATCGTTTGCATCACGTTCGATTTCGACGCGATGTCCGGCTGGATCGCGCGCGGCATGACCACGCCGACGCCGGTGTCGCGCGGCGAGTTCGGCGTGATCGGCGCCGCGCGTATCCTGGCGCTGCTCAAGAAGCACGGCATTCCCGCCACCTGGTTCATCCCCGGGCACACTCTGGAAACCTATCCGCAGGCCTGCGGGAGCGTGCTCGAGGCGGGTCACGAGATCGGCCACCACGGCTGGACGCACGTGCCGCCGGCAAGCCTCTCGCGCGATGAGGAGGAAGCGGACCTGGTGCGCGCGAACGAACAGATCAAGAAGCTCGCCGGCCGCTACGCCCGCGGCTACCGCTCGCCGTCGTGGGACCTGAGCCCGCATTCGGTCGAGCTGCTTCTCAAGCACGGCTTCTATTACGAAAGCAGCATGATGGGCAACGACTACAGCCCGTACCGCGTGCGGCTCGGCGACCGGATCGAGCTGCAAAAGCCCGCGGCATTCGGGAAAGAGTCGCGCTTGATCGAGATGCCGATCAGCTGGTCGCTCGACGACTATCCGCACTTCGAGTTCGTGCGCACTCAGAGCAGCGTGCTGCAGGGACTCATGAACGCGAGCGCCGTGCTCGCCAACTGGATCGACGATTTCCTCTACATGAAGCGCGCGACGGACTGGGGAATCATCACTTATACCTTCCACCCCTTCGTCATCGGCCGCGGCCACCGCATGCTGGCCCTGGAGCGCCTCATCGAGCGGCTCGCCGCCGAAGGCGTGGAGTTCATGCGCATGGAGACGGCGGCGGAGCTGTTCGACCGGCGCGCGCCTTTTAGGACCTGAGCATTCATCCTCGACGATGAGCGAGACGCAGAATTGGCAGGTGCGGAAGCCCGCGGCGCGCTCGCGGCGCGGCATCGTCGCTTCCCAACATCGCCTCGCCGCCGAGGTCGGCGCCGAGACGCTCGCCGCGGGAGGCAACGCGGTCGACGCTGCGGTCGCCGCCGGCTTCGCTCTGTCCGCCATCGAGCCCTGGAACAGCGGGCTCGGCGGAATCGGCTACATGCTCGTCTACCTCGCCAAGGAGAATCGCGTCGAGGTGGTCGACTTCGGTCCGGTCTCGCCGCGCGCGCTCGATCCCGCCGACTTTCCCTTGAGCGGCGGCTTGGCGGGCGACCTTTTCGCCTGGCCTGCGGTCGTGGAAGACCGCAACGTCCACGGGCCGCTGTCTTTTGCGCTGCCGGGTGAAGTCGACGGCCTGGGCCTTGCGCTCGAGCGCTTCGGCACGCAAACGCTTGCGACGGTCCTGCAGCCGGCGATCGATCTGGCAGAAGAAGGAATCGCTGTCGACTGGTATCTGACGCTCAAAGTCGCGACCCTGGCGGGGGAGCTCGCGCGCTACGGCGTGACCCGCGACATCTGGCTCCCGGCGGGAATGCCGCCCGTCACGCCGCCGGACGCGCCCTTCAATCGGATCAGGCTTGCCGGACTTGCCGAGACCCTGAGAAGGCTGGCCCGCGCCGGGCGCCGCGACTTCTACGAAGGCGAAATCGCCGCCGCCATCGCGAAGGACATCCGTGATAAGGGCGGCGTGCTCGGACTCGAGGACCTCGGGCAATATAGGGCACGCATCGCCGCGCCGATAGAATGCGATTACCGCGACGCGACGATTGCGCTTGCGCCGCAGCTCACCGCGGGCCCGAGCATGGCGTGGGCGCTCGCCCGGCTCGCCGAGCGCAGGTTCGAGCGGGGCGGCCCACGCGCCGACGCCTTCGTCGCCTGCGCCGAGGTGCTGCGCGAAGTCTATGCGCGGCGATTGCGGACCATGGGAGAGTCCGAGGGCCGCGCTCCATCGAGCACGACGCATCTCAACGTCATCGACCGCGACGGCAACATGGTGGCGCTGACGCAGACCTTGCTCTCGGTGTTCGGCAGCAAGGTCGTCCTGCCCGCCACGGGCATCCTGATGAACAATGGCGTGATGTGGTTCGATCCGCGTCCCGGCTCGCCGAACTCGCTCGGGCCCGCCAAACGGCCGCTCACCAACATGTGCCCGGTGATCGCCCGCCGCGAGGGAAAACCGTGGTTCGCGATCGGCGCCTCAGGCGGTCGCAAGATCTTTCCCGCGGTGCTGCAGATCGCCTCGTTCCTCATCGACCACGGCATGAGCCTAGCGGACGCGTTTCATCAGCCGCGCATCGACGCAAGCGGCGGCGAGCGCGTCGGCGTCGATCCTCGGTTGCCGCAGGAAGTAAAAAGCGCGCTGAGCGAAAAGTTTCCCGTGCATCCGGCCGAATTTGCGGTCTACCCGACGAACTTCGCCTGTCCGAGCGCGGTGCTGAACGAGCTTCGGACGGGCGAACGCTTCGGGATGAGCGACGTGATGTCGCCGTGGTCGGGCGCCGCCGCCGAGAAAGAACCATGATCCGCGCGGCGATCGTCGGCCTCGGGAGATGGGGACAAAATCTGGTCGCGAGCGTGCAGGGCAAGAGCGACGCGATCCGCTTCGTCGCAGGCGCGACGCGCACCCCGGAAAAGGCCCGGGGCTTCGCCGGCAAGCACGGGTTTCCGCTCTGCGAGAGCTACGAAAAATTGCTGGACGACCCGGCGATCGACGCCGTCGTGCTGGCGACGCCCCATACCCTGCACGCGGGACAGATTATCGCAGCCGCAAAATCGCACAAGCACGTCTTCGCCGAAAAGCCGTTCGCCCTTGCTTTACGGGACGCAATAGCAGCGGTACGCGCCTGCGCCGACAACAAGGTGACGCTCGCGATCGGCTACAACTGGCGCTTTCAGCCCGCGCTCATGGAAATCAAGAGCATGCTCGGCGACGGGCGGCTTGGAAAACTCCTACACGTGGAGGGCAATTTCTGCGGTCCGAGCGTGTACCGCTTTGAGCGCGAGCACTGGCGTCAGAGCCGCGAGGAAGGACCCGCGGGCGGCATGACCGGGCGGGGCGTGCACCTGCTCGACGCCATGATCTGCCTCTCGGGGAGAATCGAGTCGGTGGACGCGCAGAGCTCTCGCCGCGTCCGGGATTTCGGCCTCGACGACACGACCACGATGCTGTTCCGGTTCGAGAGCGGCGCGACCGGCTATCTCGGCACCGTGATCGCCACGGCGGAGACCTGGCGCCTGCAAGTCTTCGGCGCGAACGGCTGGGCCGAGGTCGGCGACGTCGAGCACCTCAACACCTGGCAACTCAAAGTCTGCGCCATCGACCGGGAGAACCTGCACCTGCACCGCAGCCCGCAGGTCACGACTTTTCCCGAAACCAGCACGGAGCGCGCCGAGCTCGAGCATTTCGCGCAAGCCGCGATGGCGCGCCGCCCGCTCGCTGTTGCGGGCGGCGACGAACTGCACGGCGTCGCGGTGTTCGAGGCGATCCTCGAGTCGGCGCGGAACGGAGCGAGGGTCCGCGTCGCTTGAAAACTGAGAGAATGGCCGCGACTACCCGGAGGGATCATCCATGCGAAATCTCGTCACCTTGCTTGCGGGCGCGACGCTCGCGATGTGGACCGCCGCCTGCTGGCCTCAAGCGGGCGGCCCGAACTTTCCCGCGAGACCAGTTCGAATGGTGGTGGCCTTCACGCCCGGCGGCGGGACCGACATCATCGCGCGGATCGTGGCGCAAAAACTCGGCGAGCGCTGGGGCCAGCCGGTGGTGGTGGAAAACCGCGCCGGCGCCTCTGGCAATATCGGGACCGACCTAGTGGCGAGGAGCGCGCCCGACGGCCATACGCTGCTGATGGCGTTTTCTTCCCACGCCAGCAACCCCGCGCTCTACGGCAAGCTGCCGTTCGACATCAACAAGGACTTCAGCTCCATCACCATGGTCGGGACCGCGCCGATGGTGGTGATCGCGAGCCCTGCGTTCCCGGCGAAAACGCTGGCCGGGCTGATCGAGTACGCCCGCGCGCGTCCCGGCGCGGTGAAGTTCGGGTCCTCGGGAATCGGCACGCCCGTGCACCTCGCCGGCGAGCTGATGATGCAGCTCACGGGGATCAAGATGGTCCACGTGCCCTACAAGGGCATCGCGCCCGCGATGACCGCCATTCTCGCCGGGGAGATCGAGATCACCTACGTGGCGGTGCTCACGGGCCTGCAGCATTTCAAGGCGGGAAGGCTGAGTCCCCTCGCGGTGGCCGGCAGCAGCCGCTATCCGGCGCTGCCCGAGGTGCCGACCGCCGCGGAGGCAGGACTAAAAGGCTACGAAATCGATTTCTGGTACGCGCTGCTCGGGCCGGCCGGCATGCCGGCGCCGCTGGTCGCACGCATCCAGCGCGACGCCGCGGGCATTCTCACGACGCAGGAAATGAGGGAAAGCCTGCTCGCGCAGGGCTGCGTCGCGGCGGGAAGCACCCCAGAGGACCTGTCCGCGCGCATCAAGAGCGACTACGAACTCTGGGTGAAAGTAATCCGGACCGCCGGCGTGAAACTGGAGTGATCCGTTTACCGGCGCGCGCGAACAGCGCCGCGTAGGCCGCGCGACGCTCGTCGGGCGAACGCCCGAGCGAACAGTAATGCGGGTGCGGCGTGAGGAGAGCGTCGTCCTCGCCGAGCGCGTTGGCGCGGTAGCTCGACCAGGGGTACGCGCCCGGATGCGCGGCGAGCCCCGCGCGCACCGGGTTCTCCTCGATGTAGCGCATGCACGCGAGCAGATGCCTGCGCGCGTGCACGGGCGAGGCGTCGTAGGGTTCTTCCCACAGCGCTTCCTCGTGACCGTAAGCCGCGACGAGGTGCTTGGCGTAGCTCGCCGCAAGGGCAGGCATCAGGCGCGCGGCACCATTGGCGCGCACGGGCGTGAACAGCAGGTGCACGTGATTACCCATCAGCGCGTAGGCGTGCACCGCGCACCGCTCGCGCTCCGTGCAGGCGCGCAGCTCATCGAGATAGGCGATGCGGTCACGCGCGCAGGAAAAGCAGGGCGAGCGCGCCCGGCCGCGCTGCACCACGTGCAGCGTGCCGCGGGGTTCTTCCGGGCAGGCGAGGCGCGGCATGGCGGCGTGCTTCCGCCACGAACAACGCTAGGCACCGCAGCGCCGTTGACTTCACCGTGCCGCGCACGAAGACTGGCTCGCGCCTCCTCGGACACGTGCGGCGAAACTTTGCCGGCTACGGCGCCACCGAGTAGGTGATCACGGTCTCGAAGCCGACGCCGCGCATCTGGAAATCGGTCGCACTTGTCTGAACCAGTTTGAAACAGCCGCTGGCCGGATAGGGAACGCGGTGCCAATCGAAACACACCTGGGCGTCGTCCCGTTTCACTACCATGGAGCCGCTGGCAGATGGCGTGAAGCATCTGGGGCACGAGCGCTCCACCGTCCCGTCCCCCCTGATGCGCAACGTGAAAGGCGCCTGTCTAGTGGGTATGGCTTCGCCCCGTCTCACTTCGATCGACGGGTAGCTCGCAAAGTGAGCGGCAATGTCCTGCCCGGAAAGCGTCCGCGGGTAGGTCACCGCCGCAGGAGTCGCAGCGGGCGCTTGCCCACGTTCCGCTTGAGCGCCGCCCTCCAGGGCGCCGAGGTCGGCGATCGCCTGCAGACCCTGCGCGATGTTCTTGCGCGCGGCGCCCTCGACGGCGATGCGCATCCGCGTCGCGCCGACGATGGCGTCGTCCAGGGTGGCCGTGTGCGCGGACTTGATCACCTTGCGCAGGACGATGGTCTTGTCGGATGCCTTGGTCAGTGCCCAGCCGGCTTCCATCTCGACCGTGAAGCTCGCTCCGAACACCGGCTTGGTGAGTTGGGTGACGATGACGGTGATTTCGTAGTCGCCGTTGCCCCCCTGCACCACGCTCTTGAAGAGCTTCGATTGCATGATCGAGCTCTCGACAGCCGCCTTGAGTTCTTCGTTCGAGACAGTCGCGCCGGTCATCGCGGTGGTTTCCGTGCCGCCCCGCGTCTGAACCGAAACGCTGTAAGGATAATTCTTTGTCGCGGGGGCGCCGACCAACATGGCCTCCCGGGTCGCCGTCGATGCGCAGCCCGACAAGGCGACGACAGCCGTGACGATCAGAATTCCCGTGACCCGTGCGTAGATGGCCTCTTTCATTTTATTTTCCCGCCTCCTTGAATATGTTGCTCAGGACCTCGTCGACCATCTCGCTCGGCGACTTGCGCGTAAGCGAGGTGTGATACGACTTACCGGTCGCCAGCGGATAGTCGTTCCCGGGATCGCGGATCGTGATCGTCAGCTCGAGCATGTACATCGTAATGTCCCACCGCCACCTGTCGATGTAGGTGACGACGGCGTCCACGGCCGACGGCTTTTCGCCACCGGTGGTGACCTTGTATCCGCGCAAGCGCAGCTTCTCGGCGATCAGCACGTCGATGTCGTTGTCGTCCTTTGGCTGTTTCGCGACATGCATAGCCTTGAGGCTGCCGAGATTGACCGATGGATCGACCGTCGCGGTCGCGCGGTTGATTGCGCAACCGGTCGTCGTCGTTGCGACGGCGGCGAGAGCGGCGAGCAGCAACGCGGTTTTTTTCAAAGGCATCCCCCCGAGCAGGAAGCGCCTAGAGCGCCGGAATCCTGGCGTGCATCAACGCCGAGCGCCCGCCGCGCACTTCCTTCAGGCAGCGCTGAATCGCCGCCGGCACCGCGTCGGGATCGTCCACCTTCTCGCCGTAGCCGCCCGCAGCCTCGCAGATCTTGGTGAACTCGATGTCGGGCGCAAGGAGCGCGTTGAACTCGTTGGTCGCCTTGGCATCGCCCTCCGGATACACGCGCAGCGTCGCCTCCTTCACCGCAGACCAGCCCGAGTTATCGAAGAGAACCGTCAGAATCGGCAGCTTGTATTGCTTGGAGACAGCGTACACCGAGGAGGGATTGCCGAAATAGAAGCCGCCGTCGCCGACCATTTGCGCCACCGTCGCTTCCGGTTTTGCGAGTTTGATGCCAAGGGCTGTCCCCGACGAGCTGCCCAGGCCGCCGCCCGCGAAACCGATCGAGGAGCCGGGCCGGGTGCGCATGATCTGGTTGTTGACGACCGGGCCGTTGCGTATGCCTTCGTTGACGACGATCGCATCGTCGCCGATCGTCTTGGAAATTTCGGCGCAAAGGTAATGCGGGTTGATCGCGCCTCTCTTGCCTTTGTCAGCGGCCTGCTTCGCAAGACCGGCGCGCCGCTCGTTGCCCTCGCCTCGCATCGTTTCGACGCGCCTCGACGCCGCTTCGCGGAACGCGGGCGTCGCCTTTGCCTTCAGCGCTGCTAGCAGTTGATTGAGGATCAGAACGCTGTCGCCCTGCAGGCGCACGCTCGAGGCGAATCCCCAGATGGGAAAACATTCCTTCACGACGTCGACGTCGATATGCGCCCACCAGGTCTGCGGATTCTCCTTCGTGTGCTTCGGAATCCACGGCACGTCCACGTCGACGAGCAGCCCGACGTCGGCTTCGGCGATGGCGGGCATCATTCCGGCAAAGCAAGGCGAAGCGCGCGAGATGTTGAGATAGAGCGGGCTCGCCTCGAACACGCGGATACCCGCGAGGCGCGCGACCTCCTCGATCAGCGCCGGCGCCTCGAGCTTGCGCCCGGCGTACGAAGTGACCATCACCGGATGTTTCGCCGACAGCAGCCTGTCGGCGACCTGCGCGACTGCGGCCGCATCGGCCGCTCCCGCGGGCACCGCGCCGTAGCGCTCCCCGGGGAACGGGCGCATCGCAGCCTCGTCCCAGGTCTGGGTGAGCGTCTCGCGCGGCAGCATCAGGTAGACGGGACCCATCGGATCGCTGTGCGCGACCGTGTGCGCGCGCCTCAACGTCTCCTTCGTCATCACGCCCGAGGGCAGCGTCCATTCCCACTTCGCATAGGGGCGCACGATCCCCGACTGGTCGAAGGGCTCCTGGATGAAGTGCACGTAGTTGTCGCGCGATCCGGGCAATTCTCCCCGCACCGTGTAAGGCGCCTTGCCCGCCATGAGAACGAGCGGCAGCCGACCGCGTCGGGCGTTGTGCATCGCCATCGCTGAATTCGCCGTGCCCGCGTCCACGTGCACCATCACCGCCTGCCCGCGGCCGGTCGCCATGGCGAAGCCCGCCGCCATGTGCATCGCGGTGTTCTCGTGCGGGCAGTTCAGGACCTTCGGATACTTGCGGCCCTCCTTCTTCCAGCGCGCCATTTCCTCGATCAGCGGCGCGTGGTCGGTGCCGAAATTGGAGAACAGGTACTCGACGCCGATGTCGTTCAGGCCTTCGAGAAAATAGTGCGCGGTCGAGTGAAGCTTGACTTGGGGGGCCTTGTCCATGCGGGTGTTCCTCAGGTGTCATCCCGGAAATTCGCGAGATGATAAACCGAATTCCCGACTTCCTCAGGCGGCGCGGATTCGAACAATCGGCCGATTCGGCTTTCGGCGCGCCACCTCTTCGAACCCGGCGGCGTCGTACATCGATTTCGCACCGAACCACATGGAATCGTCAGCGGATCGGCCAGGCTTGTCTACAGGGTACGCCTCCAGGAGGGCCACGCCGCGCTTCCTGGCATAGGCGATCGCTCCGTCGAGAAGCGCCCGCGCCACGCCCCGGCCACGATGCTGTGAAGGCACGACGAAGCAGACGATCGACCACACCGGCCGCTCATCGACCGCCTTCATCACAGGCGAGCGCCGCAGCTTCGCGTATTCATCTCTTGGGCCGAGCGACACCCAGCCGACCGGGACCTTGCCTTGATACCCGATGAGACCCGGCGGTTCGCCCGAGCGAAGCACTGCCTTCAGTTCGGCGCGGTTCGCCTGTGCTCGTGTGGTTCCTGCCGGCAAGGGTCCTCGCGATCCGCTGCGGCGGTAGTACATGCACCAGCAGCCGCGAGCGACGGAACATCCCTTGGCGTTGAACACGGACTCGAGGTCGCGCCAGCGCTCACGGGTAAGGGGGCGTACGGTGAGCTTCACGGAGAAACTTCGCCTGTCTCTGCGCCGGCAAGCCGGGTTTCACGCCTAGGGGCCGGTCACCTTGTACACGTCATCGTTCTCGCGGGCGTGTTCGGTCACCTTCAAGCCGATCTCCTGCCTTCGGCCGGCCTCGGTGACCGGCTGGTGCTCGACCTGCATGGATTCGACGCGCTGGCGAAAGTCGCTCGTGTGGCCGAGGATGCGGATCGTGTCGCCCACGCGCAAGGACCCCGATTCGAGCCGTATCGCCGCGACGGAAAGATGGCCGTAATAGTGGGTCACGAAACCCACCCGCTCTTCGCCCGGCAAGGGGCCGCGCGGGGGAGTCGGAGGGATTGCCGCCGGCCGCGGCTTGGGCGCCGGCCGTGCAGCCGGTTCTTTCTTCGGCGCCGCGCGGCGCGCCGCCGGCTTCCTCGCCGCGGCCTTCTTGGGCGGTTTGGCCTTCTTGCGGACCGCCGGTTTCCCGGCCGGCGCCTTCTTGCGTTTGACTTTGGCTTTCGGTTTACTCTTTGCGGCGGCCATGGCGCTCTCCCTGGAGGTGTGCGGGTAGGACAATCCTAATCGTCCGGACCGAACATATCAATGCGCGGGGCAGGGATCAATCCAACAGGTGCGCAATGGAGTTCGCGTAGTAGCGCAAGAGCGGCAGCTCCTTCTCCTGCGCGAGGTAGGTCCCTTCGTCCTCGTCGACGAGGTGCCGCATGAGCAGCATCCGCAGTCCCACGTCGAGCGCGTAGTCGAGATCGCGCCGCGGCACGTAGACGCGCGCCGCGGAACGCTCGAGCCGCTCGACGAGCTGCTCGACTTCCGCCTTCAGCTCGAGCGCTTCGAGCCGACGCTCCGGGTCGCGCACGAACACGGTCGCCATCAGCGGCACCGGCACCACCGGGACGACCCGGCCGACCGAGCGCATGAGATGCCCGCCGAGCGCCGCCGTCTCGCGCCTGCGCTCCTCGCCCGAGAGCCTGTGGAAATCCACGCCGCGCGCGCGGCAGTAGGCGCGCATCGAGACCGGCGAGCCGAAATTCACGCAGGCGTAGCCGAAGCGGTGCCACTCGCTCTTCAGCATCAACCTCAGGTTGTGCGCGGCGAAAGCGAGCGTGTTCCGCAGCGCTTTCACGCGGCCGATGCGCCGCGCGTCCGGGCCGGCCGCGAGCAGGAGGCTTCTGTCCTCGAGCACGCGGTCGTAGTTGATTCCGAGCGGCACGAACACGAGGTCACGCTCGCCCTCGATCCGGAATCCGCGCATCATGTAGTCGATCACGCCGAGCCTGGGCTCCCTCATGAGCCCGTCGCGCGTGAGGCCCCCTTCCGGGAAGACCGCCTGCGGGACGCCGGCCTCGGTCGCCATCGCGATGTAGCGCTCGAGCACGCGCCGGTAGAGCTCGTCCTTCGAGTCGCGGCGAACGAAGTAGGCGCCCATGGCGCGGATCAGCGCCGAGAGCGGCCAGATGCGCGCCCACTCGCCCACGGCGTAGGAGAGCGCCGCCTGATCCGCGGCGAGATACGCGGCGAGCACGTAGTCCATATTGGAGCGATGGTTCATCACGAACACCACGGTCGCGTCGGACCCGACCTTCGCGATGCCCTCCGAATCGACGTAGCCGATGCGCACGCGGTAGAGGGACCGCGCGATCCAGCGCCCGATCCAGTAGCCGATGCGGAAGTAGAGGTAGGCGTTGAACGCCGGGACGATCTCGCGCGCGTAGCGCTCGACCCTGCGCAGAGCCGCGGGCAAGGTAAGGCTCTTGTCGCGCGCGTACCTCTCGGCAGCGGCCAGCACCCTGCCGTCGGCGAGCAGGCTGTGGATGAGCGCCTGGCGCTTGGTGCGCTGGAAGGGCCGGATCCCGATGCGCAGGCGCTCGCCCAGTTCGTCGATCACCTGGTTCGCGGGATGCGTAACCAGGAAGCGCAGCGCGGGCGCCACTACGTGCTCGTAGAGCGCCCAGGCCGCAAGCGATGCCATGAGGACGAGCAGCCAGGCCGGGATCGCGACGCCGTCGCTCATCGTCTCGCCTCGTCCGACAGGAGCTCGCTCACGGCCGCCTCCACGTGCAGCCGGGCGGTGTCGAGCAGCGCCATGCCGATGCCGATCGCGTCGCGCAACAGCAAAGGCAGTTCGGTGCCACCGAGGATCAGCGCCTCGATGCCTTGCTCCGTTTTCATCCGCCGGGCGATGGCGATGTAGCGCTCGCGCGTCGCCGCCAATACGACCCCGTTGACCAGCTCGTTCAGATAGGTGTCGTGGATGAAATCCTGGTCGCCGGACTCTGGGATCGCGACGGCTATCCCTTCGCGCGCGAAGACCCTCTGATAGAAGCCGCCCTGCATGGTGAAACGAGTACCGAAGAGTCCAACGCGCTTCAGCCTGCGCTCGACTGCCGCCCTGCATGTGGTCTCGACGATGCTGATGAGCGGGATCGGCGAGGAGCGGCGGATCTCGTCGAACACGATGTGCGGGGTGTTGGAGGAAAGCAGCCCGTGCGTCGCGCCGGCACGCGCGAGGCGCCGGATTTCCTCGAGCATGTACGCGGCCAGACCCGCCAGGTCGTTGGAGCTGACGAGTTTCAGGGCTCTTGCCAGGTCGATGCTGTTGATGATGACGGGAGGATAACCCCCGTCCGGCTTACGCTCCCGGTAGGTCGAGATGAAGAGGCGGTAATAATCGATCGTGGATTCCGGACCGATGCCGCCGACGATGCCGATCAGCTTCATCGCGACTGCAGCGAACGCGCCTACGGCTCCTGCGAATCCATCAGGATGAAGGCGACGCCGCAGGGCTTGCCGCTGCGGTTCACCCAGGCGTGGTTGGTCGCCTGCTGGACGACGACGTCGCCCGCCTTCAGATGCACCTCGCTGTCGTCGAGGAGCATGTCGATCTCGCCCGACAGGATGATCGCGTAGTCGAGGCTGCGCGTGCGGTGCATCATCGGATGCCGCGGAGGAAGCCCTTTCGCGGGCGCGTGGTCGCCGACCACCTTCATCATCAGGTTGATGTCCATTTTCTTTTCCGTCTCGAGCGAAAGCGGCACAAAATCCACTATGCGGAAGATCGTGCCGTTCTTCGGGGGAACGAGCCCGACCTTGGTCAGCGCCCGATCGGCGCTCCAGTTGAAATCCGGAAGGCTCTTGTCCGTGACCCACATTTCTCCCGCCGGATTCGGCGATCGAAAGCTTTTCAGCTGCACGGACCCGTCGAACATCACAACCGCCTTGCCGGAGGAATCGAGCTTGGTGACGACGCGGCGCACTTCGGGCGGCTGCTGCGCGGCGACCGAACCGGCGAAGATCAACGCGACACCCGAAATCACCCACGATAGATTGTTTGTCATTGGCTTTCTCCAAAAAAACGATCGGCGTCGGGTCCGGACTTACGCGGGCTTCGCCCCGGCGCGCGTCCTGTCGAGCACGGTCATGGCGGAAGCGACCACGCTCGCCACGTCGGCGAGGTTCGACGGAACGATCATGGTGTTGTTGGTCTTGGCAAGATTGCCGAAGGCGCCGATGTAGAGCTCGGCGACCTTGAGGTTCGCGGCTTGCAGGCCGCCTTCCTTGCCGATCGCCTCGGCGACGACGTTCACCGCCGCGGCGGTCGCATCCGCCACCACGCGCAGGGCAGTCGCCTCACCCTGCGCCTTGTTGATCGCCGACTGCTTCTGGCCTTCGGAGGTGAGGATCGCCGCCTGCTTCTCGCCTTCGGCGAGGTTGATCTCCTGCTGCTTCTCGCCTTCGGACTTGGCGATCAGCGCACGCTTCTCGCGCTCGGCGGTGATCTGCGCCTGCATTGCGCGCAGGATCACCTCGGGCGGCGTCAAGTTTTTCACCTCGTAGCGCAGCACCTTCACGCCCCAGGAGCGGCCGGCCTCATCCAGCACCGCGACGATCGAGCGGTTGATCACGTCGCGGCTCTGCAGCGACTGGTCGAGCTCCATCTTTCCGACCTCCGAGCGCAGCGTCGTCTGCGCGAGCTGCACGATCGCGGTGACGTAGTCGGAAGTGCCGTAGGAGGCCAGGCGCGGGTCGGTGACCTGGAAGTAGATGAGGCCGTCCACCACGAGCTGGGTGTTGTCCTTGGTGATGCAAACCTGCTCGGCGACGTCGAGCGGCACTTCCTTCAACGAGTGCCGGTAGGCGACGCGGTCGATGAACGGGATGATGACGTTCAACCCCGGCTCGAGAATCTGGTGGAATTTGCCGAGCCGCTCGACGACCCAGGCGCTCT
>WNGH01017234.1_pt1 | contig 13127 bp, 10 predicted proteins | sample 5400631 | NCBI WGS metagenome assembly WNGH01 (sample SAMN13153373, study PRJNA577476) | soil metagenome | isolation source: 115 cm soil or saprolite under Garry oak tree replicate 1 | place: USA:California | collected 2016-06-15
CTCCAGGCCCATCAGGTCGGCGGCGATCGGCCAGCCGGTCTCGGTCTGCCACCAGTGGTCGATGACCGGGATGCCGAGCAGGTCGCCCGCCCACCGGTAGGTCTCGGGGTCGAGCCGCTCGCCGGCCAGGAACAGGTATTTCATTCCGGACAGGTCGTACTCACGGGCCAGCTTGCCGTCCGGGTCCTCCTTCTTGATCGCCCGGAACGCGGTCGGCGCGGTGAACAGCGCCTTGACCCCGTGCTCGGCGATGACCCGCCAGAACGCCCCGGCGTCCGGGGTGCCCACCGGCTTTCCCTCGTACAGCACGCTGGTGCACCCGGCCAGCAGCGGGGCGTAGACGATGTAGGAGTGCCCGACGACCCAGCCCACGTCGGAGGCGGCCCAGAACACCTCGCCGGGTTGGGTGTCGTAGATGTTGTCCATGGTCCAGCGCAGCGCGACCGCGTGCCCCCCGTTGTCGCGGACCACGCCCTTGGGCCTGGCCGTCGTGCCGGAGGTGTACAGGATGTACAGCGGGTCGGTCGCCTTGACCGGGACGCAATCCGCGGGCTCGGCCGTGGCTGCCGCCTCCTTCCAGTCCAGGTCGCGCCCGGCCGTCAGGGCGGCGGTTGCCTGCGGCCGCTGCAGGATCACGCAGCGCTCCGGCTTGCGCCGGGCCAGGTTGATGGCCTGGTCCAGGATCGGCTTGTACTCGATGACGCGGCTGCCCTCGATGCCGCAGGAAGCCGAGACCACCACCTTCGGTTCGGCATCGTCGATCCGCGTCGCGAGCTCGGGCGCCGCGAAGCCGCCGAACACCACCGAGTGCACCGCGCCGATCCGCGCGCACGCCAGCATCGCGATCACGGCCTCGGGGATCATCGGCATGTAGATGATCACCCGGTCGCCCGCGCCGACGTCCAGGCCGCGCAGCAGCCCGGCGAACTGCGCGACCTCCGCCAGCAGCTCCCGGTAGCTGTACGTCCGGCCGGTGCCGGTGACCGGGCTGTCATAGATCAGCGCGGCTTGGTCCCCCCGGCCGTCGCGCACGTGCCGGTCCAGCGCGTTGAAGCAGGTGTTCAGCACGCCGTCGGCGAACCAGTGGTAGAACGGCGGGTCCGAGGCATCGAGTACCTGGGTCGGTGCCTGGTACCAGTCGATGGCCTTGGCTGCCTCACCCCAGAATCCCTCGGGATCGGCCAGGCTCCGGTGGAACGCTTCCGCGTAGCGACCCATGACGTAACTCCGTCTCTCTCTCTGTAGTAGTGGTACCCGGCCAGGTCAGTGCTTGGCCAGCGGGAAGAGGGGGAGCACCGCCCGCTTGTACGCGGCCTCGCACAGCTCGGCGCAGCCGATGTAGCCGGCCAGCGCGGCCACCACAAGGCCCATGTAGCCGCCGGTCTCCACCGTCAGGCCGCTCGCGTAGTAGTTGCCCACTCCGAGCATGAACAGCGTCGCTGCCAGGCCCGCCAGGGCCAGAACCACCATGACGTTGGTGCGGAACGAGGCGATGAGGATCCAGACCGTGAAGATGCCGAACGCGTACAGGAACAGCCCGAGGGCCTGACCAGCGTTCGCGGCCGGGATGTCCTTCAGGAAGAACTGGACGATCGCGAACAGGGACAGCCAGAACGCGCCGAACGTGCTGAACAGCACGCCGGTGAGCGCGTTGCCGGTGCGGAACTGGATGACCCCGGCGATCAGCTGGGCTATGCCTCCGTACATCAGGGCCACGCCGAAGACGACCGGCGTGATCGCAGCGGGCATGAGCTTGGCGTTGATCATGCTGAGCATGAACGTGGTCACCGCGAAGGCCGCCAGGCCCAGCGGTGCGGAATTCCCCCAGCCACTGGCCGGGACGACTGGCTCGGCTGCTGGTTGCGCGAGAGGTCGCGCAAGGTCGGCAGTAGTCATGTGACTCTCCTCACATCGGTACTTCCTTTAGCTGGAGGATCTGTTAACGCCAGGTTTCCACGAAGCGCCAAAGGTCCCGATCAGTCCCTGCCGAAGGTCGGTACCTGCGAGGTCGGCCGCTGGCGGCACACTAGGGGGCATGGGGACGCACGTCATCGCCGTGGTGGGGGCGACCGCGACCGGCAAGTCCGGGCTGGCCATCGAGCTGGCCCTGGCCCTCGGCGGCGAGATCGTGAACGCCGACTCGATGCAGCTCTACCAGGGCATGGACATCGGCACCGCCAAGGAGCCAGAAGCCGCCCGGCAGGGCGTCCCCCATCACCTGCTCGACATCTGGCCGGTAACCGAGCCGGCGAACGTGGCCGGCTATCAGAAGCTCGCCCGGGCCGCGATCGACGAGATCATCGCCCGCGGCCGGGTGCCCATCCTGGCCGGCGGCTCCGGTCTTTACGTCCGGGCCGCCCTCGACGACCTGGATTTTCCCCGAACGGATGCGGTTATCCGCACTCGCCTCGAGCAGGAGCTCGCCCGGGTGGGCGCCGCGGCGCTGCATGCCCGGCTGGCCGGCCTCGACCCGGCCGCGGCCGGCGCGATCCTGCCCGGCAACGGGCGCCGGATCGTGCGCGCCCTGGAGGTGATCGAGATAACGGGGCGCCCGTTTACCGCGACCATGCCGGCTTACCTCCAGAACCGCCCGGCCATCCAGATCGGCCTCATCCTGCCCCGGCCCGAACTCGACCGGCGGATCGCCGCCCGGGTCGACCGGATGTGGCAGGCGGGCCTGGAAGCCGAGGTGCGAAGCCTGGCCGCCCAGGGCCTGCGCGACGGCAGGACCGCCAGCCGCGCGCTCGGCTACCAGCAGCTGCTCCGCCACCTGGACGGGGAGTGGACCCTGGAGGAAGCCCGCCTGGAGACGATCAAGGCCACCAGGCGCTTCGCCCGCCGCCAGGAATCCTGGTTCCGCCGCGACCCCCGCGTCCGCTGGCTCGACGCCAGCGCTGACTCCCCGCGCCTCCTGGACGAGGCGATGAAAGCGCTGCCCGACGTCCCGCCCGCCGCCGGGCCGTAGGCCTTCCAGCCCCGCCCGGGTGTCGGTCTGGCCGGCCTACATCTGATCGCCGAGCTGGTAGGCGCGCTTGGCATTGTCGGCGCAGAGCATGCGGGCGAGCCGCCACGCCGTCCGTTCGGTAAAAAGATCTCCGGCCAGCCCGTCCCGGAGGTGCGCGGACAGCGCGGACCGGAACAGCGCCGCGCCCAGGTAGTACAGCTCGGCCAGCCCGAACGCATCCGAGCTGTACAGGAACTTCCCGTACGGCGCGAGCTCGAGTGCCTCGGCCAGCAGGGCCGGGGCGCGCGCGCCGAGGTTGTGCGTGGCCAGCCCGGCGTCGACGTACACGTGCGGGAACACCTGGGCCAGGTAGCCGGCCTCGCGGTGGAACGGGTAATTGTGCAGCAGCATCACCGGGACCCCGGTGGGCTGGATGGCCCGCAGCAGCGGGGTGAGCAGCAGCGGGTTGCAGCGGTGCAGGTCGACGTCGCTGTCCCCGTAGCCGACGTGGAACTGCACCGGCAGCCGCAGGTCCACGCCGCACCAGACGAGGAACCGCTGCAGGGTTTCGTCCGCCAGCCGGGGCGGGCCGTTTATTGCCGCCCGGGTGCTGGCAGGCTGAGCGCTGGCGGCCAGCCAGCGCCCGGCCGCGGCGGCGACCTCGGCGTCCGACGGCCGTTCGGCCCGCAGGTCGAGCCCGGTCCGGTAGGCGGCGATCGACTTCACGCCGACCGCCGCGGCGGTCCGCGTGGCCAGCGCGGACCGGACCGCATCGGCGAAGGAGGCCGCGCCCACCCCGGCCGCGGCGACGTCCTCGGCCACCTTCTCGAGCCGGACGATCTCGTGCGCGGTCGCGCCCGCCAGGTCGCCGAGCTCGGCCGGGGAGGTGACCGGTTCCGGGATGTAGCCGGTGTCCACGCACAGCACCGACACCCCGGCGGCCGCCAGGAACCGCTTGCTCACCTCGGTCGCGCCCAGCTCGGCCCGCCGGGCCGCGTAGCCGGGCAGTTCGGCGTGCGGCGGCAGGCCGAGGACGGGCGGGCAGAGCCGCCGGAACGCCAGCCCGGCCTGCGAGTCGAACACCGACCCGCCCGGCCAGGCCGGCCCTTCAGTCAGCATCGACTCGAGCGCGGCCACGTCCGCGTCCCGGCGCAGCACCCCGTGGCAGTGGTGGTCGACGAGCGGCTGTTCCGCGACGCAGGGCAGCAGGTCCGCCACTCCAGTTCCCTTCACTCGCCTCCGGGCCCCCACCCACCTCCCCATCCCTCTTCACTGGCGGCTCCTTCCCTCGTCGCTCGTTCCTCGCTCCTCAGTCCAGTCGCCGCCGGCGGCCCTTTGGCTCGCTCAGGACGCCTCGTCCCGCACGGCCGCCAGTCCCGGCCGCCCGGCCGCGTCCGGCGCGCCCGGCGCGGCGATCCCCTCGCGGGCGGCCAGCGCCACTCCGAGCTTGCGCGCCGTGCCCGGCGCCAGGATCACCGCGATGACCGCCGCCACCAGCCAGGCGCCGGACACCACGGGGAACCACCTGGCCGTGCCGGTCGGGTACGGGATCACGTTGCGGTACAGCGTGTAGCCCAGCACGACCAGGCTCGCGATCGGCACCACGATCTGCCACGTCGGCACCGGCAGCTTGTGCCGCACGAACACCAGCATGATGCAGCCCACCGTGGCCAGCACGTACACGACCAGCAGGATCAGCGTGCCGATGGTGCCGGACCACAGGAAGCTGTTGAAGGCGGCAGCGTGGGCGGCCACGGCGCTTTCGATGATGACGATGACGCCCGCGATCACGACGACCGCGAGGGTGGCCCAGACCGGGGTGCCCCAGCGCGAGTTGCTCTGGCCCAGGCCGCGCGCCCCGGCGGTGTCCCTGGCCAGCGCGTACAGCAGCCGGGCCGCCCCGACCACGCAGGCCAGGCAGCAGCCGAAGGCGCTGATCGCGGTGCCGAGCGTGATCACGTCGCCGACCCAGCTGCCGACGTAGGAGGAGCCCAGGTCGCCGAGGAGCGACGGCGAGGTGGTGAACGCCTTGACGCCGGCCGGGGTCGTGCCGAAGGCCATCATCTCCACCGCCGTGACGATCACGAAGTACAGCCCGCCGAAGACCGCCGTGCCGAGGATGGCCCGCGGGATGTCCCGGGTCGGCCGGTTGGCCTCCTCGCCCAGGGTGGCCGCCGCCTCGAACCCGGCGAACGACAGGAAGCCGAACACCACGCCGAGGAACAGGTTGGAGGAACCGGTCCCCGGCGCCACCGAGAACACGCTCCAGGTGAAATGCTCGTGCCCGGGGGCGTTCCCGGCCAGCAACCGGACCAGCACCACCGCGGTGACCACCAGGATCAGCGCGACCGTGGTCCCCTCCACGCTCAGCAGCACGTGCGCCCCGCGCCTGGCCGGCATGATCGCCAGCAGCAGCGCCAGCGCCAGCGCCACCACGAGCAGTACGAAGGGCGCCCAGGTGGGCGGGTTCGGCCAGATGCCGACGGCTTGCAGGAAGGCCGTTCCGAATATTCCGGCCGCGGCCGAGGTGACCACGGCATAGAAGGTGTACGTGCCGAGCAGGCCCCAGCCGGCCACCACCCCGGCGCGCGGCCCGAGCGTGGCGCCGACGAACGCGTAGACCGAGCCGGAGTGGTGGAAGTACTGGCACAGCCGGACGAAGGAGTAGGCCACAAGCAGCACGCCCACGGCCGCGATGAGGAAGGTCAGCGGCACGGCCCGGCCCGCATAGGTCGCGCTGCCCTGGGGGTTGATGTTCGCGGCCATGCTCGGCGCCATCAGCGCGACCGACAGGCCCACTGCCGCCCACACCGACAGCGAACGCTTAAGCCCTGGTGTGCCGGACGGGCTCGCTTCCATCTGCTCCTCCTAACGGTCCGTGATTCCCCATAGTGTCCCTCCGGCCTGTCCGCCACGGAAGTGGCAAAATATCCGAATACCCGTTTCACCAGCAATTTCCCGCCCCTCCCGAGCCGCGCCCTTCCCCTCACCCGCCGCCCCCCGCGCCCCCGCGCCGCGCCCCCCGCGCCCGCGCGCCGCGTCCCCCGCGCCCGCGCGCCGCGTCCCCCGCGCCCGCGCGCCGCGCCCGCGCGCCGCGCCCACCCGTCAGGGGGTGACCTACGGTGACAGGCGCCTACCCGGTACTTCACTTGGGTCCAGTTCGATCCACGCGTTCGTGGGCCCGTACCTACCGGGGCACGCCCGCGTCCGTACCGGAAGCGCGCAGGTTCGTGGGTGAGCTGCTGGCCGGCTGCCCGGCCCGGGAGACACTGATGGGCTGCGTGTCCGAGTTCTGCGCCAATGCGATCGCGCATACCGCCTCGGGGCGCGGCGGCGTGTTCACGGTCGAGGTCGACCGCCCGCGTGACGGGGTGGCCCGGGTCGCGGTCACCGACGACGGCGGCGCATCCGTCCCGGCGCAGGGTTCCCTCGACCTGATGGCCGAAGGCGGCCGAGGGCTCGCCATGGTGGCCGCCTGCACCAGCCGCTGGGGCTTCTGCGAGGCCTACCCGGCCTAACCGCCGCGAACGCCGCCCAGGCGTGGGGCCATTGGCCTGTATGACCTTCCCCAAGATAAACTACACCGTGCAGTATAACTAATAAAACTGAACGGTTTAGTACGATAATAGGTATGCAGAACGCGGTGGCGCCCGCATCCCGCTCCGGCGCATCTGAACAGCCCAGAGGCGGGGACGCCAACGTCCGTTCCGGCTGGCAGCGCAAGCACGTCGCCATCGCGGCCGCCGCCTTGGTGCTGTTCGCGCGGGATGGCTACGAGCGCACCAGCGTCGACGCGATCGCCGCCGAGGCCGGAGTGTCGAAGCGGACCGTCTACAGCCACTACGGCGACAAGGAGAACCTGTTCCTGCTGGTTCTGCGCGAGACCCATGACACGATGCGGGATCGGGTGGCTGACATCGTGGACCGCAACCTGCGTGACGTCGACGACATGCGGTCAGCCCTGACCACGTGCATCCGCGAGATCGTCCGGACCATTACCCGCGCTCCCGAACGCGCTACCCTGGTCCGCCTGCTCATCTCCGAGGCGCCGCACTTTCCCGCGATCCTCGACCTCTGGCATAACCGGGGGATCGTGCCGCTGATCGCCGAACCCCTGGCCAAGCTGGCCGCGGCCGGCCTGCTCCACACCGACGACCCCGCCCAGGCCGCTGAGCACCTGTCCGCCCTGACACTCGGCCAGGTCAGCAACAAGTCCATGATGGGCACCATCCCGCTCAGCGACTCCGAAGCCGACCGCATCGTCGTCAGCGGCATCGCCGCTTTCATGCGCGCATACTCCGCAGCCGCCCACTGACCCGCCGGTGACCGGGCAACTGACCTCAACAGCACCCCACGCCTCTCCCGTCCCGTCCTGAATTCAATGGTTGTGACAACCTCCGCAAAAGAATCAATATGTTGTCACAACCACTGACTCCGCCCCGCCGCGAGACGCGGTGATATGAGCCGTTTTGTCGGAATTGCGTGAAGCTCGGCCATGTGCTAGCGGCCCGCAGGCGGCCGCATTCCTCACTCCGCGAATCCCAGTGCTTGCAGGCGTCCCTCGCGAACCCGGTGCCTGATGAAGCGGGCACGCTGGACCGGGGCGACGGAGGCGGTGCCGGGGCGGGTGACAGAGCCGGCTCGCCGGGCATGGTGCCGACTGGGTGGTGAAGGGCGGCTATCTCAAATATGAGATAACCTTTAAGGTATGAACATCGCGCGGCGCCCGGCGCCCGAGCCTGCCGGAAAGCCCGACCCCGCCGGGCATGATCCCGGGTTGCCGCCGGTCATGCCCGGGTTCCGTGAGATGGCACTGCGCCGCTCGGCGGCCGAGCAGGCGGCCCGGATGGCCGGTGACCGCGGCAGGCTCGTCCGTGAGCTGGCCGAACAGCGCCAGGCCGCCGGCCTGTCGCAGACCGAGATCGCCGCGCGGATGGGTACCTCACAGTCCGCGGTAGCCCGGCTGGAATCCGGCGCCGCGGACGTGCGCGCCTCGACGCTGGAGCGCTACGCAGCCGCGGTCGGCGGCCAGATCACCTGGACGCTCAGCCGTCCCGGGGAAGGAGCTAGCGAATGACGTGGTCGAAAGGGCAAAGCCCAGGTCGCCGCCAGCCCATGATGCGCGCGCACATCCCCGGAGTCCCGCCACGCCCCGGTGAGCCAGGCTGGCCGCCAACGCCGCCAGTTCCGCTGGTGCCTGGCCCGGTCCCGCCGACCCGCGTTTGGCTGGACCCCCACGCCGACTGGAAGAACGCGCTGTACGAGCGGCTGCTGGCCAAGCGGATCGTGCTGGCCTCGGGCTTCCTCGACGACGACGCGGCCGCCCGGCTCTCAGCCCAGTTGCTTACCCTAGATGCCGAGCAGGCGGACCCGATCCGCCTGGAATTGCAGAACCTGCGGGCGGAACTGTCCGCCGTCGTTACCGTCATGGGCATCCTCGACGTGCTGCGGGTACCGGTGCACGCCTGCGTGAGCGGCGAGATCAACGGCCCCGCTCTCGGCGTGCTCGCCTCCTGCCCGCGTCGGTCTGGTTACCCCAACGCCACCTTCGTGCTCGCTGAGCCCCGACTGCGTTTCGGCGGCACGGTGACCGCGGTCACCGTCCGCGAGCAGCAGCTGACGCGCATGCTCGACACGCTGTACTTCAGGCTGGCCGATGTCACCGGCCGCGAGGTGGATGAGATCCGCGAGGACTCGCGCCATGGCCGGACGCTGACCACCGGTCAGGCCATCGGATACGGCCTCATCCAGAGCCAGGAAAGCGCAGGTCGACCGCTGGGTCCCGGGTGATCCGCCGGATCCCGGCCCAGCCGGGTCCGGCTCGCGGTAAAACCAGGCCGCCCAGCCAGCCCAGGCATGTCGCCGGCCTGGCCGCGGCATTGGTCTGGCATGCTCAGAAAATTGCCCTCTGTACACACTCGCTCTCAATCGGTAACATCGAACCGCGAGCTACCCGTATGAACCAGAAAATGTGAGGATCGGCACACTGCGGCATTTGCCAGATATGTGCCTGGACTGGGGTCTGTGATGAGTACAGAAAGTAACCAGTCGAGTGAGAATCGTCATATTGACGCCTCGCGAGAGGAAGAGCGGCAGCATACCGGCCTGTACCGGTGGAATGATCCGGAGAACCTCATGCCTCCCTGGTCGATACCGCCGGGCCTGATGGTTCCGGGCCCGCGCCAGCCGGAATCCCACGCCCTGCCGTCCGGGTCCGGCTCGGAGCCGGCTGTCGCAGCGCCGGCCGCTGACGGCGATTCCTGGCCCGGCGTCGCACCTCCCGCGGGATGGTTCCTGCGCGCCCCCGAACCGCCGCCCGCCCAGCCAGAGACCGCCCCCGACGCGACGACCGCGGACGAAGCTCCCGCCGTACCAACGCCCCGCCCGCCAGCCCCACCCGCGCCCGCCAGCCCTCAGGCTCCGGCCAGCCTTCAGGCTCCGGCCAGCCTTCAGGCTCCGGCCAGCCTTCAGGCTCCGGCCAGCCTTCAGGCTCCCGTTAGCCCATGGCCGACCGTTAGCCCATGGCCGACCGCGAGCGCCTGGCCGACCAGCCCGGTGCCTTCGCCCACCCGCGAGCCGGACGGATCCTGGTCCTCCCCGCTGACGTCGAAGCCAGCACCCCAGGCCCTCGGCCCGACCCAGGCACGTTACGGCCGGGCCGGCGGCCCGGGCTTCCAGCCCGCCCGTTCCGGCCAGCCGTCAGCCCGAAGCCCCCAGGGCTCAGGCCCCCAAGGCCCGGGCCTGTCCCCGTGGCAGCGGTCCCACCAGCTCTGGACCGAAGCCGGCATCCATTGGGAGCAGCGCCCTGCCGGGCAGCCGCCGCAGCCGCAGGCGAGGCCAGCCGCCGCCCGCCAAGCCCCCCCGCCCGCGCCGCCGCGGCATGCCCCTGGCCGGCACATCAGGCCGGGCCCCTACGCTGCCGAAAGGCCTGCCTTCTACGCCCCCGAACCAGCCGCCACCTGGCCCGGGCAGGTGCGGGCCCCGCTCGGCGCGCCGGTGTTCTCCGGGCCGGGCGTTGACGAGGACGAAGGCCCCACCCGGGAAGACCGGTGGGGCGACGATCGGCCGCCCATCTGGGAGCGCCCGCCCGGCCTGCCTCCGGCCCCGAGCGCGCCCCGCTCACCGAGCGCTCCCCGCGCACCGAGGCAGACCCTGGCCGAGGACGCCCTCCTGTTCGACCACCGGATGCCCAGCTCCCGCCGGCCCGGTCGCGGCCGGCTCAGCCGCCGCACCGCGACGATTGTCGTGCCGGCCATCGTGCTGGTGGCCGTGGCCGTGCTGGCCCTCGCGCTGCTGACCGGCCACGGGCTGAAGTTCGGCCCGCTCACCGCAGACCAGCACAAGACGCCGAACACCGTCGCACCGCAGTTGCCGCTGGCCGCGGTCACCTTCGACACCTATCCCGGACAGCAGCAGCGCGGGGTCTTCCAGACCGTCAATCGCGTCGTCTCGGTCGGCAACACCATGGTGACGATGGGGTCGCAGACCAGCGACGGCACGGTCCGCCAGCAGTTCCTGGTCTCGACGAACGCCGGGTCCAGCTGGCACCTCGCCCCGGTCCGGGCGCCCGGCGGCGGCCAGGCTGCGCTTGGTCACCCGGCCGCGCTGCTAGCCGGCGGCCCAGGCGGCTGGGTGGCGGTCGGCCCGCATGCCATCTGGACCAGTCCGACCGGCCTGACCTGGACCCTCGCGGCCACCCACGGGATCAGTCCGCAGCTGCCCGGTGACTCGGTGTGGGTGATCACGAAAACCGCCGACGGCTACCTAGCCGCCGGCGCCAACGCCGCGACCGGCGCCAACGCCGTGGGCGGCGCCAACGCCGCCGTCATCTGGACGTCGCGGGACGGCGTGACCTGGCAGCGGATGACCGCGGCGCAGCTGAGCCTGGCCGCGCCCGGCGAAACCGTGCTGAACATCTCGTACGCCACCTGGCGGGGCAACGCCACGGTGATCTCCGGTACGGTCGCCAAGGCCGGCACGTCGTACGGCGCCGCCTGGCTGAGCACCAACGACGGGGCCGCGTGGACCCGGGTGACCATCCCGGCCGACCACGGGGCCGGGGCCGCGATCAGCGGCCTGGGGGCCGACGGCTCCGGGCTCATCGCGGTCAGGCCGGGCCGGACCGCGAGCGGCGCCGCCGACGGTATCGCTTACTTCTCGCCGAACGGACAGGCGTGGCAGTACGCGGCCACGATCGACCCGGCCGGCGGCTGGACCCCCGGCGTGGTCAAGGGCAGCGGCTACGGCTTCGTCGTCACCGGGACCAGCGCCGAAGGACAGCTCCTGGCCTACACGAGCACCGGCACCGGCACGGCCTGGCTGCCGACGGGCCCGCTCGGCAACGCGGCCGCGGAGTCCGTCGTCGGCGCGACCGTCGCCCCGGCCGGCACCATCGTGGCGATCGGGTACACCGCCGCCAGCCTGATCGGCCAGCAGCCGGTCTTCGTCGAGGCGAGTACCGACGGCAGCGTACGGCCCTTCTCCCTGGCCGGCATCGCCGGGGCCGCCATCCCCGAGATGAAGATCAACAGCACCGCCATGGCCGGCGGCCTGCAGATCGCGGTCGGCAGCGCCGACGGCTATCCCGCGGTGTGGCGGCGGACCTCCGGCAACGCCTGGACGCTGGTGTCCTCGCTGGCGCTGGTCGCGGCCGACCCGAGGCTGCGCGCGCTGACCAGCGTGACGCACGGGCCGGCCGGCTGGCTCGCCGTGGGCACGCCCGGGCCCGTCGTCCTGACCTCAGCCGACGGCGCGATCTGGGGGGTGGCCGGCGGGAACATCACCCAGGACCTGGCCGGTGTCTCCGCCGTCGCGGCCACCTCCGGCCCGGCCGGGTACGTCATCGTCGGCAAGCTCGTCGCGCGGGGCGGCGGCTGCGTCGCCGACGTCTGGTGGTCGCCCAACCTGATGAACTGGACCCGCGCGCACGACGTGAACGACACGACCGGCTCGAGCCAGGTGCTCGCGGTGGCCGCGAGCGCCCACGGGTTCGTCTCGGTGGGCTCGCACGACAGCCAGCAGGCGGTGTGGATCACCGCCAACGGGCGCTCCTGGAAGACCATCGTCCTGCCGCCGCCGGACGGCGCCGCGACCGCCGTGCTCCAGCAGGTCGCCATCAACGGCAACCGCGTTGTCGCCCTGGGCCAGGCCTCGACCGGGGCCGCCCCGGCGGTCGGCACGGCGACCAGCACCGCACCAGGGACCGTGCCGTTCGCCGAGCTGTCGGTGGACGGCGGCGTGAGCTGGCAGCAGGTGCCGTTCAGCTCGCCGGGACCGGACACCGCCTTCACCGCGCTGACCGCGGACGCGGCGGGCTTCACCGCCGCGGGCCTGTTCGGGCCGCCCGGGCAGCAGGACGTGGCCGTGTGGACGTCGGCGACCGGCGCGACCTGGAAGCCGTCCCAGTCCGGCGGCCTCAACGGATCCGAGGCCTGGCGGATCGACGCGCTGGCCCCGTCCGGCGCCGTGGTCACCGGCATCGGGACCATCATCACGCAGCAGAGCCAGCAAACCGTCACCTTCACCCTCCCCGCCCGCTAAAGGAAATTCGCATGTGCGCCACCGACCTGGACCTGCCGGAAATCGCCGAGGACGAGCAGGCGGCCAGCCCTGACCCGGACCCGATCGGCGGCCAGTACGCCGGCGTCGCCTGGGGCCTGGCCGAGCGCCGCGACGGCCAGGCCGACCCCGCTGAGGCCGGTCCCGCTGAGGCCGGTTAGCTCATCCGGTCGAGGATCTCGCGCACCAGGTCCATCGGGGTGTGCGGGTGCAGGAACGCGAACCGGGCCACCGTCTCGCCCTCCCACGCCGAGGGCGGGATGAAGGCCACCTGGTCCTGCAGCAGCTGGTCGGCCCACGCCGTGTACTGCCCGGCGTCCCAGCCGCGGCGGCGGAACAGCACCACCCCGAGCCCCGGCTCGCGGACCAGTTCCAGGTGGTCCCGGGCCCGGATCTCGTCGGCGGTCTGCCGGGCCAGCTCGATCGCGGTCTCGATGGCCTCGGTGTAGGCGTCGACCCCGTAGACCGACAGCGAGAACCACAGCGGCAGGCCGCGGGCCCGCCTGGTGAGGTGGTAGGCGTAGTCGGTCGGGTTCCACTCGCCCGGGCGGTCGTGGATGACGTCCAAGTAGGAGGCGTCCTGCTTGTGCACCGACCGGGCCACCGACGGGTTCCGGTACAGCAG
>WNGH01004612.1_pt1 | contig 13126 bp, 10 predicted proteins | sample 5400631 | NCBI WGS metagenome assembly WNGH01 (sample SAMN13153373, study PRJNA577476) | soil metagenome | isolation source: 115 cm soil or saprolite under Garry oak tree replicate 1 | place: USA:California | collected 2016-06-15
CGTAGGACTCGGACTGCCCCGACTCCACCCCAGGGAAGACACCGAGAGTGAGCTTCAGCGTCTGCGCCGAAACGCCGCTCGCGAAGAGCAGGGCCAGCGCCGGGATTACGTTCCGGATTGAAAGGGCGAGGTTCTTCATGATCCTCCTAGGCTCGAAAAGATGAATTCACGGAGTTCTACTGTTGGTGAGCTCGGGTTCGCCGAAGTCGTTTAAGAAAGTCTTCGGTTTAACTGCCAGCGCCAGACATACGCTCGCTGCGATGCCAATCTGACTGCGCGCGAGATTTTGGCACTCGAGCAAGCACGCTGTACAGGAAGAATTTCGCGACCCTCACAGCGCAAATGCCTAAACCAGCAATATAACCGGGGTCAGACACCAAGACCTGTCGGGTATTGACGACAGTTGCCGTCAGGTTTCCATAACATGTGGATTATCGGCGATGAGAAAGCCGCCAATAAGGTCCACAAAGAGATTACGGCGGGAGCGAAAGGCGAACAAGTAGAACAGGTAGAACAGAGCCGAGGGGCGATGATGAAAAAGGGAGGCGAGTCCGCGCCCGTTCTGTACACCAGTGGAGCTGGCCTAAAGCCCGACGCGCCGATCTAACCTTGCTGGATGGGGGAAATCAGGGTCTCTCGGACTTGCGGGTGTGGTGCGTGTCCGCGAAGAGGTTTGGCTGCCCGTTCAACCACGCAACCGAACGTGGAGCGGATTTCCATTATTCCCTCGTCAATCCCCGGGCCGGTGCCGAATTCGTAAAGGGTAGTATCCATGTCCGTTGCCAGCGCTCTGCGGTAATATTCGAGGGAATTCGACAGCGCGGTGCATGCTGCCCCGGTCTCGTTCAGGCGGCTGCGCGCGCCGGCCAGTTGAAAGGAGGCTTTGCTCGCCGTCCAGTAATCCCCCGCAGACACGAGCGACGGCAGCTCCCGCTCGATGGCATCGGAGAGTTTGCTGTCCGCGTCCCTGGACGAAACAGGCGCCAGCCCCGCGCAGCCGAAGAGAACGGCTGCGCTGAGCACCACGAAACATCTTTGAACATGGACTAGCATGATTCTTCCTCACCTCGTTGTTGGGATGGCGACACTCCTGACTGCCGATCCATTCCAATCCTTCGTTAAGTTCCCCATATTTCAGGAGCCCACCCGGTCATAAGCAATCGCCATGCCAAAAGCATATGAGGGGAGGAAATATTTGGCAGACCGAGGGTAACGCGTACTCGAACTCGTTTCCCCGGCAGGTCAACCGCTTTCTCGGGGCTGCGACGCAGGTCTGAATTTCCGGAAAGAAGCTGCCCTGGACGCTCGGCGGCATCAGTTGAATTCGATAAACATCGCCGATGTCCATACCTTGGCGTCGTCCGTTTGGCGGCCGTAAAAGTACACGGGCCGGAACCCGTGCGGGCCGTTGACGGGCTCGATTTCCAGCGTGCCGCCGATATCGCGCGGCAACGCTCGATCCGTGACCCGCTCGACGGCAAGGAATAATTCGGTGCCGCCGAGGTCTTTGCGGAGGGCGCCGGCCCTCAGAAGCTCCGCGCCGCTGATCTCCCAATCAAACGTGGGGCAATGAACGAACGGGTTGCCCTCAAGAGGATTGCCGACTTTCACGTAGCCGTCGATCCGGCCGGAGATTCGGATGCGGCAGTTCGCCAGGTTGCCGATGTCGATGAGCGCGCAATCGGCGTCGCCATAAGTGTCCGTCCGGATACCGATGTCAGTCGGGCCGGCGCGCCATATCGATTCCTCCGGGTGCTCGAAACCGCCGCCGGCAAAGGCGTGGATGGTGCCGTTGACGATGCTGATAGTGCCGCGCCATTCCGCCCAGCGGTAACGGTCGGGAATGCGCGCCCCGCCCCAGCGCACACGGATTCGGCGTTCGGAGTAGCCCGCCTCATTGTGCAAGTCGCGGCGCCAAATGCAGCCGCTATGATCGTAGGCTGCGATCTCATCCCAGCCGGCGCTTCCCAGGAAACGGTATTCGATCTTGGCGGATCCCTTGCTTTGGAATTCGTCTCCCTGCAGATGCTCGCCGCAACGCGCGAGTCCGACCAAGCGTTCTCCGGTGGCCGCGAACGTGTGGCGAGCGCGCAACGCGCGGCCTATGGTCGCGCGGTCGAGCTTCTCGGCGATGATGCCAGTGATGCCGCCTTTGGTGCCGAAGACCTGCGTGCCGGGGAGCCCTCCGCCGGGACGCCCGCGGTGCTCGTCGCCGCTTGCCGAAGCGCCGAGCTTGTAGCCGCGCCGGATAACGTCTTGGTAGAGCCAGCCGAAGTGCCCCCAGGAAGAGCTGATCTCGATCAGTCTCTCCAGTTTCGGGTGATGCCAATCCGGAATGTAGCGGCGCCCGCCCACGTGCGGCATGATGAGGTGATTTTCCGGATCGTGGCAGTAAGCGAGCCACAGCTCCTCGATCGGCCAGCGGCCGACGTCGACGCCGCTGCCCTTCATGTCCTCGTTCCAGGTGAAGGTGCGGTTGTGCTCGCCTTTGTCGTTGTACGGGAAATCCGGCTTCTTGCCGTCCAGGAACACGACGTTATGATCGCCGCCCGCGGTCGAGCTGCCGCACCATTCCTGGACCGGATAGCACACGAGCTCTCCATCCTTGTGGAATTCCTGCATCGTTTTTACGCCCAGCTCCCAGTTCGCGTCGGTGATCTGGAAGTCGTTCGCGGTGTAGCTGATGACATCCAGCCCGGCGATATCGCGCCCGTAAGCGGTGTTGTACGCCGGGCTGTTGGTGCCGACCGTGTCGTGGGCATGCACGTGCAGGTCGCCGTAGAAAATCCTCGGGCAGGGAGCGCGCTCGTCGATCGTGACGTAGTGCACCGCGTCGGCGACATCGAGCGCGCCGGGCAGACGCGCCCTGATCGCAAGCTCGCCGGGCTCGCGCGGCAAATCCTCGATCACGGCGCTCGCCCACCGCTTCGACTGAAGCTCGACCGTGTTTTCGTAGACCGTTTCCCCGTCAAGCACCGCGGAGATTTCGACGGCCCTCGGCATGTCTACGCAGGCGTTGCCCCAGCGATCATGGGCGCTGACACGCACCACGAAGGGCGTGCCCGGCGTCGCCAGCCGCGGCCCGACGAGCGCAAGCGCCGCAGGGGCGCCCGGCACGATGTCGATGATGACGTCGCCCGGGACCGCAACGAAGCGCGAGGTGCCGAGCGGATCGACATAGCAGCGGAAACGGAACTTGTCCTCGACGAAGGTCTGGACGCGGGTTCCCGGCCCGCCCATGCGGCGGTCGCCCAGGCGGATGATGATGTGGTCGCCGGCGTTGAGATAGCCGTCCACCGTGTCGACGATGACCGCTTTCTGAAAGGGGCGCTCGTGGCCCTTCTGGTCGAAGCGGACCTTGAGCGATTGCACCGTCGCCGGGCTCTGTCCCTCTACCAGCGGTCCCGCCTGGTATTCGGCCGAAACATAGTTCGCTCCGCGAGGATCCACCGTCTGGAACAGCGCCCAGTCCGAGTAGAACTTGAAGGTCGCCTTGAACCAGGCGCCATCGGCGACCCCGCAGGCTCCAACCTCGTAGTCGAGCACGAGTTCGTTCCAGCTGCCGGCGACGAGCTTGTCGACGTTGCAACTCACCTTGCCGACGAAATGCCGCGACTTGCTCGAGTCGTAGAGCCCCTCGGGAGCGACATAGTCACCCAGACGCTCGCGCAGTTCTCTCTCAGTCAGTTTCTCCTGCCTTGCATTGCGGAGATCGGTCGGCTTGTTCATTTCAGGCTCCTTGGGCCGCGGGAGGTCAGCTCGCCGCGCTGAATGGCCATGGCGCCGCCGGATCCCAGACGGGAATCCCTATAAGGGCGTACCACGGCGCCATGACGACGATGCCGTAGGCGATGGCGATCAGCACGGACACCCAGCCCACCCTGGCGTAGTCGGTCATGTTGAAGGTGCCGCTGCTGTAGGCGATGACGGCGGCGGTGATCTGCGTCGGAAGAATATAGGCGAAGGAATCGGTATCGGCGACCAACATGGTGAAAGCGACGGGATGCAGCCCGAGCTTCGGCGCCATCGCGAGCAGCACCGGGGCGAGCATCGTGACCGCGGCGACGTTGGACAGCATGCCGAGGCGGATGATGTGCGTTCCAACCATAAGTATCAGCAGGATGGTCCACCAGGGATGACCCTCGGCAAGCGGGTGAACGTGATCGGCAAGCCACTTCGCCAGCCCGGAGGTGGACATCGCGTCGGACAGCGACAGGGCCCCGGCGAGCAGCAGCAGGGTGCCCCAAATCGTACGGTCCTGCAATTCCTTCCACCTGAACTTGAACAGACCCGGCGTGAACAGCAACGCGAGCCCTATCAGCGCTGCGTTGTGCGATGCGACCTTGTGCCACTGCTCGGTCATCCAGGCAAGCGCGATCAATCCGAACACGAAGAGGATCAACCATTCGCTTTGAGTTGTCCTGGGAAGCTCGCGGCGCTGCTTCTGCACCGCTGCGAACCCGCCGGCGATAGCGACGCCGCGTGTCTTGAAATAGCGCTGCACCCACCATTGGGTCAACGCGAACATGCCGAGATACGGCCATTGCAGCAGGAACCAATCGAAGTAGGAAATGCGCAGGCCGAGATTTTTCTCGAACAGGCCGATCACGACGAGATTCGGCAGGTGCGCGGTCATGATGCACATGCCGCTGATCATCGAGCCGTAGACCAGCGTCTGAATCACGATCGCCTTCTTCCCGTCGCGTTCCTCGCGGCTGTCGCCGAAGAACTTGGTGATGCCGTTGATAACGGGTAGGAGGGTGGCGGCGCGGGCGTTGGCGGCAGGGATGATCAACGAGAGGACCAGATTGACCGCGAACATCGCCCAGATCACGCCGTTGACCGTCCTCACCTTCATCCAATTGAGCAGGGAAAGCGCAACGCGGCGATCGAGACCGGCGGCCTGCATGATCGCGGCGAAGATGAAAGCCGAAAGACAAAGGAACGCTACCGGGGTTGCGAACCCCTCCGCGGCCTTGGAAAAGGGTTTGGCGGCGCCGCTCATGACGAGCAGCATCGGGATAAGCAGACCCGAGACGCCGGCGGGGAGCGCCTCGAAGACCCATATAGTGCACGCCCACGCCATGACGGCGAGCGTTGCCTTACCCGCCGGCGACAGGCCCGCCGGAGCGGGCATGCCGAACAGGATAAGGAAGAAGACCAGCCAGGCGAGGGCAAAACCGACCAAGGTCTTGCGGGGAGGCAGCCCAGCAGCAGCGATGTTTGCGCGAAACTGCTGGAAGAAGTGGAGGCTGGAGATCGATTCCCAGACCCCCGTCGCGAGACTTGCTTGTTGCCTCGTTTCCGCCATCGGTTCCTCCTCCTTGCAATTCGCCGGGGCGCGCGAGCGCGCTAATTAACGAAAACTTTTTCGCTCTTCTTCAACGACGTATAAGGAGCAGCGGTTTTAGTGGAACGTCGCCGTGAGGCTTAACCAGGCTGGACATTGCCCAAAACACCCCCACATTCCCGTACGTGGCACCAATCGCCCTGCTATTAGTCCATTTCCAATATGCGCCCCGACACGCTGCCCCCGGTCGGCGGTTGTAAATAGAAGTCCAAGTGCAGAACATCGATGGCAACAACGAAGTACAAAATTGTGACGACGATCGAGATGAGCCCGCCGATCATCCCAAAGATGAACATCCTCTTCAGGTTTGCTCCATAGCCCGCTGCTATGCCTTGTGCGCCCGTGGACGACGCCATGGCGTAGCTGAAGCTAAGCGCTGCCCCTGTAATCCAGATGAACGCAACCGCGCCATACTGCAGGCCGTGCCAGTTCTTGAAGGCGGCGATGACGAGCGGCATCATTACACCAGCGGCGGCGGTATCGGACAGTGCCTGGGAGAGCAGGTTCGACGCCGCGGTAAACGCGACGATCGATACCATATCGCCAGAATTGACGAAAGGTTCCAGCCACTGCGCGAAAACCGTGCTCGCCCCCGTTTGCGTAATCAGGCGGCCGAGCGCGACGGAAGCAGGCCAGATGAACAGGATGGTTATAGGGAAGTGATCGATCAGCGTGGGCACAGACAGTATGTTCTCGCCCTTTGAGTTTTTCGACGGCATGAAGAAAAGAGCGGTAGCGATAATGAAGAAAAGCGGCGAGAGCTGCAGCCACCTGAAGGCTGGGCCCTGCACGTATTGCACATACAACGGCCGTGTTAACGCAAGTACGACGATAAGCAGGAAAGCAAAACAGACCGCTTTTTCCTCATAGCTCATCGGCCCCATGCTCTTCAGCTCTTTCGCGTAATACTCCCGGCTGCCTTTGAAGGTCTTGATCTCCGGTTTCATAAAGATGTACATGAAGACCGACATGGCGGCCATAACCAGTAGGGAGAGAGGCAACATCCTTGCCAACCATTCTACGAAGAAGACTTCGTGGCCAATATATTTTTCGAGGAAACCGAGCGTCACTACCGCCTGCCCACCGCCGAGCGGTGTGGTCATGCCACCCACTGAAGCGCCCCACGACACCGCGATCAGGATATTCGAGGCCGCTGCGCTTCGATATCTCTGGTCGAACGTGGAGAAGCCGGCATAGGCGAGAGAGGCGCCGGCGATCGGGATGAAGATGGCCGCCACTGCCGTGTTGCTGACAACAAAACTAACTACACCGCAGAACAAAAACCAGGCGACCATCTGTATTTGCACGTCGTTACCGCAGAGAAGCAGGAATCGCAGCGCCATCCGCTTCGCGAAACCCCAGCGCGCCCAACCGGCCGTGATCATGCAGGTACCGACGATCAACAGCATGAGTGGATGGACATAGAGTTGCAGGGCTTTATCTAGGGGCAGGAAGGGGTATACGGCGGCGACCAGGAGCGGGACCAGACAAGTCACCTTGATATCCACAGTGCCCTCTGTCCACCAGTACACCATCCAAAACAGGATTCCGAATCCGAACCGCGCGGGTAATGGACCGAAAGCCGGAATAGCCAAGGTGATAAGCAGGATAGCGGGCCCGGCCAGTACCGGGAGGATGCGCCTCGCTAGGCTCGTCGCTCCTCCTGAAGTCACAGCTGTCGTCATGGGTTCCTCCTTTGAATCCCCTGTTTCACCTTCTCGATGTGAAGAGGCGCAACGGCTTGTTCTTTGCCTAATGGATAAAGCCGCATCTTCATTATCGAGGCTTTTGGGGCACTTCGGAGACACTCAAAACGCGAATCTGGACCGCTGTTTCAGCCGAGACAGCGCCTCACCAATAGACGCGAATGTGGTATGCAGCCGCGGCCACCGCCAGCCCCAGAACCAGGAACGGCAGCCAAGAAAACAACTTGCGAGCGTTTTTCACCGAGTTTCCCGGCTCAGATCCTGAACGGCAGGGGAAAGAAAAAGTTGATCACGTAGAGAACTCCGACCGCTCCGGTGACCGCTCCGAGCATGAGATTGAGGAGGTGCTCCGGAACGTAGAGCTGGGTTTTTGCGGCCGCCCAGGAGCCGAATATGCCGCCTGCGGCGGCGAAAAACCCCCACGCCCACTCGGGCTGAATCGCCTGGGCGCCGGCCAGCGGAAGAACCACGCAATAGGTGAACAGGCCCACCGCGGAAAGGATCACGGCGTACGGAATGGTGGCGGCGGGAACGACGTACATCGGCAGCTTGTAGACGATAACCAGGATCGGAACGATGAGAAAGGCGCCGCCGAGGCCGAGCGCCGACGAGATCACGCCTACCGCCGCGCCGATCGCGAACAATACCCAGAGGTTCAGCGTCCACTGGTGTCCGAGATAGCCGATGGTCAGACGGCCTTTGGCGGCCGTGAGCGTTTCGATGCGGACCCGGTGCTGGCCGTTCCCGAAGGGCCCGCGTGTGGCTGCCTCGACCGAAAACCCGCCGGAAACCTTGCTCAGAAGCTGTGCCCCTGCCAAAACGAGCATAAGGCCCAGCGCGAAGCGAAAGGGATCGGCGGCGGCGAGCAAGGTCGAACGCAAGAACGGCCCGACGAGCCCGCCGATGATCCCGCCGGCGCAGAGCCAACCCGCGAAGTCCAGATTCCATTGTCCGGTTCGGCGAAATCCGAGCAGCGCGCCGATCGGATTGACGAAGGTGAGCAGCAGCGTCGACGGCGTGACGTGGGGATTGGAGAACTGCAGCACGGACGTTGTATAGGGCAAGGCGAAGATTCCCGCGGCTTGTCCGACGAGCGCCATGGTGTACCCCGTCCATGCCCCCATCCAGATGACGTGCCAGACGGGCACACGTACTTCCGCGAGCGGATAGGGCCGATCCCCGTTCGGCACGAATCCGTGCTGCAGCTGTGCCGAGAGGTATCCGAGTATCAGCGCGCCGATGATGAAGGGCGCCTGCTGAAACAGAAACTCGCGCGCGATCGAGGATTGCGCGCGAGCGCCCACGGTCACGGAATGGGCATCGGAATTCATGCGGGGCCGCTAAAGCGCCGCCTTCCCTGCGTAGCGGCGTTTGACGCAGAGATACTCTTTCCAGTAGCGCCACGCGCGCTGCCCCATGATCATTTCTTCGTGAGGGTGTCCGATGGGGAACTGGTTCTTCGGGATGTCCGACTCTTTCCAGAGGCCGCGGCGCTTCCTCTCCTCCCGCTGGTCCACGAGCCAATCGTTGTAGCTCTCATAGGCGATGTGCCCTTCGGGGGCGTCCAGCGTCGCCGCGCGAATCCTGCCGTCGAGCTCGCGGTACAGGGCGATTTGCTCTTCGCTCAATTTCGCCGGCGCGACATCGGACTTGTACCCGGCTTCCTCCAGCTCCTTGCCGGCGGCTGCCGCGAAAATCTCCTGGTCGCGCAGGCTCAACTGTCGTTTGTATATCCCGAGGTACTTGTCGCTGGTCGCGTGGCCGAGCGGCTTGTGGTCCTTGGTTGCACCGCGGGCCTTCGCCAGATCGGTCTGATAGAACTTGAGCATCGAATCGGAGAATTCTTCGCCGAGAAACCTGCAGACGCCCTGCAATACGCCAAGGGGGTCCTTGACCAAATCTTCGTACCGGAGATCGAGCCATTGGTCCGCGCCGAGTTTCTTGCGCCACGGCCTGACGGCGTTCTGGCACAGGGCCCAGCTCTCGGCCGCGCAGAAAATGTTGGTCGGACCGAAGGCCGAATCCAGATAATCTGCACTCGCGTCACGGCCGTCACGGGTGATGAAAATGAACTGGGCGTTTGGGAAATCCTCAAGAATTTCCTTCACGAAGAACAGATTGTGCGGCGTCTTCTCACCCCAACGAGGCTTGTTGCCGGCGGTTCGCGCGAAGCGTTCGTGCATCGCACAGTAGATGCCGGCGAAACTGCGTTCTTTGAGGTCTGCGAGAATCTCGTCGAGGATCGTTCGGGGATTCACTTTCATGCCCCAGAACGGTGTTTTCAATCCGAATACCATTTCTTCGGCGAGGGTCCGCAGATTCTGCTCCTTGGACAGGTCCCCGTAGGAGTACAGGTACGGCCTGAATCTCGGGTAGTACCAAACCACCTCCGGAACCGCGATCCGCGGATGACAACCCAGCATCGCCATGACGAGCGTTGTGCCGGAGCGTTCCGCTCCGATCATGATTACCGGGCGTTCCTCAAGTCTTATCGGCATTTATCGGCATTGGGTGTTTTCTCGGGAACGTTGCCGAAGAGAAACAACGGCTGCTATTGCTTGGCGACCTCGAGTTCGCCCAGCCACTTGAGAAGATCGAGGAATGCCTGCGGAGAGGTTTCCTTGAAGCCGGTGAGCCCGATCTTCTTCAACATCGCTTTCCCGTTTTCGCTTGAATCGAGCGCGACCAGCGCGGCGCGGAGCTTCGCAACCTGCGCCCCGGAGAGCTCGGGCGAGGCGATCAGGGGCATATTGGGCAATTCCGGGCTTCTCGCGATCACCCGGCCGCCGTTCTTCTCCCAGGTCCGTCCTGTTGCCGAGACGGAATTGACCACGGCCACGTCGAAAAAACCGTTCTCCATGGACCAGCCGATCGCGGCCTGGTCGCGCATCGCACGAACTTTTTCGTTGCTCATGGCGATCTTGTTATCGCGTAGCATAGCATTGGCGACCCGCCAGATGTTGGAGTATTGGTCGGGTGTGACGATGCTCTTGCCTTTGACATCGGCGATCGACTTGAGCGGTGAATCTTTCCGCACGATGAAAAGCGCTTGCGAGGGCACTTTTTCCGTCACCACCGGCTGGTAACCGAAATCGCGAATGGCCTGGGCCGGAACGTCATTCGGGCGCGCCAGCAGCAGCGCATAGGCCTGTCTTTGCAAGGCGGTCAGCAGGGCATTGCGATCGCGCACGGCGACTATGGCGACGGGGAGGCGGAGCGTTTTTTCGATTACTTGACTGAACTCTTGGAATCGAAGGATGGTTTCAGTGGCATCTGCGTTGGCCGCACCGCCTTCGTTGATGGCCAACAGGATTTTGGGCTGGGAATTGGCCGCGGCTGGCTTCTGAGCAAGAGCGCTTGTGCCCGCTCCAAGCGCCATGGAGAAAACCGCGAAGCGGGCGAATCTCAGACTCTGGTACAAAAGACTCGGTTTCATTTTTCCTCCAATCGCGTGCGTTCCTCGACAGCGGCGTAGTCAAAGCCGTGCCGGCTGTAAACAACCGCAGCTGCGTCGCTACGGATGAAATCTGTCCAGGCGCCGGCCGCATCCTTGTGCGGCGCGTTGCGAATCGTCGAAATCGCAAGCTCGTCCCGAAAATTGCCTTCAACGGGGAGGGTGACGTAGTCGAAGTATTCCGGCATGCGGCTCTTCAGGTAGTCGCCGAAGTGGTAGTACATGAGCGCTACGTCGGCAGCACCGTCATAGATGAATTGCGGGTTTTCGCGGTGATGCACGGCAATCGGCGAGATGGTGCTTGTCTTCTTCAGAAGTAGGTCCGGGAGCTGCGGTCCGCCCTGGGCCCGCAGGGTATGGGAGTAGCTCTCAAACGAAGCCGGCTCTCGCGCGGGCGAAGAGAGCGCTACACGCACGTCGCTGCGCATCAAATCGGAAATCCCACGGATGTTTTTCGGGTTGCCCGCCCGCACCAGCAGCACTACCCCGCGGTTGCGTGCGTATACCGACCATCCTTCGACGTATTTTGCCGCCCTCAGTCGCCGTTGCTGGCGAGGCCCGGTCATAAAAACGTCCGGCCAGAGCTTGTCGGGCCGCACGTCGATCCAGAAGTTGCCCAGGACGAGCTGGCCCGCCTCCATCGCGTCAATGAGGCGGCCTGGCGGCGTTGTAGCGTAGAAGATCCGGTCGACCTTGAGCTCGCGATACTCGCGTCGCGCTCGTATCCATTCGCGAAACGCCTGCACCAGATCGGGCAACACGCGATACTGGTTTCCTGCCATGAACAAGACCAGGTCAGGGTCCTGATTGCTCCCGTGAAAGTCGAGCACCTGGTTCGACTTCTCCGAGATGTATACGCTCGCGCCGGGGATAAGTGCCTTTGGCAGTTCCGCAGGCCACGGCAGAGGGGCGCGGACTTCAGCAGAACCGACTCCGCTGTAGAGGCAAAGAATCGCGCTCGCAATCCTGAAAAAAACGAATCCGAAACGACGACGCATTGGCGGTCCTCCTGGGGCGACGACGCATTGACGACGCATTGCCGGTCCTCCAGGGGTTTGGAGACGTGAATAGCGTGAAACCGGGTACGCCTTCGCGAACGACTCCGAATCAAAATCTAACTACGCAGAGGATCGAGTCCTATCAGGCATGGCCGACAATTGGCGTCAGGCATTCCCTACAAATGCGGCGAAATCATGAATTTGGCGCTTATGAGACAGCATGATCGCCGTGACCTGCGAAAAAAAATCACAGAAAGACAGGCACGGCGAAATGCCGGCGGGAACCGAAATTTCAGTTGAGAAAGCGCGGGAAATTCGTCCCCGTCATTTCCTCAGGGTCGACTGCGGCGGGTGAGCGGCCACGCAGGGGTGCCGCAATCGACGATGGTTGCGCCGGAGTCCGACGGGGGCCGGAAGCGAGTCGCGGCCGTTAGACCGCAAGCGCTTATGAATTCGGAGCGTGAGCTAGTCGAAGTGCGACCGAGCGTGCAAATCTGGTGACCGCTGCCGCCTTTTGCGGCGACGGCAGGGTCCGGAAAAAAAGGGCAGGCGCGCGCTCGTTTGCGAGCGGGCGCCTGCCCTGAAGTGCGTCAGCCGAACTGAGCGACAGTGCACCCGAACCTGGCGCGGATCTCTTGCATGCCGTCGTCCTCGGTCCCGCCGTTCGACGCGGCCGCGTATACCGGCTCGCCGGTTTCTTTGGAGAGCGCCGTGCGGTAGTAGGCAAGGGACTGAGACAGCGCAGAGCATGCCGCCGTAGCTTCATTCATCCGGCTGCGCGCGGTCGCCAGTTGAAAGGAGAGCTTGCTCGCGGACCTATAGTCTCCCGATGACACGAGCGCGGGCAGCGCCTGATCAAGCGCATCCGAAAGTCTCCTGTCGGCGTCGGACGATGACACGGGCACCGCCGCGCAGCCGAGAAGAGAGGCTGCAATCGAAACCACAACGTATCTTTGAAAAAGATTCAACATAAATCCTCCCGACTAGAAAGCAATGCTCAGATCGCAAAGGCGCAGATATCGGGGCAGCGACATGGTGACCGCTAATTGCCGTTTCCTGCGCACGAAGCTCCAAAAGTCCAAAGTTCCAGAAGAGCCTGATGCCACCTAAAGCAATACCGATGCCAGCGTCATTCCGGGGTCTATTTCTGGTGGTAAGTGCCCTATAATGTGAATTAGTCGGCACGGATCAGGACTTCGCTCAGGAGATCCCTTAAGTGAAACTCGGTAGGGGGCAGATTCGGCGCTTCGAGCAGGACGGATACCTGTTCTTTCCCGGACTGTTCACGCGGCAGGAGACCGGGGTGCTTATCGAGGAAGTGCCGCGTCTTTATGCCCAGCCGCGCCCGGAGAACGTGCGCGAGAAAGGCAGCGATGCGGTGCGCACGAGCTTCGCCGCGCACATGTACAGCTATCCTTTTGCGAAGCTCGCGCGTCACCCGCGCATGGTCGAGCCGGTGGTGCAGCTGTTCGGCGAAGACGTGTACATGCACCAGTTCAAGATCAACGGCAAGATGGCCTTCGACGGCGACCTCTGGCAATGGCACCAGGACTACGGCACCTGGAAGAACGACGACCTGATGCCCGAGGCGCGCGCGATGAACATCGCGATTTTCCTG
>WNGH01015832.1_pt1 | contig 13123 bp, 13 predicted proteins | sample 5400631 | NCBI WGS metagenome assembly WNGH01 (sample SAMN13153373, study PRJNA577476) | soil metagenome | isolation source: 115 cm soil or saprolite under Garry oak tree replicate 1 | place: USA:California | collected 2016-06-15
CGCCCAGTCCGCGGAGCGACTGCTTGCCAGCCGGCCGATCGTTTCCGAGCCCGAGCTCCTCGAGATGGCGCGGCAGGCGCGGACCATGCTCGCCGATGCGCTCGATGCCTTCGTGCGCGGGGATGCACAGGCCGGCCGCGCCATCTGCCGTCGCGACGACAGCGTGGATGCGCTCCATCAATCGATGTTCCGCATTCTGCTCACGCACATGATGGAGGACCCGCACATCATCGGGACCGCGATGGAGCTCTTCCTCGTGAGTCGCAACCTCGAGCGCGTGGCGGACCTCGCGACCAACATCGCCGAAGACGTCGTGTTCCTGGTCGAGGGAAAGTCGATCAAACACCACGCCGAAGACAGCGCGATAGAGCGGGGCACCGGCGGGGGCGGCAAATCGCGATAACAATTCTGTTTCTCTGCGTTCGCAATTCCGCCCGCAGCCAGATGGCCGAAGGTCTCGCGCGTGCGATGGCCCCTCCGGGATACCGCTTCCTGAGCGCCGGCTCCGAGCCCGGCCACATCAATCCGTTCGCAATCGAGGCCCTGGCCGAGCAGCACGTCGACATCTCGGACTTCCGCGCGAAGGGCGTGGCGAGCATTCCGCTCGATCAGGTGGATACGGTCGTGACGCTGTGCGCGGAGGAGGTCTGTCCCGTCGTACCGGGTCGAGTGCGGCGGCTCCATTGGCCGCTACTCGATCCCAAGGACATCGCGAGTTTCCGCGCGGTCCGCGACGAGCTGCGGAAGCGTCTACCGGGACTGTGGAATCAGCCCAAAGAACGGTAGCGGTAGTAGCCTGCGGGCGGCGTGGGACGCCGGCGCAGCACCTCATCCGACGCAAACAGGCGAATCAGCACGAGGCCCGCGAGAAAGCCACCGACGTGCGCGAAGAACGCCACGCCCCCCTTTTGGATCTCACTGAGCCCCGCGAGTCCGCTCAACAGTTGCAGAACGGCCCAATAGCCGAGCATCACCCACGCAGGCAGCGCGACGGACGTGATGTAGATGGGCAAAATGATGAGCGTATGCACCCGCACGTTGGGGTAGAGCAGCAGGTACGCCCCCAGCACGCCGCTGATTGCCCCCGAGGCTCCGACCATTGGGACGATCGAGTGCGGGCTCAGGAGCGTTTGCGTCGCCGCCGCCGTGATTCCGCATAACAAATAGAAGACGATGAATTTTCCGTGGCCCATCGCGTCTTCGATGTTGTTCCCGAAGACCCAGAGGAACAGCATGTTGCCGATCAGATGCAGCCAACCGCCATGCGTAAACATCGACGTGATTACCGTCCAGTACTTCGGCGCGACGCCGACCAGGCAGGCCATGCCAGGCGCCAGCTCCACGCCGCTCCCCGGCTTCGCCGTGCGGAGTAGCTCGCCCGGGATCAGCCCGAGCTCGCACACCGAGCGCGCCAGCGGCCCCTGTGCCCCCGCGCCCTGTAGCAGAATGAAGACGAGCGCGTTGGCGATGATGATCGCGACGGTGATGATGGCTGGTCGTTCGGTGGGATTTTCGTCTTTGTACGGAAACATGAGGCGGAATTTAGGCGGTTGGGCGGTTAGGCGGTTAGAATTCCACCGCCTGCCCTTTTGGCATTTGAAACGGGCACGATGCTTGCCCTCTGCGACCGAGAGCATCAGGCCGGCATCAAATCCCTACCAGGAGCTGAAAGTATGGCTGAGAAGATCATCGGTATTGACCTCGGGACGACCAACTCCGTCGTAGCGGTCATGGAAGGTGGCGATCCCGTCGTCATCCCCAACGCCGAAGGCGGCCGAACCACCCCATCGGTGGTCGCCTTCACAAAAGACGGTGAGCGACTCGTTGGGCAGGTGGCCAAACGGCAGGCGGTGACTAACCCGCAGAACACGATCTTCTCCATAAAACGGTTCATGGGACGGCGCCTCGAAGAGGTCAGCGAAGAGATCAAGCGCGTCCCCTATAAGGTTACGCGCGGCCAGAACGGGCTCGCGTCCGTTGAAGTGATGGGCAAGACCTACACGCCGCCGGAGATCTCGGCGATGATCCTCCAGAAGATGCGGCAGACGGCCGAGGACTACCTCGGCCACAAAGTCGAGAAGGCCGTCATCACGGTCCCGGCGTATTTCAATGATTCGCAGCGCCAGGCGACAAAGGACGCCGGCAAGATCGCCGGTCTCGACGTGGTCCGGATCATCAACGAGCCGACCGCCTCGGCCCTCGCTTATGGCCTCGATAAGAAGAAGGAAGAGAAAGTCGCTGTCTACGACCTCGGCGGCGGGACCTACGACATCTCGATTCTCGAGCTGGCTGAGGGAGTCTTCGAGGTCAAGAGCACCAACGGCGACACACACTTGGGCGGCGACGATTTCGACGCCCGCGTCATGGAATGGTTGGTTGGGGAATTCAAGCGGGATCAGGGAATCGATCTTTCCAAGGATCCGATGGCGCTGCAGCGCCTCAAAGAAGCCGCCGAGAAGGCAAAGATGGAGCTGTCGTCAGTGATGCAGACTGATATCAACCTGCCGTTCATCACCGCCGATCAGTCGGGGCCGAAGCATCTCAACCTGTCGCTGACGCGCGCGAAGCTCGAGCAGCTCGTTGACGACCTGGTGAAGCGGACCATTCCGCCCATGCAGCAGGCGCTGAACGACGCCGGGCTCAAGCCGTCGGACATCGACGAGGTCATCCTGGTCGGTGGCCAGACGCGCATGCCGAAGGTGCAGGAGATCGTCAAGAACTTCTTCGGGAAAGAGCCGCACAAGGGCGTAAACCCGGACGAGGTCGTCGCGATCGGCGCCGCGATTCAGGGAGGCGTGCTCGCAGGAGAGGTGAAGGACGTACTCCTGCTCGACGTGACGCCTCTCTCGCTCGGCATCGAGACGCTGGGTGGCGTGACGACCGTTCTGATTCCGCGCAACACGACCATCCCGACGAAGAAGTCGGAGGTGTTCTCGACCGCGGAAGACAATCAGACCACCGTCGAGATTCATGTGTTGCAGGGTGAACGGCAGATGGCGCAGGACAACCGGACCATCGGCAAATTCCAGCTCACCGGAATTCCGCCGGCTCCGCGGGGCGTGCCGCAGGTAGAGGTGACGTTCGACATCGACGCGAACGGCATCTTGCACGTTTCGGCGAAGGACAAGGCGACCGGCAAAGAGCAGAAGATCCGGATCGAAGCCTCGTCGGGTCTTGCCGATAAGGACATCGACAAGATGGTGAAGGACGCCGAGGCGCACGCCGCGGAAGACAAGAAGCGGCGCGATGAGATCGAGCGTCGTAACCGCCTCGATACCATGGTGTACCAGGTCCAAAAGGAGTCGAAGGATTGGGTCGATAAGCTCGAGGCGGGGCTCAAGTCCCGGCTCGATGCGGCGATCCAGTCGGCGCAGCAGGCGCTGCGCAGCGGCAACGCCGACGAGATCAGTAAGGCGCTCGACGAGCTGCAGCAGGCCTACTCCGCGGCGGGCGCGTCACTGTACGCGGCGCGGGGTGCGGGCGCCGGTGCGGAAGCGGGCGCCGGAGCATCTGGCGGAGGGCCGGGCGACGGCCAGACGGGGGCGGGTGCGGGGGCGGGGGCAGGGGGCGCCGAAGCTGGAAAGTCCGAAGGTCGTCAGGAAAACGTGGTAGATGCTGACTATGAAATCGTGGACGACGATAAATCCAAGAAGTCTTAAAAGGGGGAACGGATGTCGGTGAAGACGCGGGACTGGTTGAAATTCGGAACTCTGGTGGCAATGGCGTTTGCGCTCGGGCTGGCATTCGCCTCGGCATTCAAGCTGCCTGGGCGCGGCGAAGCCGCGGTTCGCTCGGTGCTTCAGGACACGAGTCGGCCGCTCCCGCAGGCCAAGGCCGCTGTCGATCTCGGCGACGCTTTCGCATCGGTCGCCGACCACGTGAAGCCCGCGGTCGTATTCATCAAGTCGGAGCGCCGCGAGCGCGTCAGCAGCCGGCGCTTGCCGCCGGGGTTTGAGGATTTCTTCCAGGTTCCGCGTCATCCGCAGATCGAGCAGGGCTCGGGGTCCGGCTTCATCGTATCCCAGGACGGCTACATCCTTACAAACAATCACGTCGTGCAGGGCGCCGACCGGGTGACGATTCGGCTGTACGACAATCGTGAGTTCACCGCCAAGACAATTGGCACGGATCCGAACACAGACATCGCAGTCATCAAGATCCAGACAACCGGGCTGCCTACGGTGCGGCTCGGCGATGCCGACTCCACCAAGATCGGCAACTGGGTACTCGCGATCGGTAATCCGCTCGGTGAAGCCTTCACGTTCACGGTGACCGCAGGAATCGTGAGTGCCAAGGGCCGAGGGTTACAGGGGCTGAATTCAGGCGGGCTTGCGATTCAAGACTTCATTCAGACCGACGCGGCCATCAATCCCGGCAATTCGGGAGGACCGTTGGTCAACGTGCGCGGCGAGGTCATCGGCATCAATGCGGCGATCGCCAGTGAGACCGGGTTCTATTCCGGCTACGGGTTTGCAATCCCCATCAACATCGCCAAGACCGTGATGACACAGCTGATTGCGACCGGCCATGTCGAGCGATCCGTCATAGGCGTGTCGGTACTGCCGGTGCGGCAAGAGGATGCGGAGGACGTCAAGCTGCCTGACATCAAGGGCGCGGTCGTCCAGGGATTCACAACCGACGACGCTCCTGCCAAGCGCGCTGGTCTTCAAGAGGGGGATGTCATCATCGCGATCGACGGTCAGCCGGTCGAAGCGGTCGCCCAGCTACAGCAGCGTGTCGGGTTTAAGAAGCCCGGCGAGACCGTCCAGGTTACGGTGGCGAGGAAGGGAGGCGCAAGGAAGACAATTCCGGTCAGGCTGACCGCGGCGCCTGGCAGCGAATCGGAAACGGCTGACGCCAATGAAGACCGCCCAAGCCGGGATTCAGCCCCATCTGAGCAGGCGCTTGGCATCTCGGTGGAGCCGCTCTCGCAGGAGGATGCGCGTGATGCCCAACTCAGCCCGGTGATCCGGAGCGGAGGCGGCCTTGTGGTCACGCAGGTCTCTCCGGATGGTCCCGCTTACGAACGACTCGCCGATGCCAGTATCGGAGGCCCCGATATCATCCTCCGCGTCAATGGCCAGGCCACACGAACCCGGGCAGAGCTTCACAGAGCGCTGGCATCCACGAGATCCGGTGACATCTTGATGCTCACGGTGCTTTCACGGACCGGGGGCGGCTGGCAACCGCGGGTCGTGCGGTTACGGAGACAGTAGTTCACGCTCAAGTCGCACTAGAATAGGGGCCCTCAACCGAGGGCCTCTATTTCATGTGGGTTGGCGGCGCTCCGCCAGCATCACGATCGCGGTCGCCACCAGCCAGATGACGAACAGCGCCTGGCCGTAGTACATGATCGGCGAGAACTCGCTGAATACTAGGGCCACGACGCCGTCAACCAGCGCCACTCCCCACGCTATCCACGCCAGCCACTTCGGCCAGACTGCGCCGTTGCGGATCGTCCAACCGAACGTGTAGGCCACGAGTCCTAGCAAGAACGTCGCGAGCCGCTCGGCCGCGAGTCCCATGGGATGGAGCATGTCGTAGACGAACACCGCGTGCGTGCCGGTCAGCCCCGTATCGGACGTGGTATAGGCGCGAGCGAGCTGAGCGCCGGCACCCACCATGAACAGGATGTTGAGCGACCAGACCGCAAACGCGAACGCTCCGATCAACGCGCCCGCGCGAGCCGGCGTCGCCCCGGCGGTTTCGGTGTGACGCAGTCCCACGCCGACCAACCCAGCGTACATGAATGCGAGACCGAACAGCAGAGCCCAGTGAATGAGGCGCCAGCCGCTCGTCTGCGCGATCATGCCGAGCTGCGCGGCGCCATCGCCGGTGAGGATCGGATGATTGGCGCCCGCGACGCCGAACAACAACGTCCCGACGAGGAGGCACGATCCGTAAAAGAGCGGTCGCCGTGGCACGATCATGGGGCCTTAATCTAGCACCCCCTCCGTCCGGCGATATATTGAGCCGACATGGACTTGAACCGCATTCTGCGCGAGGGCTTCATCGCCGGATGCATCGGGGCGGCGGCCGTCGCAGTCTGGTTTCTCGCCGTGGACTCGATCAACGGCCAGCCGCTTTTGGCCGCCGAGGTCGAGTACGCGCCCTCTACCCTGTTTCTCGTGATCGTGGGCTTCTGCTTCTTCGAGGTGGGGTTCTACATCCTCGTGGCCCTGCTCGCCAAACCGCTCCTCGGCTACCTGGCGTGGTGGAACGTCGCGATCGGCAATGGATTGGCCGCTTTCGCAATGGGCTATTACCTCTGGCGAGAGCATCCTCGAATCGGAGAGGAGTTGCGCCGTCACCCCCTCGGCGAAACCGAGGACGGAGAGTAGGCTTCGTCAGGGACTTTGGTTTCGGCGTCGCCCCGTTGATCCCAGATGGAGTATCGGAACCAGATCACAGTCATCACGATCCACAGCATCAATCCGCCCAGCACCCACATCAGCAAGCCACCGATCTGTTGATCGTCGAGCGGCGATAACCCGCCCACCCTCGGTGCCGCCGCGTAAAAGGGATAGAGGACCGAGTCGGACAGCGTGATCAGCGCCCCGGTCACCGACATCGGGATGCCCAACAGAAACAGGTACAGCATCTGGAGCAGGTGCGGGATCCGCGGCAGCTCGGGTACGGGGGACAGCACCGGCCACCACATGATCACCGCCGTCGTCAGAAATACGACGTGCTGGACGATGTGCAGGTTGTGGTGACGGAGCGCAGCCTCGTAGAGACTCGGCACATGCCAGATCACGATCGGGCCCGTGAACACCAGCGCCGCCGCGAGCGGCCGCGTGACGACTCGCCCCAGGGCCATCACCCACCGCGGGCGCAGCAAGGGCCGGATGACGTGCGCCGGCGTGCCGTACAGCAGCAGCGGTGGGAACACCAGCGTCAGCAACAGGTGCTGCGCCATGTGCGCGCTGAAGAGATAGGTATCGGACAAATTGTGCAGCGGCCCGTTGAGGGCAACGAACAACACCGCCAGCGCACCGACGAAGCTTGCGACGTGCCGACGTGCCGACGTGAGACCGCCTAAAAAGACGTAGAGCCCGCCCAGGAGAGCGAGCCCTATGATCACGCTGGGATGAAGATCCCACCTATTCCAGGGGTTCACATGCCAGTGCGAAGGCGAATCGCTCCATAGAAGATCAGGAGGAGGCTCACGACCACGGCACAACCCAGCAGCAGCGGTCCGCCAAATAAGAACGCGAAGAAGCGATTATCGAATTTCAAGTGCATGTAGAACATCACCACGAGCGTGAACTTCACGGCCGACAACACCAACAAGACGGGCACGAGGACGCTTTGGAAGGCGGGAACGTAGAAAACGCCCACTTCGATCAGCGTGATCATCACGAGGATCGCGGCGATCCGTAGATAGGTGCCCGTCGTCGCGTGGGCCGGCTGCGTCCCGTGCGCCTCGCCGTGCTCGCTCATTCCCTGTCCCTCATTGAATCAGGTACACGACGGTAAAGATCACGATCCACACGACGTCCACGAAGTGCCAATACAGCCCGGTGATCTCGACGGTGAGCGCGTTCTGTGGCCCCAGCTTGCCGCGTAACGCCTGAATCCAGAGGGTGAGCAACCAGATCACACCGACGGTCACGTGCGCGCCGTGCGTCCCGGTCAGCACGTAGAACGTTGAGCCAAACAGGTTCGTGGTGAGCCCGAGCCCTTCGTGCACGAAGTGGCTGAATTCCCAGAACTGGCCTCCCAAAAAGATGAGGCCGAGCAGCGCCGTGACGAACAGCCAGAGCTTGCCCTGCTTCATGTCGCCGCGCTGCACGGCCGCAAGCGCGAGCACCATCGCGAGACTCGACATGAGCAGATCGAATGTGCTGAACGACGTGAACGGGATATTCAGAATCTCGTGCGGGTATGGCCCGACGAGGCTTCTGCCTTTGTAAACCAGATACGTCGCGATCAGCGAACCGAAGAGCAGGCATTCCGAGCCAATGAAGGCCCAGAAGGCCATCTTGCGGTTGTCGACCCCCATACTTGTCGCGTGCGTGGATCCGTGTGTCATCTACATCTCGAAGGGCTCATAGGCCCAGCGGTAGATCCCGACGATCACGACGGCCGCGCCGGTGAGGACGATCGGGATCAGGTGAGCGAGCGCGCCGATCGCAATGATGGGGAGGCCGAACGCCGTAATCATCGGCCACCAGGAACCGCCCGGCACGTGAATCGGCGCCGGAGGCCGATCGGGCAGCGGTGTCATCGGCGCGTGGCGCTCGGTCTGCCACAGCGGAAGACGGCTCGTCACGGTGGGAATCACGGTGAAGTTGTAGACCGGTGGCGGCGATGAGATCGCCCATTCCAGCGTCGCGCCACCCCACGGATTCGCCGGCGCGTTGCTCGGCCGCCAGCGGGTGCGCAGCAGGTTCCAGAAGAAGACGAGCGTGGCGATCCCGATGAGAAACGCGCCAATGGTGGACAGTTGGTTGAAGCGGGCGACGCCCAGATCTGCGGAGTAGGTGTAAATCCGCCGGGGCATGCCGAGCAGGCCGGAGAAGTGCATCGGGAAGAACGCCAGGTTCATCCCGATCAGCGTGAGCCAGAAATGCACCTTGCCCATCCGCTCCGACAGAAACCGGCCGGTGATCTTCGGCCACCAGTAGTAGGTCCCCGAGAACAGTCCCAGGATGGTGCCGCCGAACAAGACGTAATGGATGTGGGCGACCACGTAATACGTGTCGGTCTGCTGCAGATCGGACGGCGCCGAGGCGTGGGTCACGCCCGACAGCCCGCCGATGATGAACATCGCGATAAAGCCGACCGCGAACAGCAGCGAGGTCGTGAACCGGATCTGCCCACCCCAGAGCGTGCCGATCCAGTTGAAGATCTTCACCCCGGTGGGAATGGCGATGAGCATGGTCGTGCCGGCGAACACCGAATCAGCGATAGGGCCGAGGCCGGTGGAGAACATGTGGTGACTCCACACGCTCCAGCCGAGGAACGCGATCACCACGCCCGAATACACGACCACGGTGTAGCCGAACAGCGGCTTCTTGGAAAACGTCGGCAACACCTCCGAAATGATGCCCATGGCTGGCAGAATGAGGATGTAAACCTCGGGATGCCCGAACATCCAGAACAGGTGCTGCCACAGGATCGGATCGCCGCCGCCCGCCGGCAGGAAGAAATGCGTCCCGAAGAAGCGGTCAAACATCAAGAGGACGAGGGCGACGGTAATCACCGGGAACGCGGTGATCACGAGGAACTGGGTGATGAGCGTCATCCACGTGAACGGCGGCAAGCGCAGCATCCGCATGCCCGGCGCGCGCATGTTGAGAATCGTGACGACGAAGTTGAAGCCCGCGGCGAGTGACGCGATCCCCAGGATCTGCAGGCCGAGGAGCCAAAAGTCGACGTTCGGTCCGGGGGAAAACTGCCGCGACGTGAGGTTGGCGTACCCGAACCACCCGGCATCCGGTGCGACCGACAGCCGATCCGCGCCGAACAGCGGCCCCGCGACAAAGCTCGCGTTCAAGAACAGCCCGCCCAGCAGGAACACCCAGTAGCTGAACGCATTGAGCCGCGGGAAGGCGACGTCGCGCGCGCCGATCTGGAGCGGGATGATGTAATTGAAGAACGCGGCGGACAGCGGCATGAGCGCGAGGAACACCATCGTCGTGCCGTGCATCGTAAACAGCTGATTGAACGTCTCGGCGCTCACGCCGAGGCCACCGTCCGGACGCACCAGCTGGGCGCGGATGATGAGCGCCTCGAGTCCACCGATCATGAAAAAGCCGAAGGCCGTCCAGAAATAGAGGAGGCCGATCCGCTTGTGGTCGGTGGTGGTCAGCCAGCTCTTCATTTCAAGCTCTGCAGATAGGCTACAACCGCGTCGAGGTCCTGCGGCGACAGATTCTGCGGCGGCATCAGCGCCCCCGGCTTGAGCGAGGGCGCATTCATGATCCAGCGATACAGCGTTTCGGAGGTATTGGGGAACAGCGCACCGGCGATGGTCGCGCGGCCCCCGACGTGGCTCAGATCAGGACCGATCTTGCCCTGCGCGACGCCGGCAATCGTGTGGCAGCCGATGCAGGCGCTGCGCCGGAAGACCTGCAGCCCGGCTTCGGCGGGCGAGCCCTTGGCCGGCGTCGCCGGAGCAGCTCGCTGCTGATCCACCCAGCGCTGAAACGCGGAGTCCGACTGCACGAACACGCGGAGCCGCATATTGGCGTGCGAGGCGCCGCAAAACTCGGCGCACTGACCCCAATACTCGCCCGTCGAGTCGGCGCGGAAGGCGATGCGGTTGGTGCGCCCCTGGATGAGATCGCGTTTGCCGCCCAGCCGCGGGACCCAGAAGCTGTGGATCACGTCTGCCGACGTCATCTCCACCTGAATCGGCGTCGCCACGGGAAGGTGCAGCTCGTTGTACGCGCTGATGTTCAACGTCGGGTAGCGGTACTCCCACCACCACTGGTGACCGATGACTTCGACGCGCAACGCCCCTTCCGGAGCCTGCCCTGCCGTCGCGAAGATCGTGCGCATCGTGGGAACGGCGATGAACACGAGGATCAGGGCCGGCGCGAGCGTCCAGCCGATCTCGAGCGCCGTATGACCGTGCACAGGCTTGGGCTCGGCAGCGCCGGGGCGGGCGCGATACCGCGCAATCGCAATCAAGAGCAGCGTCTCGACGATCACGAAGACGCCGACCGCCCACCAGAAGATGTTCGTGAAGAGCCCGGCGAGCTCGGTGCTGAAATCGGATCGAGGAGCGAACACCGACTGCGGGAATTGCCCGCTGCACGCGGTGAGAAAGAGCAGGAGGAGGGCGAGTACTAACGGCACGGCGTCAAAGTAGACGGCGCCCCGCAGCGCGTCAACGCGACTAGTTCGGCGGCGTGGCGCCGGGAATCCCCGGCATCTCGACCGGCGTCTCCGTGATCGATGACTTGGCGTCGGTGCCCTGCGCTCCCAGCTCCATGGCCCCGCCATCTTTCAAAACCGATTTCACCATCGCGAATTGCAGATCCGGCTGCAGCCAGACCTCGGACAACATCCCCGACGCCGTGCTACGCATGTGCAGCGCGCGGAACTCGCCTCCAGGGACGGTGACCCGCTCCCAGCCGACGACTTCCATCGCCTGACACTGGCGCGCGAGATCTGCGGCCATGTTCATCCCGGGAGAAGAGTTCACCATCTGGATCATCTGTGGCGGCAGCTTCATCGCGGGCTGCTGCCCGCTCTTCATCACGATGCCCCGAACGTTTCCCGCCGCGAGGCCCGCCACCAACATCTGCAAGATCATCTTGTCTTTGGGCCGCGCGGGATCGGCGATGGTCACTTCGTACCAGTAATACGTCTTCCCGGCTTGCGGCTCCTGACTCACAACGGCCATCCGCATCGTGGTGCCGTTCGACCGGCCACCAGTCCAGGTGTAACTCGCCCAGCTTCCCACGGCGGGTGTGCGGTTCTGGAACTGAGCGCAGATGCGCGCCTGATCCGTTGCCGCCTGGCCGGCGGCGGAACTGGCGAGGGCAGCCGCGCCAAGGGTAAGCGCGAGAGCGACCAAACCGACGCGTGTATGATTCACGAGCACGCTCCTGAAGGCTTGAAGGGAGGACATTATTACCCGGGAAAGATACATTTCGCGCACCTACGCGACCGTGGCGGAATTGGCAGACGCGCCAGCCTTAGGAGCTGGTGGGGCAACCCGTGGGGGTTCGAGTCCCTCCGGTCGCACTGAAAAGCAAAGCGCGGACATGCAAAGGCTAGGCAACAGACGCACCGCGGACCACAGGCTTGTCGTCTACCGGACAACCCGCGCCCCTATGCCGACTGGTTAGATTATTCCGTCACATGCCTGAAATTCTTGTCAAGAAGACGCGCGTTGAACCAGGTGAGGCGTCACTGGAAGTAACGATCCCGCCCGACAACGTGAAAGCCGCCGAGGAGCGCGCGACGAAGGCTTATCAGCAGCGCGCCCGGCTGCCCGGCTTCCGCCAGGGCAAGGTGCCGGCCGCCGTCGTTCGCAAGAAGTTCGCCGACGACATCCGGCAGGAGACGCTGCGCGAGCTCGTCCAGGAGAGTTGGCGCGTCGCGCAGAAGCAGGAAGAGCTGAAGCCGATCGCCGACCCGCACATCCACAACCTGAAGTGGGAAGACGGCGCCCCCGTCACCTTCGAGTTTCACGTCGAGCTGAAGCCCGAGCTGAAGCTCGAGCGTCTGGGGAAGTTCGCGCTCACGCGGAAAGTCCCCGCGGTTACCGCAGCTCAGGTCGACGCGCAGCTCAACGCCATGCGCGAGCAGCGCGCGCCGTGGACGCCGGTAACGGGCGAAAAGCCGAAGCCCAAGGATCTCGTGGACGTCATAATCGCGACGCGCGAGAACGGGGAGGTCAAGGATCCGCAGCCCTACCAGTTCGTGCTGGGAGAGGGCCGCGCCATTCCCGACGTCGAGGAGCGCATCGTGAACCTCACGCCGGGCGAATCGGTCGACGCCACGGTTCGCTTCCCCGACGACTTCGCCGAAGAGGCCAAGCGCGGACAGACGCGCGATATCCAGGTCACGCTCCGGGAAGTGAAGCGTCAGGAGCTCGCCGCCCTGGACGACGCCTTCGCGCGCGAGATGGGCGACTTCGAGTCGCTCGACGCGCTCCGCACGGCGGTGACCACCGATCTCGGCAAGGAAGCGGAGCGGGAAGCCGACGCCAAGGTGCGCTCGGAGCTGGTCGAGCAGATCGTGCAGGCGAACAACGTCGTCGCACCGCGGCCGCTGGTCGAGCGCGTGCTGGGGATGTACGCGCAGGCGTACGAGATCTCCGAAGAGCGCTGGCCGCAGTTCGCCGACGAATTCCGGTCGATCGCCGAAGCACAGGTCCGGCGAGACCTCGTGCTCGACCACGTCGTCGAGTCCCAGAATCTGCGCGCCACCGAGGCCGAGCTGGATGAGCGCATCCAGCAGCTCGCTGGGCGGCGCGGGATGCCCGCGGCGCAGCTGTATGCGTCGCTGGAGAAGGCCAAGCGGCTCCGCGATGTCGCGCGGAGCATCACCGAGGAGAAGGTGTTCGCCTATCTCCTGTCGCAGTCCACCGTGGAGCAAGCGTGACGAAGAGCGAAAGCCACATCTATCCCCCGTACATCATCGAGCGCTCGAGCCGTGG
>WNGH01004621.1_pt1 | contig 13115 bp, 9 predicted proteins | sample 5400631 | NCBI WGS metagenome assembly WNGH01 (sample SAMN13153373, study PRJNA577476) | soil metagenome | isolation source: 115 cm soil or saprolite under Garry oak tree replicate 1 | place: USA:California | collected 2016-06-15
GAGCACGCGAAGGAAGTCGTGAACCTGGACATCTAGGAGCACCATGCCGGAAGAAGCCCAGGAGTCCCGTCCGCGCGTTTCGCCTCAGCCGATCGAGGACGAGCTGCATCGCTCCTACATCGACTACGCGATGAGCGTCCGGATCTCCTCGTTCTTCAGCATCTGATCGAGTCGCGCCTTCTCGACGTTGAGGATTTTCCCGCGAAGGGGGAGGATCGCCTGGAACTCGCGCCGACGGCCCTGCTTCGCCGATCCGCCGGCCGACGGTCCTTCCACAATGAATAACTCCGACTTGGCCGGATCGCGCTCCTGGCAGTCCGCGAGTTTTCCAGGGAGGTTGAAACCTTCCAGGAGGCCCTTCCGTCGCGTGAGCTCACGGGCCTTTCGCGCCGCATCGCGCGCCTGCGCCGCAAGGACCGCCTTCCCGATGCAGATCTCGGCGACCTTCGGCGTTTCCAGGAAGAACTCAGTGAGCTTCTCATACACGATGGACTCGACGATCCCCTTGACCTCGGAGTTTCCGAGTTTCATCTTCGTCTGTCCCTCGAACTGCGGCTCAGGGATCTTGAGACTGAGAATCGCCGTCAATCCCTCGCGGGCGTCGTCGCCTTCAAGGCTCTCGCCCTGCTTCAGGTACTTGTTGTCCTTCGCGTACTTGATGAAGGCCCGTGCCAGCCCGGCCTTGAATCCGACGAGATGGGTCCCACCTTCGATCGTGTCGATATTGTTGACGAACGTGAAGATCGATTCGTTGTAGCCATCGTGATATTGCATCGCGACTTCGACGAGCGTGCCGTCGGATTCTTTCGCGAACCGGATCGGATCCGGATGGAGCGGGTTCTTCGCCCGGTTGATCCACCGGACGTACTCCGCGATACCCCCCTGGAATTGGAAGACGTCCCCGCGATCGTGGACCTTGTCCACGATGATGATCCGAAGGCCGGCGTTCAGGAAGGCCAGCTCCCGGAGACGCGTTGCCAAGATGTCGTAGTCGAACTCGATGGACTCGAAGATCTCGGAGTCCGGAAGGAACGTGATGATCGTCCCGGTGCCTTCCGCGGGGCCGACGACTTCCAAATCCGTAGCCTTCTTCCCGCGCTCGAAACGCATGCGGTGCTCCTGCCCGTCGCGCTTCACGCGGACCTCGAGCCATTCGCTCAGGCCGTTGACGACCGAGAGCCCGACGCCGTGCAGACCGCCGGACACGCGGTACATCTTCCGCTCGAACTTCCCGCCGCTGTGCATCCGCGACAAGACGATTTCGACGCCCGGGGCGCCGTACTTCGGATGGATGTCGACCGGGATCCCGCGGCCGTCGTCAGCGACCGTGACGGATCCGTCGGCGTTCAAGGTGACCTGGATTTCCTTGCAGAAGCCGGCCATCGCCTCGTCGATCGAGTTGTCGACGACCTCGTGGACGAGGTGGTGGAGGCCTCGCGTGTCGACCGAGCCGATGTACATCGCGGGGCGTTTTCGGATCGCCTGCAGGCCTTCGAGGACCTGGATTTGCGTGGCGTCGTAGGCGATCTCTTCTACCATCTATTTCGTAACCTCTCAGAGCGTGTTTCGGTGCCCTCTCGCAGCCCATCCCGAAGGATGGCCCAAGTATACGGAGGGCGTTTATAAACGTTCGGAGGCCAGTTTCTATGGAGAAAACAGACCTCTGCGACCGGGGTCTCTTCGAGGTCTCCAGCCTAAATACTGTAGCACGGTCATTTTCACGCCCATATTCTCGATTCGGAGATCGTCGGATGGACGGGTCGAAATCCGACCGCGGCGGGGCCTATTTCCGCTTCCACCGGACCCCGTCGCGGGTGTCCTCGAGGACCACGCCGACCGCCGCGAGCGCGTCGCGAATTCGGTCCGCGCTCGCGAAGTCCTTCCGCTTGCGGGCGTCCTCCCGGAGCGCAACGATCAGGTCGAGGAGGCCGTCCACGAGGTCCGCACCCTTCGCGGCCGGCTCGAGGATCCCCAGCACCTCGGCGAAGGTCCGATACGCTTGTGCGGCGTCGTCGAGGGCGCCGCGACCCACCCCCGTTTCGAGGGCCTTGTTCACGACGCGTCCATACTCGAAGATCACCGCGATGGCCTCCCGCGTGTTGAAATCGTCCGACATCGCCGCATCGAAATCCGCGAGGGCCTTCGATGTCGCGACTTTCAGTGAATGATCCGCTTTCCCGGCGTCGGGCACCCGCCGGCGTTCCGCCTCGACCGTGCGTGTCGTCTCCCGAAGCCGCTCGTACGATCGCTTCGCCTCGTCGAGGAGCTCCGGCGCGAAGTCGATGGGTCCGCGGTACTGGACGTTGATCAGGAAGAAGCGGATCACCTCGGGCTCGTAGAGCTTCAGGGCCGCCTTCACGGGCCAGTAGTTGCCCAGGGACTTGTGCATCTCCTCGCCCTTCACCGTGACCATGCCGCCGTGCATCCAGTACTTCACGAAGGGCGTGATCCCCGTGTACGCTTCGGCCTGGGCGATCTCCGCCTCATGGTGCGGGAACATCAGTTCCGTCGCCCCGCCATGGAGGTCGTACTGCGATCCGAAGTGTCGGATTGTGATCGCGGTGTCCTCGATGTGCCATCCCGGCCGGCCTTTGCCCCACGGGGTGTCCCACGCGGGTTCGCCGGGCTTTTGCGCTCGCCAGAGGACGAAGTCGGCGGGATGTCTCTTCCGCTCTTCGATTGCGATGCGCGCCCCGGGACGGAGCGCCTCCACCTTCTGTCCGCTCAGCTTGCCCCAGCCGGAGAACGTGGTCGTGTCGTAGTACACGCTCCCGTCCTCGGCGACGTACGCGTGTCGCTTCTGGATCAGTCCTTGAATCTGCGCGATGATGTCGTCGATGTAGTCCGTCGCGAACGCATACACGTCCACCGAATTGCAGCGGAGCGCGTCCATGACCTCGAGGTACTCACCGAAGTACTGGTTGACGATGTCCCTCCACTCGCGTCCGGTCTTCTGCATCTTCTCGATGATCCGGTCCTCGATGTCCGTGACGTTCTGCAAATAGAACAGGTGGTACCCTTTGTGGCGGAGGAAGCGCGCGACGACATCGAATGCGACGTACGTCTTCGCATGGCCCATGTGAGTCTCGTCCTGCGGGGTGAGTCCGCAGACGAACATCGACACGCGGTTGGCATGGAGAGGAACGAACTCTTCCTTCTTCCGGGAAAGTGTGTTGAAGACTCGGATGGGCATCGCGCGGTCCGCATGAAGGCGGCGGGTATTAAGGTTCTTGAGTGACAGGGAGCGCACCTCCCGTTTTCTCGAGTTTGTCAATCGCGAGACACGTGATGCGTAAGCCTTATTGACCCCGGGCCCGCAATGATGGCCGGCCATGGCGGGTCTCCTCCCCTCCCGACATGCGGCGACCAGCCGCGTCTTCTGGCCCCGCGGACTCCGGCGGGCCGCGTTTCTTCTCGCCGCGAGCGTCGCAATCTTCTGGTCCTCAGTGGCAACCGGTCGTTGGAGCATTCCGATTCCGGACTCCGGTCCGATCTATGGAGGCCTGCTGATCGCCTGGGTCGCCGTCCTCGTCCACATCTCCGCATGGCCGAACCTCTGGGCCGGCTTGCGAGACCTCCGTGCTCGTGAGCTGAACGAACCCAGCGTCCTCGTCGCGTGGAGAGCGTTCATGCTCACCGTTGTCGTTGTCGTCGCCGCCTTCGCCGTGCTCGTATTCGAGTACCGGGCGATCGTATCACCAGATGCGTGGATGTTCATCCTGTACGTGACCGTCTTCCGGTATATCGGCTGGTCGTTTGTCCCGATCCTCGCCCTTCAGGGCGTCCTCTTCGGTCGGGTCGCGGGCTACCTCGAACCGCGTTTCCGATATCTCGCGGATCTCGGCGCGTTCCTCTTGTTCGCCGTCGCAGCCGCGACCACCGGCGTCGTCCTCCAGAGCCCCGGGGCGACCGCTTTCGCACAAGCCTGGAATCTGGGCTTCGGAGTCCTTCCGGCGGCGGCGCTGGTCGGCTACGTCCTGATCGCTCTCGGGATGACCGCGCACTTGGCCCCGGCGACCTCGCGGTTCCCCCGGTGGACCCGACAACGGTCGCGCGGGTCGTCAACCGAGCGCTTGCTCCAGGTCTTCCGTTAGGTCCTGAACGTCCTCGAGCCCGATCGAAAAGCGCACGAGGCCGTCCGTGATCCCCTGCCTCTCCCGCTGTTCCTTCGGCACGCTGGCGTGGGTCATCGATGCCGGGTGCTCGATCAACGACTCGACTCCGCCGAGGCTCTCGGCCGGCACGATCACCTCGAGACGTTTGAACCGCTCGACGATCCGGGACGGATCGCGAACCTCGAAGCTGAGCATCCCGCCGAAGCGGCGCATCTGTTTCTTGGCGATCGCGTGACCGGGATCGTCCGGGAGGCCGGGGTAGTGGACCTTCGCGACGGCCTTGTGCGTCTTCAGGAATTTCGCGATGGCTTCGGCATTGTCGCAATGTTTCTCCATGCGGATCGCGAGGGTCTTGATCCCCCGCAATGTGAGCCAACAGTCGAACGCGCTCGGAATGGCGCCGAGCGCATTCTGGGAGAACTTGAGCTTCTCGTGCAGGTCGTCCCGGTTCATCACGAGCGCGCCGCCGAGCAGATCCGCATGACCGCCGATGTATTTCGTCGTGCTGTGGACGACCAGGTCGACCCCGAGGCTCAGCGGATTCTGCAGGGCCGGCGACGCGAACGTGTTGTCGCATACGCTGATCGAGTCGTGTGCCTTAGCGATGACGGCGAGCTCCCGGAGGTCGACGACCTTCATGAGGGGATTCGTCGGGGACTCCGTCCAGAGCATCCGGGTCTCCGGCCGGAATGCGTCCTCGGCGTCGACGAGGTCTCGCAGGTCGACGAAGGTCGATTCGATGCCGTAATTGCTCATGATTCGCGTGAAGATGCGGTAGACACCGCCGTAGCAGTCGTCCGTCACGACGACGTGGTCTCCTTTCTTCAGGAGGGTGAGGGACGTCGTGATGGCGCCCATGCCGCTCGAGAACGAGAGGGCGTACTTCGCGCCCTCTAGTCCGGCGAGGCTGTTCTGGAGCGCGTCCCGCGTCGGGTTCGCGCCGCGCGCGTACGTGTACTGGTCCTGTGTCTTCCGGGAGTATGTCGAGGTCAGATAGAGCGGCGGGGTCACCGCGCCCGTCCGAGGATCCGGTTCCTGCCCGACATGGATGGCCTTCGTGGCAAAACGCATGGGATCGCCGGGGACGGAGTCGCGGGCCCGGCGTAAATAGGCTTGCTAGGCGCGGCCCGCCAGGTACTCGATGACGTCGATGCGGGTGATGATCCCTTCGAGACGGCTCTCCTTGCCGATGACGACGGCCGGATTGCCGCGCATCAAGAGTTTGTACACCTGCTCGAGGTCCGCCCCCGGCTCCACGATGGGGAATGGTTTCTCCATCACCTTCGCGACGTAATCGTCGTACATCTTCGGATTCTCAAGCAGGGCCTTCATGAGGATCTCCTCCCGCAGGCTCCCCACGAGGATGCCCGTGTCCATGACCGGGAGTTGGGACACGTTGTACTGGCGCATCATATCGGCCGCCTCCCGGACCTTCGCGGCGATGTCGATCGTGATGACGCCGGGAATCGTTCGCTCCTTCGCCCGGAGGATCGTCATGAGCGGTGCGACCGGTTCCTCCAGGTAGCCTTGCTCCTTCAACCACTCCTCGTTGTGCGCCTTCGACAGGTAGCGCTCTCCCGTGTCGGGCAAGAGGACGACCATCACGTCGTCGGGCTCGAGACTCTCTCCGATCCGTCTCGCGGCGACGAGCGCGGCACCGCTGGAGCTGCCCGCGAGGATCCCTTCCTCCCGGGCGAGGCGACGAGTCATCAGGTACGACTCTTTGTCGCCCACCTTCACGATTTCATCGATCGTGTCGAACCACGTCGACTCGGGCACGAAGTCCTCCCCGATGCCCTCGATCTTGTAGGTGTGGGCCTTCATCGTTTCCTTCTTGTAGAAGTAGTCCTTCAAGATCGATCCGAGCGGGTCGACCCCGATCACCTGGACCTTCGGGTTCTTTTCTTTGAGGAACTTGCCCACGCCGCTGATCGTGCCGCCGGTCCCCATGCCGCACACGAAGTGCGTGACCGTCCCGTCGGTGTCCCGCCAGATTTCCGGGCCGGTCGTCTCGTAGTGCGCCCGCGGATTCGCTTGGTTCGCGTACTGGTTCGGCAAGATCGAGTTCGGGGTGTCCCGATGGATCCGCTCCGCGACGCGGTAATAGGAATCCGGGTGTTCCGGCGGGACCGCGGTGGGCGTCACGACGACCCGGGCCCCGAGGGCCTTCAGGAGATCGATCTTCTCGCGGCTCATCTTGTCCGGCATCGTGAAGACCGTACGGTAGCCCTTGATCGCGGCGACCATCGCCAGCCCGAGGCCCGTGTTGCCGCTCGTCGGCTCGATGATCGTCCCCCCGGGTTTCAGGAGCCCTCTCGCCTCGGCGTCCTCGATCATCCTCTCGCCGATTCGGTCTTTCACGCTTCCGCCGGGGTTCATCATCTCGAGCTTCGCGAGCGCGAGGCAGGGGACGCCCGCCATGATTTTCGGCAGCTTGACCAGGGGCGTGTTCCCGATCGTGTCGAGGATGCTCTCGAAGTATCGCATTCCCAGGCCGACCCCGTCGCCGACGTTCGATGAAAAGGATGGTCGCTATAAGAACGTGCGCGGGTCGATCAACGGCCTGTGTCCGCGAAAGCGGATTTGGGTTCGTACGTGTCGCCGTCGTTCGAATGCGGATGGGGAATTGACCGCCGGGCTTTGCATTCACGGATGCCGGGGGAGGGAGTCGAACCCTCTGGAAACCGATCTGCAGTCGGTCACATTAGCCGCTCTGTCACCCCGGCGTCGCTCGCCCAACCGACGCGGCGTAATTGAAACTTTGGAGACGCACCCGCGTCCTCGCCAAAGGACTCGAGCGACGGGGATCCGGAACACGATTGCCCGGTGTCTCTGAGGTTCCTTGGACCACACACACCTCCATGGGTTCGAGATTCGTCTGACAAACTATTAGAGTCGACTCTCCCTTTCCACGACTTCCGGCCCGGAATGGAGTTGTATGGAGCCCGAGACGGACGCGGAGCGAGGACGCGTCGATGTTCCGCCGGGCGGCGACGGTCCTCACCGCCGGCCGTGGGGCCGCATCACCGCGGTCCTGGTCGTCGCACTCGTGACGATCACGGCTCTCGCCATCGCGGTTCGACAGCCGAACCGCCCTCCGTCCATCCTCGACGTATCCGTCAGCAGCGATACCGCGACCGTGGCCACGCCGCCCACGGCGCCCACGGCGCTTACCTTCACCGCTCACGCGACGGACCCCGACGGCGACTCGCTGGCCTATTCCTGGGACTTCGGCGACGGGTACAAGGGATCGGACACCGAAACGAGCCACGTCTACGCTGTGCCGGGCTGGTACATCGCCGTCTTGACCGTGAGCGATGGAAAAGGCGGGGTCGCTACGAACGATGACCGCCTGCTGTTCATTCACGTCCGATCCGATCCGTCTGATGGAGCGGTCCCCCCGAGCCCCCCATCGCCGTCGAGTTGCCCAGTCACCTGCGTCACGGCGACGGGACTCGCCGTGCTCGCGGCAAACCGTTCCACGGCGGCTGCGGGTTCCGAAGTCCGTTTCAGCGGGAATGGCTCCTGGGCATACGTATGGGCGTGGAACAACGCATCGAACCCGTCCCTCGGCGGAACGGACATCGTGGTGAGTGCCGCGGAGAACGCATCGTTGTTTTCCTTCGACTACTCCTGGGGGGACGGGACCGCGAACACGACCGGCAGCGCGCTCGCGATCGGCCAGACCGCGCACCGATTCTCGTCACCGGGGAGCTACTTCGTTCGCCTGAGCGTGTCATCGGGCGCATTGACGACATCCGCGGGCTACACGGTGCGCGTGCTCGCTGGGGTGCCGACGGCCCAGCTGAAATATCCGGAAATCTTCGCGGCCGCGACCGCGCGGGAACCGGATTCGCTGGAGCCGGCCATCGACAACGAGTCCGCCGGCGGAGAGGTGCTGCAAAACGTGTACGAAACCCTCGTCGCATTCCCGTCCGACAGCGAAAGCGTCGATCCGCTCGTGCCCCGCCTCGCCACGGAAGTCCCGTCGATTGCGAACAACGGCACCTCTGGGGACGGGAAGAACTACACGTTCCAGTTACGGCAGGATGTGATCTTCCACGATCTCACGCACATGACGGCGCGGGATGTCTCGGCCTCGTTCCGGCGCCTGCTCGCGATCCACGCTCCGGAGGGACCGCCGCGGATCCTGGAGCGCCTCATGACGAACCTGATCAGCACCTTCGCCGACGCAGACTGCAATCCCTCGATCCCCGGCCGGCAAAACTGCACGATCGGAGACTGGGCCAACGCGACCTTCTCGGCCCGGGCCGACGTACCGGGGTACATGCGCGCGGCCCTGCCATCGGAACCATCGTGGGATACGACGGCGCTGAACATCTCGACGGCCTGGGCTGTGAGTAATTCGACGACCATGCCAACCGGGAACTATTCCGTCGTGCTCCATCTCCTGCGTCCGTATCCCGCCTTCTTGCCGATTCTCGCCTCGACGTTTGGCTCCATCGTGTCGGAATCGTGCGTCGGAAAGAGCGGTGGCGTCCGATGGGGAGTCCCGAATTCCATCCTCGCTGGGGGCGGCGAGTGCGGGAGTGGGCCGTTCACCCTGGCGATGTGGTCCTCGAACCAGGCGATCGTGATGGCACGGTTCGACCCGTACTGGCGTGGCGCGGCGAAAGCACCTTCGGTCCAGATCCTTCCCGTGCGGGATGTGTTGAGCCGCGAATTCATGCTCCTCGCGGGCGACGTGGACTCCGCCGCGATCGACCGCGACCATCAGTGGGACGTGATGAACCCAGACGGGACTCCGAAGTCACCGACGTTGCGAATCGCAAAAGACCGACCCGAATTCGGCATGTCGTTTTTCGGGTACAATCAGAACATCAACGCCTCGGCGGCGCCGAATCTGATCGAGGTGCCCACCACGTTCTTCGCGGACGTGCGGGTCCGGAGGGCGTTCACGTACGCCTTCGATTACGGCGGCTTTCTGATGAACGTGACCCACGATGCGGGCCTGCAGCCCCGCGGGCCGGTCCCGCTGGGCCTCCCGGGCTACAACGCCAGCATTCCTCTCTTCCCGTTTGACTTGGCCCAGGCCGCGGTCGAGCTGAACGCCACGCCATACTGGGTGTCGGGATTCAATCTCACCTTGTTCTACCGCGCCGGGAACGGATACGAAGAACAGGGTTGTCGACTGATCGCTCGAGGCCTCGAGGCGTTGCATTCTCAGAAGGGTTCGCCCGGGGCGATTCGAGTCGACGTTCGGTCGTTGGGCGCCGCGGCATACGACCGAGCGTTGCGCTCCGGGGGCCTCCCGATTGCCCTCCTTTCTTGGGCCCCGCGCTTCGCCGATCCGCTCGATTCGGTCGGGCCATTCCTTCGGACAGGGAGTCCGTTTCCGACGTGGATCGGGTACACCAACGCGACCATGGACGGCCTCATCGACGCCGCGGCCAGCGAGCTGAACGAGACCACGCGAGTCCAGGATTTTCTCGATTTGTCCGCGCGCGCCGTCCTCGACGACGCCCCGTACCTGTGGGTCTTCCAGGCAACGAGCTTTCACGTCGAGCGCGCGTGGGTCACCGGCTATTACTTCAACCCGATGCTGTGGGGCCTCGATTACTCTCGTTTGTCCAAGGCCTAGACGGGTCCGCGCGGCGCCCGGATCGCGCCGATCCATCCTCGACGAGATCCGACAGAGAGTCCATCGAACCGTCTCGCCGAATCTATATATGCGGGTACGGGCTGGCGCGTCGGATGGCGGATCTGAAGACGATTACGGACACGGTTCATGGGACGATTCGCCTGGATCCGCTGACCCTCGACCTCCTCGAAACGCTCGAACTCCAACGACTGAATTCGATCCGCCAGCTCGGTCTCACGTATCTCGTGTTCCCGGGGGCGAACCATTCACGCGTGGAACACTGCCTCGGGGTCGGCCACGTCGCGGGGGAGATGGCGCGAGCCCTCGGCCTCTCGGACGACGAACGAAAACTTGTCCAAGCGGCGGGCCTCTTGCACGACGTGGGCCACGGTCCGTTCTCCCACACCCTCGAACATGTCCTGAGCCGCGAACTCGCCGTGGATCACATGCACCTCACCCAGCGGATCATCACGGGCCACGACGACAACGTGTCCCCGGAGGATCGGCGCGCCTTCCCGGACGTCAAGCGAATCCACGAGGTCCTCGAGTCGCACCGCGTAGATCCCGAGGCCGTCGCCGCACTGATTCGCGGGCCTTCGGAAAAGGGCGCGGGTCTGCTCGTGCCGGGGGGTCGGAGGGAAACGAAGCGCTACCTGGCGCAGATCATCCACAGCCCGATGGACGCGGATCAGATCGACTACCTCATGCGGGACGCGCACTACACCGGCGCGACCCATGGGACGATCGACTTCTCCCGGCTCCTGCAAACGCTCCGGACCCACCGAGGGGAGCTCGCGCTGGACCGCAAAGGTCTCCCGGCGCTGGAGGGAATGCTCGTCGCGCGGGGCCTCATGTACTCCTCCGTGTACTTCCACAAGACGGTCCGCATTGCGGAGGAGATGCTCGCGCGTGCCGTGGAACGGTCCGATGCACCAATCGCGGACATCCAGAAGATGGTGGACCACGAGCTGCTCAACTGGCTCATGCATCAAGGACCGCTCCAGCGGGACATCGCGCTGCGGCTGAAGTACCGGAAGCTCTACAAGCGCGTCCTCGCGTCGGACCCGGACGACCTGACCGATGCGACCCGGGCCGTGCTCGCCTCGTTCAAGGATCCGGACGAGCGCCGCCGCGTCGAGGACCGCATCGCGCGTCGAGCGGGCGTCAAGCCGGGTCAGGTCATCGTGGACGTCCCGCTGCCTGAACTCCTCCTGAGCGAACCTCGCATCGCGAAGACCGAAGTCCCGATCCTGGACGAAGGGGAGGTGAAACCCTTCTCGAAAGTAAGTCCGCTGGGCCGCGCTCTCCAGGTCCGTCAGGTCGTCGACTGGGTCGTCATGGTCGCCGCACCGGCCGAGGCCGTCGACGCGGTCCGCAAGGCGTCAATGTCCGCGCTCTTCGGGTGAAAGGCCTCCAATCAACGACGATTCCCGCGGGTTTGTCAACGCGGCGGACGTTCGTCCGACAACTTTTAAATAGCGTCCGCCGGATACGCGGCCATCTTGCGGGATGGGATGAACTCGCAGGCTCTGCAGGTGTCGCAATGAACTCGATGCTAGAGGACGTACTCGCCCGGGAAGGGAGTGCCCCCGCGTTTGAAGACAGCCGGGTCGACGCTGAGCTCGAAGAGATGCTCAGCAAGATGCGGACGAACATCAAGATTATCGGCCTCGGAGGTGGAGGATGCAACACGATCGGCCGAGTCTACAACGAAGGGATCGTCGGGGCGGAGTTGTTCGCGTGCAACACGGACGCGCAGCATCTGCTCCACATCGCGTCCCCCAAGAAGGTCTTGCTCGGTCGACGCATCACGAAGGGCCTCGGCGCGGGTGCCCTGCCGCAGATCGGCGAAGAGGCCGCCCGCGAGGCCGAAGAGGAACTCCGGGCCATCGTCCAAGGTGCGGACATCGTCTTCGTGACGTGCGGCCTCGGCGGCGGGACCGGCACGGGCAGCTGCGGTTATGTCGCGCGTCTCGCGAAGGAGATGGGTGCCCTGACCATCGCGGTCGTCACCTTGCCCTTCCGCGGCGAAGGCAAGCTCCGAATGGAGAGCGCCGAATGGGGGCTCGAGCGGCTCCGGGACGCGGCCGACACGGTCATCACGATCCCGAACGACAAGTTGCTCGACCTCGTGCCGCGGCAGTCGCTGAACCTCGCGTTCAAGTTCGCCGACGAGGTCCTGATGCGCTCCATCAAGGGACTCACCGAAATCATCACGAAGCCGGGTCTCGTGAACCTCGACTTCAACGATGTGAAGACGATCATGAAGGGCGGCGGGGTCGCGATGATCGGCCTTGGCGAGAGCCAGGCGGTCGGGGACAACCGCGCCGTCGAGGCGATCGAGGAGGCCATCAACTCTCCGCTCCTCGAGGTCGATGTCTCGACCGCCCACGGCGTCCTGATCAACGTCACGGGCGGGAACGACATGACGATCTCCGAAGCGGAACGCGTCGCCGAGGTCGTCCAATCGAAGGTTTCCCCCACCGCGCGGATCATCTGGGGCGCGACGGTCGATCCGTCGCTCGAACACACGCTTCGCGTGATGCTCGTCGCGACCGGCGTCAAATCGAAGCAGATTGTCGGGCGACGGGACCCGTCGGAGGAGAAGGCGCGCGTCGGCGTTGATGTGATTCGCTGAAAGCCGCTCCGTGGCCATTCCACGGGAGGCGGGGCGCATGGCGCGAATCCGAACCCGGAAACATTTATTAATCGTCCCCCTTTACGTGAATGTCGCGGTTGCTTCATTCGCTTCCTCGGGCAGCCGGAGGCCGAAAAATGGATTCCATTGTCAGGGAAGTCGTGAGTCGCTCGGGCGTTCAGCCGCGGCTCCCTGAGTCCCCCACGCAGAGGGTGGGCGTCGACGCGGAAGACGCCGAACTCGAGCGGATCCTCGCGAGCCTCCGGACGAACATCAAGATCGTCGGGATCGGGGGCGGCGGCTGCAACACGATTGACCGCCTCGTCGAATCCGGGATCGTCGGGGCGGAGTTGTTCGCCGCGAACACGGACGCCCAACATCTCCTCATCATCCGGTCCCCCCACAAGCTCCTCCTGGGACGCCGCGTCACGCGGGGCTTGGGAGCCGGCGCGCTTCCCCAGGTCGGCGAGGAAAGTGCCCGCGAGGCCGCGGACGAACTGCGGTCCGTCGTCCAGGGTGCGGACATGGTGTTCATCACGTGCGGCCTCGGAGGCGGCACGGGGACGGGCGGCGCCCCGGTCCTCGCGCAGCTTTCGAAAGAGGCGGGCGCCCTGACGATTGCGATCTGCACGTTCCCCTTTCGGGCGGAGGGCGCGATCCGGGCGGAGAACGCCGAGTACGGCCTCGAGAAGCTCCGGAACTTTGCAGACACGGTCGTCGTGATTCCGAATGACAAACTCCTTGAACTCGTCCCGCGTCT
>WNGH01018374.1_pt1 | contig 13115 bp, 10 predicted proteins | sample 5400631 | NCBI WGS metagenome assembly WNGH01 (sample SAMN13153373, study PRJNA577476) | soil metagenome | isolation source: 115 cm soil or saprolite under Garry oak tree replicate 1 | place: USA:California | collected 2016-06-15
CGGGCCGAGTTATGCTGCTGATCGAAAGCGACTCCCAACTGATAATGAGCCACTGCATTGTCGGGGTCGTTCTTGATTGCCGTTTGTAGCGAGTCAGCGGCTCCGTTGGGGTCGCCTTGGCGGATTTGCATCTGACCGCGATAAACCAATCCTTCGACATCACGCGGATTGACTCTAAGAATTTCACTATTCAGCTTGGCCGCTTCGTCCAGGCGGTTCTTCAGGATGAGGAGCTGAATGTAGTTCTTTTTGACCTGAATATCCTTGGGATGGTCCTGATGGAGCGCGCCGTACTCCGCCGTTGCTTTGTCGAGATTGCCATTGGCAAAGTAAAAATCACCCAGCATGCGATAGCCTTCAGAGTTGTCGGATAGATCGCTCTTCGTCTGTTTAAGGAAGGCCTCGATCTCGGACTTCTTGCCTTCAGTCATCAACAAACGAACCAGCGCGGCGCGAGGACCGGGATCCTTGGGGTCCACATCGATGGCGTGCTTGAACTGTTGTTCCGCTTCGGCCGTGCGATTACGAGATTGGTAAAAGCCGCCCAGGGCCAACTGCGCATTCATTGCCTTAGGACCTGTGTCAGCAGCCTTCTTAAAGTTGATCTCAGCCTGGTCGGGAAGATTGGTGCGAAGTTGCAACAATGCCAAATTGAGGTACGACTCGGAGCGATTGGGATCGGCAGCAATCCCCTTCTGCATTTCTTGCATGGCCGCGCCCAAGTCATTCTGGGCGGAATAAAAGTTTGCCAAGGCCTCGTGTGTATCCGGGCTGTTGGGCTGTTTTTCGCGCAGGATATCCAGATGGGTCCGGGCCTGCTTCAGGTCTCGTGCGGAGATAAGCAGGTTGGCCAGGTCCACATGCGCGGGATAGTTGTCCGGAGCCAACTCGACGGCGCGGGAAAGTTCCTGGTAGGCACGATTGAAGTCTCGAAGCTTGAGATAGGTTTCCGCGAGCTGATAGTGGGCCTGCGCGAAACGGGGATCGACCTGCACGGCATTGGAAAACTGGATGGCCGCCTCGCGGTACTTGCCCCTGGCGAAATAGCGCTCGCCGCTCTCAAAATACTTCTGTTTGCGCACATTGGGATCACGCGAGCAGCCCGTGAACAGAGTAGCGGCGAGAGAACAGACAAGCAGCAGGCGGACAACCCCGGAACGACTCATGATCACTTCTCCAATTGCGGCGCGGAGTGCGCAGACAAGCTCCCAGCCTTAGAACGTTCAATCATACTGCACGAAAACCGGCAGAGGAAAGTTACCGCGGTCACAGCGGTTTCCGAATGCATCATTGCTGAGTTCTCTTCAGCGCGGAATGTAGCTGTCAAGCAAAGGAGCGACATCACCGGCAAAGGGAAGAACGCGCTGTTGTGCAGCTTCCGCCGTTTCGCCGGAATACATGGGAGTCGTGATCCGCACTAAAGCGCCGTCGCTGCGATTCATGCGCATGGAGTCGGCTACCAAATAAAACTTAGCCCAATATTCGCTGGCGACGCCACGGTCGTGCGCCCAGTACCAATAGAGGACCAGCTGCCGGGAGTCACCCTTGGCAATGACGTAACGATTCGCGGGAAAAGGGCTGTGTCCAGGCAACGACAGCGTAACGCGGCTGGACTCCACGGGCAGCCACCCCGAGCCAGGGAGGCAATGTTTGGGCGAATGAATAGTGTCGCCGGTGCGCTGGCTGGGAAAATAGGCGATGAAAAGATCCACAAAAGGCTGTTTCTTAGCTCAGCGCCGCAGCCAGGATGAAACGCAGGCTGGAAGCCATCATGACTCTGTGCCTTTCTCACGCCACAATATTCGCATCAGGCTGTGAAGAGCATAAAGCATGACCAGCGATATGACGAAGATGATCCATCCCCAGGAGGCGTGGAAGTATCCCTCCGCCTTGTCGGGATCCCAATACTGCACCAGCAGACCGGTCCCGATAATGCGAACGCTGTTGGCCGCGACAGCTATCGGGACGGAGGCCAACGCCAGCACCACCCGCGCCGCGACCCGTTTCTCCGTCAGATACCCATAGATGATCGCGAGCGTCACCAGCGACATCAGCGAACGAATGCCGCTGCAGGCTTCGGCTACCTCCAAGGTCATGGCAGGCAGATTAATCACGTTGCCTTCACGCAAAATTGGGACACCCAGCAGAGGCAGGACGGCGGCGGAAACTTCCGAAGCCAGCAACTGCAGCGGGAAAGTGATCTGATTGAAGAGAATCGCGGGTATGGGGATCATGAGCAGCAGAAAGGCAAGAGGGAAAAAGAGCGCACGGAGATAATTCCAGCCGACAAAAAGCACAATCAAACTCGCCAGCAACAGTACGAGCGAGAATCGCGCCAGAAAAAGCTCCGCACCCATCTGCCCAAGGATGAGCACACATAAAGCGAGGGCCAAACCGCCCATACCCCACCAGGAAGGTCGCGTTCGAAGGGACGCAAGTCGCGCGCGCTCCTGCCAAATCACGAATGCGGAAAAAGCAGGTACGAAGAAACCGTGAGAAAAGTTGGGATCTTGCCACCACTGTCCGACCAAGCGAGAAAGAGTAGGACCATAAAGCCAAAGTGAGACTCCCGCCAGTACTGCCATCTGCCAATAGGGCAGCCCCACCCGCAGACGGAAAGGGGGCGAGGAGACCAGCGGCTCGGTTTGCACCAGTTGGCTCACGGAAGAGCGCTCACCTGCTGTGGAAAAGCTGAGCATATTCGAAACAGGAGGTGCTTCGCAATGCATAGCCGGATACTGCAGGTAACCCACTTGGGTAACTTTCACCCCCTGCTTCCTTGGCATATCCTCGATGACGACCATTAAGGAAGGCCGAAAGACGAGGGTACTTAGTGTCGTCCCGGTTAACTGCTGCAAGATCGCGACGTTGCGCGGTTCATCCCGGCCAGATGACGATAGCCCTTTGGTTTGCCGACCGCTTGGGGAATACATTATCATCCTATTCCGCCCTGGAGATCATGCCGCCAGCCGCCCAATGTGGGCAAATGATTTCCTATGTATTCGCGTTCTATGCTTTCAGGGTTGGTACCAGTTACTCCGCGGATGTGGGTTTTTCCCCTAAACTATTGAAAACAAGTCATAGAATGATCGCAAGAGTCTGGTTTGGTGAAGGAGCTAGTGGCAGTAGTCTTGCTCTCACGGAAGTGAGGGCGAAGCGAAGTATCGTTTTGTCTCCACAAAGGGTAAAACATGGGCAAAGATTTGCCTGAATCGATCAACAACAGCGGCGACGCAACTGCTTCCATTGAACCGTCGCGATTCGTCTTTGTGGAAGGGATTAGCCCCAGTATGCGGGCAGTGGAAGCGGTCATCCGCGAACTGGCGCTGAGCGAGGTTCCGGTGCTGCTCCTAGGGGAGCTGGGGGCAGGAAAGCACGCTATCGCGCAGCGCATCCATGAGATGTCCCGCCGCAGCACGCAGCCATTTCGGGCTGTATCCTGCGCGACACTGCAGCCCGAACAATTGGCGACACCCAGCGCGGGCGGGGAGACGTTACTGTCGCAGGGAAGTGTCTTTCTGGATGAGCTGGCTGATCTCAGTACTAATTGCCAAGCCCGGCTCTTGGATGTCTCGCCCACGGTGGACCACGAGGGCTTGGCAGGTAGTCGGGCCCGATGGATCGGCGGAAGCGCTCGAGATCTTGAGTTGGAGGTGAAAGGAGGACGGTTCCGTGAGGATCTCTACTACAGAATTAGTGGCGTCTGCCTGCGCTTGCCTCCGCTGCGCCAACGCAGGGAAGATATTTCGCTTTTAGTCGGTCATTTTTTGCGCAAGTACGCTCGTGATTTTCGCCGCCCTGTGCCGCTGTTAAGCGCCGAGACGTTGCAGCTTTTTCGGGACTACTCCTGGCCGGGAAATTTGCATGAACTGGAAGATGCTGCCAAGGCGCTGGTCGCATTGGGAAACGAGAGCATAGCTATGGGCGGTTTGCGGGCGCTGTTACGCAGACCGGACGTGGCTGGCAATGGTGGACGGGTCTCGCTGAGACAAGCGGCGCGGGCAGCCTCACGCGAAGCCGAGAAGGAGCTAATTCTGCAAGTGCTCACGCGCACACGCTGGAACCGGCGGCGTGCCGCGCAAGAGCTGCAAATCAGTTACAAAGCGTTGCTCTATAAGTTGAAGCAGATTGGATGTGAGGAGTATGGAGCTTCCTAGCTAAGTGGGAGATGGCATGACGAAAGTGACTAAACTTGCAGTGCTGATAATGGGAGGGCTGCTTGCCTCTGGGACATGGGCACAGAGTGATGGCTCAGCCAAGAACGCGAAAACCAATCAGGCGCCAGCAGAGTCCATGCCCAAGTCCTTGGCGGGTCCTGACTATGTGATCGGCGCAAATGACAATCTTCATATCTCGGTGTGGAAAGAACCTGATCTGACCACCAGTCTGCCGGTTCGGCCCGACGGCAAGATTTCGCTGCCGCTACTCAACGACGTTCTGGCGGCCGGCCTGACTCCCATGCAACTGGCGGACTCGATTACCGAAAAATTGAAGAAGTATATCGCTGACCCGCGCGTCACGGTAGTGGTGACGGCAATGAACAGCCAGCGCATCTACGTGGTGGGCGAAGTGACGCACACCGGCGCCATGCCGTTGTTTCCTAACATGACGGTGCTTCAGGCACTCTCAAGCGCGGGCTTTACGCAGTTCGCCAATCTTAAGGGTATTTATGTCCTGCGCACGCAAAACGGCAAGCAGACGAAACTGCCGTTTAATTACAAAGAGGTAGTCAAGGGCAGAAATACACAGCAAAACATCGTCCTCAAACCGGGAGACCAGGTAGTCGTCCCGTGAGAACATGGAGCAAGGAACGCTTAATGAGCAAACGTCGCAGCATTTTGATCCTAGTGCTGTTACCCCTCGCGCTGGGCATGGCTCGGGCACAAGATAGCAGCCCGCAGTCCCCGACCGCTGCGCCGGACAGCGGCCAGCAGCCGGAGACGACACCGGCGCCTGCATTTGGCCAGGAGAATCCCGCACCCCCAGTCAGCGAGAACCCACCTATTTCCGGAATCGATCAACCTGGACTGGAGCCTCATGCGGCGCCGCTGAGCTACCTGCAGCCGGGTCTGCATCTGAGCCAGTCGGCTGATTCGAACGTGACCGACACTCTCGGTAGCTCGTCCTTTCATTCTGTCACTCGCGCACTGGGCAGCCTCACTTTGCAACGCTTGTGGAGCAACTACAAACTTGCTCTGGACTTCGTTGGAGGCGCGGGGTATTACAGCGCACGCGGCATCGGCTTCAAGCAAATCGAGCAACTCAATGTGGATCAGAGAATCACCTGGAAGAGAGGGCAGCTCGGGATTCGCGATAATTTCAGCTATCTGCCCGAGGGCAACTTCGGCGGCGCTTACGGTAGCTTGAGCAGTCAGGGTGCGATGCTGGGCGGAGGTTCGCTCGGTGGTCAGAACGTTTTTTTGGGCGGTTCCCAGCTGGGATCGTTGGCCCAAATTCCCCGCATCATGAACCTCAGTCTGGTGGACGTGGTTGAAAACCTGACCCCCAAGTCCTCTGTTACCTTGACCGGCGGGTACGGGTTCGCACACTTCACAGGAAACGCGGTTGATTTGTCGTCAGGAACCCAGGTGTCGACCCAATTTCTCGGGAGCACCCAAGTGTCGGCTCAAGCGGGCTATAACCGCATTCTCGGACCGCACGATCAAGCGGCCATTATGTATGGGTACCAGGGATTCAAATTCTCGATCTCCGGCCTCTCCTTTCACAGTCACGTGGTGCAACTGATGTGGGGGCATCGCATTTCGGGACGTATGGATTTCCTGATCGGCGCGGGCCCGCAGATCACTTCGATCACATCCGGAGCGGGAACTGACCTTCGGTTGTCGGTAGTTGGGCGTGCCTCGTTGCGCTACAAGTTTCCCAAGACGAGTCTGAGTCTGTCGTTTGACCGCTACATTACCAACGGATCCGGTTTTTTTGCGGGAGCCCAGAGCGATATTGCACGCTTGAGCGTCACCCGCTCTTTAGGCCGGGTATGGAGCGGCTTTGCGGATTTGGGATACGCACGAAACAGCCGTGAGCAGGTGTTGACCCCGCTACAGCAGAGCGAGTGCACTCCGACCGTGACGAATCCAAATCCTACTTGCCCAGGCGTTGTCGCGAATACATATGCCTATGGCTTTGCTGGTTTGGGTGTGCATAGGATGATCGCGCGTAATTTTCACGCGTTCGCCAGCTACCAGTTCAACTACCTGACTTTTGATAAATCGTTTTGCGGCATCGGACTTCCCGGTTGCAACCGGGTTTCGCAGAGGCACGTCGGCACGATCGGAATTGACTGGACTCCCCGACCCATACGGATCGATTAACTTTCAGGCTGCCGAGATGCGCGGCCGGAACGGATACTTAGGATGATTGAAAATCGCGAATTGACGATGGATGACTATCTGGCGATGCTGCGCCGGCGGGCGAAGTGGATCCTGATTCCGGCGCTTCTGGCGCCTCTGGCAGGCTGGCTCATCTCCTATGCATTCCCCGCGAAGTACACCTCGCAATCGTTGGTGCTGGTGGAGGGACAGAAGGTACCCGAGGGCATGGTGCAGGCAGTGGTGACCCAGGATCTGACAGCGCGCGTCGCTACCCTGCAACAGCAAGTGCTCAGCCAGAGCCGCTTGCAGCCCTTGCTCGAACGCGTCTTCGGACCTGTCAAGAGCGGCCAGAATCTGGACGACGAGGTTGACAATATCCGGCAGAACATGACAGTGGAGCCCGTGGTGACCGATCTCTCGCAGTTGGGGAATACGACCGGGAAAAAGAAACCGGGTCAGGGCAGTCCCGTGCCGGGGTTCTATATCAACTACACCGCCCACAGCCCGCGCGAGGCGCAGCAGATTTGTAATGAACTGACCTCGCTGCTGCTCGAGGAGAACCTCAAATCGCGCGAGGACGTGGCGCGAGGCACAACCGACTTCCTGATCAAGGGTCTGGGGGATGCCAAGCGCAATCTGGACGATCTGGAATCCAAGCTCGCCAGTTTCAAGAAACAGTATGTGGGACAGCTTCCCGGCCAGGAGGAAAACAACCTCAAGATCCTTATGGGATTGAACTCGCAGTTGGAAGCTAACACCCAGACTCTGAACCGGGCTCAGCAGGACAAATCCTACACCGAGTCTATGCTGGCGCAGCAGCTGGCGGCATGGAGGTCCGCCCAATCTTCGACAAACCCGCAAACGGTCGAAAAGCAGCTTTCCGAGTTGCAGTCGCAGCTGCTGCAATTGCAGGCGCGATACACGGATGACCATCCCGACGTGATCAAGGCCAAGGCCGACATCGCCGGATTAAAGAAAAAGCTGGCCGAAATCAACAGTGCGTCAGCTCAGGCCGACGATACGATCAGTGACAAAGCATCGGCGGCCGAGCCGGCAGAGATCCGGCAGTTACGGCTGCAAATCCACCAGTACGGCGACCTGATTATGCAAGGCACGCGTGCCCAGAAAAGGCTGCAGGATGAAATCGGGGTGTACCAGGGACGCGTGGCGCTAAGTCCTGCGGTCGAGGAGCAATACAAGGGATTGGCGCGCGATTACGACAACGCCCAGAAGGTCTACCAGGATTTGTTGGCCGATAAGAGCAAGTCCGACATGACGCTCAAGATGGAGCAGCAGCAACAGGGCGAGCAGATGCATCTACTCAACCCCGCCAATCTGCCTGATGCTCCTAGCTTCCCCAACCGGCTGCTCTTTGCCGGCGGCGGGTTGGGAGCCGGCCTTGTACTGGGTCTCGGCATCGCTCTCTGGCTGGAGTTGCGCGATGACTCCATTCGTACCGAGGCGGACGCAGAAGCAGCGCTGGGGCTTCCGATGCTGGTCTCAATTCCGTGGGTAGGCGAAAGCGCGGGAACGGGCAAGAACGGAGCTGGCAGGTTCTGGAAGGGAAACAAGCAGCCGGATGAAAAAAAGGAAACCGTCGGAGTCTAGGCGAAGACCATGTACAAAGAGTTTTACGGACTACGAGCGAATCCCTTCAATGTCAACCCGGATCCGCGTTATCTGTTTCTGACGCGTCACACCGAGGAGGCACTGGCTTGCCTTACTTATGGCATCCAGAGCCGCAAGGGATTCGTGCTCCTCACCGGCGAAGTGGGCACGGGTAAAACTACTCTGATTAACAAACTGCTGGAGTGGCTCCGCTTGCAGCAGGTGGCGACGGCTTTTGTCTTTAACTCGAAGGCCAAGAGCCAGATTCTGTTGCGTCTCTACAACTGGCTCCTAGACCGCTACCGGGCGGGTGAGACGGCCGTCCTCATCGTGGACGAGGCGCAGAATCTCGGGGATGAATTGCTGGAAGAGATTCGCATGCTTACCAACCTGGAAACCTTCACAGAGAAGCTCCTCCAGATCGTACTGGTAGGGCAGCCGGAACTGGAGCAAAGGCTGAAACAACCACAACTGAGGCAGTTGCGGCAGCGGCTTACGCTGCGAGCTAAGACTCATCCTTTGACGCTCGACGAGACCAAGGCCTATGTGCAACAGCGGTTGCGCATCGCGGGCTCGAACGGGCAGCAGATTTTCGATCCCGAAGCCCTGGTGATGATTCACCGCTATGCCAGCGGCATTCCTCGCGTAGTCAATCTGCTTTGCGAACACAGTATGGTAAGTGCCTTCGTTGATCAGCAAAAAGTGATTGTGCCGGCAGTGGTCGATGCCGTGGCAAGAGATCTTGACCTCAGCGATAACACCGCCTCGGGAGCCATGATGACGGGTCCGCCGCCGCAAACCGCGAACCCGGAAAAGTTCGACCTGGTGGAAGCCTTGCGATCGCTGGCCACACTGGCTGATCGCTTACGTGACGAAGAAAAAGACCTCCCCAAGGAAAGGAAACTATGAGCCGAATTCATGAAGCGTTGAAGAAAGCCGAACAGGAACGGGCAGCATCGCAGGGAGGTCCCGTACCGTCCAATTTCTCGGTGGCTGAATCGCCGGTGACAGAGCCGAGAATAATCGACACGGACACTGCGGCAAGGGTCGCAGCGGTAGCGCCGGCCGTAAGTGCGCACGCGAGTCCTGGCTTGCCCCCATTCGGCAGTCCTTTCAGCCTCGAGACGATGCTGGCACGGTGCGCGGCGGTGCAATGGAGTCCCGACCCAAAGACCATGTTATTCCTCAACGGCGACGACAATGCCCGTGGCAGCGAGGAGTTCCGAACGCTGCGCTCCCGGCTCTACCAGATCCGGGAAAAAATGACGCTGAAAAAGATTTTGGTGACGAGCGCGCTTCCGAAAGAGGGCAAGTCATTTACGGCAGCGAATCTCGCGCAGGTAATGGTGCGCCAGCACGGACGACGCGTGCTGCTTATCGATGCCGATCTGCGCGGGCCACGCCTGCACCTCATGCTCGGCACCACGTCTGCCCCGGGTCTTGCCGACTATCTACAGGGAGCGAATGATGAGTTCTCCATCATGCAGCGCGGAGCTTTGGAAAATCTGTTACTGATCCCCAGCGGATGTGAGGTTTCCAATCCCGCGGAACTCGTGGCCAACGGGCGGTTGAAGTTCCTGCTGCAACGCGTAGAGCCGCTGTTTGACTGGATCATTATTGATTCCCCGCCGGCTGTGCCTGTCTCCGACGCCAGCCTGCTGGCCAATTCGTGCGACGGAGTATTGATGGTGGTGCGTTCCAATGCGACCCCAGTGGATATGGCGCGCAAGGCGCGCCAGGAATTTCCCGACAAAATCCTGGTGGGAGTAGTGCTCAACGGGACCAGCGCGGACACGGAAGCCTATTCCCGCTATTACTACGGAGCCTACGAAAAAAGGGGAACCGAAGCCAAGGCCTAGGGAGTCTGACATTGTGATTCGGCTCTTCAAAGTTCATTACCCGATGCGCACGCTGGTGCTGTTGGCTGGCGAGGCCCTGATTGTGTGGGTCTCGTTCCTGCTGGGAACGCTGCTGCAAAATCGAGATGATAGTTGGCTGCTGCTGAACGTCGAGGGCGGGTATCTCAAGATTCTTGGTGTCACGGTGTTTGTGCTGCTGGTTTCGCACTGGCTGGATCTATACGACTCGTCCAGTATGGCCGCTAGGTGGGAGCAAGCTTTCCGCATTCTACTGGTGCTGGGTCTGGTGGCACTCGCTCTGTCGGGGTTGGGTTTCGTTTTCCCGCGCTTTCTGCCCCGCAACGGTTCCGCGCTGGTGGGACTGGTTATTTTAACGTTCGCCCTGTTCGCATGGCGTGCCGCATATGGCTGGCTGGTGCAACAGCCTTATTTGCGCGAACGGGTTTATGTGCTGGGCACAGGCGCTCGGGCGCAACGGTTGCTGAACGGACTTCGCCAGCGCTCCGATCTCGGTGTCGAAGTTGTCGGCTGGACCGGAAACGTGGAGGGAGAGTTGACGCGCGAGAGCGTAGCCGCCCATCTGCTGGGTCTAGCGCAGCAAGATGGGGTGCACCGGGTGATTGTTGCGATGCCTGACCGACGCGGGACGCTACCCGTGGAGGAGTTACTGAACCTACGGCTTGCCGGGGTGAAAATCGAAGAGGCAACGTCGTGGCTGGAAAAGATCTCGGGAAGAATCGAGGTGGAGGAGCTTTACCCTAGCTGGCTGATTTTTGCCGATGGTTTCGACTTTAGCGGCGGTTTTATGATCGCGCGCCGCTTGTGTTCAACTCTGGTCGCTGCGATCGGCTTGCTGTTAGCGTTTCCGCTGCTGCCGTTTATCATCCTGGCGATCAAGCTGGATTCGTCAGGTCCGATTCTGTACCGCCAGCGGCGGGTCGGACTGGGGGGTGAGCCCTTTCATTGTTACAAGTTCCGGACTATGCGTAAGGACGCGGAAGCCGATACCGGCGCGACGTGGGCCACCGACGATGATCCACGAATCACACGAATTGGTAAGTTTCTGCGCTCGTCCCGCCTCGATGAGATTCCCCAGCTGTGGTGTGTGCTTAAGGGCGACATGGCTTTCGTGGGTCCTCGTCCGGAGCGCCCCGAGTTCGTGGAATGGTTGAGCGAGCAGATTCCCTACTACGGTGTACGCCATCTGGTTCGGCCCGGCATCACCGGCTGGGCCCAGGTCCAGTACAAGTATGGCAATACGCTCGACGATGCCCGCGAGAAGCTACAGTACGACTTGTTCTATATCAAGAACGCGTCCCTCGGTTTGGATATGCTGATTATGTTCCAAACTGTCAAGATCGTACTGCTCGGCCGGGGGGCGCAGTAAGACATCGCTAGCTCGGCGAAGTCGGATTCCCCAGCTGGTCCAATTCGACCCGCGAAGGTATCATTCGTCCCATCCGCAGGGCATGATAGATCCACGCGAAGAAAGCTGAGTTGATCATGCAGAAGTAGTATGGCAGACGCAGGAACCCAGGTCTGAGCGTCACCAGCGCTCCCAGTGCGGCTAATCCATAGAACAGGACTTGCCCCCACAAGAACCACCTGTAGACCGGATCGCGCCATAGCATGACACTGGCGATGGCGAGCAAAACCATAGCCAGCGGCACCAGTAGGCGTCCAGCCTTGTGCGAGAGCAGGCAGAATAGACTTACCGGCTGGGGCGTCCACAGCAGGCTCTTGACTTCCCGGAGTTGCTCAATGTTGCCGGCGGTGATGCGCACGCGCCGAGCGAACCCTTCCATCTCGTGCGCTTCCTCATAAGCCACGGCGCCGGGTTCGTAGGCGATGCGATAGCCGCGCCGCCGAATGCGCATCGGGATGATGAAGTCATCGTTGATGGTGTTGGCGGCAGGGAACGGATACTGTTCCCGGCGGATGGCATAGAGCGAGCCATGAGCGCCGGTGAACCCGCCCAGTTTCGCTTCTTGCACCTTCAGGAAGGTTTCATATTTCCAATAAAAATCTTCCTGCACGCCCAGCCGGGCCTGGTCTTTCTTGAGCACACGGTAGACACCGCTCACTCCTCCTACTAGCGGATCCGCGAAATATTTTACCAGGTGGCGAAGTGAATCGGGCGCTAACATGCTGGATGCGTCGGAAAAAGCAACAATCTCACTGGTCAAACGTGGAACCGCGTCGTTCAACGTGGCCACCTTGCCGCGGTTCTCGGGGAATTCGAGCAAGCGAAGGCGGCCCAGCGCTTTTCCCTCCGCGAAGGAACGGACCACTTGAGCCGTGGCGTCAGTTGACCCATCAGAGGCCACTACGATCTCTAATTGTTGTGCGGGATAGTCGAGGGTTAGGGCGTTCTGGATTTTTGCCCCAATTACCGCGGCTTCGTTATACGCCGCGATCAACAGCGAGACGGAAGGCTCGATCGATTTCGTCCGGAGCGAGACGCGAAAGAAAGCCGGCAACAACCATAGCAGCAGCGGATAACCTAAATAGACGTATACGATCAGACCGCCCGAAATCCAAAAGAGAAGCTTGATCATCGCAAGGTCAGGCGGGCCGAGCCCGAACGCAGTAGAGCTGGCCGAGCACTTCGCAAGACTCTACCTGGAAGCCGGCCTGATTGAGGTAGCTCTCTACCTCTGTCAACCGCCAAAAATAGACTGGGCAGCCCGCGACCTTAAGTCGCACCTTGCGGATGGCCATCCGCACCGTTCCTGCCCTTGGCCAAGCCGAAAGGAAGGTGCGGCCGGTAAGTTTGCGTATCACTTGGAGCCGGGCGAGTGGATCTGCGACATAGTCCCAAAATCCTATAGCGATGACGAGATCAAAGCTCTCCGGGGTCTTCCAATCGAGCACATCGCTCAGAACGAACCGGCAACGGTCAGCAACGCCTTCGCGCTCGACCAGTCGACGCGCCAAATTCAGCATTTCGGGAGCAAAGTCCACGCCCGTCACTTGGGCGCTGCGCTTGGCCAGCGAGCTCACAAAGCGCCCTGAACCGCAGCCAATATCGCAGACGGTTGCGGGCCGGAGCTCTTCCGCCTGCCGCATCACCCAGTCGAAGCGCTGATACATATCCTTGCGCAACCAGTGGTCCAGGCGGCGCGCCAGCAGATTTTTTTTGCCGGCGTAGATTGAGTCGAATTCGGGCGCGATTCGGTCCCAATATTCGGCTACTTGGCGGACTTCGTCAGTTTTTGTCTTGGTGACAGGCATACAGGTCAACATCCTCCGCCATTTCGGCTAGCACGCTTTCGCGGAAACTCGTAAAAGTCCCTTCCCGCAGCATATCATTCAGACG
>WNGH01004622.1_pt1 | contig 13114 bp, 12 predicted proteins | sample 5400631 | NCBI WGS metagenome assembly WNGH01 (sample SAMN13153373, study PRJNA577476) | soil metagenome | isolation source: 115 cm soil or saprolite under Garry oak tree replicate 1 | place: USA:California | collected 2016-06-15
CAAGATCTCGCAGAGTGTGCCATTACTAGCATCCAAGAGCCAGCTAAGAGGCCCCGAGCAAGAGCAGGGTAATAGAAATGCGCCTGTTTTGTAGCTCTCCTCCTCTGAGCCTGTGCCAGGTGTCTTTGTAAAATAAATAGACAACAGGCTTCTTCAGGAAAGGGGTGCCCTATGGATATCAATGACGTGCTACAGGCGTTGTTTCGCTGGATTCATTTCTTAGCGGGGATCACCTGGATCGGCATGCTATATTTTTTCAACCTCATCAACGCCCATGTGACAGCTGCTCTTCAACCGCCGACGAGGAGAGAAGTCGTCCCCCAATTGATGCCACGCGCCCTGTGGTGGTTTCGCTGGGGGGCGATGTTTACGTTTCTGTCTGGGCTGCTGATGCTGCTGTGGAAGTATTTTATCTTAGGGAGCGGGTTCGGTGGTGATAGTGGGCTCTTTAGCACCAATCCCGGGCTATGGATCAGCCTGGGCGCCCTCTTCGGCACAGTCATGTGGTTTAACGTGTGGTTCATCATCTGGCCTGCCCAGCAGAAGCTCATCACCTGGACCAAAGAAGGCCAGGCACCACCCGAGCAGCCTGCCGTGGCCAAGCGGGCGCTCTACGCCTCACGGGCCAACACGTTCTTATCGGTGCCAATGCTCTTTGGCATGCTGGCGGGGGCGGGTCACTACCCCTCCATCGACTTTAATCTCCTCTGGCTTATTATCGTCCTGGCTCTGGGCTTTGGTCTGGCGTACTACATGATCTTTAAGTTTGCGTCCGGTGTGGCCAAGACCTGGCCATGACGAAGAAGGGGCTGGGGGTTAGGGGTTAGGGGCTGGAAAACGTAAACACGATGTCCGTAGTCTCTTTCGCGCCCAGAGAGACCTTCTGCGAGCGGGTGCCGAACCGCTCGTGCCAGGCCTCGATCGTATACTCTCCAGGGGGCAGATCCTTCAGCGCAAAGCTGCCATCCGCCCTACTCAGAGCGAAATAGGGGTGATCGAAGACCCCAAGGTAGGCCCTCATCCAAGGATGGACGTCGCACTTGATCTCGATCATGGCCTCGGGCTTGTCCACACTAATAGTACGTGAGGCCCCCTTCACTCCCAGGCTGAAATTCCACTGAGGTGAGTTCTTCGGCAGACCGTGGACATTGTGTGCTGTGGGATCGCTGTTCAAAAAACGCAGAGGTTGATCGACCTGGACTGCGGCAATACGAGGCAGGAACACACATCCTTTCTGGTCGATCGTTACCGGCTCTGTGGGGACGGCGAACACGCGATCTCCCAGCCCTTCCTTTACATACACCACGGCGTTTTGTAGCTTGCCGTCGTTAACGAGGATGTCTCCAGCATAGGGGCGTCCGCCAGGATGTTGAGCGGCACACTCAGACCAGCCGCCAAGCTGCAGAACAGTCTGTTCAGGAACCGCGCCGTCAAAGCGCACCTGTCCGGAGATGGTCCCAGCAGTAGACAGATCGAGTGGGGTAGGTTGACGGGCCGCTTTGGGCGGCTCTTTTTCTCCACAGGCGGAGCAGAGGACTACGCAGAGTCCTACGCTCAAGAGGGCCCAGGGTACGTGTGTCGTCATGTGCCTCCCTCAAGACTCCGTGCTTCGACAGAGCCTGTCCTGAGCTTGTCGAAGGACTCAGCACGGACGGTTGCGAGACGGGGTCAGGGCGAACAGCCGGTCGCTCCTACGGGTGCTGCAGCGCCTCAATCTCAGTCAGGTTGACGCAGTTGCGGAGCGGCGAGCCAGCGCGTAGGCGGTTGACGTTGGCTGCCAGACCACGAGCAATGTCCTCGTACGACAGGTCGGTCACTCCGGCGATGTGAGGGGTAGCGATCACGTTGTAGCGGAAGAGCGAGTCGTCTGGATCAGTGGGTTCATCCCAGAACACATCGAGCCCGGCGCCAGCGATGGTTTCCTGGGCCAGCGCTTCGACCAAGGCGTCGTGATCGATCACCGGTCCGCGGCCGACGTTGATCAGAAAAGCGCTCTTTTTCATTTGTGCCAGTGCCGCTGCGTTCATAATCCCTCGAGTCGCAGGAGTGACCGGGAGGGCCAGCACGACGAAATCCGCCTCTGCCAATACCCTCTCCAGATCCTGCGGGCCGCCCAGGAAATGCAGCCCCAGTTCCTGCCTCAGCGTTTCTGACGGGTGTTGTTTGATGCCCAGAGTGCGCATCTGCAAGCCCCGCAGGCGTCGAGCCAGTTCCGCGCCGATACTCCCTACGCCCAGGACCGCGACGGTCTTGCCGGTGAGAGATAGGCCTAGGGGAGAGCCAAACACCCGACGCTGCACGTTGTCCAGAGCTCTGGGAAACTTCCGTGCTAGGGCCAGCATGAGAAGGATAGCGTGCTCGGCGACTGACGTCGCGTTACCCGTGCCTTCGTGGCCGGGGACGTTGGCGACGTAAATACCCCGACGTGTGGCCGCGGGAATATCAACCCCTTCAAGTCCGACGCCGAACTGATGAATGAGCCTGGCGGAGGTACGGGCAATGATCTCCGCGTCTACCCGGTACATCGCCGGGATGAGCACGTCCACGTCCGCCACTACTGCCCGGACCTGGTCGGCCGGGCACGAGCGGATGCTGTCTTCCGGCAGGTGTTTGCGGAGCATTTCAGGACAGTGAGGGAAATGCGGGGTACAGATGAGTATGTTCATAGCTTAAAAGTGGGGCGGCTCGCCCTTCTGGCGGTCCCGGGGTTCGAGTTGGATAGTGATGTGGTCGATGCCAAAGCGTTCTTGAATAGTCTGTTCCAAGGCATTGAGCAGAGTGTGATGGTCGTGAGCGCCGTTGACCACGACGTGCGCGGTCAGCGTAAAGAGCCCTGAGGTCAGAGTCCAGATGTGGAGATCATGAACCTGTGCCACCCCGGCCACCGTTTCCAAGGTCCGCTGCACCTCCGCCAGATTGAGGTGGCGTGGAGTCGCCTGCATCAGGATGTCCATTGACTCGCGCACCAGGCTGAACGAGCTGAGCAGGATCAATATGCCGATCACCACGCTGGTTGCCGGGTCGGCCCAGTACCAGCCGGTCCAGAGGATCAGCGCGCCGGCGACGATCGTCCCCAGCGAACCAATCGCGTCGCTGAGGACGTGCAGAAAGACGCCGTGGAGGTTCAGATTGGTGTGGTGCGTGCCGTGCAGTATCCAGGCAGTTAGGACGTTAATTGCGAGTCCTATACTGGCAATCAGCACCATGCCTTGCCCCTGCACTTCCGGTGGGGAGAAGAAACGGTAGTAGGCTTCGCTAAAGATGATGCCCGCGACCAACCAGAGCGCCAGGCCGTTCAGAAAAGCGGCCAGGATCTCGGCACGATAGTAGCCAAAAGTCTTCTGCGAGGTCACCGGCAGGGTGGCGACATAGGCGGCGAACAAGGATAGGCCCATGGCGGTGACATCGGACAGCATGTGCCCGGCATCCGAGAGCAGGGCCAGACTGTTGGTGAGCCAGCCGCCAACAAACTCGACCACGCAGTAGCCGCCGGTCAGTCCTAAGGCGAACTTGAGCCGGAGGCGGTCATAAGGGTCGCGGGCGATCATAACATGGCATTGTGCCACACTCCGGTCAGAGCGTCAGGGAGGGTAGGGGGATAGAGACAGCAAAGTAGCCTGGATGAGGCGAAGCGGAATCCAGGACGCGGGATGGAGAGATTCCCCGGATTTCATCCGGGCTACGACGCTGTCTTAAACTCCGCACTCCGCATTCCCCACTCCGCATTCCGCTATCCCAATTCTGAAACTCCGCATTCCGTACTCCGCACTCCACATTCCGCATTCTTAGCTCAGCGTGCCCAGGGCGGGAACCCGTTAAGCAAGACGCCAAACACCGGGAGACCGATCAGGTAGACCAAGACCGTCACAATGAGGGTGCCGATGAGGTCAAGCACGACTCCGGCCCGGACCATCTGCGGAACAGTGATATAACCGCTGGCAAAGACAATGGCATTCGGGCCGGTGGCTGAAGGCAGGGCAAAGTTGCAAATAGAGGCGGCAAAGGTAGCCGGCACCATCAGTAGCAGCGGATCAAGCTCCATGGCCCTGGCTGTGACCGCGAGCACAGGCATCATTAACGTCGTAATCGCGGTGTTGCTAGTAAACTCAGTCAGCACCGTCATGAGCAACGTAATGACCAGGACCCCACTCAAGGCTGAGAGGTGTCCGACCAGGGTGAGACGGGAGCCTAACCAGGCGGCGAGGCCGGACTTTTCCACTCCTGCGGCCAGCGCCAGCCCTCCCCCGAGCAGGATGAGCACTCCCCAAGGAAGACGCTCGGCCGTGTCCCAGTCCAAGAGAAAAGTGCCGGTTCGCCGGTCGGCTGGAATGAGGAAGAGGAGGAGCGCCATGCCCATGGCGACCGTTGAGTCCTGCACGGTCACCGGAGGCGGCAGCAGGTGTGCCCAGCCAGGCACAATGACGCCGCCCAGCGGGAGGTCTGCGCGAAAAATCCACAGTAGCGCCGTAGTCACAGCGAGGGCCAGCACTTTCTTTTCCGCTGCGCTCAGGGGACCAACCGCCTGCAGGCGGCTGCGCAGGAAGTGACGGTCGGTTTGCCAGCCCGCCGTGGGAAAAGGAAAAGCGATGAAGGTCAGATAACTCCACGTGACCAGCACCATGAGTACAACGGTGGGAACCCCGAAAAGCATCCACTGCAAGAACCTGATCGGCGGGGCCGCAGGAAAGAGCTGAGCGAAGGCGCCTATAAAGATCACATTAGGAGGCGTCCCCACCGGCGTGCCGACACCGCCAATCGACGCGCCGTACGCTACCATCAACATCAGGGCAGTGCCGAGCCCCTTCCTGGTGTCATAGCCCTCCGAGGCGGCGTGCTCGAGAATTGCCGTGGCGATCGGCAGCATGATCATGGTCGTAGCCACATTCGAGACCCACATGGAAATCGCCGCAGTGATGCCCATGATGCCAAGGGTGAGGGAGCGCGGCGAGGTGCCGACCCGACTGAGCACCAGCAAGGCGATGCGGTGATGGAGCTGCCACTTCTCCATCGCCAGGGCGATGAGAAAACCACCCATGAACAGGAAGATCACCTGGTCTGCGTAGGCGGCCGACACTTCCTGTGGGGTGAGAATGTGGAGAAGGGGAAACAGGACTAGAGGGAGGAGCGCAGTGACCGAAGGGTGTACGGCCTCACTCACCCACCACACTGCGATCAGCGCGGTTGCCGCGGCCATGTGCCAGGCTTTTTCTCCCATTCCCGACGGGGCTGGCAAGGCTAGGAGCAGGACGAACGCCACCAGTCCAACGACCAAGCCAATCGCCTGGCGACGCGCGTACTGAGGGAGGCCAGGTGCGTTCATCGCACGGGGGGACGCTAGCTGTCTTTGGCAGCGTCTGAGGCTGCCAGGGCAGGCAAGGCGCCAGATAGCAGCCGGGCGACCTCCTGAGCGAAGAGGCGATACAGTGCCGCGGGGCGGCAGCCCGCGGCCGCCGGGTGACCACCGCCACCGAAGAGCTGGGCCAGTTGTGAGAGATCGACCTTACAGTCCGGTGAGCGCCGCAGACTGATCCCTTCGCCTTTTAGATCGTAGAAAGCGAAGACGGTCTGCGCGGCATTTTTGCCCCAGGCATCACCGATCTCGCTGGGATGCCCGTCACAAATAGCTGCGACCAAGGTGTAAGGCGTGCCGGGCACCGGCAAGCTGACGCGGCTCTGCTCAGCCATGGCAAAACTGGCCTGAATCTCGCGGCATGCTTTCTCGTGGGCCGCGCGCATTGCCGGCGTGTACGTGACTGTAGCGTCGATATCGAGAAGGGCTTGGTACCCCTCAAGGCTGTCGCGCTCCGCCCCCATCGTACGGATCGTCAGCGCCAGCTCGCGCGAACCAGGGATGGCGTGAATCCAGCGGTCGTTGTCATCAGCCATAGCGACTACCGGTGCAAAGGCGGCAAAGGTGTCGTCGCAGTGACCGGAGACGGCGGATTGTTTCTCCAGGTACTCGTACACTAAGCGCGCCGCCGCCTTTTCCTCACTGACGACATGGTCGGCGAACGGCACGTCTACCTCGCCGGCAGCGTAGCGTTTGAGCGCAGTACGATGGTGGTCAAACCAGTAGATCTTGACCCCCTGCGCGGCCAGACCGCGCAGATGCGCGTCGGTCTCTTTCTCTGTCCAGGAGATGTCGGTGATCCACAACTCACTGCCAGGCGGAGCTGCGTCCGGGCCGATGGAACGGAGGACCTCATTGATGCGCTCGTTCCCCGAAAAGTGGGGGACGATGGTGGTACCGGCCCGGTAGCGCGCCACGGCTACCGCCGCGGCCACACCGTCGAGACAATAAGGACCGTGGCTAACAATGTGAACCAGCGGAGGCTGAGGCTGTGTGCTATCTGTCTGCATACAAAACAACATAGCACAGGATGGGAGGCTAGGGGTTAGTGTTAGGGATCGGGGAGACAGTGCGCAAAGGAACCTGTCTTCCGCACTTTTTCTGTTCTTTCTTTTGACCCTAATTATCAGCCCCCCGCGCCGCGTCCATCACTTTTTCGATATTGAGCACCCGTGGTCCGTCCCACGAGAGCTCAATCTCCCACTGATCCCCAGCATTGACCACAATTTCTCTCTCACCGTCCAGTGCCAAAATCGAGGGGGTAAAACTGATCGGCACGCGGGCACCAGCTTGCATAAGCCTGTGACTCCGAATCCCCACCGGTACCACGAGCCCCGGAGCGATGGGTGCGGTGATCGACCGGCCATTCTCTCCCAGCTGCAAGTAAAGCCCACCGTCTTCCTGCGCCCGAATCGGGTGGACCATCCCGCCAAGCGAGGCCAGGCCGATGTTGGTTGGTTGACCTTGGGTGAGAAAGATTTCTTTGAGACGCGGCACCTCCCATAGGGCGCGGGCACCGATAAACTGGTAATCGCACACCGCCACGTCCACTAAGGCGACATCTTCAAAGGCGCCATTGCGATAGAGATTCAACCGCTTGGTCGGTAAGGTGAACTCTTCCCACGGCAGGCGCCGTGCGGCGTAGTATCCAGCAGCTAGGCCAGCCAGAGTCGATTCCAGAAATCGCGGGAAAGCGTTGTTGGTGCCGGTGGAGAGTGGCACCAGGGGCATCGGTCCGCAGCCCTTGGTGACGACTCGGTTTGTCCCGTCCCCGCCGATGACGATGACACAGGCGATACCCTGCTCGTGCATGAGCTTGGCGGCGCGGGTAGAGTCAGCCGGCTCATCGTAAATCGACATCTCGAGAAAGCGCGGGAGGATGCGCAACCCACCATTGATGCCGGCAAGGGCTTTCATGCCGATGCTGGCAGGGTCCGGGAAGAACACGACTTCATCCACCCCGGCGCCTTCCAGCCCTAAAATCGCCCGGCGGACGATGTACACCTTCTCTTGGGTATCGAGGATAGAGCCGTGCGCCACAAGGCGGCGAATGTCCTTACCAGCGCGCGGGTTGGCGATAATGCCGACGGAAGTCATAAGAAAAGTGATGAGTAATGAGTGATGAGTGATGAGTAAAGAGGAAGGGCTTCCCTCCTGTTTTCTACTCAGTCCTCAGTCCTCATTACTCATTACTCGTTACTCGTTACTTAGAACAGTGCCAGGGCCGCCTCCAGGATCTTCTGGGGGTTGGGCAGGTAATGGTCCTCTAGGGTCGGGCTAAACGGTACCGGCGTGTGTGGGGCAGTGACGGTCTTGATCGGGCCATTCAGGTAGTCGAACCCTTTGTCTGCTACTAGGGCAGCGATATCGGTCGCCATGCTACAGCGTGGGTGTGACTCGTCCACTACAACCAGGCGACCAGTCTTCTTCACTGACTCCAGCACCATCTCTTCATCAAACGGGGAGAGGGTGCGTGGATCGATGACCTCGGCGCTCTTGCCCTGCTTCTGCAACTCGTCCGCAGTCTTGAGGGCGCGATGGACCATCTTGCCGATGGCCACAATGGTGACATCCGTCCCCGGACGCTTGAGGTCGGCCTTGCCGAACGGAATCGTGTAGGGCTCTTCGGGGACTGGGCCTTTCATCCCACCCAGGGTGATATCTTCAAAGAAGATCACCAGGTCGTCGTCACGGATCGACGAGATCAGTAGCCCCTTAGCATCGTAGGGGGTTGCAGGAACCACGGTCTTCAAGCCTGGGATGTGGGTGAAGAGCGAATAGAGCACCTGCGAGTGCTGCGCTGCGGCTCGGTACCCACCTCCATAAATGGTGCGGATCACCAGGGGTACCTTGGCCTTGCCGCCGAACATATAACGCAGCTTGGCGCCCTGGTTAAGGATCTGGTCAAAGCAGACCCCCATGAACCCCACGAACATCATTTCCACGATCGGCCGCAGCCCGGTCACCGCCGCACCCACCGCCGCGCCGATGAACCCGGACTCACTGATTGGAGTATCAAGTACCCGCTCCCGGCCAAACTCTTTGACCAGTCCTTTGGTCACGCCCAGGACCCCTCCCCAGGCGTCGTCACCCTGCAAGTGCTCGACGTTGGCACCGCCGGCCACGTCCTCACCCATCAGGATCACACGGGGGTCACGCCGCATCTCTTGGCGCATCGCTTCATTCAGCGCCTGGCTGAAGCTCAGTTGTCGTTCTGGCATATTCCCCTCCTGGGGGGTTGGGGGTTAGGGATTGGGGTATTTTTTCTCTCTCCTGACCAACCCCCAGCGCCTAGCACCCAACACCCAGTCCCTAGTAATTCACGTACACGTCGGTATAGGTTTCCCGCACATCCGGGAACGGGCTCTCCTCGGCGAACTTCACCGCTGCCTCGATCTGCGCAGCCACGCGGTCATCAATCGTCTTAAGTTCAGCCGCGCTGACCAGTTTGCGCGCGAGCACATTTTCTTTGAACAATTTGATCGGGTCGCGCTCTTTTTGGTACTTTTCGTTCTCCGTGGCAACTTTGTACGTCTGTTGGTCGCCCTCGTAGTGACCGTAGAAGCGGTAGGTCTTGCACTCGAGCAGCGTCGGCCCTTGGCCAGCCCGTGCCCGAGCGATCGCCTCACCCGTGGCCTCGTACACGGCAAAGATGTCGTTGCCGTCCACGGTGACGCCGGGCATATTGTAGGCTGCAGCGCGGTCGGCGATGTTCTCGACGCTACAGTGATACTGCGCTGGCGTCGACTCGGCATAGCCGTTATTCTCGGCGACAAAGATCACCGGCAGTTTCCAGATTGCGGCCAGGTTGAGGCTCTCGTGCAAGGTCCCCTGTTCAGCGGCGCCGTCGCCGAAGAAGCAGATCGTCACTTGATCGGTCTTATTGACTTTGGCGGTAAGCCCGGAGCCACAAGCAAGCGGCGGTCCACCGCCGACGATGCCGTTGGCCCCGAGCATCCCCTTATCCATGTCAGCAATGTGCATCGACCCGCCTTTGCCCTTGCAGATGCCGGTGGCTTTGCCGAACAGCTCGGCCATCATGCCGCGCACGTCCACCCCTTTGGCCATGCAGTGGCCGTGCCCGCGGTGAGTGGAGGTCATATAGTCGGTGTCGGCGAGGTGCGCACAGATGCCGACGGCCACCGCCTCTTCCCCGGCGTACAGGTGCACGAAGCCGGGAATCTTGCCCTTGCCGAACTCGACCTTGACCCGGTTCTCAAAGGTACGGATGAGTTGCATCCGCTCGTACATCCACAACAGTTGTTCCTGGCTGAGATCCATACGCTTTCCCTCCTTGGCCGGACGGCCCGCGAGAAGCCTGCCCGGGTTCATAGCATGAAATCGCGGGAGGGGAAACAGAACCAGATGCGTGGGGAAGATGGGACGGTGGCCACGCTATGGGGAGGGAGCGATAAAGGCGTAAAACGTGAAAGCTAAAACGTAAAGCGTAAAGGAGGGGCAGCGGGAATTACTCTTTACGTTTTACGTTTTATTCTTTATTGCGCGTTCCGTTTTACGTTTTTATTTCTCTTCTTCCGGCAGTCGATACGCGGTGCCCTCAATCAGGCGCTTCACGTCGTAATTCCATTCGCCTATCCACTTCTCGATCACGCCATAGGCTGGACACTGCCCTTGCCGCAGCTCCTCACGCAGGCGTTCAAGGTAGATGGTCTCATTCTCGCCAGCCTCATTGCGCTGGTTGTGACGCTCCAGCCCCTCCCAGGCGATGGAGAGCAACTCTTTGGCGAAATCGAGCAGCGTGATCCCGTGCACCCGCGCGCCCAGCGCCTGACGGTGAGCGGCCACATAGGCCATGCCCCGTTCCTCCCAGCTCCATTTCTTGACCAAGTCCCAGGCGGCCCAGAGGGCATCGTTCTCGTAGAAAATGCCTTTACACAAGGCGGGCACCGCCAGCATCAACTCAAACGGCTGATTGTCAATACAGCGCAGCTCCAGGTATTTCTTGATCCGCACCTCGGGGAACAGGGTGGTGAGGTGCGAGCCCCAGTCTTCCATGGTCGCCCGCTCACCCTCGTGGCCCTCGGTGAGAAAACGGCGGAAGGGGATACCGGTCATGTCGATCCAGCGGCCGTGACGCACGATGAAATACATCGGCACGTTGAGCGCGTACTCGACATAGTCTTCAAAGCTGGCGCGGTTAGAAAACGCAAAAGGGAGCAGCCCGCAGCGGCGGCGGTCGGTATCAGTCCAGATATGACCGCGCATGGTCATGAAACCGTTGAGGCCGCCGTCCGAGATCGGCGAGTTAGCGAACATGGCTGTGAGGATCGGGACTAGGCCCATGCCCACGCGAAACTTCAGCATCGCGTCGGCCTCTGTGCTGAAGTCGAAGTTGACCTGGATCGAGGCGGTCTGCTTCATCATGCGGTGGCCGAGGGTACCGACCTGCTCCATATACGGCGCCATAAAGTGGTAGCGGGTCTTGGGGATCCACTCGATATCGTCAAGCGAGCTCACCGGCTGCATGCCAAGGTTCAGGAAGTCGAGCTCCAGCCCGTCGGCGGCGGCGAGCAAGTGGTGCAGGTGATGCCGTAGCTCTTTGTCGGCACAATGAATGGTGTCGCACTGCTCGCCGGAGAGTTCGACTTGGGCACCAGGTTCGAGCGCGATATTGGCGCGCTCGCCCTTGAGGGCGATGATGTGGCCTTCTTCTTCCTGCGGCTCCCAACCGAGAGAGTCGGCGAGGCGGTAGAGGAGGCGTTCAATCCCGCGTTTGCCGAAGTAGCGGGCTGCCCGACCGCTGCGGCGCGAGACCCCGACCATTTCATACTCGGTGCCGATCCGCCAGGCTTCGCGTGGCTTGCCGGCCTGGTAGAAATAGTCGATGAGCTGGGTTCGGTTCTCGACGACCTGAGCTGCTTCAGGCCCTTCGACGTATTGCGACATACTGACCCCCCTGTCGGGTGTTCCCCTCTAGCCGCAAGCCGGCCTTAGGGTAGCAGACGAACCCACTAAGGCAAGGGGTTTTGGCAGCCGAAGAGGGGCTGGGGGCTAGGGATTAGGGGTTAGCTAAGAATGAGGAACCGAAAGAGCAAAACTGCTCGCTTCTCTTCATTCACTCATCCGGCTTCGTTCTTTCACTGTGTCTTCGTCCTGGCCAGCCCCCAGCCCCTAATCCCCGGCCCCTTTTCTCACCGTTCCACCGCCAGATTCTGGTCGTTCCAGTCGAGCATCCCGCCCTTTAGATTCGAGACGTGCTCAAAGCCCAGACCGGTGAGGATAGCGGCGGCCGTGGTGCTCCGCACGCCAGCCCGACAGATCACGATCACCTCTTTCTCTTTGTATGCCTCGATCTCACCAACCCGAGCCGGGAGCTCTTTGAGAGGAATCAAGGTGCTCCCGGAAATGTGGCCGAGTTCGCCGGTGAACTCTTCAAGCTCGCGCACGTCGAGGAGCAGCGGAGGCATCGCGCTGCTCAGTTGCAGTTGGACCTCTGGCGGCGTCAATTGGCGTACGCGGTTGAGTTCGGCCAGGGTAGGGAAGTGGACCGACTCATCCTCAATCGCCGACTGGTTAGGTTGGAGCGCTTCCTGAATGCCACTGGGTAAGGGCAGGCCCAAATTGTTCATCAGGTCAATGTACCCTTGGCGCGTGCGCCCGGCCACGCGCGGGTTCGTGCGTTTTTCTTCGCCGATGGTCGAGTGGGTGTGACCCCGGTAGTCGTGGGCGGGAAAGACCAGGGTCTTATCCGGTAGGACGAAGAGCTTCTGGGTGATGGCGTCGTACTGCGCACCCGCGTCGCCGCCGGCGAAGTCAGCCCGGCCCGTGCCGTGAATGAGCAGCGTGTCGCCAGTGAGGACGCGATCGCCAGCATAGAGGCTGATGCTATCGGGCGTGTGGCCGGGCGTGTACAGCACTTGCAGCCTGAAGTCACCTATGGTGATTGACTGGCCATCTTCGACATGGGCATCGACATGCGGGGCCGGAGCCCGCTTGTGCATCATTACCGGCGCGCCGGTCAGGTCGTGTAGCTCCCAACTGGCGGTGCGGTGGTCGGCATGGGTATGGGTGTCGATAATAGCGTCGAGCGTGCAGCCATAATAAGCCAGTGTGGCCAGGTAACGATCGACCTTGTCCTTGATGGGATCGATTAAGACAGCCCTGTGCGTCTGCTCGCACCCCAGGAGATAGGTCTTACACTTGCCACGGTTCAGTTCGCGAAACAGCATAGCGCTCCCTCCTCATTGCTAGAGTTCAGCCCTCTCAAGAGTCGGCGGGGTTCTGAAAGGCCGAGGACGGGGGCGTGGTCAGAGGGGACCCTCCCCCTTGCGCGGGCACCTGGCGCCGCAGCCACCGATCCTCGATCAGCGTGTAAAGAGACATCCCCGCGATCATGGCCACGACAAAGATCATAACCGACGGATGGCCCGATACTAGCGAGGTCAGGGCCGGCCCAGGGCAAAAACCAGCAATCCCCCAACCGAGACCGAAAAGGGCCGCGCCTCCTACCAGGCGCAGGTCGAGGTCCGTCCGCGTCGGCACGGCAAACGTCGACGCGAATAGGGGGGAGGGACGGCTGCGGCTCAGCCGATAGCCGATGGCGTGCACCGTAATCGCGCCGACCATCACCAAGGCGAGGCTTGGATCCCAGTTCGCGGTGAAATCCAGAAAGCCGATGACTTTAGCAGGTTGAGTCATACCGCTGATGCCAAGGCCTATAGCAAAGACCACTCCAGAGAGGAATGATACGAGCACGGATTTCATAGTGCCCCTCCTAACAGGTGGTTCACAATGTAGACAGCG
>WNGH01006178.1_pt1 | contig 13114 bp, 11 predicted proteins | sample 5400631 | NCBI WGS metagenome assembly WNGH01 (sample SAMN13153373, study PRJNA577476) | soil metagenome | isolation source: 115 cm soil or saprolite under Garry oak tree replicate 1 | place: USA:California | collected 2016-06-15
AAGACGGATAGCTGCTGGTCGTGTCATCAAATGGGCGACAAGGCTACGCGAGAAATTCCGAAGAGCCTTGGCCATTTCGATTCCTCGACAGCCGCTTGGGCTCGGCGCTTGCTGTCGGGCCAAGCTGGCAACAACATGATCAACGGCCTCGCACAACTTGGCCCGGAGCGAGCCTTGCCCATGTTCGCGGATTGGACCGATCGACTCGCCGCCGGGGAATTGCCACCGACTCCGCCGCGACCACAAGGTGTGGAACGGAACGTAGTCATCAGCGAGTGGGACTGGGCCGATCCCAAGGCTTATCTTCACGATGAGATCGCCACTGATAAACGGAATCCCGCGCTCAACGCCAACGGCCTGATCTATGGAGCGCCTGAACTGAGCAGGGATTATCTGCCGGTCCTCGATCCGGCTGGTGCCATGGCGAGCCAGGTTAAGGTGCCAGTCCGCGATCCGAAGACCCCCTCGAGCGCTGATGACAAGCTCGGCGCACCATCTCCGTATTGGGGAGATGAAGCCATTTGGCATAGCCAAGCCAATGTTCACAATCCCATGTTCGATGGGAAAGGGAGGGTGTGGATTACTTCGAGAATCCGTCCCAGCGATAATCCGGCGTTTTGCAAAGAAGGATCGAGTCATCCTTCGGCGGTCTTGTTTCCGCTCAAGAGCAGTGGCCGCCAACTCGCCGCTTACGATCCGAAAACCAAGCAAGTCACGCTGATTAACACTTGTTTCGGGACTCACCATCTAGTGTTCGCGGAGGATGCCAACAACACATTGTGGACCAGCAGCGGGGGCGGCGGCGGGGCGGTGGGCTGGCTGAACACCAAGATGTTCGATGAAACCCACGATGAGGAGAAGTCGCAGGGATGGACCGCACTGGTCCTCGATACCAACGGCAATGGCAAGCGCGACGAATATGTGGAACCCGATCAGGCGGTCGATCCTACCAAGGACAAGCGAATTGCCGGTGCCTTCTACGGCGTCACTGTGAGCCCCGCGGATGGTTCAGTTTGGGGGACACTGTTGGGCTTTCCCGGTGCTGTGGTCCGACTCGTCCCGGGACCGAACCCGCCGGCAACCGCGCTCGCGGAGCTGTATGAGCTGCCGTGGAATGACCCGAAAGCGCCGGTCCACGGATTCTCTCCGCGCGGACTGGACATTGATCGCAACGGCGTCGTGTGGACGGTCATCGCCAGCGGGCACCTTGCCAGTTTCGATCGGCGTAAGTGCAAGGGGCCGCTGCACGGGCCAACCGCAACCGGCCAGCACTGCCCGGAAGGCTGGACTCTCTATCAATTGCCTGGGCCGCAGTTTAAGGGTATCACCGACCCCGGCAGCGCCGAGGCCAGCTATTACGACTGGGTCGATCAGTTCGACACGTTTGGGCTGGGCAAGAACGTGCCGATTGCCACCGGCAACGGTAACGATGCCCTCCTCGCGCTCCTGCCAGGCAGCGGCCGGTTCGTCATCCTTCGCGTCCCGTATCCCATGGGCTTCTACTCCAAAGGGATGGACGGCCGCATCGACGATTCGCAGGCGGGCTGGAAAGGCAAAGGCCTCTGGGCTACCTACGGCACGCGCACTCCTTTTCACGCCGAAGGCGGCAAAGGAACCACCAGCAAAGTCTTGCACTTCCAGCTTCGTCCTGACCCTCTTGCGCACTGAAACGGCAGACAAGTCAGTGAGACAAGCTGCCTGAAAAAGATTCTTTCCCGGTAAAGTTCATGTTCCGTCAGCACGGCAGCCGCATCGCTAGAGTTGCCCTTCTACAGAGCGTGGGCCTTCTCTTTTCCCTCCAGGACGGCAGTGCCAGACCTCAATCAGCTCGCCGCTCCCATATAGGCGCGGCGCACGTGGTCGTTGCAGCGTAGTTTTTCGCTTCGTCCCTCCAACGCGATGCGGCCGGACTCCATGACATAGGAATAATCTGAGAATTGCAGCGCGTAGTTATTGGCGCCAGCCCGAGCGAAGGTTCATCGAGCATCAGGAGGAGCGGTTCCGCCATCAGCCCGCGTCCGATGGCGCACATTTGCTGCTCTCCGCCAGACAGGGTTCCGGCGTATTGTTTCCTCCTCTCCCCGAGCCGTGGAAACATCTCATAAATGTTTTTTAGATTCTCTTTGGCCTTCCCCCTTAACCTGCGGGGAAACGCTCCAAGCAAGAGGTTTTCCTCCACGGTCATCCGCGGCCACAATTGCCGCTGTTCGGGAATCAGGCTGAGTCGCATTCCCACCCGCAAGTGCGGCGGCTTCGTGGTGATGTCCTCCCCCCGAAAGATAATTTCCCCTCTTCGCGCGGGCAACGTGCCAGCGATGACATTCATCGTCGTTGTCTTCCCCGCGCCATTCGATCCAATCAGGCTGGTAACCGTGCCCGCTTGGACTTGTAGGTTGAGCCCCCAGACCACCTGCACGGCATCGTAGGCCGCATCCAGTGCTTCCACTCGCAAAAGCGCTTCTGCCATTGGCTCGATCCGCTCTCAATCTGCTGCTGTCTTGCCTAGATACGCCTCAATTACGGCCGGATCATTCTGGATTTTCAGGGGCGGTCCTTCAGTCAACTTCTCTCCGAAATTCAAAACGACCACCTGGTCGCAGGTGGACATGATCGCCCGCATATTGTGCTCCACGTAGAGAATCGTGGTGCCTCGCTCGCGAATACGCCGCAGCAAATCGAGCACCTCGTTCATCTCTGTTTCCGTGAGCCCGCTGCAAACCTCATCGCAGAGTAGAAGTTTTGGCTTTGCCGCCAGGGTGCGCGCCAGTTCGAGCCGCTTTTGATCTCCGACGCAGAGCGATGCCGCTGGCCGGTCCGCCACGCGCCCCAGTCCCACTCCTTCCAAAATCTCGGCAACCTCGCCCAAGATGTTCCCGCTCGCCGGTCCGCGGCCGAAGCGCAGCCCGATTTCCACGTTTTGCCGCGTGGTCATCGAGCGAAACGGCCGCGTGATCTGATGCGTGCGTGCCACACCGGCGCGCACGGCCTGGAACGATTTCCAGCGTGTGACATCCTTTCCCGAATACGTGATGGCGCCAGAACTGGGAGAAACCGAGCCCGCGATGATGCTGAAAAGCGTGGTCTTTCCTGCCCCGTTGGGCCCGATCAATCCACAAATCTGGCCTTCTTCCACTTCGAAGCTGACGTCCTTTAGCGCCGCCAGCCCGGCGAAGTACTTGGTCAGGTGCTCAACCGACAGAAGCGGTGGCACTTTTCCTCCATATTCTCTCAATAAACCCGCGCAGTTTGCCGAGCCATCCTGTTACGCCCCGCGGCTCAAAGAGAATGATTACGATCAGCAGTGCGCCGTACAAAAGAAGATGGAACTGCGGAAACGCCGCGACCAGTTCCTCCTGCACCAATCCATAAACAAAACCGCCGATCACCGGCCCAGCCACGGTGCCCGCTCCGCCGATGATGGGCATCAGCAGAATGGCCACGCTGGTGTGGAACCCAAACACTCCCTGCGGGTGGATGTACGCCGCATAGCGGGCGTACACACCTCCGGCGATGCCTGTCAGTGTGGCGGCCAACAGATGCACCATCAGCTTGGCCTTCAGCGGGTTTACGCCGATGTCCGCCGCAGCCTCTTCGTCCTCGCGGACAGCCTGCAGCGAGAGCCCAAACTTTGACTCATGGATCCACGCGGAAATCACTACTGCCACGGCGGAAAATCCTAGTGCGGTGTAGTAATGTTCGAGTGGCCGGAAGCGGCCATGTTCAGCGATGCGGTAGCCGCTGGCGCCGCCTGTGAACGAGAGATTCGTCATCACCACGCGCACCGCCTCGCTCACCCCGATGGTCGCAATCGCAAAATACGGTCCTCGCAGACGAAACGTCGGCAGGCCGATGAATACCGACGCGAGCGCGGCCACCAGCCCGGAAATTGTGAACGCTGCGAGAGGATGGAGTCCTCCGTTGATCCCCATCGCCGCCGCATAGGCCCCCAGGCCGTAAAACACGGCGAAACCAAACGATACTTGCCCGGTAAACCCCCCAAGTAGATTCCATGCTACGCTCGCGATGATCCAGACCAGCGCGGTGAACAATAACCGCGTGAGGTTCGAGCTGATTCCGAACCACGGCAGAATCCCTAAAACCATGAGAAGCGTTCCCCACCCGGCAACGCGGTAATTCAGAAAGCGGCCCATTTGCATGCTCGCAGCCCTCATGCCCAGCGATGTTTCTTCGCAAAGATTCCGGCGATCCCGCCAGGAAGCAAAACCAAGGCCAGCACCAGAAGTGAGAAGGCAATCGCCGGCTGGTATCCTGCCGGCAACACGAGAATACTGAACGTTTCCACAAGCGCCAGCACCAGCGCTCCCGCAGCCGCTCCCCAGAAAGATTCAAGTCCTCCCAATACAATGATCACGAACGAGCGCAGCAAAAACCCGTGCCCGAAGTCCGGACTGAACGAATACAGCTGCGCAAGCAGTCCCCCGGCCGCCCCCGCAAATCCGATGCCCACTCCGAAAGTCAGCCGCGCCATTTTCTCTACCGGAATTCCCGCCAGGCGCCCCGCATAGCGGTTTTGCATCAGCGCCCGCACCGCCCGCCCGTACCACGTCTTGCGCAGCACGAACTCGAGCAAGCCCAACGAGCACACCGCCGGTATGAAAACCATCACCCGAACGGTGGGGATCGTGATGGGTCCCAGATGCATCGAGGACAAGGTCCGCGACGTAAGAATGGATCGGTCGCTGCTTCCCCAAATGAGGTAGCCGATGTTTTGCAGCACCAGCCAGAGGCCGAACATCAGGAGCAAGGAAGCCAGCGTCGGCTGGTCGGATACGGGTATTCGTTTCACCAGCGTCCAGTGGACCAGCATGCCGGCCAGCAAAAATACGGGAAACGCCAGAACCGACCCGACCAGCGGATCGATATTCAACCGCTCATGAAGTTCCAGGACATAGTAAGCGCCCAGCATCAGAAATCCGGCGTGTGCCAGGTTGACGATTTTCATCACCCCGTAGATGATCGTCATGCCCACCGACATCGCCGCGTAGATGCCCGCAAGCAACAGGGCTGACACCAGTAGATTGACGAAATCGGCGGCATCCATGAGGGACTATTTTGGGGCCGCTGGTGGCACGACCGCCTCTCCGTTAGTGGCGTCCTTGGGGTATACCAGATCTACTCTCCCGCCGGGCTTGTTCTGCACGATTACGAATGGCGTGTCCACCTGGCCCCCCTTGCCGAACCGCAGCACCTGCCCGGGCAGGAGCGACTCTCGGAGGTCGAGTTTTCGAAGTTCGTCCCGGATCGTCGCCTTCTTTAGCGCGCCTCCCTTTTCAATCGCGGCGGCCAGTCCGCGCACCGCCTCATAAGCCGTGGCCGCATACCAGGAATCGGGCTCTCTGCCGGTGAACCCTTTGTAATCGCCCACAAACTTCTTCACCTGCGGGTAGGGCAGGTTCTTCGACCACCAGATCCCCGCAAAAATATAGTCTGTTGCATCACCCAGCGCTTTCCGCGCGTCCGTCTCCGGCCCACGCGCCCCGTAACTGATCATCGTGTGGTGCAGGCCCGCCTGAACGTACTGCCGGTGCATCGTGATGTAGTCCTGTAGGTGCGCATCCGCCAGAAAAATGTCCGCATGCGCGTTCTTCACCTTTTGCAGTAGCCCGGAAAAATCCGGCGATCCCAGATCAAACGATTCGCTGAAGACCACCGTGAAATATCCGCCACGCTCCTGAATCCATTTCTTGATTCCATTGCCGTAGTCCACGCCGTGGTCGGTGTTTTCGAGCGCCAGCGCCACCTTCAGTCCCTTGCGAAGCTTTCCCGAGTCCACCAGCGTCCCCAGAAATTCTGCGGTCGTGTACCCCAGCAAATCCACCGGGCTGAGCGTCCCAAAGATCCATTGGTATCCCCGGTTGAAAATGCTCGTCGCCGCAGCTCCGGTAGTAATCCACGGAGTTTGGTAGCGGTCCGGCATCACCGACTCCGCCTCGCCCAGTGCCGTGGAATAGCCTCCCAGCACCGCCACCACCTCGTCCGAGCTCATCGCGCGTTCGGCCAGTCCAGCGGATTTTGCCTGGTCCGATCCATCGTCATAAAACACCTCTCGCAGCGGCAGTTTCTGGTTCAGTTCGCGAACGAATATTCCACCCTTTTCATTAATCTGCTTGATCGCCAGCTCGATCCCTTCTTTCTGGAACTGACCCGGCTTGGCCTCACGTCCGGTCAGCGGCAACACCACGCCGACGGGAATATCCTTGGCAGCCACCGCCGCAGGATTGCTCGTTGCGTTCGGTGCACCGAACCCTGCAAGCAGCAATCCCACCAATGCTAATGCCGATAACCACTTCATTTTCATTTCATCTCCGGTCTTGATCCAGCCCATCATCTAGCTCATCGTCCCCCGACCGATCCACTCTTGCGGCTTCGGAATAGACGGAATCTTGCACAAAGCCTTCCCTTTGTCGAGTTCTTGTTTCAAATTGGAAGAGCCTACTGGCGACGTACCCAGCTAGCGCAATTAAAGTGTGAGCGCTAAGAAGTGGAAGCAGATGACTTGGGGAGGCGAACGGACTTCTCTGTCCTGCGCCGACCCAGTCGAGAACCTCGTAGGTCCAGCAGGCCCGCCGCTTGCCGGGCACTTGCGAATGCGAGCAGCATGACATTGAACAGCCACATGGGCGCCAAATTTCACCCTCCGGCAACGGCATTTGTCCCCCTAGCAGCTCCGGCAAAGAATAGGAGCAAGGAGTAATGAAAGCCCGATATTTTTTCTGCAATATTGCGCGGAGAGCTCCAAAAAGTCTGGTTCTCTCACTCCCCGTTTTGCAAAGTCATTTCTTGACAACCAAAGACAAGGCGTATATGAACGGGTCGTTTTAGGGCCTTTCACGTCTGAACACCTGACCGGCATCGCAATGCTGAGTCACAGGGGGGTATTCGAGATGAGAAGGAAATCGGTGGTGGTGTGTTTGCTTGTAACCCTTGCCTTGTGCGATCGCAGCTGGGCGCAGAGGCCGGCTGACGGCAAATCCGTTGTCAACCCGCTCGTTCGCGTCTTGCAGGCAAAGGGAATCTTGACCGCGGAGGAAGTAGCGCAGATTAGCCAAGCGTCGTCTGCCAACGACGCAGACCAGCGGCTGGCCAAGCTACTCCTGATGAAGGGCGTAATCTCACAAGTCGATTACGACCAGGCTGTGGGCCCGCCGGGCATGATAAACACTTCCAATGCGGGAACGAGCAGTCCGACTGCAATCGCTGCTGTTTACCGCGTGCCCGTCAACAATGGCGTGGGTGGCGCTTCCGCCGGGCCGCCGCCCCAAGAACCGCAAGTAATCCCCGCGGTGGCCCCTCTGCGCGTCTTGCCAATTGACGTCCCTAAGCAAGGCGGGCTGATTCCCGATATCAAGCTGGGCAGCGGGGCGAATATGAAGTTGTACGGGTTCTTCAAAGCTAGCGCAGTCTCCGACACGGCATCGAGTGGCGGCCCCACGTTCGGCAGCCAAGACTTTCCGCTTCCGCTCCTGCTCGCCGATACTGGGCCCACAAGCGATCCTCAAGTCCATATCAAAGCACGGTCCTTCCGCATCGGCAGCCAGTTCGAATGGGTTCCTAAAAACTCAAACATTGTGGTCACCGGCAGAGTCGAAGCCGATTACGAAGGCGACTTCACCAACCAGAACAGCGTAAACATCAGCTCACCTCGGAACGGCCAATTGCGAACGCGGCTGGCGTGGGCTCGGCTCGACACGAAGCTGGGCGGAAGCCTGCCGTGGTTCGCGGAGTTCGGACAGGATTGGACCCTCTATTCTTCGACGCTGCCAAGCCTCTTCGAAACCACGGGAACGGCAATCGGAATGGGCTCCCTCTGGGAGCGCGCACCGATGTTTCGGACCGGCATACAATTTCACTCTGGGGATCTGAAAGTTCAGCCCGAGTTTGCAATCGTGCTGCCGGTAGCGGGTACCTCCGCGCTCACTGACGAACAACGGGCACGGTTTGGTGACCGGGCTGGCCCAGAAAGCAACCAGCCAGCAGTAGAGAGCCGGATCGTCTTCCAGTTTCCGCTCTCGCATCGCTGGCAGGGAGTCGTGCCCGCGCAGGTCATCGTTAGCGGTCACCACGCGGAAATCAACGAGATCATCCCCTTCGGCAACCTCCCCACTACCGTGATTCCCGGAGCGGCAGGCTGCGCGACGGCAACTTGTTCAATCAGGGACTTTTTCCCTAGGGGCCTCCAACTCGACAATCCCCAAAACATCTGGACCGCCGAAGCGCAATTGCCGACGCCGTGGGTCACATTCACTGGAAAGTATTACCAGGGCGGCGATTTGCGCTTCCCGTTTGGTGGCCAGCTCAATGACGTCTTCAACGATCTGAATGGGGCAGTCACAATTCCCACCACCGTAGCTGCGGCGGTCACGGCCTTGGACAGTCGCACTGTTTTGTTCGGATGCACGGGCGCGACAGGCACCGGAGCCACATTTAATTGCAACGGCAACTCTGTAGTTGCCCAGAGCTTCCGGCCTGTTCGGGGCTTGGGCGGATTCCTCGAGGCGAGCTTTCCTCTTTCACGCATCTTCAACTTCAGTTCAGAGGGCTACAACTCCGGATGGGTTTTGCACTTCTCGTATGGTACCGACCGAGCGAGGGCCCAAGATGTTCGCCGTTCAGGTGCAAACGGTCTCGCCCGTACGGATCTCGACTCGGCTGCGCTGACCTACCGACTGAACAAGTGGGTTACCTTCGTTCAGGAAACAAGCTACATTAACACTCGCGCTGCCAACCACGGCGGGAAGATCTTCCGAGGCATTCCGGCAACTCAGGCGCACTCGTGGCGCAATGAGTTCGGAACGATCTTCACATTCTGAGCGAACCGAACGTTCGCGGAGCCCTCGGGAGTGCGGCTCCGCGGGGCCCGTCGGCCTCGGAAGGAAGCCATCTCCACATCGGGCGCTGACAGGCTGAACTGGGGCGCGGACCGGGGGTCCGCATACGGAGGAGGTTAAGACCATGGCAGCTGGTGCACGGCATGAAAGTTCTATGTCTGTCGGTACCGTCAACAACTGGGCGACTTTCGCTTTCGAACAGTCACTCTACAAGACCAATCCTGTGTCGGGACCGACTCGTGCATTGTCGTTGTTTAATGGGGTCCCGTCTCGCACCTGGCGCGACCTAGGGTCCGAGGGCGGCACCATCTTCACGTTCTGAACTCTCAACACCCTCTCCAGGCGAGCCACCGGCCTCAAGCTCTCGGCTCGCCTGGACTTTACGAATCGCTCATCGAGGGCGTAGTTCCAGAGGAGGAAACATGGCCAGCCGAGCAGATGCAATGCCCATGGGTGGTACGGCCGAGTACGGTATTTGGCGAGTAATTCTTGCCTCCTCTGTCGGCACCATGATCGAGTGGTATGACTTTTATATTTTCGGCAGCCTCGCCGCCGTCCTCTCGTTGAAATTCTATCCGCCCGGAAATGACACCTTTGCCTATATCGCCTATCTCGCCACATTCGCTGTTGGTTTCCTGGTGCGTCCCTTTGGCGCACTCTTTTTTGGACGGATAGGGGACCTTGTCGGCCGCAAGTATGCCTTCCTCGTGACGCTTACCATCATGGGTGGAGCCACGTTTTTGATTGGTCTCATGCCCACTTACAGTGCAGCGGGTTGGTTCGCGCCCATCGTCTTGATATTGATTCGTGTACTGCAAGGGCTGGCCCTCGGTGGCGAATACGGCGGCGCAGCTGTTTACGTAGCCGAGCATGTGCCCGACGGCAAGCGGGGCTTCTACACTAGTTTCATTCAGATTACCGCCACGCTGGGTTTATTCGTCTCTCTCATCGTCATCCTCGCTACGCAGTATTCGATGAGCAAGGAGGCCTTCGCGGCTTGGGGATGGCGCATTCCCTTCCTGATCTCCATCATTTTGGTCACCATCTCCCTGTACATCCGCTTGAAGATGAAGGAATCTCCCATCTTCAGTTCGATCAAGACCGCCGGCACCACATCTATACAACCGCTCAAGGACTCCTTCGGAAAATGGGAAAACCTCAAGCGCGTTCTGATCTCACTCTTTGGCGCTACCGCCGGCCAGGGCGTAGTTTGGTATACAGGACAGTTCTACGCGCTGTTCTACATGCAGACGATTCTCAAGGTGAATGCACGCACGGCAAACTACATCATTGCTATCGCGTTGTTGCTCGGGATGCCACTCTTCACCGTGTTCGGCACTCTCTCGGACCGCATCGGACGCAAGGGTATCATGATGGCAGGGTGCCTCATCGCCGTGCTCTCCTACATCCCGATCTACAAAGCAATGGAGCACTATGCCGGCAATAATGTTGTGGATGTTGTGTCGGCAAGGAACAAGGTAACCGGCGCCATCAGCCTGACGCCTCGAACCACCGATGCCACCGGCGCTTTTGTTGCCGCCAAGGAAGCGCCGAGTCCGAACATCCCCATGCTGGTGCTTCTGGTGCTCATCCAAGTGGTCTACGTTTGCATGGTGTACGGGCCCATCGCGGCCTATCTCGTCGAGGCCTTCCCCGCCAAGATACGTTACACATCACTGTCCTTGCCCTATCACATAGGCAACGGCGTCTTTGGAGGACTGTTGCCACTGATCGGATTGTCGTCGTGCGCTGCCACCGGCAATATTTATGCCGGACTGTACTATCCAATGATCGTGGCGGGCATGACCTTTGTCGTCGGCAGCCTGCTTCTGAAGGAGACGCATGGCACCAAGATCTGGGACGAGGTCGGGGGCATGAAATAGCCGAGTTCCGCCGATTGACTCGCGCACCGGCCCAGTAGCATTATCGGTTCGGGCAAGTTTCTTCCACTCGTAAAGTGAGCTTCCCGGACCCATCTGTTCTTCAGGGGGTAGAGAGATGGCAAAGAAAAAGCAGGAAGGCCGGTCACGTCGAGACTTCATCAAGTGGACGGGAAGTGGTGCTCTTGCTCTTGGCGCCGCGTCCGGTCCATTTTTCTTGTTTCCGGAACGTACTGAGGCGCAGCAAAAGACTCTGAAAATTCTCCAGTGGAGTCACTTCGTCCCCGCTTACGACACTTGGTTCGATGGGACATTCTGCAAGCAGTGGGGACAGAAGAACAACACCAATGTCATCATCGATCACATCAACCTTGTCGACCTATCGGCAAAGGCTGCCTCTGAGGCCTCCGCGCAAAAGGGCCATGATCTGTTCATGCTTCTCTCGCCGCCCGCGGCCTACGAGAAACAAACGATCGACATGACCCACGTGTATCAGGAAGTAGAGAAGAAGCACGGTAAGAAGATCGATCTCGGGCACAAATCTACGTACAATCCAAAGACCAAGCGCTATTTCGCTTTTTCCGATTCCTATGTCCCCGATCCTGGCAACTGGCACAAGGATTGGTGGGCCGACGCGGGTTTCCCGAATGGTCCCGACACTTGGGAAGACCTCCGCATCGGCGCAAAGAAAATCCGAGATAAGAGTGGTCATCCTTGCGGACTCGGACTCTCGCAAGAACTCGACACCAGCATGGCCATGCGCGCCCTGCTGTGGTCCTTCGGCGGCGCTGAGCAGGATGACGCCGGCAACGTCACCCTCAACTCCAAGGAAACCATCGAAGCCCTGAAGTATATGAAGGCTCTCTATCAGGAATCCGAAACCCCCGAGGTGTTTACCTGGACTCCGCCATCCAACAATCAAGCCATGCTCGCCGGCCGTGTCTCTTTCGTCGCCAATGCCATCTCTATCACGCGCCAGGCCGAACGGGAGCATCTCCCCATCGAGAGCAAGATCATGGTCTCCCGCGCGCTGCGGGGCCCGGTTCGGCGCATCGCCGCGGAGCACGTCATGGACTGCTATATCATCTGGGACTTCGCCGAAAACAAGGAAGGTGCTCAGCAATTCCTGATCGATTACATCGACGCTTTCCACGATGGCTTTGTTGCGGGCCAGTTTTACAATTTCCCCTGTTTCCCGAACACTGTGCCGGATCTCAAGAAGGAAATTGCGAGTGATCCCCGGGCCACGCCTCCGGACAAGTACAAAGTGCTCGGTGACGTTCTCGATTGGGCCACCAACGTTGGCTATCCTGGTTACGGCAGTGCGGCCATCGATGAGGCCTTCAAAGCGTGGGTCATCCCGACGATGTTTGCCAAGGTTGCGCGCGGCGATGAAACTCCAGAGAATGCGGCCAAGGCAGCCGAAGAGGAATACAAGCGTATTTTTGCCAGATGGAAATAGCTGGACGGTGGCCCGATGGCTGTTGTTGAGACGCGGAGTCTGACCAAAGTATTTAAGGAAGGGGAGCTCGGAGCCGTCAACAGCGTGAACCTGGAGACTCGCGAAGGCGAGTTTCTTGTTTTCCTCGGGCCTTCGGGGTCAGGAAAGACGACACTCCTGCGCATGATCGCCGGACTGGAAACGCCCACTTCCGGTGAAATCCTTATCGGCGGTCGCGTGGTCAACGATCTTTCTCCGCGCGATCGCCGCATCGCCATGGTTTTCCAGAGCTATGCTCTGTACCCGCACCTCTCCGTTTACAAGAATATTGCTTTCCCCTTAAAGGCCCAGAAAGTCAAGAAGGACCTCCACAAACAGAAGGTTGAGTGGGCTGCTTCCCTCCTGGGCATCGGCGCGCTCCTCGACCGTAAGCCCCGTGAACTTTCAGGCGGTGAGCGACAGCGCGTTGCGTTGGCCCGCGCGATCGTGCGAGAGCCGGCCGTCTTCCTGCTCGATGAACCTCTCTCCAATCTGGACGCCAAGCTGCGCGCCTCTGCGCGAGAAGAACTCGAGCGTTTTCACCGGCGAGTGGGCACCACTACCATCTATGTCACGCACGACCAGGTGGAAGCCATGGCCATGGGCGATCGCGTCTTGGTCTTGAACAAAGGCGTGGTCCACCAACTGGGCACGCCTACCGAGGTATACGATAACCCTGCGGACACCTTCGTCGCCACTTTCCTGGGATCGCCTCCCATGAACCTCGCCGACCTCTCCGACGTAATCGTTGGTTTCCGACCGGAGCATTTTCGCCCGGTTTCCTCTGTCAATGGAGAAGCCGTAGCCTTTCGCTTCAAAGTGGAAAACATCGAATACCTCGGCTCGGAATGGATTGTCTCCGGCACACCGGCGAGCGGAAAGCTCGGTGGCCAGAAAGTGTTCTC
>WNGH01017692.1_pt1 | contig 13111 bp, 8 predicted proteins | sample 5400631 | NCBI WGS metagenome assembly WNGH01 (sample SAMN13153373, study PRJNA577476) | soil metagenome | isolation source: 115 cm soil or saprolite under Garry oak tree replicate 1 | place: USA:California | collected 2016-06-15
CCTACCTCAGTACGGTAGGAGTCTAGGCACCTGACCCTTATTGACCCCCTGAGTCTCATTGTCTTTTATGCAGCTTTTTCGATCGCGGTCACCGTTACGTCCATGCCGAGGAAAGACGAAAGTGAACCTACAAAGTGCCCCATACGGTAGAACCTGTCTTTGCCGATGATTGCCGACACGCAGTGCCTGCCGAATGAAAGCGAGCCCAGTGCGGCTAACGTATGGCAAACGCCGGCGGCCTGTCAACCGATGATATTTCGAGGTCTGGTCTCGCTTAGGTGCGCATAAACCGCATTAATTTTCTCAGGTGGTATCGGAAAGGACGATCGCGCGTCAGGTATCATCAAGTTGTCGAGTTGTGATATTGATTTTCGGGAACTGAGGAATGAAGGCATGCGGGGAAGGGAACCACTCTGGACAGTTAACGATCAGGCAGCGAGGCTGGCTGAGCTTGTCAGCGACGCCGCCGATCTGAAGGAAGCGCCGTTGCGTCGTGATGTCCGCTCGCTTGGCCGTCTGCTCGGAGAGGTGCTGAAAGAACAAGTTGGAAACGAACTCTTTATAGCGGTTGAGGGACTGAGATCGTTGCTAATCGAACGCCGTGAGCAGCACGCGCGGCACGAAACTTCTGAGGAGACGGTCGGCGATGAATACCAGCTGATGGATCGCGCGCACCGAATAGTCAACGGCCTCGACATTGCTCAGGCGCATCGGATGACAAAAGCTTTCGCCATCTATTTCGAGTTGACGAACCTCGCGGAGACGAATCATCGCAAACGGCGGCGCCGCGCAGCGCAAGTTGGACCCGAGCGACAGGCTCAGCCCGGTTCATTTCTCGGGACTCTCCGACGCATGCGAGCTGCGGGAATCACCGAACAGCAAGTTTTGCAATGGTTGCGACAGGTGGAAGTCACTGTTGTTTTCACGGCCCATCCCACCGAGGTCGCGAGGCGGACTGTGCTCTTCAAGCGGCGACGCATTGCCGAGGAATTGCAGCGACTCGATGGTCTGCCGCTTACTGAGAGGGAAGCTGAGCAACGCGAGCAGGCAATCACCGCGGAGATAACCGCACTGTGGCAGACTGACGAGGTGCGTCGCCGTCGCCCGACTGTTCGCGATGAGATCAGGATGGGGCTCGACTACTACCCGACTGTCTTGTTCGAAACTCTCCCTAACGTTTATGAAGAACTGGCTGATGATTTTCGCGAAGCCTACGGCCGCGAGTTGCGGGGGCACGAGTTGACGCGTCTGCTTCGCTTTGGTTCCTGGATAGGTGGAGACCGCGATGGCAATCCATACGTCACGCCGGAATGCACGCGGGATGCTTTGCACATTGCGCGACAGACGATGCTCGATCACTACATTAAGAGGATCGACGACTTGATTTGGCGTCTGAGTGCTTCAAGCCTTCAGGTGGAGATCTCAAAGGAATTACAACTCTCGCTGGAGGATTATGACAAACACATTTACCCGTTCCCTAACCTGAAAAGACACTCGCCTAATGAGGTCTATCGCCGATATCTCGACTATGTCTTGGCGCGTTTAGGCAGTGCCAGATCCGAGACGGCAGACAGGAATGCCTACCGCGATGCCGATGACTTTGCCCGGGATTTACATCTTGTGCGCGAAAGCCTCGCGGCCAACGGCGGCGAGCGTTTGGCTCGTTCGCTACTTGATCCGTTACTGCGACAGATTGAGACGTTTGGCTTCCACCTGCATACGCTTGATATCCGCCAACACGCGCTCGTACACAGCCATGCGCGTGAGGAGATTTCTCGGATTGCCGTGCTGCAGGGAGCCCAGGCAAGTGATGGCTCAACACTCGGCTTGCTGAAGTCCCCTTCAGCCGAGACCGCAAGCTTGCTCGACTCCCTTCGCATGGTAAGCGAGCTTAAGCGAACCTACCCGCCGCAAGCGATTCGGAGTTACGTAATAAGCGGAACGCGTTCGGCGGCCGACGTTCTGTCCCTTATTGGGCTCGCCGAGTTAAGTGGCGTGCGCGTAGCGGCGTCCGACGACGGCGCTGATCCGGGTCTAATGCCGGTGCCCCTTTTCGAATCGATCGAGGACTTGCGCAACTGCCCGGCAATCTGTCGCGCGCTGTGGACCAGTGCGGATTATGGTCCGTTGCTTGACTCGTGGGGCAGGCGACAGGAAGTGATGCTTGGCTATTCAGATTCAAACAAGGACGGCGGAATGCTGACCAGCACCTGGGAGATTTTCAAGGCCCATCGCGCTTTGCAGCGGGTTGCTCAGGAATGCGGTGTGAAGTTAATGCTTTTTCATGGGCGCGGCGGGACTGTCGGACGCGGGGGCGGGCCGACGCACCACGCGATCGTTGCCCAACCTGCGGGCGCATTCAGCGGCAAGCTCAAGATAACCGAGCAAGGCGAGGTCATGAACTGGAAGTATTCAGATGCTGTGCTGGCTGAGCGCAGTCTTGAATTGATGGTCGCCGCCAGTCTGGAAGTTCTTTGGCGCTCGAGCGAAACATCTTCAGACATGGAAGACAAATGGGAAGCGACGATGGAAGCTCTCTCTCAGGATGCGTTTGAATTTTATCGGGAGATGATCGCCGACAATCCAGATGTGCTGCCATATTTTCAAGAAGCCACACCTTTCAGGGAGTTGGAGCATGCGAGACTTGGCTCGCGTCCGGCGCGGCGCGACCAGGGGCGCGGACTTGTCGACCTGCGGGCGATCCCTTGGGGCTTTGGGTGGATGCAGAGTCGCCACGTATTGCCGGCGTGGTTCGGAGTCGGCTTTGCGCTGGATCGGTTCGCGCGCGGCGGTACGGAGCAAGAGCGCTCACTTCAACAGATGCTGGATCAGTTCCCGTTTTTTGATGATCTGATCCATAACGTTGAGATGGGACTGGCAAAGGCCGATCTGTCGATTGCTCGTTTGTATGCCGGCCTCGTGGCCGATGAATCGTTGCGCGAACGGGTGTTTGGCATGGTGGTTGAGGAGTTCGAAAGAACCAAACGCGTGGTGTTGCGCCTGACCGGGCAGACCAGGGTGCTCGAGAAGAATCCGGTGTTGGCGCGCTCGATCCGTTTGCGTAATCCCTACGTGGATCCGCTAAGCCTGATTCAGGTGGCACTGCTCCGGCGCAAGCGAGACGGTGAAGACGACGTGAATCTAAATTATGCGCTGGCTGCGACAATCAACGGCATCGCTGCGGGTTTACGGAATACTGGCTGAGAGATGCTCCGGAGGTTTGCGGGGAAGAGTGTTTCGCCCGACCAGTCATTTGTTTTCTTATGAAGCTATAAAAACTATTCTGTTGACCCCGGTCGCATCCCCAAGGTATAAATGGTAACGATTAAATGCTGATGAATTCCAAGCTCGCCAAAGAATCGATAGTTCGGTTTGCGACTTCGCTGGGCGTCGCAGCGGTTTGCTGCTCTATCGGTATGTGTTGTCCGTTCAGCGAGCGGAGCGAGTGTATGCCATAGCAGTCGAAGCTATTTTGGTAACGCCGCAGCCGCTCAACTTGAGCGGCTTTTTTGTTTTTTGCGTACCTGTTTGATTGGGCGGAGCGATTGAGAGAAATCGAATGAATGAAGTAACCGGTGAGATTGGGAAGACCGAGCTGCGGACTTTGCCTGCGCATGTGCGCGACGAGTTGGACAATTACCAGGAACAAATCCGGAAATACCGGGCGGGTGAAGTTGACGAAACAAAAATGCAGAAGCTGCGGTTGCACTTTGGCACCTATGCCCAACGGCAAGAGGGAGTGCAAATGCAGCGGATCAAGATTCCCGGCGGGTTTTTAATCGGGGATCAATTGGCGCGCCTCGCGGACGCGGCTGACAGGTTTGGTAGTGGCTTCATTCACCTCACCACGCGAGAGGACGCGCAGATCTATTACGTGAAGCTGGAAGAGGCTCCCGATCTGCTTCGCTTCCTGGCCGCAGCCGGCATCACTTCTCGCGAAGCCTGCGGCAACACGGTGCGCAACATCACTGCCTGTTATCGCGCAGGTACGTCGGCCACCGAGAGCTTCAATATTCAACCTTACGCCGACGCTCTGTTTCGTTACCTGGTCCGCAACAAGTACAACCAGAATCTGGGACGAAAGTTCAAGATCACTTTCGAAGGCTGCGCCGACGACCACTCCGGGTTGCGAATTCACGACATAGGATTATGGGCAGTCACGCGGACCGAGAATGGCGAACCGCGCCGCGGCTTCCGAGTTTACCTGGGCGGAGGGTTGGGCGCCGGGCCGCAACTCGCGCATCTCTACACGGACTTTCTTCCGGTAGAAGATCTGTTCAATCTCGCCGCGGCTACCTTGCGGCTCTTTGACCGCTATGGCGAGCGCAAAGCGCGAATGAAAGCGCGAATGAAATTCCTTATCCAGACATTGGGATGGGAAGGGTTCCGCGCGGCGCTCGACGAGGAACGAGAACGGGTCGGTCCCATACCGCTGGATCAGTACTTGGAAGAGACCAATTTCTTTATCCCGGAATCTGCTGCACCATCGCCAGTCTTGCGGGTGCTGGATGTGCGCAGCAGTGAGCCCCACTTTCAATCCTGGGTTCGCGACTCGGTAATCGAACACCAGCTTGCTCGCTTTCGCGGTGTTCATGTGCGCATCAAGCTCGGCGATCTGACTGCCGATCGGGCACGCAATCTGGCCGACATCGTCCGCCAGTTTTCATCCAATCAATTGCGAATCTCGATCGAACAGAACATCTATCTCCCCTGGGTGCGTGAAGAGAGTCTCTGGGATCTTTACATCGCTCTTAGTGAACTCTCACTTGCCGAACGCGGTGCCGGCACGATTACCGATGTGACCACGTGTCCGGGATCCGACACCTGCCGCCTGGGTATCGCCTCAGCCAAAGGTTTAGGTAGCGCTATCAGCAGCGGTTTCAATAATGGGTTGGCGAAATACTCCGAGTTGGCGCGCCCGTTGCGCGTGAAGATCTCGGGCTGCCCAAACGGATGTGCGCATCACTCAGTCGCCAACATCGGATTCTATGCGGCGGCGCTTTCAAAGGACGACCGGAGCGTTCCCGCCCACTTTGTGACTGTGGGGGGTCGTGCCCACGGAGATGACGCTCAGTTCGGCGCGCTACTTGGCAAGTTCCCGGCGAAGAACTGCGTGAAGGTAACGGAGACTCTGCTGGGGCTTTACGAAGAAACGAAATTGCCGGCAGAGGACTTCAATTCTTTCGTCGCTCGCACTGGGACTGAACGGCTAAAAGAGATCCTCGAGCCGCTGCGGCAAGTCCCTTCGTTCGAAAAAGATCCTTCGTTCTACGAGGACTTCGGACACGAGCACGAGCACTTCGCGGTGCGCAAAGGCATCAAGGGTGAATGTGCCGGATCGACAGTTGCCGAGACGATACCGACGATTGACGCGGCGAGTGAGTGGCTGGCCCAGGCGGAAGCGTTGATTTATCACAAGGAATACGAGCACGCGGTCATCGCGGCGTATGAAGCGGCGGCGGCAGCCGCCCGCGTTCCACTATACGAGCGGTTGGTGGATCCGTTCACGGTGGATGAAGCTCTTTGGGAATTCGAGAACCTGTTTGTGTTATCGGGCCAGACTCAAGGAGCTTGGGAAGGCGTTTCCTCAAAGTTCACAACGTTGAAGGAGGATGGTCTCGAGACACAAACCGACGTTCTTAAGACACCAGGCGAAGTCAGGGCACAAGCAATTCTCGACGAAGCGCGAAGCTTTGTTAGTTACTGCGCGCAAGAGATGTTTTCGAAGGCAGGAGCGGCCGCATGAAAGAAGTGAATCGCGGGGTGCTGGTCGTAGGCCACGGCAGCCGTCGGCATGAAGCAAACGAAGACGTGCGCGAAGCCACCCGTCGCATCGGCGAGCGCGGCCACTTTGGTCTGATCGAAGCTGCCTTTCTGGAGATCGAACATCCGAATATCAGCGAAGGGTTCGGCAAATTGGTCGAGCGCGGAGCAAACGAGATTACCGTCCATCCTTATTTTCTTTCACCGGGCAGACACACGCGCGGTGACATTCCGCTCGAAGTTCGTGAAGCCGCCAGCCATCACGCCAGCGTCAGCTATCGAATTACCGAACCGCTTTCGGCCCACCCGCTCGTGATTGAGGCTTCGGCGCAGCGGATATTCGAGTCGATCGAATCTGAATTAGGTGGAAGAAAGGCCGCGCACTATCGAGCAAGATGCGGCACCGTCTATCTCGTTGGCGCGGGACCGGGTGACCTGGGACTTCTTACAGTCAAAGCGCGCGACCTGCTGGAGTCCTGTGACGTGGTTATCTATGACTATCTCGTCAATCCGGAAATGCTCTCTAACGTTCGCGCCGGCGCCGAGCACATTTACGTTGGCAAAGTCGGTGGCGGGCGACAGACACCGCAAGACGAGATCAATGGCTTACTCGTTAGGCACGCCCAGAAAGGACTGCGAGTCGTGCGGCTCAAGGGCGGCGATCCTTTTCTATTCGGTCGTGGTGCGGAAGAGGCAGAGGCGCTGCGCAACGCCGGCGTTGCATTCGAAGTGGTGCCCGGGATCAGCTCAGCGCTGGCGGTCCCAGCCTACGCAGGCATCCCGCTCACAAAGCGCGGATTGGCATCTTCGGTGGCCGTGCTTACGGGCGCGCGCGGTGGTGACGGGGCGCCTGAGAACAGTGCTCTGGCGAATCTCGCGTCAGTAGACACCCTCGTCGTTTTAATGGGGGCTGCGCATCTCCGTCAGCTCGAGACGATTGCTGTTGAGGCGGAACGGTTTGGCATGAAAGCACCGGCGGTAATCATTGTGGGCGAGGTGGTCCGGCTGCGCGAGCGCCTTAAATGGTTTGAGCAAAGGCTAGAGACCATCAAAGACCAAGAGTTGGAATCGGTGTTCGCGATGGCTTGCTGAAGGGAATTGATATGTCGGTTAGTGCTCTGTCACTCTCACAAGAAACGACGGACGAAGAACTGAAGGCGATCTCGGATGAGTTCGAGACGGCCCCGCCGGAAGTGATCCTTCGTTGGGCAGGCGAGGAGTTTGGACCGGATATCGCTTTCGCTACCGGATTTGGGGCTGAAGGCTGCGTGATTATTGCCATGCTCTCAACCATTCATCCGGGCGCGCGTATCTTCTATCTCGACACGGATCTGCTCTTTCCTGAGACTTACGCCTTGCGCGATCGATTAGAAGCGCGTTTCGGCGTTCGCTTTGAACGCCGGGCCACGCGCGTCTCGCTTACTGATCAAGCTCGCGAATACGGCGATCGGTTGTGGAAGCGTCAGCCTAATCTTTGTTGCCAGCTGCGTAAAGTCGAGCCTCTGAAAGAGATACTCTGTGGCCTGCGGGCCTGGATCACTGCTGTTCGTCGAGATCAGTCACCAGCACGTGCGCACATTGACCTGGTCGAGCGCGATCGCCAGTTTGGTCTGATCAAGATCAACCCGCTCGCCGCCTGGTCGGCCCGCGCCGTCTGGGATTACATAGCCAGTTACGACGTACCCTATAACGCGCTTCACGACCACGGCTACCCGTCCATCGGCTGCGCGCCCTGCACCACGCCCGTGCAAATTGGCGAAGATCCTCGCGCTGGTCGCTGGCGTGGAACGGTTAAGACTGAGTGCGGAATACATGTCAAATAGCATTGCCAAAAAAGGCGACTAAACGGCCCGGTACGGAACCGGTCGCGGTAGCGACCGGGTAGTCTCAACGCGATTTACCCGCTTGCGACCGCAAGCGGTTCCGTACCAAACGATCCGCGAATGAAGGAAACAAGATGAAACTTATCAAACCACATGGGGGCAAGCTCGTTAATCGCGAAGTTAGGGGGCCCGAACGTGACCGGCTCATTCAGGCAGCGGTCGATATACCGGCTTTGCAGCTAAACGCGCGCGACATCTCTGAACTGGAGATGATCGCCATTGGTGCGTACTCACCGCTCCAGGGATTTTTGGATCGGTCCGATTACAACTCGATGTGCGTCCGGATGCGACTGACAAACGACGTTGCCTGGCCCATTCCGGTGACGCTCTCGATCACGAACGAGCAGGCGAGTACCTTTCGCCAGTTCGAGGACGTAGCGCTGTATCAGGACGATCATCTCCTTGCCATTCTGCATCTCGCGGATAAGTATCGCTACGATAAAGAACGAGAGGCGGAACTCGTCTATCGCACGACTGACGCTGCTCATCCCGGTGTGCGCACTCTCTATAATCAAGGCGATTGGTTGCTGGGAGGAAAAATTAGTCTGGTCAATCGTCCCCGCAATCCCGCATTCCCGGCATATCGTCGAGATCCTGCGGAGACGCGGGCGCTCTTTCAGGAACGAGGTTGGCGGCGCGTGGTTGCTTTTCAGACTCGCAATCCAGTTCATCGCGCGCATGAGTACATCCAAAAATGCGCGCTGGAAATTGCAGACGGTTTGCTCTTGCACCCGCTGGTTTACGAAACCAAAGCCGACGACGTGCCCGCGGACGTGCGGCTGGAATCTTACGAAGCGATACTCGCCGGCTACTATCCTGCGGCGCGCACGATCCTTTCAATCTTACCGGCGGCAATGCGCTACGCTGGACCACGCGAAGCGGTCTTTCACGCGCTGATTCGTAAAAATTATGGTTGCTCGCACTTCATTGTCGGGCGCGACCATGCAGGAGTCGGCAACTACTACGGTACTTATGACGCACACCACATCTTCGACGAGTTTGAGCCGGAAGAACTCGGCATAACACCGCTGTTCTTCGATCACACGTTCTATTGTCGATCGTGCGGCGCGATGGCTTCGAGCAAAACGTGCCCGCATGAGACCGCGGCACACGTCACGCTTTCAGGCACGAAGGTGCGCGAGATGCTCAGTGTCGGACAAGTCCCGCCGGTTGAATTCACCAGACCTGAGGTGGCGCGGGTGCTAATCGAAGCACTGCGAGCGATTGAGACAGAACAACTGGTTGGAGCAGAAGCTTGAGCCACGAATGAAGTCATTGGCTCTGATGTCTCCCTTCTCCCTTTGGGAGAAGGGCTGGGGAAGAGGGGCTTGGCGAGCTGGCTTCGACACTAACGCCCTCTCCCCAACCCTCTCCCAAAGGGAAAGGGAGTCAATCAGTATCGCCATTTGGCAACGAAGGAATCAGTTAATGCACAACAGAAAAGGATTCACGTTGTGGCTCACTGGGCTATCAGGGGCCGGAAAGACAACACTCGCGATAGTGCTCGATCGAGAGATACGCGCTCGCGGCATGGCCGTCGAGGTTCTGGATGGAGATGAAATACGGACTAACCTCTCAAAAGGCCTGGGTTTTTCCAAGGAGGATCGAGATACAAACATACGGCGCATTGGCTATGTCTGTCGGCTGCTGTCCCGAAACGGCGTGGCGGCGATATCGGCAGCTATCTCGCCTTATCGCGAAGTGCGTGATGAAGTGAGACGGCTGATCGAAGCGGACGGCGCGGCATTTGTTGAGGTCTACGTGAAGTGTCCGATCAAAGTACTCGCAGAGAGGGACGTTAAAGGTCTCTACAAGAAGGCCCTGGCCGGGGAGTTGACGGGTTTCACTGGCGTCTCTGATCCATACGTGGAGCCGTTGGCGCCGGAAGTTGTGATCGAGTCGAATCGAGAGGCCGTTGAATTTAGCGTGACAAAGATCCTCCGCGAACTTGAACGGCGTAAGCTGCTGCCGGAGGTAGAGGCGGACGAGCATTCGACCCCGGTCAGGTCTGCTCTGGACGCAGAAAGTCTGGAACTGCTTACGGACGTTCGCGTATTAGCTTGAGCCTGCCCGCAGGTACTGGTGCAGTTTGAAGTCCTGGCGGCTTTTCTCATTAGCACCGCGGCTTTAGCCCGGTGATTAGTGGTTGTGTTCGGAATGGAAACCGTTAAACGGTTTCCGCTTATGTCGGCTACTAAATTCACCGCGCTAAAGCGACGGTGCTAATGAGAGCAGCAAGGGCAAGCGGAACCAGTACCTGCCGCCGCCGGACCTTTTTTAGTTCAGGCGTGAGGCCGTAGGCACGGGACACTTCTATAAAAGAAACATTGGGACCTATTTAAAGTATTTAAGACGGCACAAATGACAGAAAGAAAGCTTGACAATCTGAGGGCACCCTCGCATAAACTGTTTTTGGTATTTTGATAATTGAAGCGTGGCGATTTAAGGCGAATTGCTCCACGTAAAAAACTGCTAAAGGGCTGGACTAGACTCCGACAATATTGAAGAGCCTTCCGCGCATATTTAGCGTGGAAGGCTTTTTACTTTGGCAGCGGTTGCACGCGCATCTTGCGCGTGATTTCACGGTGCCATGACCGGCTTTAGCTAATCCACGAGGTTCAAAGATGAGCGCGGTTCTCAATCCAACTATTGAAGACGATTGTACGATCGCGGGCGACACGCCTTTTCAGCTTGCGTGTGGCGCCCAGTTGCAACCGGTGACTCTACGTTATGCGCTTTATGGCAGACTAAACAAAGAGTGCGATAACGCTATCCTTGTTTGTCACGCATTGTCAGGATCGGCGCGCATAGCTGATTGGTGGCCGACGATGGTTGGGCGCGCTTCGGTGTTTGATACTGAGCGTTACTGCGTGATTGGCATAAACGTTATTGGATCATGTTACGGTTCGACGGGGCCCCGTTCATTCGACCCGCGAACAGGTAAGCCCTACGGTAGTCAGTTTCCTTTGATCAGCATCGCGGATATGGTTCGGGGCCAGGCCAAACTGTTAGATTCTCTCGGTGTGTGGCGGCTTCACACCGTGATCGGTGGTTCTATTGGCGGTATGCAGGCTCTGCAGTGGGCCGTGGATTTTCCCGATCGAGTCGAAAGATGTATCGCCATTGGTGCCGCGCCGCTGTCACCCATGGGCCTGGCCCTGAACCATCTGCAACGCCAGGCCATCCGCAACGATCCAGCGTGGCGTAACGGCGGCTACGGTGCTGATGCTCAACCACTGAAAGGGTTGGCACTGGCGCGCGCTATTGCAGTTTGCACTTACAAATCTCCGGAGCTTTTCACGGAGCGATTTGGACGGAACCCCAACCGCAATAGTGAAGACCCTTGCCGTTCATTAAACGAGCGTTATGACGTCGCAGGCTATCTTGACCATCAAGGCACTAGTTTCACTCATCGCTTTGATGCCAACTCATACCTGGTGCTGTCAAAAGCCATGGATACTTTCGACCTGACCCGAGGTTATCGGTCAGAAGCTGCAGCATTGCGCCGAATATTAGCGCGAGTCTTGCTGGTTGGTATTTCTTCTGACTGGCTCTTTCCCGCGATAGACATTCTTAATCTGAGTGAGCGAATGCGGTGGGCCGGAGTTGATGCAAGCTACGAGGAACTCTCATCATCGCATGGCCATGATGGATTCCTGACCGAGACAGATCTGCTGGTGTCGCTGATCAGTCCACATTTATTTGAGAAAGATGAGGCCGAGCTTGCGGCCGAAGTCACAGTTTACTGACTTTGTTTCGGGAGAATCAAAATTGGGACTCTTCCATGTCGTCAGTTCAGGAGAAGCGAAATGAGTGCTTACTTACTTGACCAACCACTAACGCAAACCGTGGCACTGCCGCAAACTCTGCTGCGCGATCAGGTAGCGATCGTCACTGGCGGATCCCGGGGGATTGGGCGCGCCACCGCGCTTAGATTGGCTGAAGCGGGGGCCCACGTCATTGTCAACTATGCGGAGCGCAAGTCGGAAGCTGAAGAAGTCGCACACGCTTGCGGTGAACTCGGCGTTAGAACTTTAGCGGTGCGCGCCGATGTCAGCGATTTTCAGCAAGCGACCGCGCTCACTGAGACAGCGTTCGATCATTTTGGCCGCCTTGATCTCCTGGTCGCCAACGCGGGCATCTGGGAAGGATCGCCCCTGGAAGTGATGACGGAAGAACTGTGGGATCGGGTTATCGAAACAAACCTGAAAGGCACGTGGACTGTCTGTCGCGCGGCCGTGCCGCTCATGAAAAGAGGAGGCGGCGGCTCGATCGTCATCGTTAGCTCGACGGCCGGGCAGCGCGGTGAGGCGAGTTACTCGAACTATGCGGCTTCAAAAGGCGGGCAGATCAGTTTCGCCAAATCTCTCGCGGTGGAACTGGCCCCGGAAATCAGGATCAATTGCGTCGCTCCGGGTTGGGTTGATACCGATCTAAACGAAAGCGTGTTCGGCGAAGACGGGTTTAAGAAGAAGCTTGCCGAGGCTATTCCCTTGCAGCGGATTGCGACCGCTGATGACGTCGCGCTGTCGATTATCTTTCTCGCTTCTGAGTGGGCGCAGCACATCACGGGCGAGGTCCTTAACGTGAACGGCGGGACAGTACTATGCGGGTAACAAATCTGGCAAGAATTCGGAACCGGATAAAAATGTTCTAATCAAGCTACAGCTAAACGGCCAACGAAGTTGTCTCTTAAGGGCGGCTCTCCGACAAGATGGTAAGATCAAGGTCGGAGGCCGCCCCTATTTATTCCTGGCGAAGGACAAAACTTCTGCGGACCCAAGGACCCAACCCTACAATTTTCAACGACGCTCGATGGCCTTGGTGGTTTGTCCAGCCGGACAGCGGGCTCCCATTAGGTTAGGTTCAGCGACAAGCCGCAGGCCCTTCTTCATTCTAACCACGAATACCTACTCAGCAATGGCTTGCTCGAACCTCGCGCGCCAGCACAGTTTTGTCGTGACCGCCGTGAGTTACTGACAAAAATGTCTGGGCACTGCCTATTCACAGCCTACCTCGCCTCATCACCCGAGACGCTTCCGATTCGTCTTAAGTCAATATCTATCGCCATTACTTGCATGATCGAAAATTTGCGGCAGTCTATGGCCGACTGGCACGGAGATTGTAGTTTGCAAGGGTCGAAGTTGCGTGAACCTTCGCAAGTTTGATCCAAGCGAACAATTCGGTCTCGACCTAGCGGTCATGCTCAAGCAGCTCGGCTGCGATAACGCCAAGGGATCGACCGGGAGAACCGCAGCGCTGAAATCGATGACAACTGACGTTAATTCCTGGATGTGGTGACAATCGATGGATTTTAGTGGCAACCGGAGGTCACACAAACAGGGCACTAGTTAGAGGAGGCACTGGCAGATGCTTATGAAGAAGAGACTGACACTTTCACAAAAAATGTCGCGGTTGGGCGTTCGGCTCCGTGATCCCGAATGGCGGCGGTATGGCGGGTTGCT
>WNGH01010553.1_pt1 | contig 13105 bp, 12 predicted proteins | sample 5400631 | NCBI WGS metagenome assembly WNGH01 (sample SAMN13153373, study PRJNA577476) | soil metagenome | isolation source: 115 cm soil or saprolite under Garry oak tree replicate 1 | place: USA:California | collected 2016-06-15
CGGGACCATGCTGGCGCTGGAAGGCGGACTGGTGCGTTTTGTCCGCCGTTCTTCCGGGGGCGTTCCCCGTAGCACGGCGGGCGGCGGCGCCGCCTCGTCAGCAGCGTCCCAGCAGGCAGCTACGCGGACTCCAGGCGCGCATGTTCGGGTCACTTTCGACCGCGCGTACCATCCCATCGCATACGGCTATCCCGCGCACACCTACGTCTTCCGACAAAACTTCCCGCTGTATAACATCCCTCGTCAATGGCTGCGCATGGCCTATTGCACTACGTGCCTGGACGGTCCCGAAGATCGCAGCGGGATGGTGATGGAATGGGGTGATACCGACGGGAAACCGTTCGTCGAAAGCGGCCAGGCATGGGGAGAAGAGAACCTGATCGGTCGGCCTGCAATCTTGGACATGCCTGTGGGTAAGGGGCACGTCGTCTGTTTCAACTTCAACCCGATGCACCGCGATTTGAACCGCGGCGACCAGCGTTTGCTTTGGAACGTTCTCCTGAACTGGCAGGCAATCATTGCGGGTCAGCCGAAGTCTGCCAAAGTCTCGTCGTCCGCACCTGCACCCGAGGAGTGAGACCCAGTTTTATGTAACTTCCGCAATGCGGCCCTTGGCAACACGGCTGGGGCGATGTGTTCGAGGAACAGTCACCGTGGCTCAGGAACTCATCGCGCAGCTTCACATAGCGGGTTCCGCAGTTACCCACTTCTTCCTGAGCCTGTACAGCAATACGCCGATAATCAGCACGATGCCGGTTGATCCGACGATCTTTACGAAGGCCAACACTTTGTTAGGCTCATCGGCCGCCGGAATCAGAGACAAGGCGATAGTCAGCAAAGTGGTACAGAAGCCCAAGGAAGCCATCATCAGGGCAACCGGCTTGCCACCCGGCACGCGAATCACGTCGGGTCCGACCGGCTCACGTTGCAATTTGAACATGGCGGCGAAGAGATAGAGGAAAGGAATGAAATACGTGATCACGCTCATGCTGACCAGAACGTCGTAGGCGCCTTTGACGCTGGTGCCCGCCTGCCCCAAAACAATAAAGACCACGCCAAATGCGGCTTGCGTCAACAGAGCAAACCAGGGCGTTCGCCAGCGGGGATGGAGCGCCCCGAAAATCGGGGGCAGAAAACGATCGAGGCCCGCCACAAAGGGTAGGCGCGCGACTGCAGCAAGAAAGGCTCCCGCGGCGCCCAGGTTGCTGAGGACGATCAGGACGGCTGCGAAGGGAATAATGCCATTGTATCCAATCCGTTGTGTCGTTTTGGATATCGCCTGCATTAGGCCCTGCAAGTTGCTCACTTCCGATTGAGGCAGCGCGAGCAGGACGGCTACAGTTCCAAGGATGTAACACAATACGACGGTTGCGCCGGCGGTAAAGAGCGCCAGTGGAATGGATCGACGTGGATTCTTGATTTCGTCGCCCATGAACGATGCGGCTTCGCTCCCGGCGAATGCAAAGATCAGCACCGACCAGAAGAGGACGTCCTTGGAGCGCGCTGGGAGCGAAGGAGGTGGCGGCACCGAAGCGGTGCCACGCAATAAGGCCCAAGGTAACAATAATTGCCACCGGCACCCACATGGCGAGCGCCCCTAGGTTGTGCAGCCACGTGCCAACGTCCAAGCCAATGATGTTCAGGATTGCCACCACCGCCATCGCGAGCACGGAAAATACAATGTAATATCTCGCGTCGGATGAGAGATGCATCGTGGTGCGGGGAAGAATGAACAACGCGTTGCCGGCGGCAAAATAAAGAACCGTGGGAAAATAAGGCAGATTGCATGCCCAGTATGTCCAAGCGGACATGAATCCGGCAAAATCGCCAAAGGCGTGTTTGCTCCAAACGTACAAACCGCCTTCGTTGGGATAACGCGAAGAAAGCTCGATCACGGAGAGGGCGAGAGGCGTGTAGAAGACGAGCCAGGCACCGATCCAAACTGCTATCGCACTAGGGCCAGCGGCGGCGGCGGTGGCAATCCAGCGCAGGCTGATGCCGGTAACCACGTAGAAAAGCACCAGGTCCCGGAAGGCGAGTACACGCCGGGGCCGTTGGGGATCGGTCGCCTCGGCAACAGAAATACTCGGCCCGGCGAGGTTCAGATCATGCGGATTGCACGGTGGTTTCTTCACTGGGTGAATTCCTGGCTCCGTCTCGGCTACTTCTTTACTGCGCCGGCCACCTTGTCATGATCGTAGTATTCATACGCCGACATTGGCTTTGCACCACCCTTCATCCACAAACGTGAATCTTCGGAGAGCTTGCCCAACACACGAGCCATCTCCCGTATGTGAGCGGCAACGGCACGATCTCGCGCGCTCGCACCGAATAGTCGGCCATTTCTTTGCGCGTGAGTTGCAGCGGATCGAGCGCATAAGGAAATTCCGGTATGCTGGTGAAGTCCGGTCTCTCCTTCGGCGTGCGGTAGGCAGTGGGCTGACATCCAAGATAGCCCGACACCGCCCGGCGCATCTGCTCCATAGCAGGCAGCATGTGTTCCGGCGGCCGTAAGCAATTCATGCCGACGATATCGGCGCCGGCATCGAACAACGCTTTCGCCGCCTCGGCTGCAGTCTTTCCTTCGGCGGTCTCGTCTTTGTTCTCGAAGCAGATGGTTACCATGGTAGGTAGCCCAGTCTTCCTCGCCCGCTCGACGGCGATCAGAGCTTCGCCCAGCCAGGAAAAAGTCTCCCCGATAACGAAATCAATGCCTTCACCCACCTGCACCGCGAGCTGCTCATCGAACGTCCTGCGGACCCGATCGGCTGCGGAGGGACTGTTGGGTTCATACATCCATGTCAGACTTAGATTCCCCGACCTACGGTTGCCAGTTTGTCCCGACTGGCATAGAACGTGAGCGCCTGCAGAACATCGGCCCCTGCTTCACGAAACTCAATGTGCAGTTCACGAAGGGCATCGGGATATGTGAGTGCCACTTCGGGCGTGAACGGACCCGCGCGAACCCATCCACGCTTTTCAAGCTCCAGCAAATAGCCGCCATCACCGAGGACCGGTCCTTCCTCGAGTCGCTCAAGAAGACCTCTCTTTTTCATGCATCGCTCCTTTTCCTGACTTTTGCGCTGACCCCTCAGCTACTTTCATGAGGCGCTCGGCCGTTAGCTCAGCCGGTCGACATGGCCGCCGGGGACGGCGGCACCACAAACCTAGTCGTCTTTGTACTCGTATTCCGCCTTGATAGTAAGCCCCTCGGCAAACCGACCGAGCCAAAAAGGGCTGATGTCAACGGTTTTGCCGCATCTATCGAGCAACAGTTCAGACATGACTAGCCCGATTGCCCGAGAAATCTTGAATCCCATGCCAGAAAAACCGGCGCACACAAACAGGCCGTCCACTCCTGGAATTTCCCGCAGAGGCGGGCGCGAATCCGGCGTCATCTCACAGACGCCCGTAACTCCGCACATAATTTCAGCATTCTGACGTTTCCGAACACGGCGGCAGCCATGCTCGATGAGTTCTTCCAGGGATTCTACCGAAGCGTTTTGCAGAAAATTCTCCGGGTCTACGCCGCGGTGGCCGTTGAAATCCCCGACCAGAAAATTGTCGAGCCCCTCGGAGCGAAAGTAAGTTGCAGTGGCGGAGTCGATGCACGCACATCCGTTCCCTTTCATCCCCGGCGCATTCCTCAGAATCGCTACCTGATGATATTCGGACTCAATCGGCAGATCGTACGCGACCTGCCGAAACAGGGGTGCCCGTGGCAGCAACCACCACCGGCGCGTCGATCTCTCGGTACTAACCCCACGGATGTGCTCATGTTCTAACCGAAAGTTGGAAGCACGGGTGCGGGGCAGACACTCGCCCCATGCCCACACAATCCTTGTCCAGGACGATGATGCTCCCCGGCTTGCGCTGCGCGAGGTGAAATGCAATCGATGCGCCCATCACGCCGGCTCCCAAAATTACGATGTCAGCAGTCTTCGGCGCAGAGTGGCCGTTGTTCATCCGTCAGCTCCGTTAAAGTGCCATTTCTTCACATCTCGCAAGACCTGATGAGCCGCATTGTGACCGGGAGCGCCAGTGACTCCGCCACCGGGATGCGCTCCCGCGCCGCACAGATACAGCCCCGCGATTGGCGTCCGGTACTGCGACCACCCAGGGACAGGGCGCATGAAGAATAACTGTTCGAGCGTCAAGTCACCGTGGAAAATGTTCCCTTCCGTCAGACCATACGTCCGCTCTAGATCAAGCGGGGTTAGGACTTGTCGCGCCACAATCGCACCAGGCACATTCGGAGCATACTCGGCAATTTTCTTCACCACGCGATCGCCCAGAAGTTCACGCTTTTCGTCCCACGTACCCTCCCGCAGGCGATAGGGTACGTACTGCACGAAGCATGTCAAGATGTGCTTGCCCACCGGGGCAAGGGAAGCGTCCGCATTAGAAGAGACCACACAATCTACCCATAGTTCCTCCGGGATCTCACCGGACCTGGCGATGGCATAGCAGCGCTCCGCAAACTCAAGCGACGAAACCACGGTGTAAAACGTACGCTCCAAAGGAGTGGCGTTTCGAGGAGTTCCGGTGAAGCGCGGTTCCTCCGCCATCACCATATTTACCTTCGCACATGGGCCATCCATCTTGATTCCACGCACTGCACGGACAAAATCTTCGGGAAGTTCGCTGGCTGGGATCATCCTCAGGAACGTGCTCTTAGGGTCGGCGTTTGAGAGCACGAGCCTGCCACTAATCTCCATTCCATCTTCAAGAACCACACCGCAAACCCGCCCGTTCCGCACAGCAATCTGTGCCACCGGAGCAGAAGTCCGAATCTCAGCACCGAATTGTCGTGCCGCTGCCGAAAGCGCCTGAGTGATGGCGCCCATCCCCCCCATTACATGCCCATAGAAGCCTTGCAGTTCATGTTCCCCGCCACTCAGCAAATGAAAAAGCAACCCGATCGCAGTGCCTGGTTGAAATGGCCCGCCATGCTTGCCGTAGACGTTGTTGGCGAGAAATAGGGTCTTGATTTTGTCGGATTCATAATGGCGATCCAGAAAGTCACCCAAACTCCCGGTCAAGAAGGAGATGAGCTGCGAAATTTCCGAGTTGGAGATCGCCCGGAATCGTCTGGCAACCCGAAACATATCCGACCAACCTTGCAGGCTGCGCGTATCGATTTCCGGCGGTGGCTCCAGAAAGAATGGCTGCAAGTAACGAGCCAATTTTTTCAGCTGATCGTCGATGCGTACAAAAGCCTCGGCATCTTTGAAAGATATCTTGCGAAACTCGGCGGCAGCACGATCCCGGTCCGCCCACCATGGCACCACTTGACCATCGGCGAAAGGTACCTGAATCGCGGGATCGCACGGTATCATGCGAAGCCCGTGCTCCGGCAGATTGAGATCGCTGATCACTTCAGGCCGCAGCATGCTCGCAATATAAGAAGTAGTGGACACGCGGCAGCCGGGGGCAATTTCCTCCGTCACGCAACAACCGCCTACGATATGTCGGCGTTCGAGGACGAGCGTCGACATTCCGGCACGCGCCAGATAAGCGGCGGCGGTCAGCCCGTTGTGACCACCGCCCACCACAATCGCGTCGTAACGCTGTCTGGAATTGGGCGCCACCCTGGTAGTGTATCCCCACTGATGTGCTGGCCGCGGGCAGCTTGCAGTACCGAAAAAACCCTGGAAATTGCATGGAAATCAAAATAAGGCCTGGATAAGAGAGCATCCCTACCATCCATACCGTTTCGAAGGGAAAGCGGGATATTCAGAGTGGTTGCGGTGGAGAAAGTCTTAAGTGTGGCAGGAACTAGCTTGCGAGCGATCCTCCTGCCCGATCGCGAAAGTTACCAATCAAGGCTGTCCTGTGCGCAGCTGGGCGTGTCGGCACCATCGTTCCTTCGCCTACGTGCCTTGCCTCTCCTTATGGGAAGTGTTCTGTACGAGGTCGCGTGAACGAATCACTTGGGAGTGAACCAAGTCGGCGCGGATAAAACCCATTCGAAGGTTACGCCGTGATGCGCCGAAAGGTGCACGAAGACCAGTTGTGACCTTGGGCGCCGTTCCAATCACGCTCTAGTCAGCTCTGCCCAAGCTCTAATCGTGCGTCACCAGGGCCTTCGTATCTGGGCACCGTGCTCATTCCTCGATCCATCCGCGGATTGCGCCTCCGCTCGCAGTCACGAACAGGGATTAGGAATCGCTATTTCGGGGTTCTAAACAAAACCTTCCGGCTCTGATCAGTGTTGTTCGGTCATGGACACCCTCGTTCGGGAATGGACACTCAATCCTGCCGCGATACGCTTGATACGAAGTTATCTTCCGTGTTTTCACCATTTGGCCCTCCTGAAAGTTGGTGCAGCGGTTGCTTACGAGCAAAGCAATGGACATCGCTCGGCCTGAATTCAGGCTCCAGAAGCGCCGCCGACAGATCGTTCTTTTCGGGGCCGGAGCCGTGCTGGTTGTGGCGGTATCGATTGGGGTCATGCGGCTGAAGCCGGCGGCTCCCTCCGTCGAGCGCGGAACCGTGTGGACCGATCTCGTGAAACGAGGATCCATGCTGCGGCAGGTGAGGGGACCGGGTTCGTTGATGCCGGTGCAGGAAGCGGTTCGTCAGATTCCCGCCGAAACCGAAGCGACGGTAGTGCGTATTCGTGTGCTGCCGGGCACGCAGGTGCAAGCTGACACCGTTCTACTCGAGATGAGCAATTCGCAGGTCGAGCAAGCAGCGATTGACGCGCAGCTTCAATTGAAAGCGGCCGAAGCGGAGTATCAAAGCCTGCGTGTGCGGCTCGACAGCGACCTCATGACCCAGAAAGCCGGCGCCGCAACCGTGAATGCGGACTACAGTCAGGCGCAACGACAGGCCGACACGGACAAAGCGCTTTACGACCTCGGCGTAATTTCAGGTCTGGCTTACAAGTCATCCAAGGGCAAAGCGGACGAACTCACCACCAGAAATGACCTCGAAGGGCAGAGGCTGACGATCAACAAGAAAGCCATCGAGACACAGCTCGCGCAGGAGCAGGCGAAGGTAGACCAGGCGCGCACTCTCGCCGCACTAAAGCAAAAGCAACTCGATGCGCTTAGAGTTCGAGCTGGCATCAGCGGGGTGTTGGTCGATCTCCCCATGCAGGTAGGCCAGCACGTTCAGCCTGGAACCATGCTGGCCAAAGTGGTGCAGCCAGAACACCTGATGGCCGCATTGAAGATCGCGGAAACGCAAGCGCGCGATGTGCAGTTTGGCGAGCCCGCATCGATCGACACACACAACGGCATCATCAGCGGCACGGTGATGCGGGTCGATCCTGCAGTACAAAACGGAACCGTCACCGTGGACGTCAAACTAACAGGCGAACTGCCCAAGGGAGCCCGGCCCGATCTCAGCGTCGACGGAACCATCGACCTGGAGCGGCTGGACAATGTGCTTTATGTGGGGCGGCCGGCATTCGGACAGGAAAACAGCACCATCAGCCTGTTCAAGATGGACACCGATGGCAAAGAGGCCGTGCGCGTCCCGGTCAAGGTGGGACGCGAATCGGTGAATTCAATTCAGATTTTTGAGGGACTTCACGAAGGCGACACCGTAATTCTTTCCGACATGTCGCGGTGGGACAAGACGGATCGTATCCGCCTTGAGTGAAACTTACATCACGAATTCGAGGCAAATAACTTATGACCGAAGCGGGGCAACCACTGATCCAGATTCAGGACCTGACCAAAGTCTTTTACACCGACGAGATCGAAACCCACGCACTCTCCGGAGTGCACCTCTCCATTAATAAAGGAGAGTACGTGGCAATGTCGGGCCCTTCAGGGTGCGGCAAATCGACGCTGCTGTCGATCATTGGCCTGCTGGATACGCCCACGGAAGGACAGTACTCGCTGAATGGGAAGACAGTCGAGAATCTCGATTTTGCCGAACGCTCGCGGATTCGCAATCAAGAGATCGGATTCATCTTCCAGAGTTTCAACCTGATCGGCGACTTGACTGTGTATGAAAACGTCGAGCTGCCGCTCACGTATCGGCAGAGAATGCCTGCTCCGGACCGCAAGAAGCGGGTGATGGAGGCGCTGGAACGCGTGGGCATGGCGCACCGCCTCCGGCACTATCCATCGCAGCTTTCCGGCGGCCAGCAGCAGCGTGTCGCCGTGGCGCGCGCTCTGGGCGGGAAGCCTTCCATCCTGCTGGCGGACGAGCCTACCGGAAATCTCGACTCGCGCAACGGCGAAGCCGTGATGGACCTGCTGCAGAACCTGCACCGCGAGGGCGCAACGATCTGCATGGTGACGCATGATCCGCGCTTCGCCAAGCATGCGCAACGGGAAGTGCATCTGTTCGACGGCAAGGTGGTGGCGGAAGAAGCACTGAAAAAGCTGATGGCGGATGTGCACGCATGAGCGGGTTATTACAAGACGTGCGTTACGCCATCCGGCAGCTTCGCAAGAGTCCCGGCTTCACCGCGGTGGCCGCTCTCACTCTGGCCCTAGGCATCGGAGCAAATACAGCTATCTTCGGACTGCTCGACCAGGCGCTTTTGCGCAGCCTGCCGGTGAAGGAGCCAAATCGGCTCGTCGTTTTGCGATATTTCGGGAGTAACACCGGACACCTCAGTTCCCGTTCCGACAATCAGCTCTATTTTTCCTATCCCATGTATCGCGATCTTCGCGACCGCAATTCGGTGTTAAGCGGGGTCCTCGCAACGAACTGGACTCAGGCCGGCTTCGAGTGGCGCAACCAGCCGGAACTTGTCGCGACGGAATTGGTCTCCGGCAACTACTTCGACGTGCTGGGGGTGCAGCCGGCGTTGGGTCGCCTGTTCGTGGCTTCTGACGACACCGTGCCCAACGGCAATCCCGTGCTGGTTTTGAGTTTCAACTATTGGCAACGACGATTTGGCGGGGACCACAGCATTCTGAACCAGGGCGTTTTAGTAAATGGTCACCCGTTCACCGTAGTCGGTGTGGCTCAGCAGGGTTTTCACAGCGTCGTCATGGGAGACACCCCAGACCTATTTGCACCGATGATGATGAAATCCCAGGTCATGCCGGGGGATGACGACCTGGAAAACCGCCGTTCGAGCTGGCTCAACATCGTTGCCCGGCTAAAGCCGGGCGTCAGCCGCGAACAAGCGGAGGCAGCCATCAATCCATTGTGGTATGCGATCCGTGCCGACGAACTGAAACAGATGGGGCACACTACAGATAGTTTCCGCGAGAACTTCTTGGCCAAGTCCCACCTTTCACTTCTTGAGGGTACAAAAGGACTTTCCCCGCTTCGTGGGGATCTCGAAACGCCCCTGCTGATTGTAATGGCGATGGTGGGCCTGGTCGCATCGATGGCATGCGCCAATGTGGGCAGCCTCTTGCTGGTCCGCGCGGCGGGCCGCTTGCGCGAAATGTCTGTGCGTTATGCGCTGGGCGCCAAACGCAGACGGGTGATTCAACAACTTCTGGTGGAGGGGTTACTGCTAGGACTAACCGGCGGCGTCCTCGGAATTATCTTGGCGCCGCAGATCTCAGCCGTGTTGATCACCATGCTCTGGGGCGGCACCGGAATGGAGTTGCCGCTTTCATCGCACGTTGATTTTAGAATCCTGCTTTTCAACTTCACTCTGGCAGTCACCGCGAGTCTGTTCTTCTGCCTGGCTCCGGCTGTACAGTTTTGGCGGCCCAATCTCGCGCCCGCGCTCAAACAACAAGTCATAACCGGAGGAGGGCCGGTTCGCTTCCGGCGCATCGCCGTTGGCGTGCAAGTCGGATTGAGTCTGGTATTACTGGTCGGCGCCGGCCTGTTCACGCGCACATTCGATACCCTGCAGTCGCTGGATGTGGGATTCGTCACCGATCATCTGGTTACTTTCAGCATCGATCCGTTTCTCGCCGGTTATCAACCCACACAGACTCTCGAGGTTGACTCACGAGTGCTACGCGCACTGGCGGCCCTGCCGGGGGTGCGCTCAGTCGCCGCTACGACCGACTCGGAACTGGCAAATAACAATTGGGGGAACAACATCACCCTCGCGGGCTATGCGGCAAAAGAAAACGAAGACATGAATGTCGAGCACCCGAAAGTAAATCCCGGCTATTTCTCCAGCATGGGAATGCCGCTGCTTGCGGGGCGCGAGTTGACCGATGCGGATCGAGCTGGAACCCAGAAGGTGGCGGTGGTCAACGAAAGCTTCGCGCGGCATTTCTTCGGTGAGCCACAGCGCGCGCTGGAGCACTATCTGGCCAATGGCAGCGGGAACGTGAAGCCCGACATCGAAATCGTTGGCATCGTTAAGGACGCAAAGCACAGTGGCGTTCGCAAGGACATCAGACGGACTGTGTTCACTTGCTATCTGCAGGATGCCGACCCGGGCGAGATGACCTTCTACGTTCGCACGTTTCAAACACCGCAGAGCGCCGAAGAGACGATCCGCAGCGCTATGCAGTCACTTGATTCGAAACTGGTACTCGACAGCTTCCGAACTATGGAGGAGCAAATCGACGACAACTTGACCACGGAACGGGTCATCGCGCTGCTGGCGGTGAGCTTTGGAGCGCTCGCCGCGCTGATGGCCGCCATTGGCTTATATGGAGTGTTGGCATACTCGACCGCGCAGAGGACGTCTGAAATCGCCATTCGGATGGCGCTGGGTGCGAGCCGAGCCTCGGTTGTGCGCGTGGTCATGGTCGAGGTGTTATGGCTGACCGGAATTGCCATTGCCGTAGCGCTGCCGGCATCGTTGTTGCTGGGAATGACGGTGCGCAGCCAGTTGTTCGGGATTTCGAGCAGCGATCCGCTTACGTTGTTCCTGGCTACGCTCATCATCCTGCTGGTGGCGATTGCTTCCGCGCTGGTGCCGGCGTGCCGTGCGGCCAAGATCGATCCCATCATGGCGTTGCGCTACGAATAGCAGTTCGAGGTTGAATATGGAAACTCTGCTGCAAGACATTCGTTGCGGTGTTCCCATGCTGATGAAAAGCCCCAGCAGCTTCACGGCGATCGCAGTGATCACTCTGGCCCTCGGCATCGGGGCCAACACGGCGCTGTTCTCTGTGATCAATGGCGTGTTGCTCAGCCCGCTGCCCTTTCCCGAGCCAGATCAACCGGTCACGCTGCACGAGAACAAGCCCAACTTCGAAGGCGGCTCCGTTTCCTATCCGAACTTCCGCGACTGGCAAAAGGACAATCACACATGTAATCCCCTGGGACACAAGGTTCGCGACATCAAGACGATCATCGGCGTTGTAAAAGACAGCAAGTACACCAGCGTCGATGAGAAGCAAATGCCTATGGCCTATTTCGCGCGCTTTCAGAATGTGAACGCCGTCCAGACGCTGCACTTTGAAGTCCGCGTTAAGGGCGAACCGCTGAACATGCTCCCGACAATTCGGCGCGTGGTTCATGACATTGCCCCCAACGTGCCGCTGGTCAAACCGATGACCCAGCACGCCCAGTTCGAAGAATCTTACTCACAACCAAGAATGTTTGCCCGTCTGGGTGGTTTTTTCGGAGTGCTCGCTGCTGTCTGCAGGGTTTCTCCGCTCGATGCTTTATCAGTTGTCTTCCTTCGATCCGCTCAGCTTCGCGTGCGCGATCGCTTGCGTCGCACTCGTTGGAGCCGGAGCAGCTTTCCTGCCGGCATGGCGCGCTGCGAGGGTAGAACCCATGGTCGCGTTGCGGTTCGAGTAGTAGGGAGGTTTGTAAATGAATGGAATGTTTCAGGATCTTCGTTTCGCGGTGCGCCAACTGCTGAAGAGTCCCGGCTTCGCGGCTGTGGCGGTGATTACGCTGGCCCTCGGAATCGGCGCGAACACCGCCATCTTCAGCGTGGTGAACGGTGTGCTGCTTCGACCCTTGCCATTCAAAGACGCCGACGAACTGGTTCGCATCTGGCATACGCCGCCTGCGAGAAGCTTTCCGGGAATGACGACATTTTCCGTCTCAGCGGCGAACTACGTTGACTGGGAACGCCAGAATCAGGTCTTCGAAAGGATGGCGATCTACACCGGCCATGGTTTCACCCTAACCGGAGGCGGCAAACCACAGCAACTCTTTGCCTGCGCTGCAACTTACGGTTTCTTCAAAACGTTGGGAGTTCAGCCGATGTTAGGCCGTGAGTTTTCTCCCCAGGAAGATCAGCCCGGTCACTCCGATGTCGTGATTCTGAGTTACCGCCTGTGGCAGGAGCAGTTTGGCTCCAATCCCGCCATCGTAAATCAGAAGATCAACCTCGACGGCCACAACGTCCTCGTCGCTGGCGTCATGCCGCGCAGCTTCCGCTTCCCCGACTTTGCGGAAATGTGGACGCCCATGGCGTGGACCGACAAAGAAAAGGCCGTGCGAGGAGAGCACCACTCTGTCGTCATCGCCCGCCTCAAGCCCGGCGTCGATCTGAAGCAGGCGCAGGCCAATATGAACACGATCTCCAGCCGCCTGGAGCAACAGTATCCCGACGATAACAAGGGGTGGGGCGCTGTAGTTGTTCCGCTGCATAACGATCTGGTCAGCGACGTCCGCCCCGCGCTGCTGCTCTTGCTCGGCGCGGTGGTATTCGTTCTCCTTGTTGCTTGCGTCAATGTCGCCAATCTCGCGTTGGCGCGAACGTTCAGCCGCCGCAAAGAAATCGCGATTCGCACCGCTCTGGGCGCCAGTTCGGCGCGTGTACTACGCCAGGTTCTTACTGAATCGGTACTTTTGGCGATCCTCGGAGGAGCGCTCGGCCTCACCTTCGCGCAATCCGGAATTCGCCTGATCACTGCTTTTCTGGCGGACAAACTGCCCCGGTCGATTGAAGTCGGTCTTGACGCCAAGGTGCTCGCCTTCACCGCGATCATTTCGTTGCTCAGCGGAGTCATCGCCGGAGTTCTCCCCGCTCTGCGACTCGCCAAAGGTGAAGTGAACCTGGCACTCAAGGAGGGCCTCGGGCGCACTTCCGCAGATTCCAGCGGTCACGCCACGCGCAGCATCCTGGTTGTCGCCGAGGTCGCCCTCTCTCTGGTGCTGCTGATCGGCGCGGGGCTCATGATCCGCAGCTTTCAGCAACTGCACGCCGTGTATCCGGGCTTCGATTCCCATGGCGTTCTCACCATGTCCGCCTCGGTCGCGCGCTCGAAGTTTTCCCAGCCCGCGCAACAAGCCAATTTCT
>WNGH01017094.1_pt1 | contig 13105 bp, 10 predicted proteins | sample 5400631 | NCBI WGS metagenome assembly WNGH01 (sample SAMN13153373, study PRJNA577476) | soil metagenome | isolation source: 115 cm soil or saprolite under Garry oak tree replicate 1 | place: USA:California | collected 2016-06-15
GAGTTGGTGAACGGGTTCACGCCGTCGGGCAGGGCATTCGCGTGAATGGAGACGAGGATGTCGGCGTCGCGCAGCTCCGCGAAATGCGTGCGGGGAAACAGCTCGATCGGCGTCGAGTCGGTGCGGGTCAGGAACGCGGTCGCGCCCGCACGCTCGAGCAGGGTCTTGGCCTTGAACGCCACGGCCAGCGTCGCCACGGGCTCCCACAATCCCGTGGGCCCCCTGGCGCCGAGGGGTGGGTGACCGGGGTCGAGCACGACGGTGCGGCCGCGGAGCGGGTGCTCGCGATCGAGCGCCGGAGGACGGCGCACCTCGAGCAGGAGGTCTCGACCGTCGAAGCGCGCACGGTACCCCCACACGCGCCGCGCCAGCTCGAGTGTGATCGTCACCTCGTCGGCCGCGGGCTGCGCATAGCTCATCCGCGTGACCAACGGGTCGGTGCCGACCGCTCCCCCGCCCTCGCCATACTGCATCCAGTTGATGTCGGAGGCGCCGCCGTACAGCCGCACGGTGAGACTCCGCTCGCGCTCCGTGATCTGATAGGGAAGGCGCGCGGGCAGCGGCACGCGCAGCGTCACCGACTTCGGCCCCGCCGCGAGCCGCACCGAGCTGACCACGCCGCCCGGCGGCGGCGTGCCCGGCGGGAGCCGCACCACGTCGGCCTCGTTCACCCACGCGACCGTGGAGCGCGAAAGCCGGAGGCGCACTTGATCGTTCCAGCGTCCCGACTCGACCGCGACCGTCCCGGTCGGGAAAAACCAGTTGTAGGTTCCGTGGGGGACAGCGCGCCCGGCCGTGAGGCTGTCGGTCGTCCCGGTGTGCGCGGTGTCGTCGTCCAGGACCACGACGGTCGGGAAGGACGTGTCCACGATGTTCACGCCGAGGGGCCAGCGCGCAATCGCCGTGTCGGCGCCCCCCCCCACGGTCACCACGAGGAGGGCGCATGCCGTCCGGCCGTCGGCACACAGGGCCGCCGCCGGCAGCCAGCCCACGTAGCGTCCAGGCTCGGGCACGTGTCGGCGCGGCGCCGTATCGATCACGAAGGCGCGGACGCCCCCGGGGGGCTCGGCGGGCAGCGTGTCGGGGACGAACGGAACGCTCGAGCCCCACGGCAGGAGCAGGCGTACCGTGGCGCCGGGCGTGGCGCGCACACTCAGGGGAATCCCCTCCTCCAGCGGCAGCGCGAGACTCCCCGCGGGCGTGAAGCTGGTCGTGTCGATCCACGCCGCCCGTCCGGCTGGGGGCCGGAACTGTGGCGCGACGCGCGCGGTGAAGACGGTGCGGCTCGAGTCGGCGCCGTCGGTCGCGGCGATGTGGAATTGCGCGACGGTGTCGTCAGGCAGCGGTAACCAGGCGATCCACGCCCCGTTTGCCAGCACGGGCACGGATTGCCCGTTGATACCGAGGCGCACGGCTCCCCGGCCGCCGCGCACCGCGCCGAACAGGAACGCGGAGTCGTGCGACTGGATGACATCAGTGACGGCAGGATAGACGACGGCGATACGCAGCGAGTCGCGGACCGGCGCAATGGGCGCCGGGAGGGGTCCTCCGGACACGGGCGAGGTACCGGAGCGCGGGACCGCGCATCCGGTCACGACGCTCACGAGCAACACGCCGACCGATCGCACAGGACGCGCAAGGTAGCATCGGCCCTTTCAGCTCGCCAATTTGCCTAATAGATTGGCAGGGCGTAACTTCTGCGCCGAGTGGAGCACTTCCGGCAGTGACCGCCTGCCCTTATTGCGGCCGGGGGAACGACCCGGGCGCGCTGTTCTGTGTGGACTGCGGCAAACCCATGAGCCAATCCGCTAGGCGCAAGGCCCCCGCGGCGTCAGCGGGCGGGGGGACGGGGGGAGCCGCGTCGTTACCGGACACGCGGGTCGTGGCGCGCCCCACAGTGGCCCAGGGCGAGCCGATCTCCTGCCCGTTCTGTGGTAGCCGTGCGAGCGGGCAGCAGCCGTTCTGTCCCCAGTGCGGCCGCCGACTCACGGCCCCCAGCTCCGGCCCGAACTGCCCGCGCTGCGCCTCGCCGGTAGCGCCGGGGATCAAGTTCTGTGCGACCTGCGGCGCGCCGCTGGCCGATGTCGCGGCCGCGCGGCGGGCTCCCTCGGGACCCTCGGGAGCGGGAGCGACGATCACACTCGTGCTGCTCGACGATCTGGGTAAACCGGTGCAGCGTTTCGAGCGCTCGGCGCCCGACACGACCATCGGCCGGCAGGACGGCGACATCCGTTTCCCCGAAGACGTGTTCTTGTCGCCGTTGCACGCCAAGCTGTCGTGGGAGCACGACACCCTCGTCGTGCGCGATCTCGGCAGTCGCAACGGTACCTGGGTGTTTCTCGAGCAAGCACATCGTCTGCTGGACGGCGACCTGCTGCTGATCGGGTCTCAGGTGATCCGGTTCCGGCGGCTGGGGTACCCGGGGCCGCATCCGCCCGACGCCGACGCCACCAAGCGGATGGGCAGTCTCATCCCGAGCGCCGATATCGCGAGCCTCACCCAGCTGCGCTCCGACGGCAGCGTGCGCGACGTGATCCAGCTCTCGCCCGGCCGGGACGTCGCCATCGGCCGCGAGCAAGGCGACTGGCTTTTCCCCTACGATCCGGCCATGAGCGCGCGCCATGCGCTGGTGCGGTCGGAAGACGCGGATTTCGTCGTCCTGGACGCCAGCAGCCGCAACGGGATCGCGCTCGCCGCGCGCGGCGACATGGCGCTGCGCGATCAGTCGCGGATCCTGGTGGGCGACAAGCTGCTGCGGATCGAGATTCCGGCGTGAAGATCTGCCCCGTCTGTGCGACCCAGTACCGCGACGACGTGCGATTCTGCCCGAACGACGGGCAGACGCTGCGCTCGTCGGGGCCGACGCACGATCTCGTGGGTCAGGTGCTGGCCGACCGCTATCACATAATGAAGAAACTGGGCGAGGGAGGCATGGGACAGGTGTACCTCGCCGAGCACGTGAAGATGGGCCGCCGCAGCGCCATCAAGGTGATGAATCCCTCTATGGTGCACGATCCGGAGGCGGTGGCCCGCTTCAATCGCGAGGCGGCGAACGCCAGCCGCATCTCCGACTCCCACGTCTGCGCCATCTACGACTTCGGTGAGACCGAGGACGGGCTCATCTACCTGGCGATGGAGTTCGTGGAGGGCGAGCCGCTGACGGAGCTGCTGGCGCGCGAAGGGGCGCTCCCCGTCGCGCGGGCCGCGGACATCTGCATCCAGGTGGCGGCGGCGCTCCAAGCGGCTCACGACCTGGGCATCGTGCACCGCGACCTGAAACCCGACAACATCATGCTGACGCGCGGCCGCGATGGGACGGACGGGGTGAAGGTCGTGGATTTCGGACTGGCGAAGGCGGTGGGGGGCGAGGGGGGCGGGCAAAAGGTGACGCGGACCGGGTTGGTGATCGGCACGCCGGAGTTCATGAGCCCCGAACAGCTCTCAGGCGACAAGCTGGATGGCCGGAGCGACATCTATTCCCTGGGCCTCGTGCTTTTCAATATGCTGACCGGGACGCTCCCCTTCCCCGCCGACTCCGTGCAGGAGGCGATGGTCAAGCGCCTTACCGACGAGCCTGCGGAGCTGATCGAGGTGCGGCCCGATCTGCACTTTCCCCCGGGGCTCCAGCACACCCTGGACACCGCGCTGGCACGGAGCCCCGTCAACCGCTATCAATCGGCTGCCAAGTTCGCCCATGACCTCGCCGCGGTGTGCGGCTCGTCCCGGTCGGACGCCGGCACGGCCCTGCCCTTCACGCTGGCCGACACCGACGAGACGGAGCTGATCGAGCCCGTACGCCCCAGGAAGCGGTCGCGCGTGCCGATCGTCGTCGCCGCGATCGTCGCGCTGGGAGCCGCGGGGGCGGTCGTCACGATCGGTCGCACCGTCAGGCAGACCAGCAGCGTCCCACCCGCCGACACGGCGCGACAGATCGTGGCTCCCCGGCCAGCCGACACGGCGGTCTCCCGCCCGCCGGTGGCGCCGCCGGTCTCCCGCAGGCCCGTGGCGCCGCCGCCGCGACGTCAGCCGGTCAAGCGCCCCGCCCCAAGCGCGCCCCAGCCTGGGATCGACGTGGCTCGGGCACGGGACCTGCTGGACACACTGCTGCTCAGCCGGCTCGAACCCCGCACCGCCGCCATGGTGCGTGACTCCGCCAGGCACATTTTCAACGCGCCCGACATCTCGGAGAGCGACAAGGCGTACGCCGCGTATGTCCTGGGTACCGCGTACTTGCAGTTGAACAATCGCGCGCAAGGGTGCGAGTGGATCGGGGTAGCCGCACAGATCGATACGACCAAACCGGCGTACCGCAACCTGCTCGCCCGGTGCCGCAACTGACAATGTTCGGGCGCCCTTCCACCAAGCCGATCAAGGTCGAGGTGTTCGCGAAGACCGACCTCGGCAAAACGCGCGACCACAACGAGGACCGTTTCCTGGTCGCCGATTTGTCACGGCGCGAGGCGTCGCTCCAGCCCGCGGTGCGCGCCCACGAGGTCGGTGAGCGGGGCTCGCTGTTCGTCGTCGCCGACGGGATGGGGGGTGCGGCCGCCGGCGAGGTGGCGAGTGAGATGGCCACCGACACGATCTACCGGCAGCTGGTTCGGGGATGGGGAACCGAGCGGGAGGTGACGGCCCAGCGGTTCGCCTATCGCCTCAAGGAAGCAGTCGAGGTGGCGAACGAGCAGATCCACGCCTATGCCGCAGCGCACCCCGAAGTCCGCGGGATGGGGACCACGACGACCGCCGTGGGGGTGTTGGCCGATCAGTTCTTCCTGACCCAGGTCGGCGACAGCCGCGCCTACTTGATCCGGAACGGGCAGGCGGTGCAGCTCACGAGGGACCAGTCGCTGATGCAGCGCCTGGTCGAGGCGGGTGAGCTGACGGAGGAAGAAGCGGCGCGGAGCGAGCGCCGCAACATCATCCTCCAGGCTCTGGGACCGGACGCGCGCGTCAAGGTCGACCTCACCCATCAGCAGGTCCGCAAGGGCGACATCCTGGTGCTGTGCTCCGACGGTCTGTCGGGCCAGGTGAAAAAGGAAGAGATCGCCGCCGTCGCGACGCGCGAGCGGGACCTGCAGGCCGCGTGCGACAAGCTGATCGCGCTCGCCAACGAGCGGGGTGGCCCCGATAACATCACGGTGGTGCTGGCGCGGTTCGACGGCGAGGGCCTGCGGCCGCCGGAGCCCAATGGGCAGATGGGCTATCAGGTGTACCCCCTCATCGACACCGAGACCAGCACGGAGCCGGTCCCGGTATACCGGGGGAGCCCGATTCCCGAGCCGGCGGCGCATAATCGCCGGCGCGCGATCGCGCTGCTCGTCATCGCGGCGGCCGCTGCCGTGGCGCTCTACCTGGTCAACCGGAGCCAGTGACCGCTCGGTTCACCTTCCTCTCCGGCGCGCGCGTCGGGGAGGTCGAAACCTTTCGCAAGGCCTACATCGGCCTCGGCCGGCACCCGCTCTCCGACGTTCGCTTCGACGCCGAGCACGATCTCGACGTGTCGTCACGCCACGCCGGGATCGTGCGCCACGGCGAGACCTTCATCGTGCGCGACCTGAGCAGCACGAACGGCACGTTCGTGAACGGCGCCCGGATCTCGGGCGACGTCCTGCTGGCGGACGGGGACGTCATCGGTCTCGGCCAAAACGGGCCCACCCTGGAGTTCCACATCCTGCCGGGCGAGCCGGCGATCGACACGGTGCCTGACGCTGGGGTGCCCGTGCTTCGAGCCCGGCGCTCGAGCACCGCCCTGCGGATTGCGGCGGAGGTGGCGCGCCTCAACCGCAGGACCAAGCTGCTGATCGTGCTGCTCGTCGTGGTGCTCGCCGGATTCGGGGCGCTGCAATGGGAGAGCGCGCGTGACGCGCGCGACGTGGCCCGGCTCCAGGCGCGGGCGGACAGCCTGGAGGCGGAAGCGCAGCGGCTGCTCACGCGGCTCCAGAGCGAGCTCGCGAGCGTGCGGGACGCCCTGCGCCAGTCGCAGGCGGAAGTCGCGCGGCTGCGCACCGAGCTGGCAGCCGCGGGCACGAGCGGCAACGCCGGCGCCGTCGCGCGGCTCCGGGCGGCACTGGACGTGGCGGAGACGCGCCAGCGCGGCCTCGCGGGGGCGGTGGCGATGGACTACCGCGCCATTTCCCTCAAGAACCAGGACGCGGTCGCGCTGCTGGTCGTTCAGTTTTCAGACAGTGAGGTGTTCAGCGGGACGGCGTTCGCCGCCGACTCGCAGGGCACGCTGGTCACCAACCGCCACGTCCTGGTGGGCGAAGACGGCAACCGGCAGCCCCGGCGCATCGCGATCAAGTTTTCGGGGAGCCGTCAATGGTTCCCCGGCCGCCTGGTCGGCGTCGCCGATTCCGCGGACCTCGCCGTAGTGAAGGTGGAGATCCGCGGGGGCACGCCGCGCGTCGCGGGCTTCGCGGGCGAGCCGCGAGCGCTCGCGCGCGGCGATCCCGTCGCCATCATCGGATACCCGCTGGGCGAGGATCTCCCCATGGAGCGTATCGGCGAGAGCGGCGTGGTCGCCGACCCGACGCTCACGGTGGGGACAGTCAGCAAGACACTCGCCGGCGTGGTACAGGTCGATGGTTACGGCGCGCCCGGGTCGTCGGGGAGCCCGATCTTCGATCGCACGGGTCGCGTGGCGGCCGTATTGTTCGGCGGCAATCGGGAGTCACAAGGCAAGATTATCTACGCGGTCCCTGCAGCCGCCGTCATCGCTTATCTGAACCGACTTCCTAGATAGAAGCGTCTCGAAGAGACGTCACGAGAAAGCGTCACGGGAAACCGTAGGACGATCCTACGTGACGTCGTTTCGTGGGCCGCGCGCGAGCGCGCGCCGCGATCGGCCCGGCCCTTCCACGAGCGGGGCTCGGCGTACACTAAGACAATGCGTTGCACGTTCCCGGTTGCACGTTGCACGAGAGCGACCCCCGCCTCTCGTAGCGTCTGGTGGAATACGTCGCGCGGCCCGACCGTATATGGTCCACCCACGTCATCATCGACGACCGACACGCTGAGGGGCGCGTGGATGCTCGGCGCGTCGCCGCGCACCAGGTGAGCCGCACGGTCGGCAAGCCCGTCCGCGAACGCCGCATGGCCGGCGCGGTCCGGTTCTCCCTGGTCGGGCAGCTCGCCCCACGCGGCCAGCGCCTCGTCGTAGTGCACGAGCGCCTGGTCCGCGCGCGCCGCCGAGAGCTCAGCACCGACGGCGCGGTCCAGCGCGGCGACGACGCTGGTGAAGTTCTCCGGGTACAGCAACGCGTCGCATCCGGCGGCGACCGCGCCTACGGTGGCGGCGGGCACCGGCTGCGCGGCACGGGCCCCCGCCATGATGAGCGCGTCGGTTACGACGAGACCGCCGAAGTTGAGCGTGTCCCGCAGGTAGCCCAGGATGTCGGGCGAAAAGCTCGCCGCCCGCCCAGCGGGATCCCAGTCCGGATAGGCCACGAACGCGCTCATCACACTGCCCACGCCGGCGCGGATGGCGTACTCGAACGGGGCCAGGTCCGCCTGCTGCAGCTCGGTGAGTGCGGCGCGCACGCGCGGCAGGGTCGCGTGTGAGTCCTGGGTCGTGCGTCCGTGACCGGGATAGTGCTTGGCGCACGCCAGCACGCCGTGCTCCTGGGCACCGCGGATCCACACGGCCGCCTGCTCGCCCACGCGCACCGGGTCGGCGCCGAAAGCGCGCGTCTGGACGATCGGGTTCTGGGGCTCGAGATCGAGATCGCACACCGGGGCGAACGCCCAATTGATCCCGACCGCGCGCGCCTCGGTCGCGGTGATCATCCCACAGGTGCGCGTGGCATCCAGGTCGTCCAACCAGCCGAGCGCCGCGGGCGGCGGCAGCTCGGTGAGGCCCTGCACCTGCTGCGCCGGCCCGCGCTCCAAGTCCGCGCCGACCAGCAGGGAGCGCCCCGCCTGCTCCCGCAACTCCCGCGTGAGCGTCGCGACCGCCTCGCGTGTCCCCCCGAAGACGATGAAACCGCCCACCCCGGCGGCGAGCGCGGCGTCGATCTTGGGGCGCTCGTGGGCGAAACTCTCGCGCCGCCAGCGCAGCGAGGGAAACACGAGACGCGCGAGCGACCCGGTCACGCCGGTGTGATGTGGCCGAGCACGCGGGGGCCCCGGGCGCCCGTCGCGGCCGGCAGGTTTCCAGGTTCGCCGCGGACCGTCAGAAAGCCGAGGAACGCGAATACCAGAGCCTCCTTGGCTTCCCCGTCGAAGAACAGGCGATCGAACGGCACCACCGGTCGCGGAGCCACACGGGCGGTGAGGAGCTCGACCAGCCGCGGGTTACGCGCGCCGCCGCCCGAGATCACGACCTCGTCGGAAGCCCGAGCAGGCGTCCAGCGCTCGATCCCGCGGGCGATGGTCTCCACCGTCAGCGCCGTGGCCGTCGCCACCGCATCGTTGTCGGACCCGCCCGCTTGCTTCACATCGTCGATCAGCCGCGCCGCGTAGTCGGGGCTGAAGCGCTCGCGCCCGGTGCTCTTGGGCGGCGGCGCGGCGAAGTAGGGATCCGCGAGCAGCGCATCGAGCACCTTGCGGGAGGGTTTGCCGCGCCGGGCCCGCTCGCCGCCGGCGTCGAATCGCGCGGCGGGGTCGATCCGACGGGTCACCGAGTCGATCACGCCGACGCCGGGACCCGTGTCGAACGCGATCGCGCCGCCCGTGACCCCGCGGCGCGGCGCAAAGGTGACGTTCGCGATTCCGCCCAGGTTCAGTAGCAGCCGCCCCTGCTCCGCGTGACCGAAGAGAACCACGTCGGCGAGAGGTACCAGGGGCGCCCCCTGGCCGCCCGCCGCCACGTCGCGGGAGCGGAAGTCGCTGACTACCCGTACCCCCACGCGCTCGGCGATCACCGCCGGGTCCCCCAGCTGCAGCGTCGCCCGGCCCGGCTCGTGCCAGATCGTCTGCCCGTGCGACCCGATGAACGACAGATCTCGAGGGGCGACCTTCGCCTGGGCCAAGAGCTGCAGCACCGCCCCCGCGAAGCGCTCGCCCAGGGCAACGTGTAGCAGGGCCAGATCTCTCGACCCGCCGCGCGCGATGGCTTCGATGATCTGCCCGCGCTCCGGCGCGGTATAGGCATCCTGTAAGAACGCGACGAGCTGCGCGTCGAGAGGCTGCTCGCTGAGGCGCACCAGCGCCGTGGAGACCCCGTCAAGCGACGTGCCCGACATCACTCCGACGGCGAGCGTCGTCACGCCGGCCGTACCGGCGGCGGATCTCCCGCCGCGCGGCGCACGAACCCGTCGGCATCCGCGAGCAGGCGCACGGCCTCGGCCTTCCCCACGGCACGCCGCATCATCACGATCGCCAGCTTGACGCTCCCGCCCGCGGCCTCGATCGCCCTGCGCGCCGCTGCCCGATCCACGCCGGCGCATTCCATCACGATACGCTCCCCGCGGTCGCGCAGCTTGTCGCTCAGCGCCATCAGGTCCACCATGAGGTTACCGTACGCGCGCCCCAGCCGGATCATCGCGCCGGTCGAGACCGCGTTGAGGACGAGCTTCGTGGCGGTCCCGGCCTTCATGCGCGTCGACCCGGTGAGCGCTTCGGGCCCGACCTTCGGGAGAATGAGGACGTCGCATGTGTCGACGAGCACCCGCGGCGGATCCGAGCAAGAAAGCAGTCCGGTCGCCGCACCGATCGTCTGCGCGCGAGACAGCGCCGCGCGGACGAACGGCGTCGTACCGCTCGCCGCGATGCCGAGGACGAAGTCCGCGGGCGCCACCCGCACCTGGTCCATCGCCGCCATACCCGCGTTCACGTCGTCCTCGGCGCCTTCGGCACTCTTTACCAGCGCCGGGTAGCCGCCCGCGATCACTCCCACCACCATTTCCGGCGGCGTGCCGAACGTCGGCGGGCATTCAGTCGCGTCGAGCACGCCGAGCCGCCCGGACGTGCCGGCGCCGACGTAGATGAGCCGTCCCCCGCGGCCGAACGCAGCGACCACGAGGTCGATGGCGCGGGCCACGTCGCCGCGCACCGCATGCACCGCCCCCGCCACGGTCGCGTCCTCCGCGTTCAGGAGGTCGACGATTTCGAGCGCCGACGCGACGTCGATGCGCTCGGTGCGGGGGTTGCGCTGCTCGGTGAGCCGCGGATCGCGGTAGTCGGGACCAGTCATGAAGGATGTCGGATGGCCCCCAAGTTAGATGTTGACCCGAACTCGGGTCAACGTGCACAATTCGGCATGCGCAGATCCCTCGGGCTCGGCCTGCTGCTCGTGACGGCGTGCCGGGGCGGCATCAAGGTGCCGGAGACGATCCCCGTCGCCCCCGGCGTCCCCGGCCCCCTCCCCCCGGCCATCGCGGTTCCTGCTGTCGACACGTCCGCGAGACCGGCGGCGGGAGGGGTGGCCGGTGGCGCGCTGATTGCGCCGGACTGGCCTCTCACCCAGCGCGTCAGGTCCATCGCCGCCGAGCATGCGATGGTGGTGACGTCGCATCCACTGGCGAGCGACGTCGGTGTGGACATTTTGCGTCGTGGCGGCAACGCGGTCGACGCCGCGGTGGCCGTCGCATTCGCCCTCGCGGTGGTGCACCCCGTCGCCGGAAACCTCGGAGGCGGCGGATTCATGGTGATCCGGCAGCACGACGGCACGGTCCACGCGCTCGACTTCCGCGAGGCCGCGCCGTCCGGCGCGGCGCGCGACATGTACGTCGATTCGGCGGGAAACGTCAGGCAGTCCTCTCTGACCGGTCACCTCTCGGTCGGCGTGCCGGGGAGTGTCGCGGGGCTGTACGAAGCACACCGCAAGCTCGGACGGTTGCGCTGGCGGGCGCTCCTGGCGCCGGCCATTCGCCTGGCGCGCGAGGGGCATGTCCTGGACGGCCCACGCAGCCACCAGATTGCCCGGGAGGCGGAGCGCCTGGCGCGGTTCCCCGCCTCGCGCGCACAGTTCCTCCCGAGCAGCGAGGCACCCCCGCCTGGCACCCTGTTCACCCAGCCCGACTTGGCGCATACGCTCGAGCTCGTCGCGGACAGCGGGCCGACGGTGTTCTATCACGGCAGCATCGCCGAGCTGATCGTCCAGGAGATGACCCGGGGCGGTGGACTGATCACGCGACAGGACCTCGCCCGGTATCGCGCGAAATGGCGCGACCCGATCGAGATCCTGTACCGCGGCTACACGATCTACACCATGCCGCCGCCGTCGGGCGGCGGGGTCACGCTGGCGGAGATCCTCAATGTGATGGAGGGGTACGCGCCCCTGCCGCCGTTCGGGAGCCCGCAGCTGATGCACCTCCAGACAGAAGCGTTGAGGCGGGCCTACGTGGATCGCAACACGTTCCTCGGAGACCCGGACTTCGTGAGCATGCCGCTCGGTCGCCTGCTCGCCAAGTGGTACGCCGGCACGTTGCGGGCGGGGATCGACCGCCAGCACGCGACTCCGACCGCACCGGTGGCCGGCATGCGCTCGGAGGGAACGGAGACCACACACTTCTCGATCGTGGATCCGGAGGGAAACGCCCTATCGTGCACGACGACGCTCAACAACGATTTCGGCAGCGCCGTCACGGTGACGGGGGCAGGATTCCTCCTGAACGACGAGATGGACGACTTCAGCACGGCTCCCGGGAAGCCGAACCTGTTCGGCCTGGTGCAGGGTGAGGCGAATGTGATCGCACCCGGGAAGCGGATGCTCTCGGCCATGACGCCGTCGATCGTGCTCGATACGGTGGGACGGCTGTTCATGGTGCTGGGAAGCCCCGGCGGCTCACGTATCCCCACGGCCGTATATCAGGTGCTCAGCGACATGATCGACCAGGGCATGCCCCTCGCGAGCGCGGTAGCGGCGCCGCGGCTCCATCACCAGGCGTTGCCGGACAGCCTGTACCTCGAGCGCGACGGGTTCGTGAGAGCCTCGATCGACTCGCTCGTGGCGATGGGGCACAAGGTGAGTTTCTGGAACTACAAGACCGAGGTGAACGCCATCGAGCGCGCCGCCGCCGGCTGGGTCGGGGTGGCCGATCCCCGGCGCGGCGGCGGCGCGGCGGGATACTGAACTCCGGCGGGCTACTGAACTGAGGAAGGCGCATCCGATCCAGGAGCGCCGAAGAAAAGCGACCTCCCCCGCGTGAATTTGATTACCGCAGCACGCCGAGCGTAGATTAGCGTATCGCCGTACCGAATAGAGGAGCGGGAATGCCGGTCACGGCGACGTTGTCCCGGAAGTTCTACGAGAAGTTTGGGGACGACCTGACCAACGAGCTCGTGAACTGGTTGAACCAAGTGGACGCGACTTATCGTAGCGACCTGCGCGATTTGAACGAGGTCAACTTCGCACGGTTCGACGCGAAGCTCGAGCAGCGTGCGGCACAGCTCGACGCCAAGATTGAACAGCGAATAGCCGAAGTCAAAGCGACCCTAGGGGTTCTCGAGAGTCGCCTCGAGGCCCGGATGTCCGCGTTTGAGGCCCGGATCATTCGGTGGATGTTCCTGTTCTGGGTGGGGCAAGCCGTCACGACGGTCGGGCTCGTGTTCGGGGTCGTTCGGTTGGTGGGACGTTAAGGACCCGCCACCAGCGGCGGGACACTGACCTAAGGAAGCCCCATCCGGTCGAGCAAGCGGCGATAGCGCGGAGCGGCTTCAATCGACCTGACACGCGGAGCTCGGAGTTCGGCGGCACGTCCACGAGCGACTACCCGGATTCCGCTGCCTACTCGATGCAGCGGAGCACAGGCGATGAGCGACACCGGCTGGTGCTGTCGGGCCTGACCGACCTCCCGCTCGGCCTCCAGTTCTCCACGATCGCTGTGGCCGCGAGCCCTTCGCCCTTCCCTATGACCGTCGGCACCGACGTCAATCACAACAGCATCCTCGCCGACGACTGGCCCAACGGCGTCCGGACCTGGCGTCGGGACGGGTGGGCCTACTGGTACCGGACGGTCGACGTTCGGCTGGGCAAGGCGTTCTCGCTACCTGGCGGACAAGTGATCCTGACTACCGACGTGTTCAACCTGTTCAACTGGGCCAACCACTCGGAATACCAGACAAAGCAGAACCTCCTCGACTTTGCAGAGCCCGTCGGCGACTACCTGCGCCGGCAGGCGCAAGTGGGCGTCAGATATCAGTTCTGACGCCCGCGCCTGCCGGC
>WNGH01004631.1_pt1 | contig 13103 bp, 12 predicted proteins | sample 5400631 | NCBI WGS metagenome assembly WNGH01 (sample SAMN13153373, study PRJNA577476) | soil metagenome | isolation source: 115 cm soil or saprolite under Garry oak tree replicate 1 | place: USA:California | collected 2016-06-15
GATGACGTTCGTGCTGGTGGACTACAAGGGCGGCAGCGCGTTCGCCGGCTGCGTGCACCTGCCGCACGTGACCGGCATGGTCACCGACCTGGACGCCCACCTGACCCAGCGGGCCCTGGCCTCGCTATCCGCCGAGCTGACCAGGCGGGAACACATCCTGGCCGCCGCCGGGGCCAAGGACATCGAGGAATACACCGAACGGGCCGGGCACCAGCCCCGCCGCCGCCCCTTGCCCCGGCTGGTGATCGTGATCGACGAGTTCGCGTCCCTGGTCCGCGACCTGCCCGACTTCGTGACCGGCCTGGTCGGCATCGCCCAGCGCGGCCGCTCCCTCGGCATCCACCTGATCCTGGCCACCCAGCGGCCCTCCGGCGTGGTGTCGGCCGACATCCGGGCCAACACCAGCCTGCGGATCGCGCTGCGGGTCACCGACGCCACCGAGAGCGCCGACGTCATCGACGCCCCCGACGCCGCGCAGATCTCCCGGGCCACCCCCGGACGCGGCTACGTCCGGCTCGGCCACGCCTCCCTGATCCCGTTCCAGGCTGGCCGGATCGGCGGACGCCGGACCACCGCGACGGCGACCGGCCGCCCGTGGGCGGTCCCCGCCGGCTGGGCCGGCCTGGGCCGCCCCGAACCACGCCGGCCGGCCGCCCGGCAGGCTGAGGACGACGCTCTGTCCGATGAGGCTGGCGACCTGAAGGTCCTGGTGGAGGCGATCCGCCGCGCCGCCGCTGGCCTGGGCATCGCCGCCCAGTCGAGCCCGTGGCTCGCGCCGCTGCCGGGCACGCTGCTGCTGCGTGATCTGCCCGCGCCTGGCGGGCCGCCGGGGCCGGGGCACGCGCCCATCCCGTTCGGCCTGATCGACCTGCCCGCCACCCAGCGGCAGCAGGCCGCGGCCATCGACCTGGACACCTTCGGGCACCTGATGGCGGCCGGCGCGCCACGATCCGGGCGGTCCCAGCTGCTGCGCACCATCGCCGCCGCCATCGCGGCGTGCTGCAGCTGCGCCGACGCCCACCTGTACGGCCTGGACTGCGGCAACGGCGCGCTGCTGCCGCTGGCCGATCTGCCCCACTGCGGCGCGGTGGTCACCCGCACCCAGGACGAGCGCGCCGCCCGGCTGCTGGCCCGGCTCGCCGCCGAACTGACCCGGCGGCAGGACCTGCTCGCCGCGGGCGGCTTCGCCGGAATCGCCGACCGGCCCGGATCACCTTCGCCGACGCCTGGCGGCTGCGCCCGGCGGGGACCGGCCCGCTGTGGGGGCTGGCCGGCGTCGGCGGCGACGAGCTGTCCGCGCTCGGCCCCGACCTGGGCGCCGGGACGCCCGCGTTCATCGTCGCGGGCCCGGCCCGGTCCGGGCGCTCCACGATCCTGCTCGCCATGACCCGCTCGCTGCTGGCCGGCGGAGCCCAGGTGATCCTGGTGACCCCCCGGCCCTCGCCCTTGCGGACTGCGACGCCGATTCCGGCTGCTGCTCGTACCGCAGCACGGGCAGGTGCACGCTGCTCCTCTTCCCTTGGCGGGAATGCCGTCGCTACCCGCGGGTAGCGATGCCCCAGACGAATATGTCGGCGAAGGACTTGGCCACTTCCTTGACCGAGAAACGCCCGCCCGCTCGCAGCGACAGGTAGGTGTCCTGCCTAGCGGAACGTCGCCGTTGACGTGCCATCGAATCCCGCCGTACTGTCCGGACCTACAGGGTCATATATGACACTTGAGTTTCAGATCCCATCAAGCGGATGCCGAGCGTCTGGAGATCCCGCCATGGCCAAGGAATTCATCGTTTCCGGTGACAGTCACGTCGTCGAGCCAGTCGACCTCTACAAGACGCGCCTGCCCAAGAACATGCGCGACCAGGCGCTATGGGAAGAAGACACGATCCTCGACGAGCCGCTGGTGCCCGGTGGCCATACGGAGTTCCGCACCGTGCACACGCCCGGGTACGAGGGCTGGACCGTCTCCCGCTACCGCCAGTTCCCCGGCCCGACGCCCGACGGGCTCCCGTCGAGCATCCTGCGCGACCTGGACCGGGACGGCGTCGACGCGACGGTGCTGTTCCCCAACCTGTCGTTCTTCGCCCTCTACACCGACGTCCACGAGCGGTCGATCGCGCACGCCCGCGTCTACAACGACTGGCTGGCCGAGACCTACCTGCCGTACTCGAACCGGCTGCGGCCCGCCGCGGCCATTCCGACCACCGACGTGGCCGACGGGGTCAAGGAGATCGAGCGCGCCGTCCGGCTCGGGCTGACCGCGCTCATCCTGCCCGAGATCCCGCAGCCGCTGCCGTACTGGGCGCCGGAGTACGAGCCGCTGTGGGCGGCCGCCGAGGCGAACGGCCTGCCCGTCTTCTTCCACGTGGCCTCCGGCGGCGTCGACTCCAAGGCCGGCACCTCGGCCACCGGCAGCCAGGTCAAGGGCATCCTCACCGCGATGACCATGGGAAAGCAGGAACTGGACGGCGCCCTGCTGGCCGGGCGCACCATGGGCGGCGGCAACACCGCCGCCGCCAGCCCCATGCGGATCATCGCCGACCTGGTCAGCTCGGGCGCGTGCGAGCGGCATCCCAACCTGATGTTCAACGTGATCGAGTTCAACGCGGGCTGGCTCGCGAACTACATGGGCTCGATGGACAAGGCCTGGCGCACCGGCACCGGGCAGGACCCGCACTGGTGGCTCGGCTTCTGGGACGACGGGGTCGACCCGCACGACCAGAAGCTCATGGGCCGCCTGTTCAAGATCAACGACCGCTGGCCGCTGCCGCTCAAGCCGAGCGAGTACGTCAAGCGCAACATCCGGGTGCAGTTCGCCGACGACCAGGTGGCCGTGCTGTCCCGGCACATCACCGGCATCGACACCATCTACTGGGGCAGCGACTACCCGCACGCGGAGGGCACCTTCCTCGGCAGCCAGGCGGTCATCGAGGAGCAGTTCGCGGGCGTCCCCGACGCGGACCGGGCCAAGATACTCGGCGGCAACCTCGCCAAGATCGTCGGCTTCGACGACTCGAAGAAGCTGGCCCCGGTGACTCCCCCGGCCCCGCCGAAGGTTCCCGCTCCGGTCTGAGCCGGCTTATCGAAGACCTGGGCCCGGGCGAACGCCTGGGCCCACGTCATGCCGCCCCGCCAGCCGGGCTGGCGTCGGCCGGCGTGCTCAGCCGTCCGTGCCGGCGTCCTCTCCGCGGAAGGCGGTAAAGCCCTCCCTGAGCAGGTCCACCAGGTCGGCCTGGCCGTCGACGACGACCCAGTGCGAGACGGCGAGGGCCATGCAGTCGAGCGCGGCGGCCACCTTGACCGACAGGCCGATCGGAATCGGCTCGGCGGCACCGTGCCGCTCGGCCAGCGCGCGCGTCAGCGGCGCGCGCCAGTCCGCAAGGTCCAGGTGGGCTCCGGACAGCGTCCGGGTGAACAGGGCGAGCCGGCTGAGGGCCTGCGCCCCGGCCGGGTTCCGCGTGTAGATCGGCACGACAAAGGACTCGATGGCGCTGCGGAGGGCCGACCAGTCGTCCTCCTCGCGGGGCCGGGCCCGCAGCGCGTCCGCCATGCGTTCCACGTACGCCTTCAGCGCGACCAGGATCGCCTGGTCCTTGGTGCGGAAGTAGCGCAGGAACGTGCTGCGGGAAACCCCGCCCGCCGCGGCCATGTCGTCCAGCGTGACGTTGCCGTACCCCTTCTCCACGACGAGCTCGTAGGCAGCCAGGCTCAGCTCGGCCTGCACGGCCGCCCGCGCGATCTCCCGTGACGCGGGACGCACCGCCGGAGCTCCAGATGACGACATGCCCCAATCCTACGGTCGGCGACGAATGTCATCTGCCGAGGTAGCGTCGTGCGACACGCGCTCACGGGTGAGGACGACGCGGGCGATGGACTCGCTGCAACGACTGGCAGTTCCGCACCAATCACGCAGGCGCGCCAACTGTGATCAAGCAGACACAGACCCTGACCATTCAATTTCTGTAGCTACGGCGACCAGGTGCGCCTCGAGCACGCGGATGGCCGAGCGGTCGAATGGTGGCCAGCCCTCACCGCGATCCCGCGGGTACTTGCCTTACGGCGAGCGTGCATCCGGACATCCACCTATCGCTGGCGGAAGGCGTGGAGCTTGACGGCGCTGAAGTATCCGCTCACGTCTCCGGGTCGCCAGTCACCCCAGGCGACGAATGCGTCCTGGCCATCGAGGTTGATAAACGATGTGTCGTCACCTCCTTCGAGCATTTTCGGATCTGGTCCGGGCGACGCTGCCGTACTGATCTGAAGCGGATCGCTGAACGTGGCGCCAGCATCGTGGGATATGGCGGCAAAAACCTCATACGGCAGCGTCTCGCTGGCCCCGGGTTCGGTGTGGCTCCGCCACATCAGACCGAGGATCCCAGCGCGTGAGTACGACATCCAGGCCTTGAGCTTCGTGGTACCGGGGTTGTCGGTGACTGCGGCGTGAGCCGGCTCCCATGTCCTCCCGGAGTCGCGGGTCGTGTAGACCAGGAACCTCGTGCCGGTGGAGTCCAGGACGGCGAGGGTGTAGGTGCCGGGAGCAGCGGGGTCCGCGGCGACGAGGACGGAACCGGTGGAGTCGGAGGGGACCGGCACCGTGTGGCGAGTCCAGTCGAGGCCAGCATCCCTGGTCGTCTCGAAGACCGTGCAGGGCGCCGGGGCTGCCACGAAGAACTGACAGGCAGCAGGGTCCGTCGACCGGAAAGTCGCGGCAAGGACTCCGTTCGCGGCCGAGATCGTGTTGCCGCTGGCACCGGAGAAGCCGGGGACGCCGTCGCCGCCCAATCGCTGCGGCGCGGTCCAGTGAACGCCGTCGTGCGACGCGACGACCCATCGATCACATGGAGGAGCGGCAAACGGCTGGCTCGGGTTGCCGGTCGAGAGTGACCCGAGGCAGCCGGTCCCGGGCGGGCTGCCCGAGGCTACATAGATCGTGCCGGTCGACAGATCGGCAGTCATCCACGGCCGATCGATCGTCGTTCCGGTCAGCACGGGGGTGCTCCACGTCCGGCCACCGTCGGTCGACTTGCTCACCGCGATGCCGCCGTCGGTCGACGTGGTAGAGGTCGTGATGTGCTCGGAGTCCCAGGCGATGTAGAAGGTCCCATCGGCCGTGGCCGTCACCATCGGGTCGGCTCCCGTGAGCAGATCCGCGTGGTTCGCCGCCTCGCCGGGGAATCCCCTGGACGCCGGGATAAGCGGGAAGTGAACGTTCTTCCATGTCCGCCCGCGATCGAACGAGACGAACACCTTCGTCCCTTCCCAGCCGGGGACGGTGAAGAGACCTTGTGCCAGCCCGAAAAGGAAGTTCGTGCAATTCGGATCCTGACGTCTCTCACATGCATAGGTCTGCTGGTCGAACATTGCAGCATATACGAGGTTGTCCGGGTTCTTCGGGTTGACCGCCACTTCAGGTTCGCCGTAGCGAAGTGCCGGGTCATGGGTGACGTTTACCTGCGTAGGCCGCAACCCCGACGACGAGCCGCTCCACCCAAAGGTAACCGCCATAACGGCAGCGGCTATCGTGAGCAGTTTCTGCGACGCTTGAAGCATGCCTTTCTCCTTTGTGGCGAGTCCGCTGTCACATTGCTACGGGCATATCTGAGGCCGTGCCCTCAGGTGAGCATCACCCCACCGTCGACCTGAAGGACCTGCCCCGTCACGAACGCGGCCTGCTCGGAGGCGAGATAGACCGCCGCCGCGGCGACCTCCGACGGGCGGGCGGTCTGTGGTCTCACGAGTCCCCCTCGGTGCTCCATCGCATAGACGGGAGTGGTGCATTGTAATAGCAAAAAATTCTTTGCTGTCAAGAGCCCGGGAAGGCCGTCGCCTGTGCCACCGCCGGCCCGGCGCGGGCGGCCGCGTGGCGACACTAAGCGTAGGCAGGGGTAAAACCACCTTCCGTTCGGAATAATTGAATTCATTTTCGTAAGGAATATTGGTGTACGACTATCTTCAGCGACCCTCTGGTGAGGTCGGCGACTGTCGTGATGCGCCGCCCTGTAGGCTTGACTGCAAATTATGTTTTGTTATAGCAATGCACCAGTGAGTGGCGGTGCGGGCATGCCCGGCATCTCGGAGCCACAGGAGAGGGGACGTCCCTATGGGGCACGCAGGTGCCGAACGAACGTTCCGCGACGTGATGGCGGCTGAGGTTCTGGCAGAACCGGCTACCCCGCCGACCCCCTTGCGGACACACGTCAGCTCCGCGCTTCCGGGTCCCAACTAGTCCAAGGATGTGACATGAGTACTCTCGACCGGCTTCGGCTGGACAGTAAGGTCGCCGTCGTCACGGGTGGCGCCGGCGCCATAGGCCGGGTTTACGGCCGGGCGCTGGCCGAGGCCGGCGCCGCCGTGGTGCTGGCCGACCTCAACGGCGAAGGCAGTGAACACGCCGCCGCGGAACTGGCGGCCGACGGCCTGAAGGCCGTGGGGGTGCGCGTCGACATCACCGACCGCGGGTCGGCCGCGGCGATGGCCGCTGAGGCGACCGCCGCCTTCGGCGGCATCGACATCCTGGTGAATAACGCCGCTCTCATGGCGGAGATCCCCCAGGTCAGCATCCTCGACCTGCCCGCAGAGTGGTTTGACCGCGTGATGCGGGTGAACGTCCTGGGCGCGATCCTGTGCTCGGCGGCGGTCAAGGAGTCGATGGTCGAGCGCGGCGGCGGTCGGATCATCAACCAGGTGTCCGCCGGAGCCTTCATGCCCGGGGGCATCTACGGGGCCAGCAAGCTCGCGCTGGTTCATGTCACCGTCGGCCTCTCCCGGTCGCTCGGACCACTGGGCATCAACGTCAACGCCATCGCGCCGGGCATGGTCGAAAACGAGCCGGGCATGCGGAGCCTGCCGGCCGACCACCCCGCACGTGCCGCCCTGATGGCCGCCATCCCCGGCAAGAAGTCGGCGCCCGCCGAAGACCTCCTGGGTGCGCTGCTCCTGCTGGCCTCCCCGGCCGGCGCATGGATCAACGGCCAGGTCATCAATGTTGATGGCGGCTGGATATCGCGGCTGTGACTACCGCGCCCGGCCGCCCCGGAACAGAAAGCAAGGCGATACTCCCATGACCGTGCCCCAGTCCATATCACACGACCTCGGTGTTACCGGACCGCTGATCAATGGCACGTGGCTCGAGCGGGCGTCGCTCGGCGCGATGGACCACATTAACCCCTCCACGGCCCGCGTGAACGGCACCGTCATGCTGAGCGGGCCCGATGAGGTGGACACGGCCGTCGCCGCCGCCAAGGCGGCCTTCCCTGAGTGGCGCGCCATGTCGCCGGACCGGCGCCGGCGCATCCTGCAGCGAGTGGAGGAGCTGGTCGAGGCCCATGTGCCCGAACTCGGCCGGCTGACCACCCTCGAGCTCGGCGTACCCGCACCTCTGGCCGCGGCGCTGTCGAAGCTCACCGCGGGGTGGTTCGGGTACTACGCCGGCTGGGCGGACAAGCTGGAAGGGGCGACGATTCCGCCGAGCCCGCTCATGTTCGCGGGCCTCAACTACACGATCCCGGAACCGTACGGTGTCGTCGGCATCATCCTGACGTGGAACGGCCCGATCACTTCGGTGGGCATGAAAGTGGCTCCGGCGCTGGCCGCCGGCAACTGCGTAGTCGTCAAGGCACCCGAGCAATCGCCGTACGCCGTCGCCCGGTTCGCCGAGATCGCACTGGAAGCGGGACTTCCCCCGGGTGTCCTGCACGTCCTGCCGGGCGGGCCGGAGGCCGGCGATCGGCTGGTCCGCCATCCGGACGTCGCGAAGATCTCCTTCACGGGCGGGATCCCGACCGCCAAGAAGATCCTTGACGCCGCCCGGCACACGCTCAAGCCCGTCGTCCTGGAACTGGGCGGCAAGACGGCGAACGTGGTCTTCCCCGACGCCGACCTCGACGAGGCTGTCGCCCTGACGGTCCGTTCCTGCTACAACCTGTCCGGGCAGGGCTGCAACCTCGCCACTCGCCTGCTGGTGCACCGGGACGTGTACCGCCAGGTCCTCGACTCCACCAGGGAGGGCGTCGCCACGCTGCGGGTGGGAGACCCGTTCGACCCCAAGACGAACCTGGGTCCCGTCGTCAGCGAGACTGCCTACGAGCGGATCCTCGGCGTCATTGACCGGGCCGGGAAGGACGGCGCCCGGGTGGTCGCCGGCGGCCGTCCCGTCGAGAAGTCGGTCCTGGCGCCGGCGATCCGAGACGGCTACTTCATCGAGCCGACGGTCCTGGCCGACGTGGACCCGTGCAGCGACGTCGCGCAGCACGAGGTCTTCGGCCCGGTGCTATCGGTCATCCCATTCGCCAGCGAGGAGCAAGCGGTCGAACTGGCCAACTCCACCCCGTACGGCCTTGGCACCTACCTGCAGACCCGCGATGTGTCGCGGGTGCAGCGGATCGTGCCCCTGCTCCAGTCGGGAAGCGTGCACGTCAACGGCGTCTCCGGGCAGCCGCCCGGCGCACCGTTCGGGGGCTACAAGCACAGCGGCTTCGGACGGGAGGGCGGCAGAGAAGGATTCTACGAATTCCTCCAGACCAAGAACGTCTTCATCCGCGCCTGATACGGGCTTGAGACGGGCGGCCTGTCTCAGCGAGCGGCGGCACGCGCGGACGCATCACGCCCCGGCACCCGGCCGCGTGCCTGGCGGGTCGCGATAGTCGCGGACTGGACCAGGCGGCGGCCGAGGTCGAGAACTTCATCGACCCGTACGGGGTGCTCCGGTCCGGTAATGGTGAGCGACAGGAGCACGCGGCCCATCGGGTCGAAGATCGGCGCGGCGACCGTCTTGAACACGATTCCATCCGAGGCCGACAGGTTTCCGAACGAGAGCAGCATCTCGTCTGTCTCCTGAAACACCTCGGCGAGATGCTGCTCGGCGTCCTCGTCCGTTGGTTCACTCCGCAGCCGCGCGAACGCGTCGATCAGGGCGGGTGAGGCGATCGCTGGCAGGGGAACGCTGAACCCCCGGCTGCGTGTCTCGTCAAGGACACCGCGGTAGGCATCGGCGATAGGGCCGTGGAGGCCCGCGCGGTCGAGCCATGCCGTGACGGCGTCCTCGTCGGCCCAGGCCATGAACACGGCGCCGACCGGCGCGAGCAGCGGGGACCGGTCACCGGGATAGCCGATCCCCGCGGTGCCAATATCCGGGCCGCGGCGGGCGAGGAAGATGACGTCCCGTCCGGCGATGGCGGTGACGCCTACCTCGGCGTTGAGCTCAGCGGCGAGCACCTCGGCCTGTTCGATGGCGGCTTCGATCGCCGGATGCTGCTCGAGCGCGGCGAACCCCGTCACCGCGAACGCCGGGCCCAGCACGTAGGTGCGGTGCACCGGATCCCTGATGAGGAACCCGCAGTCGCACAGCACGGCCAGCGTGGCGTGGGCGGACGCGATGTTCATCCCCAGGTGCCTGACGAGCTCGCTGATGGTGAAGGCCCGCGACGGGTGCGCGGTGAGGAACGAAATGATGTCCGTCGCGCGGACGGATGCGGGCGCGGGTCGGGCCATGAACACACGGTAGCCCACTTCGGCCACACCACAGCCTTGACTGCAAAGAATATTTTGTTATAGCAATATCCTATGTTCGACTTGTCGAGTCGCGTCGTAGTCATCAGCGGCGGGAACGCCGGGATCGGCCTGGGCTTCGCCCGCGGCATCGCTCGGGCAGGCGGTGACGTCGTCATCTGGGGACGCCGGGCAGAGAAAACGCCGGCGCCCGCCTGACGCTCGCCGAGTTTGGCCACCGGGTGCTCACTCAGGAGGTCGACGTCAGTGACGAAGACCGCGTGGTGCGGGCGATGGCCGAGGCGGTCGAGGAGATGGGCCGGGTCGACGGCATCATTGCCAACGTCGGCCTGATGCGCAACGAGCGAAGCTTCCTGGACATGACCACCAGCACGGCTGGCACGAGCGTCATCCGGACGAGGAACGCGTCGGCGAGCACGCCGAACGCGAGCGCGAGGCCGATCGATTTGATTGCGGGCTGGCCGCCGAAGATGAAGCTGCCGAACACGAAGATCATGATGATCGCCGCAGCCGTCATGACACGGGCGCCCGCAGTGAACCCGGATAGTACTGAGCCGGTGGGGTTGTGCGTGTGCACCCGCGCGGACACCGTTCCGCCGACCTGGCGGATCCGCCAGCCTGGCACGGCGCCTGCAGGTGGCCGGCCGCCGGTGCGGGTGGAGCCGCTTCCGCAGGGACGGGACGCTCAGCTACCACGGAGTCTCCTGACCGCCGCCCAGTGCGCCTGATGCGCAGAAGTCCGGATGAGCGGAAGGATGGTGCGCCGATGCTGTCACATGTGCCCGACCTCATTGGCGCCAACCCCGGCGCGCAGACCGCATACATGCCCGGCCAGCCGCTGGAGATTTACGTCGCGGGGCGGCTGCGTACACGGATCCGTTCGGCTGCCGAACCTAACGCTCGTGGCCCCGTCGGCCAGTCCTCGGGCCGTGCATGATGCTCGGCGGGATCATGTGGCTCATCTGTTTCACGGTTACGCTGGCTGCCTGACCGTGGACGCGGGCGCCAGCTCATATTCTGCGTTCATGACAGGCGGCCAGGACAGTCCCACTGTCTTGCTGGCGCGGGCGCTGGCCACCCGGGACGAGGAGGAGCGGGCGGCCATCGTAGCGCAGTTGCACGCCCGCACCGACCGGGCGGCGTTCGAGGCGGCGTCCGCCCTGGCCCGGTCAGGCGGCCTGGCGGAGCGGGTGCTGGGCCTGGACATCCTGGGCCAGATCGGCTACCCGGCCGCCCGCCCCTTCCTGGAAGACACCCTGCCGGTGCTGCTCTCATGCTGCGGCGACGACCGGCCGGAGGTGCTCAGTTCCGCGATCACGGCGCTCGGGGCGTCGTTATCGTAAGCGCGATCGCCGTGATAGAAAGATCGCCGATGAGCGCCAAAGACTGGATGCTGGTTTATGCCGACGGTGAGATCCGGCCGATTCTGCAGGCTGCGCCCGCCATCGACCGGGACGCCACCCGGGCTCTGATCCTGCGGCTGTATCCCGCGCGCCGCATTGCCGAGATCGCCGACGGCACCCTGTTGGAGCAGGCCAACCCGCCGGGTGACCACGTCTATGCGGGCTGCTTCCCAGGCCTCACCGTTGTGTGCACCGGCGCGACCGCCCTGAGCCGGCCGTCTCAGCTGCACCAGCGGTTCCTGGATGAGGCGGCCGGACGGACGCTCTATCTGCACGTGATGGATAGCGTGGTGGACTGGTTCGCCTACGCGCTCTGGCCTGGCGGCGCCCTGCGGCGCGCCCTCAGCCTGTCCCCGGCCTCCGGAATCATCGAAAACATCGGCACGCCGCTGGCTTTCGAGGAGCCGTGCTGGGCCGGTGAACGACCTTCCGGCGCCGGCAAGGAGCCGGCCTACCCGTTTCCGTTCCGTCCGATCGCACTTGCCGAAGGCGCGCTGCGCGCGCTCTTCGGGTTCAACTTCCAAGGGGTCTGCCTCACCGACGACCCCGACCTGGAGGACATCGTGCTCGCCGGCTTCGCCATGCAGCCCACCACTGGCGGCTGACCCACACACTCACTATGCCAAACGGCTCATATGACGCGCGCTGGCACGCCCGCGAAGGGGCGCGGGAGGGCACGGCGCGCCGCGCAGCACCGACAACCGAACCCGTGAATGGACACCTCAGCCACGCGTCACGGCCCGTTTCGCAAAGAACAGAGACACAGCCCGTAAGCGATTATCTGGTCCAGCATGAGGCTTTCATTGGACGGCTCGGTACGGATGCGGTAGGGCACGGAACGCTCCTGGCCACCTGGAAGCACCGGCGAGCGCCACGGGCAGCGCACCGGAATGCCATGCTGTCTTGGCATTATAGAGCTGATCCCGGCCATTTCCGCCTCCTACGATCCGGGCTGCATAGTGGCCATCCTGGCGTGCGCCACCGGCGAAGCGGTTAGGTAAGACCCTGGAAAGCTTCGGCGGCCCGGTGGCCGGCACCGGCCGCGCAAGCCGTCCCGGGAAGCGGCCGGACAGCCCTCGGCCGACATGCGTGTCGTCAGCGACCGCGGCGTTTACCCGGGCGGGGACGCCGCCGGGGAGCGTTCCGGACGGTGCGCGGCCGGGACGGCGCGCTGAGGATCGGCTCGGCGACGAGGGCCCGGAAGTCCTCGAGCGTCTCGCGCGCCGGGTAGCCGGAGTCACGCACGGCGCGGACCACATCCTCCCGCTGGGAGCGGGGCAGCTCCTCGAGCTGCTCCCGCACCGCGTCAGGCCCTCCGATCTCCAGCAATTCCAGGACGCTTCCGGCCATCAGCCAGGCGGCCTCCGCCGGGCTCACCTCGTCAGGCCTGCGGTCCTGTTTTTCCGCGAGCAGGACGACCGGCCCGAGCTCCGGATCGCCCAACAAGCGGGCTAGCAGCTCGTCTCCTTCCGGGAGGGCCTTGACGAGGGTCTGCAGCATCGCGACCCGCCGGGATACGAACGGGCAGTCGCGGATCGCCTGCACGAGCGGATCCAGCGAGCCGCCGTGTGCGGCCCGCCAGATCGCGATCTCCTCCACCCCCGTCTCGGGCGTGTAATGCTCCGCGACCGTGCCGAGCAACTCCGCCGGCGAGGCGTCCGCTAGCTCCCCGACGAGCCCGGCCTCCCTGCCCTCGGCCAGCATGCGCTGCCGCATCGCGCGAGTGCCCAGCGGCGTGAGGCTCACGAGGCGCCCGGGCTCGGCCAGCCGCTCGCGCAGCGCGGCGGCCCGCTCGCCGCTGAACGGGCCATCCGCCATGCCGGACCCCTCGTCCAGGTCCTCAGCGAACACGTCGCTGGCCACGCCATGCGTCGAGGTCACCGCGCCGAGCGCCCCGAAGGCGTCGAAAATCTGCTCCACGTCGTTGCCCACCCGCCCCCGCAGGCCCATCTGGCCAAGCGGGCTGAGGGAGTCCACATCGAAGTGAGCCCGGACCGTATCCCACACCGACTCCGCGAGCCGGGCCACCGGGACCGGTTCGTCCATGCTGTAGATCGCGGCCAGCACGTCGGGCACGATCACGTCGTACAGCAAGCGCACCGGCGAGGGCGGCTCGTCCGCCCAGATGGGACGGCAGACGGCGTCGCCGAGATCGAACGCGGCCTCGAACGCACGCTGCCACAGGGTCTCGGCGTCG
>WNGH01024669.1_pt1 | contig 13097 bp, 7 predicted proteins | sample 5400631 | NCBI WGS metagenome assembly WNGH01 (sample SAMN13153373, study PRJNA577476) | soil metagenome | isolation source: 115 cm soil or saprolite under Garry oak tree replicate 1 | place: USA:California | collected 2016-06-15
GATCTCGGCAAGGATGCGATCCGGCAGACCTGAAACGACGACGCGCGGGAGTCTGGGCATTTTCGCCCCCTATTGCAGGGAAATTCGGTGAACGTGTGAGACTTTCCCCTTGTTTCTTTTTACTGCCAGTAGGCGCGGTCGAGGGTGCGGTACTGGATGGCTTCCGAAACATGGCAGGCCTGGATCTTCTCGCTCCCGTGGAGATCCGCAATGGTCCGCGACACTTTCAGGATGCGGTCGTACCCCGCGCCGACAGACCGAGCTTCGTGATGGCGTTCTCCATCTGCTTCTCGCTTTCGGCATCGAGCTTGCAAAAACGGCGCAGCGTCCGGGGCGTCATCTGCGCGTTGCAGTAAAGACCGAAGGGCGCCAGCCGTCGGAACTGTTCCTCCCGCGCCGCCAGAATCCGCCCGCGAATCGCCGCCGAATCCTCTCCTGCCTCTTCCTGCGCCAGCTCTTTGTATCTCACCGCGGGCACCTGAATGTGCAGGTCGATCCGGTCCAGCAGCGGCCCTGAAATTCTTGCCAGGTAGCGCTGGATCAACGGAGGCGTGCAGCTGCATTCGTGCAGCGGATCGCCGAAAAAGCCGCAAGGACACGGATTCATGGCCGCGGCCAACATAAAACGCGCTGGGAACGTCAGCGACATCGAAGCGCGGCTGATGGTCACCTCCCAGTCTTCCAGAGGCTGCCTTAAGACATCGAGGACATGACGCTGGAATTCAGGCAACTCGTCCAGAAAGAGCACGCCGTTGTGCGCCAAGCTCACTTCGCCCGGCTTGGGGACCGTGCCGCCGCCGATGAGCCCGCCGTTGGAGATCGTGTGATGAGGAGCCCGAAAGGGCCGCGTTCCAATGAGCCCCTCTTTCTCCGACAGCAGCCCGGCAACCGAGTGGATTTTCGTGGTCTCGATGGCTTCGTCAAAGCTCATCGGCGGCAGAATCGTCGGCAGACGGCGCGCCAGCATCGTCTTCCCGGACCCCGGCGGGCCGATGAGGATGATGTTGTGCCCCCCCGCGGTTGCCACCTCCAGGGCCCGCTTGGCCTGGTATTGACCCTTCACGTCCTTGAAGTCGACCTCGTACGTGCTCTTGCGGGCCAATAACTGCTGACGGTCGACCACAAGCGGTATCCAGGGCTCTTGTCCATTGAGCAACTGGACAACATGCGAGAGCGAACGGACGGGAAATGCCCGGACGCCATCGACCACCGCCGCCTCACGTGCGTTCGCCTCCGGGACGACCAGATGATCCATACCTTCATCCCGCGCCATCACCGCCATGGAAAGAGTCCCCTTGACTGGACGGAGGGAACCATCGAGCGAAAGCTCCCCCAGGAAGAGATACTTGGACAGATTCTGAGTGCGAACGCATCCCGCAGCCCCCAGAATCCCGATCGCCATCGGCAAGTCGAAGGCCGACCCTTCCTTCTTCACGTCCGCCGGAGCCAGGTTGATCGTGATGTGCTGCTTGGGAAGCATGTACCCGCAGTTGCGCAACGCCGCCTTCACGCGCTCGCTGCTCTCGCGCACGGCAGTGTCCGGAAGCCCTACCGTCATCAGCGCCAGCTTCTCTCCGGCGCTCAGATCCACTTCCACCGAAACCGGATAAGCCTTGATTCCAAAAACGGCGGCCGATTGGACGCGAAAGAGCATTCTGCGGCTCCTGTATCTTATCCAACGGGAAAACCTGGTTTTGAGCGAAGAATTCTTCGGCTTTGCTCACTTCGCGCCTTCGCGGTGCGATCCTGGCCTGGATTTGGGCGCGTCTGACCAGAGCGGAGGGGCGGAGTAGCAAGGGAACGGAGGAGAAGAGGGAGAAAAGGGCGGAGCAGAAAGGAATCACGTCTGCCCCCAGGGTCTCGGCAAAGTCGCCAATTCCCCAAAATGACAAATAGACTGGGGCGGCCTGCCCCCGGGATCATTGGTCATTGGTCATTGGTCATTTTCGAGCCAAGTGCCGAGGATTTCCTGCAACGACTTCGCCGTTGCCATGCCTCTACCACCTTGCGCCGCCCAAATCCCCGGGCCAGACAAAACGCACGTCGCGGCAGTCGTGCCGCCGCCGCCGTCACACGTGATTAGGGGTCCTCCCCGGTGCAGACAGGATCAACGGGCATTATGGCCTCGCAGCTTGCTATAATTCCGCTTGGAGATCGACCTTTCATGAAAATGATTGGGATAGCGATGACACTGCTATTCGGCATGAGAATGACGCCGTCCGCCGAAGTACCGCTGCCAGCCGAAGAATCTCTGAGGCGAGCCGCCCAGGAAATAAAACTCAAGAACTTCAACGCCGCGGAGCAATTGCTTCGGGAGGTTCTGAGGGAAAATCCCCGCTCTTTCATTGCCCATAATCTGATGGGTCTGGTGCGGCTAAATGAGGGCAAGGCGGCCGAAGCACGACAAGCCTTCGAACAGGCAACACGTATCAATCCCAGATATGCACCGGCTCATGTGAACCTGGGCAACACGTTAGCCACGCTGAAGCAAGAGAACGCAGCGCTGAAGGAATTTCTCGCGGCCATTGCCCTTCAACCAAAGGACCCTCTTGCCCTTTACAACATAGGACTGATCTACGGCAGACAGGGGAAATTTGAACCGGCAGCCAGATACCTCAATCGTGCTCATGCTTTGGCTCCGGACGACAAGGGGATAATGCAGGCGCTGGCCGGCGCGAGAATTAGTTCTGGCATGAAGCCAGAGGCTGAGGCACTGATCAGCCAAATGGCCAAGCGGGGCCAGCTTAATTCCCAACTCCGTGAATCCCTGGCTGTGCTCTGGCTTGAAAATGGCGAACCCGCCAAGGGGGTTAAGTTGATAGAGCAAGATCCCGAACGCGCGTCACGGTTTTACGAACTGGGCTTCCAAAAGGCGAAGACTCTATTTGATGAGGGCACCTACGCTGAGTCTGCTCGCGTTCTCGAAGCCATCCGGGGATTGCAATCTCCCGGTGCTGAATTCCATGACTTGCTGGGATCGGCTTATTATCTCCTGGATGACCCGAAGAAGTCTTCGGATGAGCTGCAGGAAGCGGTCCGCCTGGAGCCCATGGTTCCTGAACACTACTTCAGACTGGGAATGGTCTTCCTGAAACACCGAACGACTGAACCGGCAATTTACGTCTTTGAAAACGCTCTCAAAGCTCGCCCGGATGTGCCCAAACTCTGGATGGGGCTGGGGCTGAGTTACTATCTAGCCAGCAAGTTAGAGCAGGCGGAGAAGGCGCTACGCCAGGCACTTGCACTGGATCCTAGATATGAAACAGCCTATATCGTGTTAGGGGACTTGCTTTCCCATGCTGGCAAGGTGGACGAAGCTGTCGAGGTTTTCCGTAAGGCCATTGATGTACGGCCTGATTTGTACTTGCCCTATTATTACTATGGCCAGGCTTCGGCACGTCAGGGAAAGGAAAATTGCGAAACCGGTATCCAGATGCTGAAGAAAGCCATTGCGCTCAATCCTTCTTTTGCTGAAGCACATTACGAGTTAGGAAAGGCGCTGCTCCAGGCAGGTAGGATAAACGATTCCCTTGCGGCATTGAAAAAGAGTCTGGACCTCAAACCTGAGCTGGCCCAATCTCACTATCAGCTGGGACAGCTCTACCGAAAGCTTGGCAACCCAGCTCTGGCCTCTGAGCACTTTCGGTTGTTCGAGGCCACAAGCAAAAAAGAGGCCCCTGAGGACTTAATTCAGCGCCTGGATTTCCAGATCGAAAAGTAACGAGCTGTTTCATCGAACATACACGATAGAAGAGCATGTCGCCCAGCCCTGTCGCCGTTACCATTGTTCCGTACCCTCTGAAGAATAAGAGGTGCTGTGGACTTGTCCTGCTGCTGGCAAGTGCTGTTCTCGGAACGTCTATGGAAACAGTTTCTCAGGAACGGCAGATGCTGATTCCGGGCTCTCCCGAAAAATCTGATGTCGCCCTTGCCAAACAGATCACCGCTCTCGAAGCCGAGTTGAAATCTCGCCCCACAGACCTCGAGGTTCTGTTGCGGTTAGGCAAGCTGTTTCACCAGCAGGGTACCTTTCAAAAATCCATCCCGCTCTTCGAGAGAATCATTGTTCTTCGGCCAAGGCACTTGGAGGCGCACATACTCTTGGGTATGGATCGGTTTCATGCCGGTCGGGTCAGAGAAGCCATCGACTCGCTTCAGCGAGCGGTTGAGCTGGATTCCCTCAACGCAGAAGCAAATTTCTATCTAGGCCTTTGCTTTCTCTCCCTCGATCGGGAAGACGAGGCGACCAAAGCGTTTAAACGACTGGCGTCGCAGGCACCGGCCACGGTGGACGAACTTTACCTCCTGACAAAAGCCTATTCACGGTTGTCTTCGGCCATGTTAAGCCAGCTGGCAACGCTGGGGGAGAACTCGTATCGAATGCATCAGGTTCGAGGAGAGTACTTCGATTTGCAGAACAATCCTGATCAGGCAATCAAAGAATACGAGATGGCGGTTCAATTACGTCCCGACCTCCCTTCACTACATTATGTATTGGGCAGCGCTTACTGGAAGCGTTCGCAATTGGACAAGGCGGCGGTGGAATTTGGTCGGGCCATTGAACTCGATCCTCGACATTTCCTGGGACATTATAAACTTGGCATGGTTTTACTGGAGCAGAATGATCCGCTCCAGGCCGTAGCGGAGTTTCGCACTGCCTTAGCCGAACAGCCAGGTCTAAATGATGGATACCTGGGATTGGGCAAAGCACTCTTCAAGCTGGGCGAAAACGAGGCGGCGGTGCCTCAACTGCTGCGTTACGTCCAGCTCTCTCCCCTGGATCCCACCCCGCACTATCTGCTATACCAGATCTTTCGCAGGCTCAACAGATCTGAAGAGGCGCGGCATGAGTTGGCGGCCTTCGAAGAAAAAGAGAAAAAAGCAAAAGCCAGAAAATCCGGCAAAATTGAAGAAGGGACAGTCGCTGTTCCTTGATCAAAAAGATGTCCCAAGCTAATGAGCCGGTTATGTCGGGCCCAACAAGGACTGCCCACGATTACCGCAAAACGCCTCCCACATTCGGACGGCACCCACTCGGATCCGGAGTGTGGGAGCCGCTGAAATCAGCATTAAAATTTCAGAACACACGAAGGGATGCGCACCCTCACCCCGGTAGATGAGCCAGGGTGTAAGAATGCGCGGGTAGCTCGAAGGTCATACGAGCTCCCGCCTTGGGCCGCTCGAGAGACTGGGGGATCACCCGTTTCGGTGCCTCAAAGCTGTTATAGGCCTTCAAGTCCGGTCCCGTCATTACCTGGCACTCGCTCACTCGCGTGGGCGCGCCCTCACGCCACATGACTTCCACTTCGCGGGCCTTGATCAGGTCGCGATTCAAGATGAACAGCGTCGTCGAACCACTCTCAGGGTCGAAGGTTCCAGCTATGTCGACGTAGGGCACGCTCCCAATCTCCGGCACTTCATAGGTCTCTGACTCCACAACCAAGTTGAGCGCATTGCCGCGCCCATATTTCAAAGCCCAGGCATACGGGTAGTAGATCGTTTGTCGTAGCACGCCGTCAGCGTTGGTCACCAAGGGTGCGATGTCATTAACAAGTTGGGCGAGACATGCCAAGCGTACTCGGTCGGAATGACGCAGGAGTGTGATGATAAGTCCACCCACACAAGATGGGGAGCCTCCTTTCGTTGCCCGTTCATGTCTGCCTCAGTATTCTTGCGGTACCACACGTTCCATTCATCGAAGGATAGCCAAAGCTGTTTCTTGCTCCGCTTGCGACCACGCACCATATCGCACACAGCAATGATTTCTTCAATCTGCCGGTCCATCATCAGGTTTATAGCCAGAAATTTCGAACTATCGCCTCCCGTCTCAAGGCCGTTACCAAAGTAATGGTGGAGCGAAATCGCGTCCACATCGTCGTAGCACTCCTCGAGCGTCTGGCGGTCCCATTCGAGATAGGTCGGCATGGTAACCTCACTGGAGCCGCAAGCAACCAGCTTAATCGAAGGGTCCACCGTGCGCATTTGCAGGGCGGCATCTCGGGCCTTGAGGCCATACTCCTTGGCCGGCATGTGGCCGAGCTGCCATGGGCCGTCCATTTCATTCCCAAGGCACCAGTACTTGATGCTGTATGGTTTCTCGACAACGTGTTGGCGACGCAGATCGCTCCAGCGCGTCCCACCCTCCACATTGCAGTATTCCACGAGGTTCGCGGCTCTTTCCGGCGTCCCTGTGCCGAGATTGACCGCTAGCAACGGTTCGGTCCCGACGGCCCGACACCACGCGAGGAATTCGTTGGTTCCGAACTGGTTGGATTCAATCGAATTCGAGGCGAGATTCAGGACGCGTGGTCGGTCTTTCTTGGGCCCCACGCCATCTAGCCAGTTGTAGCCGGATACGAAGTTGCCGCCCGGATAGCGGATGATGGGGACACCGAGCTGACGAACCTCTGCCAGGACGTCTTTGCGGAATCCATCTGGGTCGGCCAGCTTCGACCCGGGCTCATAAATGCCCCCGTAAATGCAGCGCCCGATATGTTCCACAAACGAGCCAAAGAGCCTCCGGTCCAAGCTCGCCACGGGTCGCGCAGGGTCTACGATGACCCGAGCGTGGGTTGAGGTGCGGGTCTGAACCTGGGCCGCTCGGCCTACCCAAGAGTCTGCTGTCAACGCGACACCCGTCACGCCCACTTGCCTTAGGAACTGCCTTCTGCACATGCTCGCCATGTTGCGACTCCCTCGCTGATCAGACAAGAATCGACCCGATCACAAATCAGGGCTCTTTGACGAGTTCCACGATGTGCTCGCCACCGGGGACGTCAAACCTGCCGAGGCCTCTGGCCATGCCTACTTTGCCTGCCGCCCTGCCGTCGATTCTCAGGTTGACTTCGCCAGAGTCGAATTCGGCGGTAGTCACCTGGACGGGCTGTTCACCTTTGATGGTGAATGAAAGCCTTGAGGACCTTTGCTCATATTGCCGCACCACCACCGCGCCGTTGGCCTCAAAGCGAAGTCTGCCGTCACGCTTAAGCTCTGTTCTTCCTGGACCAATGGCAATGTCATAGCTGTGGTTTTCCCAAATGGCGCCACGGAACTCGCCGCCTGTGGGAGGGTCCAATGCCCCAAATCTCAAGCCCTCCCAAGGGTTCTGGTCAATGTATTGTTCGAGGGCCACGAGGCAAAGCAGCGTACCCCAGGTATAGTGCTTGTCGCCGCCACCGTTGCCGCCCCAGGCGTGGTATTGTTCGTTGTTGTGCTGGTTGATTCTCCAGTCGTCCATAAAGAGGTCGTAGCTCTTCTGGGCGTATTGCAAAGCAACCTTGTCAAACCTGTAGCGGTTGATGCCTTCGTAGAGCATGTAATTTGTTGGGCCCCAAATGTCACCCCGCCAGTAAAATTGATCGGGGAACGCCGGATCGTTGCGAGCGATCGTCGGTGCAACGTATTTCCCCCAGAACTCCTTTGGGTTTAGCAGATGCTCTTCGATCATTCGCTTGGCTTGTTCAGGCGTAGCAATGCCAGCAAACATGGGATAGAAGTTGGTCGGCGAAAGCCGTTTGGAAAAGTGTCCGTCCCAGAATCGGTTTTCGTAGATACCGTCCTGGTCGTTCCACAGCTTCTCGCGAACACGTTTCTTCATGGTTTCGTATTCCGCCGCCAGTCTCTGGCTATCCTCCGTTTTGCCGAGCAGGGCCGCAATTCGCGACAGACATTCTGCATCGAGAGCGTAGAGGGAATTCAGCCCAACATCGTGGAGGTTCATGGTATAGGTATGGGAGTCGTAGTTAACCTCATCATACATGGGACTGTCGTCCAAGCCTGTTTCATATTTGGCTGCCTGCATGAACCCTCGACCTCCAGTCGAGTCCATGGAGCCGCGATCGCTGCCCCATTCCAGCAAGCCGTCGCGATTACCATCCCGCCATGGTTGGCCATCACCCCGATCAGCCAACCACCAATCATGCCACCTCTTAAGCCGTGGGTAGGCCCACTCCAGCATTTCTCGGTCCTGAAACCTCTGATAAACTTTCCAAAGGCAGTACGAGCCCACTGGCGGCTGGGAACGGTCTGGTGTGATACCAGACCCTGCCGCGATGTTGGGTACGAGGCCCGTTTCAGTTTGAGCCAAGAGAATTGCCTTGATTGCTGCTGTGGTTTGAGCTTTGTCTTCCACACTGGTCAGCAGAGAGCCGAAAAAACAGTCCCATTCTCCGACCACCCAGCCTCCCCAAGTGCGCGCCCATTGACGACTGATGCTGGGAAAGATCAGCCCGTTTGAAGGGGCGTAAATAGCGTTCCAGAACATGTTGTTACCGATGGCTTCCGGGGCGCCCTCGAATAGCCCTTGAACGCCCGGTCGGCTTCTGGTGTAAGCCTGGGACTTTTCGTCGAGGATGTTATCGACCGTGTTCGCTGCGAGTAAACCTCTTGCTTTGCTGAGCAGCGCATCCTTATCCCAGCCCAGAGCAGCCACGAAATGGGCAGTCTGCAACTCCCCGGTGGTGAACTCGAGTCCAGCGGTTCCTCCTGCCTGGTCAGCCCCCGGAGCGGAGGCTAGCTTGCCGCTCGCACTCATGTTCTCACGTAACTGTGCAAGCGATGGATAAAGTCCACTCCCGACCGTTGGCCGGTCCACTATGACCAGGAAACGTGCTGTCGGACCGAAGACCCTTTCGAAGAATCGCTCACCGGCTATCGCCTGATTGGATTCGGTCAACGAGAAGAACCCTTGCGTTCCCCATGTGACGCCAAGAAAGGGTAAGTAGGTCTCAATCACGATTTGAAAATCTTGAGCCGCCTTCACGCGGCCAACAACTGTGGTTTGGTCGAGGCGAGACCACTCGAAGCTGATCTGAGCCTCACGCGGGGCATGACGCCACGCTATCTGGCAATAGGATGAGTCGGGCGCATGAGGACCCACTTGGGCCACAGCATTGAAGATGTCAGAGCCGTCGAGGAAGTTGCCGCTCCGCGACCCAAGACGCAAGGCAAAAAAAGCAGGTTGCTGAAAGGCTTTGGCGAGAAAGACAATACCATTCCAGGCATCCGGGTCCAGTGCTCCAATTGATACGCTGTCAAATGCCGGAGAGGACTGGGAAAAATGATGAGATGGTAGTGCCAGGAAGAAAAGGGTTGAGGTAACTAGAAACAAACAGCTCTGCAACAACCTTTCCTTTAACCTTCCTTTCCTTTCGAGAGTCATTTCTAACAACCTCCAGGGAAATTTCCGCATTCAAATGCGCTATCTAATACCAATTTGCATTCACATTGTTATGGGAAGTTCTTAGAAATTCGGATACAGCCCCTCACCCCTAGCCCCCTCCCTGAGGGGTGGTCATGTCCCATATCTTTTTTGCTGGACACAGGGGTGTCTGAAGACCGCACGCCAAGCGAGTTTTCAGCCCTCAAGGGGCTGCGGATTGTAGCCCAAGGCAGGCGCGTTAGCGCGCCGCCCTGGGTAGAAGCAAGATCCGAGTTGACCCCTTTCCCCTGCCCCAAGTCTTGGAGTCCGGTGAAACGCGCTCCCAGAGCGGGGAGAGGGGGCTGACGCAGGCGCCCGGAACCAACCCTGAGATCCCCTGTGTCCAGCCGCGTGACTTGTGGATCAAAGACCAGCCCTGGGGAAGAGGGTGGCCGAAGGTCGGGTGAGGTCTAAACAAATTATCCGCGTCAAAAATAGATTTTCAGCCCGAACTGGATCTGACGGGGCCGGCTTCCAGCGGCGAGGCTGGTAATGGTCCCCTCCCCGCAGCCACCGTCGCACAAGAAAGCGTTCGGTAGTCCGAAGTTCACGTTATTGGGAAGGTTGAAGAACTCTGCCCGGAACTGGACAAAGCGAGACTCGGTCCAAGGGAAGTTCTTCATGAGAGAAAAATCCCAGTTACGGAATCCCGGACCCCGTGGGGTCCGACAGCTTGCCGCTGCAGGTCGTCCGGTTAGGAACGTTCGGCTGGCCGTTATCCAGGGTGCTGGTAATGCTGGGCTGGAAGGGGAAGCCACTCATGTAGGTCGTGATCCCACTCACTTGCCAGTTACCCAGAACGCCATTGGTTATTGAATTCCAGCTCTGACCAAAATGGTTTCTGCGACCAAAAGGCAGCTCGTAGCTGTAGCTAACTACAAGCCGCTGCGGGGTGTCAAACGCGGCGGGCGACTTACCACCCATATAGTTGTCCGGATCCGCGTGATTGACACCCCGCTGTAAGACCTTCGACACCGTATAAGAAGTCAGGAACTGCAGGCCGCCGGAGAAGCGTTTCTCGATTTTCAATTGCAACGAGTGGTAGTGAGAAACTCCGGCATTGAAACCTTTACCGAAGGTTCCCATCTCAGGATCGATCGAGTAGTAGGGCCGTCGCTCTTGTAACGACAGAGGTCTGCCCGTCACCGGATCGGTGAGATTTTGGCCCGGCGCGGGGAAATTGCCAGGAACGCCGATGAAGATGGCATTAACTGAGTTTCCGACATAGGCAGCATCCACCAGGAGGTTTGGGGTTATCGAACGCTGAAGGTTGAAAGACCACTGATAAGCTCGGGTCATCTTGAGATTGGGATCCATCCACACCGGATTCCCTTTTGGAATGAGGTGCCCGTCGGGTGCCCCAGGTCGCGGCTCAACCGGAGGCAACGGAGGAAGCCCCTGGCTGATTGTAGGGTCGGTGGCGGGATTAAGACTGACATTGTTGGCCGGCGTGAGGGCCTGTGCTTGGACGAAGGGATAGTTGTCATTCAAGGTGCCCAATTGGCCGCCGAAACCCGGCGAGAAATAGGAGATGCCGAAGCCACCTCGAAGAGCCGTCTTACCTCGGTCGGGCGTGTAGGCGAACCCAACGCGCGGTGACCAATCTCTGAGGTCCGGGTTCACGCCAGCTGCGCAACTCGTTGCTACACAGGCCAGCAGAATATCTCCAGTGGCCAGGTCAAAGTTAGCCTGGTTATTGTGAGCGTCCTTGACCGGGCTGTAGTATTCCCAACGCAGACCTAAATTTAAAGTCAGCTTATCATTCACCCGGATGTCATCCTGACCGAAGAAAAAGAACTGGCTGGTTCTACCCGAGGGGTAAGTGGTCATGGCGGCGCGGCTTCCAAGAGTGTAATAGCCGAGGAGCATGCTGGCCAGCCCCGAACCGCCAGCTGTACCCAGGTCGCTGGTGAAGTTCTGGTCAAAGTCAAATTCGCCGACGGGATTGGATGTCTGGAAGAGTTCGGCACGAACGCGGCGGACGTCGGCCCCGACCTTTAAGGTGTGCTTGCCGCGGATAAACGTCATGTTATCCACCCACTGAAAAATGGTGTCATGTCGAAAGGTGGGGGCAAACGGCGTGTGTCCGAGAGCGTTGAAGCCGGAAATCACTATCCGAGCCAAACCACCACAGAATCCGCAGAAGGTGTTAATGCCCGGTATTCCAACCTCGTCCGAGGTTTTCAGGTTCTGATCGAAGGGGAACCAATCGGTACGCACCCGGTTCACACCGAACCGGAATTCATTAATGGTGTGTGGACTGAAAGAATGAACTTCACTAATGGCAACATTTTGATTCCGTGTATCTGCCTTCGCGGCGAGGAAAGGGTCGCCCCCGACAACCGTGCCAAGAAAGGGCGGATCCTCCAGTGTCGTGCTCAAAAAGCTGTAGCGGGTGAAAAACTGATCCTTGTCGCTGAAGCGGTGGTCAATCCGAACATCGAAGTTATCCACGTCGTGAGCTTGGGAGTGACTGCCATTAAAATTGGCTTGCCCGACCGGCACGTTCAAGTTGGGGGGCGGCAGCAGGGCCATAACCTTTGCCGAAGCAGGGTTTATCAGGTTCGGCGGAATCCTGTTGCCAGGAAAAGGTCGCGGATGGCCGGTCGCGGGGTCGATGTCAAAAGGATTATAGATCACCGGATTGCCCGGCTCTGAAAAGTCGCCCTGGCGCGGCAAGAGCGTTGGTATGGTCAGATTGGACGTTTCGCCCAAGCGGCTGCGAAAACCCTCATAGTCACCAAAGAAGAAGGTGCGATCCTTGACAACGGGTCCGCCAATGTTGCCGCCAAATTGATTCTGCCGAAAGGGTGGTATGGGCGTCCCCGCGCGGTTACTAAAAAAGTCATTTGCGTCCAGCGACGAGTTCCGGAGGAATTCGAATGCTCCTCCATGCAACTGATTCGTACCCGACTTGATCGCAATCTGGACATTGGCTCCGCCAGCCCGTCCGAATTCCGCTGAATAGTTATTGTTCGCCACCTTGAACTCCTGAATGGCGTCTATGGAAGGATTCACACTCAGAATGCTGAAGAAGGCTTCATTGTTAGTGATTCCATCAATCTGCCAGTTGTTCCCGTCAGATTGGATACCGTTTACATTGGTGTCAGAAATTCCCTGCGGATTGTCCGGGTTGATGTTCCCGCCCAGGCCCGCCGGATTGGGCACTGACCCGGTGTTCAAACTCACCAACTGAGCGAAATTTCGTACGTTGAGCGGCATATCCACAATCTGCTTGGAGTTAATGACCTGCGCTGACTCAGAGCTTTCTGTCTTTACCAGGGGTGCTTCTGCCATAACGCTGACACTCTCGCTCACCTCGCCAAGCTGTAACGCCAAATCGACTCGAGCCTTTTGGTCCACTTGAAGGGTAATGCCCGTCTGGGTGCTCTTCTTGAAGCCAACCTTCTCCGCAGTGACTTCGTAACTCCCGGGCAATAGGTACGAGACGATGTAATTCCCGTTTTCGTCGGTCTCAAAAGTCTTGGCGGTTTTGGTCCCTAGGTTCGTGATCGTCACCTGAGCACTGGGAACTGCAGCCCCGGAAGGGTCGATGACTTTTCCCAAAATCGTACCTGTGGTCATTTGAGCAAAAGAGGGTGTGGATAAGAGAATCAGAGTGGGCAGGAGTATCCATTCGAGCCACATCCCTGAACTTAGCGCCCCTGTTTTTGAAGCCGAGCGATCTCTTAGTTGGAACCAAGCTCTCATGATCTCCTCCGTGGTCAGGCCAGGGTTGTTAAATTAGTTTTGTTGCCAGGTTTGAGGATTATACTGCGTGCACGCCAATGAAAGTAAAGTATAGGACAGTCTATCTCGAGCGCAACGGAAGGTCTCGAGAGGCTCGAGAGGACAGCGGAGGTGAGAAGCTTGTTGGGCAAAGAAACGGGTTCGGCGC
>WNGH01005076.1_pt1 | contig 13095 bp, 5 predicted proteins | sample 5400631 | NCBI WGS metagenome assembly WNGH01 (sample SAMN13153373, study PRJNA577476) | soil metagenome | isolation source: 115 cm soil or saprolite under Garry oak tree replicate 1 | place: USA:California | collected 2016-06-15
GCCTCGATGTCCTTCTTCTTGCCGGCGCCGTCGACGATCGTGGTCTTCTCCTTCTCGATGATGACCTTCTTGGCGCGGCCGAGCATCTGCAGCGTCACGTTCTCGAGCTTGATGCCGAGATCCTCGGAGATCAGCTGGCCCCCGGTGAGCACCGCGATATCCTCGAGCATCGATTTGCGGCGATCGCCGAAGCCGGGCGCCTTGACGGCCGCGACTTTCAGGCCGCCGCGCAGCTTGTTGACGACGAGGGTGGCCAGCGCCTCGCCCTCGACGTCCTCGGCGACGATCACCAGCGGCCGCCCGGACTGCACCACCTGCTCGAGCACGGGGAGTATCGCCTGCAGGCCCGGGAGCTTCTTCTCGTGCAGCAGCACGTAGGCGTCCTCGAGCTCGGCGATCATCTTCTCGGCGTTGGTGATGAAATACGGCGAGAGATAGCCGCGGTCGAACTGCATGCCCTCGACCACTTCGAGCTCGGTCTCGAGCGCCTTGGCCTCCTCGACGGTGATGACGCCCTCGTTGCCGACCCGCTGCATGGCGCCGGCGATCATCTTGCCGATCGATGCATCGCCGTTGGCCGACACCGTGCCGACCTGGGCGACTTCGGCGGACGAGCTCACTTTGCGGGCCCGCCGCTCGATGTCCTTGATCACGGCGGCGACCGCCATGTCGACGCCGCGCTTGAGGTCCATCGGGTTCATGCCTGCCGCGACCGATTTGGCGCCTTCCTTGACGATCGCATGCGCCAGCACCGTCGCGGTGGTGGTGCCGTCGCCGGCGCGGTCCGAGGTCTTCTGCGCCACCTCGCGCACCATCTGGGCGCCCATGTTCTCGAACTTGTCTTCGAGCTCGATCTCCTTGGCGACGGTGACGCCGTCCTTGGTGATCCGCGGCGCGCCGAACGACTTGTCGAGAACCACGTTGCGGCCCTTGGGGCCGAGCGTGACGCGCACCGCACTGGCGAGAATGTCGATTCCGCGCAGCATGCGGTCGCGGGCGTCGGCGGAGAATTTTACGTCCTTGGCGGCCATGGCATTCTACTCCGGTTCTTTCATTCTGGTCTGGCTGGTCTGGGTTGGAAGGCGCCGACGCGGATCGGCGCGGGTATTTGCAGGCGGCACCGCCCGGTTCAGGCGATCACGCCCATGATGTCGGATTCTTTCATGATCAGCAGCTCTTCGCCGTCGAGCTTGACTTCGGTGCCCGACCACTTTCCGAACAGCACCTTGTCGCCGGCCCTGACGTCGGGCTTGATCAGCTGCCCGGCCTCGTCGCGGCCGCCCGGGCCCACCGCGATGACCTCGCCCTCCTGCGGCTTCTCCTTGGCGGTATCGGGGATGATGATGCCGCCGGTCGTCTTGGCTTCGGCCTCGATGCGGCGGACGACGACGCGGTCGTGCAGGGGACGGAACTTGAGCTTGGCCATGTCTTCCTCATCGGCGCGAAACGCGCTGGGGTTGGACCGAGAACGTCGATCGCGGAGGGGTCGTTAGCACTCGCCCATCGCGAGTGCCAGAGGCCGGGAAATATGGCCCGCGCCGGGCGCTGTCAAGTCAGGGCGCGGAAATCGGTAATTTGTGGTCGCAATCGAGCCCCGAGGCGGACCCTAAGATCTGTGCTCCGTACGACCTCTGACCCCCGGGGCCGACCCCCAGGCCGCCCCCCGGGGTCTGTGCTCGGTACCGACCACTGTCTACTGACGCCCGAACCTTGCGAAGTGCACCGATTCCAGTTCGATCCCGGCTTGCGCCGGAATCCGGGGGGCAGTAGCTTGCGCGCGGGGGAAGGGTTGGAGGCGTTCCAGGCATGGACGTCCGCGCCCTCGCGCTTTCCTCCTTTCCATCCATATCGGCGTGCCGGCCCGGCATCGGGCCATGTTTCGATGCCGGCAAGCGCGCGCAAGCGCTGCTCTCTCCGCCTTGCCCCGCGCCGCCTCTCCGCGCTTGGCCGATTCGCCAGCTCACGTCTCACCCCATCGCCCAGGAGTGAACCCATGCAGCAGCCGAACCGTGAGGCCGTTGCCGATGCAGACGCCGCCGTTCCGCCCGGGGTCGCGCCGGAAAAGAACGGCCCGGACGCAATGAATGGCGGCGCGGATCCGGCCATGTACGATTTCCTGCGCGCGCTGCAGGCGATGCGGGTGGGCGATTTCTCGGTGCGGATGGCGGGAGACCAGGTGGGCCTGGCCGGCAAGATCGCCGATACCTTCAACGAGATCGTGGCCGCGAATCAGCGCATGGCGCAGCAGCTCGAGCGCGTCGGGCAGGTGGTGGGCAAGGAGGGCAAGACCCGGCAGCGCGTCAACTTCGGGCTCCCCAGCGGCGCCTGGAGCGAGATGGAGGGCTCGGTCAACAGCCTGATCGACGATCTCTTGTGGCCGACGACCGAAGTCACCCGCGCGATCGCCGCGGTAGCCCAGGGCGATTTGCTGCAGACGGTGCGCCTCGACGTCGACGGACGGCCGCTCAAGGGCGAGTTCCTGCGCTCCGCCACCATCGTCAACACCATGATCAAGCAGCTCAGCGTGTTCACCTCGGAGGTGACGCGGGTCGCCCGCGAAGTCGGCACCGAGGGCAAGCTCGGCGGCCAGGCGCAGGTGCGCGAGGTCACCGGGGTGTGGAAGGACCTGACCGAGAGCGTCAACTCGATGGCGAGCAATTTGACCGCCCAGGTCCGCAACATCGCCGATGTGACGATCGCGGTCGCCAACGGCGACCTTTCCAAGAAGATCACCGTCGACGTGCGCGGCGAGATCCTGCAGCTCAAGGAAGCCATCAACACCATGGTGGACCAGCTGCGCTCGTTCGCCTCGGAAGTGACGCGGGTCGCCCGCGAGGTCGGCACCGAGGGCAAGCTCGGCGGCCAGGCCATCGTGCCGGGCGTGGCCGGCACCTGGAAGGATCTCACCGATTCGGTGAACGCCATGTGCGGCAACCTCACCGACCAGGTCCGCAACATCGCCCAGGTCACCACCGCGGTCGCCCGCGGCGACCTGTCGCGCAAGATCACGGTCGACGTGCGCGGGGAGATTCTCGAGCTCAAAGACACCATCAACACCATGGTCGATCAGCTCAACGCCTTCGCCGGCGAGGTGACGCGCGTCGCGCGCGAGGTCGGCACCGAAGGCAAGCTCGGCGGCCAGGCCTATGTGTCGGGCGTGGCCGGGACCTGGAAGGACCTCACCGACAACGTCAACCTGATGGCGAGCAATCTGACCGCCCAGGTCCGCAACATCGCCGAGGTCGCGACCGCGATCGCCGGCGGCGACCTCTCCAAGAAGATCACCGTCAATGTCAGCGGCGAGATCCTGCAGCTCAAAGAGACCATCAACACGATGGTCGACCAGCTCAACGCCTTCGCCGGCGAGGTGACGCGCGTCGCGCGCGAGGTCGGCACCGAGGGCCGGCTCGGCGGCCAGGCCAACGTGCTCGGCGTCGCCGGCACCTGGAAGGATCTGACCGACAGCGTCAACTCCATGGCGAGCAATCTGACCGCGCAGGTGCGCAACATCGCCGAGGTGTCGACCGCGATCGCCAACGGCGACCTCTCCAAGAAAATCACGGTCGACGTGCGCGGCGAGATTCTCCAGCTCAAGGAGACCATCAACACGATGGTCGACCAGCTCAACGCCTTTGCATCCGAGGTGACGCGCGTCGCGCGCGAGGTCGGCACCGACGGCAAGCTCGGCGGCCAGGCGGTGGTGCGCGGCGTCGCCGGCACCTGGAAGGATCTGACCGACAGCGTCAACTCCATGGCGTCGAACCTCACCGGCCAGGTGCGCAACATCGCCGAGGTGGCGACCGCGGTGGCGCAGGGCGATCTCTCCAAGAAGATCACCGTCAACGTCAGCGGCGAGATCCTGCGGCTCAAGGAGACCATCAACACGATGGTCGACCAGCTCAACGCGTTCGCGGCCGAGGTGACGCGCGTGGCGCGCGAGGTCGGCACCGACGGCAAGCTCGGCGGCCAGGCCCAGGTGCCCGGCGTCGCCGGCACCTGGAAGGACTTGACCGACAGCGTCAATTCCATGGCGGGCAATCTGACCGCGCAGGTGCGCAACATCGCCGAGGTGGCGACCGCCATCGCCGGCGGCGACCTCTCGCGGAAAATCACGGTCGACGTGCGCGGCGAGATCCTGCAGCTCAAGGAAACCCTCAACACCATGGTGGACCAGCTCAACCGCTTCGCCGGCGAGGTGACGCGGGTGGCGCGCGAGGTCGGCACCGAGGGGCGGCTGGGCGGCCAGGCCAACGTGCCGGGCGTCGCCGGCACCTGGAAGGACTTGACCGACAGCGTCAATTCCATGGCGGGCAATCTGACCGCGCAGGTCCGCAACATCGCCGAGGTGACCACCGCGGTGGCGCGCGGCGACCTTTCGCGCAAGATCACGGTGGACGTGAAGGGCGAGATTCTCGAGCTCAAGAACACCATCAACACCATGGTGGACCAGCTCAACGCCTTCGCCTCCGAGGTCACCCGCGTCGCCCGCGAGGTCGGCACCGAGGGCAAGCTCGGCGGTCAGGCGCAAGTGCCCGGCGTCGCCGGCACCTGGAAGGACCTCACCGACAACGTCAACTTCATGGCGAGCAATCTGACCGCGCAGGTGCGCAACATCGCCGAGGTCGCGACCGCGATCGCCAGCGGCGACCTCTCGAAGAAGATCACGGTCGACGTGCGCGGCGAGATCCTGCTGCTGAAAGAGACGCTCAACACCATGGTCGAGCAGCTGCGCTCGTTCGCGGCCGAGGTCACCCGCGTGGCGCGCGAGGTCGGCACCGACGGGCGGCTGGGCGGGCAGGCGGTGGTGCCGGGGGTGGCCGGCACCTGGAAGGATTTGACCGACAACGTCAACCTGCTGGCCGCGAACCTCACCACCCAGGTCCGCAACATCGCCGAGGTCACCACCGCGGTGGCGCGCGGCGACCTCTCGCGCAAGATCACGGTGGACGTGAAGGGCGAGATCCTCGAGCTCAAGAACACCATCAACACCATGGTGGACCAGCTCAACGCCTTTGCGTCCGAGGTCACTCGCGTCGCCCGCGAGGTCGGCACCGAGGGCAAGCTCGGCGGCCAGGCGCAGGTCTCCGGCGTCGCCGGCACCTGGAAGGACTTGACCGATACCGTCAACGTCATGGCCGCCAACCTCACCGAGCAGGTGCGCGGCATCGTCAAGGTGGTGACCGCGGTCGCCAACGGCGACCTCAAGCAGAACCTCGCGGTCAAATCCAAGGGCGAGGTCGCGGCGCTCGCCGAGACCATCAACAACATGACCGACACGCTGGCGACCTTCGCCGATCAGGTCACGACGGTGGCGCGCGAGGTCGGCGTGGAAGGCCGGCTGGGCGGCCAGGCCAACGTGCCCGGCGCCGCCGGCACCTGGAAAGACATGACCGGCAACGTCAACCTGCTGGCGGCCAATCTCACCACCCAGGTGCGGGCGATCGCCGAGGTCGCCACCGCGGTCACCAAGGGCGACTTGACGCGATCCATTCAGGTCGACGCCCGCGGCGAGGTCGCCGAGCTCAAGGACAACATCAACACGATGATCGACAACTTGCGGCTCACCACGGACCGCAACACCGAGCAGGACTGGCTCAAGACCAACCTGGCCAAGTTCACCAACATGCTGCAGGGCCAGCGCGATCTGACGACCGTCGGCCAGATGCTGCTCACCGAGCTGACCCCGCTGGTCAGCGCCCAGCTCGGCGTGATCTATCAGATGGAGGGCGAGGAGGGGCCGAGCCTGAAACTGCTTTCCGCCTATGCCGACGGCGGCAGGAACGGGCACCCCGAGCGCATGCAGGTCGGCGAGGGCCTGATCGGACAATGTGCCGCGGACAAGCGCCGCATTCTCGTCGCCGAAATGCCGAGCAATGCCGTGACGGTCGGCTCGGCGCTGTTCAAGGTCGCTCCGCGCAACGTCATCGTGCTGCCGGTGCTGTTCGAGAACCAGGTCAAGGCGGTGATCGAGCTCGCCTCGGTTACGGCGTTCACCACGCTGCAGACCACGTTCCTGGAGCAGCTCACCGCCAGCATCGGCATCGTGCTCAACTCGATCGAGGCGAGCATGCAGACCGAGGGGCTGCTCAAGCAATCCCAGCAGCTCGCCGGCGAGCTGCAGGCGCAGCAGCGCGAGCTGCAGCAGACCAACGAGCAGCTCGAGCAGAAGGCGCAGCAGCTCGCGGAGCGCAACGTCGAGGTGGAGCGCAAGAACCAGGAGATCGAGCAGGCCCGCCGGGCGCTCGAGGAGAAGGCCACCGAGCTGGCGCTGACCTCGAAATACAAGTCGGAATTCCTCGCCAACATGTCGCACGAGCTGCGCACGCCGCTCAACAGCATCCTGATCCTGGGCCAGCAGCTGATGGACAATCCGGACGCCAACCTCACGCCCAGGCAGGTCGAGTTCGCGCGCACCATTCACGGCGCCGGCACCGACTTGCTGAACCTGATCAGCGACATTCTCGACCTGTCGAAAATCGAGTCCGGAACCGTGACGGTCGACGCCGAGGAGATCTTCTTTTCCAATCTGGTGGACATGGTGGCGCGCCCGTTCCGCCACGAAGCGGAAAACCGTCAGCTTTCCTTCGACGCGATGATCGATCCGCATCTCGGGCGCAGCATCGTCACCGATTCCAAGCGCCTGCAGCAGGTGCTCAAGAACCTGCTGTCGAACGCCTTCAAGTTCACCGAGCAGGGCGGCGTGCGGCTCAGCGTCTCGGCCTCGCTCGGCGGCTGGAGCGCCGAGCATCCGGTGCTCAACCAATCGCCGACCGTGGTCGCCTTCGAAGTCTCCGATACCGGCATCGGCATCCCGCTGGAGAAACAGAAGATCATCTTCGAGGCGTTCCAGCAGGCGGACGCCTCGACCAGCCGCAAGTACGGCGGCACCGGTCTCGGCCTCGCGATCTGTCGCGAGCTCGCCAATCTGTTGGGCGGCGAGATCCATTTGCGCAGCTCGCCCGGCGCCGGCAGCGCGTTCACGCTGTACCTGCCGATCAAATACGCCGGCGCTTCCAACCCGGTCCGGATGCTGCCCGGCGGCGACCAGGTCTTCCCCTCGGTCGCGTTGCAGACCGTGCCCGACCGGCCGGTCGAGCAGATCCCCGATGATCGCCTGGAGATCGAGCCCGGCGACGCCATCCTGCTCATCGTCGAGGACGACCCGCATTATGCGCGGGTGATGGTGGATCTGGCGCGCGACAAGGGCTTCAAGGTGCTGGTGGCGATGCGCGGCGCCGACGCGCTCGATCTCGCGCGACAATATCAGCCGAGCGCGGTGTCGCTCGACGTGTTCCTGCCCGACATGCTCGGCTGGACGGTGCTCAGCCAGCTCAAGCAGAATCCCCTGACCCGGCACATCCCGGTGCAGATCATCACGCTGGACGAGGATCGCCAGCATGGGCTCGCCCGCGGCGCGTTCTCGTTCGTCACCAAGCCGACCACGACCGAGGGGCTGGAAGATGCGCTGGCGCGAATCAAGCAATACACCGCGCGGCGGCGCAAGCGCCTGCTGGTGGTGGAGGACAATCCCGACGAGCAGCTGAGCATCGCCGAGCTGCTCGGTCACGACGACATCGAGATCGCGACCGCCGCCACCGGCGCCGAGGCGCTCGCCGCGCTGAAAGAACAGCCGAGCGATTGCGTCGTGCTCGACCTTCGGCTGCCGGACATGTCCGGCTTCGAAGTGCTGGAGCGGATCCGTAGCGACGCCGAGATCTCCGACGTTCCGGTCGTGGTGTTCACCGGCCGGGAACTCTCCGCCGAGGAAGATGCCCAACTGCACACCATGGCGCGCAGCATCGTGGTCAAGGGCGTGGAATCGCCCGAGCGCCTGCTCGACGAGACCGCGCTGTTCCTGCATCGGGTCGTGACCGACCTGCCGGCGGAGAAGCAGCGCATGCTGGAGCGGCTCAACAGCTCGGACGAGGACCTGGTCGGCCGAACCGTGCTGCTGGTCGACGACGACGCCCGCAATATCTTCGCGCTCTCCAGCGTGCTGGAGCGCCGCGGTATGCGGGTGCTCACCGCGACCACCGGCGGCGAGGCGATTCAGCTGATCGACTCGACCCCCGACCTGGCGATCGTGCTGATGGACATCATGATGCCAGAAATGGACGGTTATCAGACCATCGAGGCGATCCGCGCCAAGCCGGCGCTGCGCCGTCTGCCCATCGTGGCACTCACCGCGAAGGCCATGAAGGGCGACCGCGAGAAATGCCTGGAGGCGGGTGCTTCCGATTATCTCGCCAAGCCGGTCAACACCGAACAGCTGCTCTCCGCGCTGCGGATGTGGCTCCATCGCTAAGTCGAGGAACCCGATGAAGGATGAAGTCAACATCCTGCTGGTGGACGACCAGCCGGCCAAGCTCCTGAGCTACGAAGTGATGCTCCAGGAGCTTGACGAGAACCTGATCAAGGCGAGCTCCGCCCGCGGCGCGCTCGAACAGCTGCTCAAGCGCGAGATCGCCATCGTGCTGGTCGACGTGTGCATGCCGGAGCTCGACGGCTTCCAGCTCGCGGCCATGATCCGGGAGCATCCGCGGTTTCAGAAGACGGCGATCATCTTCATCTCCGCGGTGCATCTCACCGACATGGATCGCCTGCGCGGCTACGCGATGGGCGCGGTGGACTACGTGCCGGTCCCGGTCATCCCCGACGTGCTGCGCGCCAAGGTCAAGGTGTTCGCCGAGCTCTATCGCAAGACCCGGCAGCTCGAGCAGCTCAATCAGGAGCTGGAGCGGCGGGTCGCCGAGCGCACCGCGGCGCTGGAAGCATCCACCACGCGCCTCATCGAGAGCGAGCGGCGCCGCACGCTGGCGCTCGCCGCCGGCCAGATGGGATCGTGGGATTGGGACTTGCTTCGCGGCGAATGCGCGTGGGACGAGGGCCAGTGCCGGATCTTCGGCGTCGATCCGCGGACGTTTGCGGTCACGCCCGAGCACGTTCGCACCCTCGTTCACCCCGAGGACCTGGAGCGCCTGGAACAGGTGCTCCAGCGCATTTCTGCCGACGCGCAATCCTACCAGACCGAGTTCCGGGTGCGCCGCCCCAATGGGGAGCTGCGCTGGTGCATCGGCACCGCAGCCGCCACCCTCGATGCGGCCAGGCGCATGGTTCGCGTCAGCGGCGTGACGGTCGACATCACCGAGCGCAAGCTTGCCGAGGAGCGCCAGGTGCTGTTGGCGCGCGAAGTCGACCACCGGGCACGCAATGCGCTCGCGGTGGTGCAGTCGATCGTACGGCTCACCCGCGCCCGCGGCATCGACGACTATGTGGTTGCCGTGGAGGGCCGCATCCGCGCCTTGTCGCGCGCGCACATGCTGCTGTCGCGCTCGCGCTGGGAGGGCGCGGATCTGCACAAGCTGGTCGCGGAGGAGCTGGCTCCCTATCGCACCGGCGAGGCCGAGAGCGTCGCGGCGATCGGCCCGCAAGTGGTGCTGCAGCCGGCCACGGCCCAGGCGCTGGCACTCGCTTTGCACGAGCTCGCCACCAATGCCGCCAAATACGGCGCGCTCTCTACCGCCGCCGGCACCGTGAGGCTGATCTGGGAGCTCGAGCCCGCCACTCTGGTGCTGCAGTGGACCGAGACCGGCGGACCCTCGGTCGAACCGCCGTGCTCCGAGGGCTATGGCACCCGGGTGATCGGCGCCAGCATCGAGCGCCAGCTCGGCGGCCGCGCCAGCTTCGACTGGCGCCCCGAAGGCTTGCATTGCGTCCTGTCGCTGCCCCGCGTCGGCGAAAAAGGTCCGGCGTTGCGCATCGCCGGCGGCACCCATGCGGGCGCCGAGAGGGACACGGTCGCTCCCGCGAAAGTCGTGGCCGGGCGTGTCCTGCTGGTCGAAGACGAAGCCCTCGTCGCCATGATGATGCGCGACATTCTGTTGGAGCTCGGGCTATCGGTTGCGGGTCCGTTCTGCACGCCGGCCGAGGCGGTGGCGGCGGCGCGGGACGACGGGGTCGACGCGGCCATCCTCGACGTCAATCTCGGCGGGGAGCTGATCTATCCGGTCGCCGATACGCTCGCCGCCCGCGGCGTGCCCTTCGTCTTCGTCACCGGCTACGGCGCCGAGAGCATCGACGGACGATTTGCCCACGTCCCGATCCTGCAGAAGCCGATCGAGCGGCAGGTGCTGCAGCACCTCTTCGTCGCCCCGGGCAACGGCTCGCTCAAGCTCGCCTGGACCAAGCCGGAGCCGCCGGAACCGCTCTATCCTCCCGCCGCGGCAGTGGCCGGTTCGCGGCCCGGTGTCGGGACCGCATAGTTTCGGCCTGCGCGGCCGGGTCCGGGCGCATTCCAGCTTGCGCGGAACGCCGCGGCCCAGCAGAGTCGCGCCACGGCACGTCGCCAGGATCGGGGGAGGCCTTGCTGTCATGCTCAAGTTGTTTCCGCAACGCTGTGCGGTGGGGCTGATCGGCGCGCTTGCGCTTGCCGGCTGTGCATCGTTCCAGAATCCCTTTCAGCGGGAGAGTGAGGCCGCGCCGCCGCCGGCCGCGCCTGCCGTCCTGCCGACGCTTCCGCCGGGGTTCCAGCCGGAGGAGATCGTCGGGCGCTGGGGGTTTGCCTCCTATCACAAGGAAGGCGACCGGACCCGCACCGAGGCCGCCGCGAAAGCCCAATGCAACAAGCCCTATGTGATCAACCGTGGCGCGAGCGGCGGGGTGATGATGCATCTCGCCGACGATGCCAAGCCGAGCGAGCTGCGCCTGAAGGGCGCCCCCGGCGGCAAGACCTATGTGGGTCCCGAGGGTCCTCCGGCCAGCCCGCAGGATCGCGAGGTCGTCACCTTCGACGGCCGGGTCCTGGTGCTGCGCTGGATGGATCCGGAAGTCGCGAGCCGGTACGGCACCGGGGTCTACGTGCGCTGCGGCGCGCGCGCCTGAAGATAGGTTTCGCAGCGGCTGACGGATCTTCGATGATGGCCGGATCGAAACCGCCGCGGCTGTTCGCGCATCCCTTGAAACTCGGCGAGCGCGGCGGCCTGTCGAAGGCGCTCGTCAAGGCGCGGCTGCCGGCCGACGACCTCGAAGCGCCCTCGGTTCGTGACCCAATCAACTGGAGAAAACGATCATGAACGAAGACGCATTGAATTCGAGCGTGCGGAAATTCCTCAAGAAGGTCGGTATCACCTCGCAGCGGGAGATCGAGAAGGCGGTGCGCGAAGCGGCGGCGCGCGGCGCGCTCAAGCCCAATCAGAAACTGCCCGCCACGATGCGGCTGCACGTCGGCGGCATCGAGCTCCTGCTGCAGATCGACGGCGAGATCGACCTGGACTGACACGCGATCGTCATTCCGGGGCGCGCCGAGGGCGCGCACCCGGAACCCATGAACACCGAACGCAAGACGGCACGCGCCGTGGTCATGGCTCCCGGCTCGCGCTCCCCGGACTAGGTCCGGGTCGCTGGCCGGGACGACGGCCGAGCGTGTTGATCGGTGCTACCTTGCCTCTCCACCCGAACATTCGCTGCCCATGAGCAAATTCCCCCTCTTTCTCGTCGGCCCCTGGCGCGCCGTCGCGGTGCTGGGCGTGACGCAGATCCTGGCCTGGGGAACCATGTTCTACACCCCGGTGCTGATGCTGCCGCGGCTTGCGGCGGATCGCGGCTTCACGGCGACCTTCGCGATGGCGGGATTTTCGGCGGGCCTGCTCGTCGCCGGCTTCGTCGCGCGCTACGTCGGCATCCTGATCGATGGCTATGGCGGGCACCGCGTGATGCCGGCGGGCTCGCTGCTCGGTGCGCTCGGATTGGTCGGGCTGACGTATGCCGCCGATCCGTTGGCGTATTTCGCCGTCTGGACCGTGCTGGGGCTCGCCATGGCCGCGTCGCTCTACGATCCGGCGTTCGCCAGCCTCGGCCGCATCTTCGGAGCGCGAGCGCGCCGGCCGATCACGGCATTGACGCTCGCCGGCGGCTTCGCCTCGACCGTGAGCTGGCCCGCGACCCAGGCGCTGCTCGATGCGCTCGGCTGGCGCGGCACGTATCTGGTCTATGCGGCGCTGCTGGCCGGGATCGCGGCGCCGCTGCACGCCCTCGCCCTGCCGCGGCGCCGGGCGGAATCCGAACTGCGTCCGACCGGGGCCGCCGAGCCGGCGCCAACGCTGTTCCCGGCCAAGAGCCGGGCCTTCGTGCTCGTCGCCGCGGCGTTCGCCGCCTATGCCTTCGTTCCCTCGGGGCTCTCCGCCCACCTGCTCGCGATCTTTGCCCGCCACGGCATCGACCCGGCAACCGCCGTGATGATCGGTGCGCTGTTCGGACCCTCCCAGGTCGCGGCACGGATTTGCGAGTTCGCCTTCGCCCGGAACGTGCATCCGTTGTGGGTGGTGCGGTTTGCGTTGAGCGTGCTCGTCGCCGGTTTCGCGCTGCTGGCGCTGTTCGGATTCCCGGTCGCGGCCGCGGCGGCGTTCGCGATCCTGTTCGGCGCCGCCAACGGCTTGGTCACGATCGCCCGGGGCACCGTGCCGCTCGCCTTGTTCGGCGCGGCTGGCTACGGCCGGCTGATCGGCCGCATCGCCGGCCCTTCGCTGCTGATGCAGGGCGTGGCGCCCCGACCCGATGGCGCTCTCGCTCGCAGCCGGCCTCACCTTGATTGCGCTTGCCTGCTTTGTCGTTATCAGGGAACAGAGGCCGGCAGTCGGTCATCAGTAGACGCATTTCTGACTACGAATTCTGATCTCTGATTCCTATTAACCATCCCGCGTCACGAAAAAGAAACCCTAATGCGAAGAAAACGCTCGCCTCGCAATCCTGCCGACCGCGTCGCGTAATCTGTTTACCAAACGGTGGCGGTTTCGGCGTGTATTGCACGGCAAGTGTGCCGCTCGCCGGCACTCGATCCGACGAACCAGTCACGAGTACGTCGATGCAGCGCCTCATCCTCTCCGCGCTCGCCCTGAGCGTCGTGGCGGCGGATCCCGCCATTGCCGGCCCGCAGTCGTATCCCGTCGACACGTCAAGTCCCGGGCCCGGCTGGCCCGCTGCCGAGTTTCGCCAGGATGCATCACGGCAGAGAAATCTCGGCGGCGGCTTCCTCGAGTTCCTGTTCGGCGGCGGGCGTGCCCCGCGCGCCGCCCCGAATGATCCGGCAGGTTACCAGCA
>WNGH01008911.1_pt1 | contig 13088 bp, 11 predicted proteins | sample 5400631 | NCBI WGS metagenome assembly WNGH01 (sample SAMN13153373, study PRJNA577476) | soil metagenome | isolation source: 115 cm soil or saprolite under Garry oak tree replicate 1 | place: USA:California | collected 2016-06-15
GCGTGATTACGAAAGGAGCATGTTGGCCTGGTCAAGCAGCGCCTGGCCCTGCGTCACCAGTACATGCGCCTGCTGCTCAGTAATTGACTGGCCCCCGAACTCGGAATTCTCCAGCACGCCGTTCATCTGCAACGCCAGCGCGTCGCGCTGGGTGTTGAGCGCCGAGAGCTGGTTCTCGAGGGCCGCGTAACGACTGTCATCTGAAGCGTTGCCGCTTGCGATGGCGTCGGTCGACACCATCAGCGTGACCAGTCCGAACTGGCCGACCGCAGCGTCGATCTGCTTGTAAATGACCGCGATCCTGGCGTAGCCGCCGTTGAGCTTGACGGCCGCCGGCGTGGCCCAGCCGTCGAGGTCCTCCGTCAAGGCGCGGCCGTCGTGCGCGTAGTTGTCCTTCAGTCCTAGCAGCAGCATGATCGTGGGTCGGATGTCGGAGTGGTCCGACCACGTGGTCCTGTCGATGCCGAGGTTGTCGACGCCAGGCCCGACCATGCCGAGCCACGTGGTCGTGATGTCGGTTTGGAAGTCACCATGGTTCCAGGCGAAGCCCGGATTCTCGGTGACGCACGGCGAATTGCAGTTGGCTGCTCCGGCAAACAGGAAGTACTTCGGATCGGCGAACAGCGTGAAGGTGGGTGTCCGCGCCGGGTCGGCTGTGACCATATGAAGGATGTCCATCTCGACCGGGTCGGCCAGGGCGTCTGTGATCGTGTCAGTGTCGCCTGTGATGGGGTTGGCGGCTGTAAGGCCCACCGTCGCGCGCTCTAAATTGCGGGTGACGGCGGCGTCCCGCGCGGGATTGCCGGTGATGTAGACGGTCGGGGCCGAGTCGCTGTGCATCGCGAACGGCGTGGTGATGCGCTGCTCAGTCGCGAGTAGGCCCGGCAGGTTGCCGTTGATCTCCCCGATCTTGCTGTATGTGCACGGCGTCGTCACGCCGTCACAGCCGTCCGGGCTGGGCGGGCCGCCCACGAAGTGGTCGCCCTCGTCCGCCGTGAACACGAACAGCGTGTTGCTCTGGTTGATCCCGTCGCCGGCGAGACGCTGGAAGAACTGGCCGAACGCAGTGTCGTACCCCTTCAGCGCCGCGACGTAGCCCGCCTCGCCTGGCCCATACGCCGGTCCGGTCAGAAACTTGTCATGTGCGTCGTTGATGTACGCATAGGTAACGGAAGCTCTCGAATCTCATCGGGAACCTGGTCGCGCTGCCACTGACACTCCAGGCGACCAGACTCCTCGCGCGTTGCCGCTGGTCAGCCATCGCCGGCGACGATCAAGAGGTTCGAGGTCGAGCTGGCGAGGCGAAGCTTCATGACCTCTCGGTAGGGCTGGGAGTTGTACCAGGTCATCGCCTTCTCGCGGTCTTCGAAGCGGATGATGAAGAACCTCTTGGGCTGCCAGTCGCCCTCCAGCGCCTCCGCCGCTGCCAGTCGCCCTCCAGCGCCTCCGCCTCACCCCCGCGCACCAGGTAGGTGACTTCGCCATAACCTTCGAACGTGGCCTGAGCGAGGCGGCTGTACTCGGCGTAGGTCTCAGCGTCGTGCACGTCGATGTCGGCAACGAGATAGACGGCCAACTCTTCTATTCCTCCGAAGTGACGGTGGTCGGCGTGGGCGCCTTTCGCTGAAGAATCAGTCGGGGTGCCAGTAGATCGCCGGGTCGGCGAAGAGCGCGGGAGTGCCGCCGGTGTGAACGAACACGACCAGGTCTGAGCGCCGGACGCGGCCTGCTTCGATCTCGCCCACAAGCCCCCCAAACGCCTTGGCCGTGTAGACCGGATCGAGGAGGATTCCCTCGGTGAACGCAACGGTCTCCAGGGCCCGCTGCGAAAGCTCAGTCGCCATCCCGTAGCCACGGCCGATGTAGTCACCCCACACGGTGGGCGCCGCATCGGGAACCGGCAGGTCCAGGTGCCCGCAGGACTCGGACATGATCTGGCGGACTTTCGCGACCCGATCGGGCACGGAGCGCGAGATGCTGACACCGACGACTTCCGCGTCGATTCCGGACAACGCCACCCCCAGCGTCAGGCCGGACAGAGTCCCGCACGATCCGCCCGCGCACACGACGTACCGGGCGCGTTCGCCCCGCTCATGGAGCTGCTGGGCGAGCTCGAATGCGCAGCTCACGTAGCCGAGTGCGCCGAGGCCGTTGCTGCCGCCGCCCGGTATGACGTAAGGATGGCGGCCGCCTGCGCGCAGCTCTTCCGCCACTTGCGACATGCACTCGGGAGCCGGTCGATCACCGGCGAAGGTCCACGTCGCGCCAAAAAACTGGTCCAGCCACATGTTGCCCTGGACCTGCTCGATTGGATGCCCTGCAAACACCAGCCGGCACTCCATGCCGGCCACGCGCGCGGCTGCTGCGGTCATCCGGCAGTGATTGGACTGCGGCGCGCCGAGGGTCACAAGGACGTCTGCACCTGCGCGCACTGCATCGGCGACGAGGTACTCGAGCTTGCGCGCCTTGTTGCCACCGAATGCGAGGCCCGTGTTGTCGTCACGCTTGATCAAGAGTCGGTCCAGGCCAATAGCGGCCGCGAGGCGTGGCGCCTCCTGAAGCGGCGTAGGCAGTGTGGCGAGCTGAAGTCTTGGAATTCTGTCGAGTTCGGCTACCACTGACGCAGCATACTGCCGTCCTATTCGGGCAATTTCGACTCCGCGCAGTTCATGCGACTTGCAGACGGACGAGACAGCGCTCGATCGATGGCATCCGCAAATTGAACTTCGTCCAGCTGTCGCCGTGATCGTGGCTCTCCCAAATCTCGCCGGAGGCGAGGCCGGCCAGCAGCTGCCCAGGAGCCGGCCCCGAGATCAGCGCGTAGGGCATGAAATCGAGCGGCTCCGGTAGGCCGCCGCTGATGCGCCGCCAGTCCCCTCCATCGCTTCGGAAGATGGCTGCCTGTGCATGGTCGGAGTGGGCCTGGATCCCGGGTGCGACCGATACGTACCAGCAATCCGGATTCGCCGGGTCCGCCGCCACCGCCCATCCGTATTTCCTGTCCAGGCCCGCCGGACGCCTCCATGTCTCCCCTGCGTCCATGGAGAAAGCCCCGCCCCCGTGTCCACCCTCGTAGAGACGACCGTCGACGGTGGCATGCGCCATCAGGTGATGGCAGTCGCGCATCGCGCCGCGACGATGGTCCTGCCACGAACGCCCGGCGTCCGCCGAGCGAACCACCGCTCCCGCCTCGATCCCGGCGACGATGAGGTCCGGATCCTTCGGCGAGAGCGCGATCCCCTGCACGTAAGCCTTGAAAGGCCGCTCGGCGGGAGAAAACCAGAACCGCCGCGAGAAGATGCGCCGGAACGCCGTGAGCTCGCGCCATGTCTCGCCGCGGTCTTCGCTCACGAACAAGCACGCGGGCTTGGTCCCGGCGTAAACGCGCCCTGGAGCGGCCGCGCTGATCGCGAGCGACTTCACGACCCAACCATCGAGTCCTGCAGGACGCCAGGTCCGGCCTCCGTCATCACTCCGCAACACACCGTCGCCCTGGGTTCCTGCATAGACGTTGTGCTCTGCGCGCGGATCGGCAGCCACGCATCGCACGTCAAATCCGGCGGCCACTCTCTCCACGTCCGCGCCTGGCAGCTCGGCGCGGGCGAGACCCGCTGGGCTGGTCGCGAGGTAGACGCTGGTCATCAACTGGGCCTTGACAATAACTGTCTCGGGCGCACGTCCACTGACATGGAGTCACCTGAGTAACTTCTGACATGGAGTCACCTGAGTAACTTCTGACATGGAGTCACCTGAGTAACTTCTGACATGGAGTCACCTGAGTAACTTCTGACATGGAGTCACCTGAGTAACTTCTGACATGGAGTCACCTGAGCGGCTGACGCGTGGGCCCTTCGCATACGGTGACTTCGGTCGCCGCGGCCGCCTAGATGTTGTCGTCGGTGATGCACGCCAGGGCAGGGTGCATGTCTACCTCGAACGACGCGACGGCGGGCACGCGCCGGCCGGTCAGTATCTGGTGGACTCGCCCTCCTCGATCGTGGCCGCTGACCTCGATGGTGACGGCTTCCTCGACCTGGCGATCGCCAGCGAGCCGGCCGGCTCGGTGACTGTACTCAATGGTCTGGGGGACGGCCGGTTCCGATTTCTCGCGCGCTACCCGGTCGAGCGCGCACATCATGTCAACGCGGTCATCAACGCTCGAGGCGGGGTCGACCTGGTGGTCGGTTCGCCCGAGAACCCCGTCGTGCTGAGCGGAAACGGCGACGGAACTTTCAATCGCTTGCACCAAACGCGCTCTGCGCACAAAAAGCAGGACACCTCGTTGACCGCTCGCGAACGCCAGGTGGCGCATCTCGCGGCCCTCGGCTATCGAGCCGGGGAGATTGCGGCACGGCTGACCATCGGGATACGCACGGTCGAGACGCACCTCGAGCGCGTCCGTGGCAAGCTCGGCGTGCGCTCAAAGGCGGACCTGGTGCGTGTCGCTGCTCTTCGCGTCGCCGTCTCCGTATTGAGTACGGACGACAGGCAATCCTTGGACACCTAGCCTCACGTCGCAAATCGCGTCCGCGCCTTCAGGCCAGTTCAAGGAGTTCAGCATGGGCATCAGTCAGTTTGTCGGCGCGCGCGCACGACGAGTCACGGTGTCGTTGTTCGGAGCGACATTTGCGCTCGCATCGGCATTCGTGATCGCGCCGGTCACCGCTTACGCGGCGAGCCCGGTCACGATCAGCAACACTGCCAGCCCCAGCCCCGTGCCGAGCGGCACGCAGCTCACAAACACGATCTCGATCGTCAACACGGGCGGCGCAAAGCTAACCGGCCTCAACCTGACCGACCAGATCAGCGGAGAGGCGGGCCTCGGCTACCCGCCACTGCTCGTGCTCACCAGCAGCCAGGGCACCTGTTCGCAAAACAACTACCTGGTCACGTGTAGCGGCGGGACGCTCCCGGGCGGAGCCACCTGGACGGTGACCATTCGCGGCGTTGTGACCTCGTCGAGCGGCACCACCATCAACAACACCGCCACGGCCTCGGGTACGAAGTCCGCGACCACGTTCACCGCCTCCGCCACTTCTTCGGTGCTGGTCACGGGCGTGCCGAACGGGCCGCTCGCCGACCTGACCGTCAACAAGGCGGGTCCGGCGAATGTGACCACGTCGAGCCCGATGACCTACACGCTCACCGTCAACAACATCGGCTCGCTCAACGCGAGCAACATCGAGGTGGTCGACACCGTTCCCGTCGGGGTAACGGCCATCACCGCCACCGGGACGAACCTGTTCGTCTGCACCGTCACTGGCCAGACGATCGACTGCACGGGCGGCGCTGTGAACGCAAGCTTCACGGGCACGGTCACGATCAATGCGACCTCGCCGTCGTCCGCCGGCACGATCACCAACACCGCGGTGGTCGACCCGACCGGCGCGATCGCCGAAACGAGCTACCTCAACAACACCTCACAGCAGGTGCAGACCAACGTCAGCGCGGCGCCGCCGCCGCCGGCGCTCAGCCTGACCCTGTCGGACAACCCCGACCCGGTCGTACCCGGGCAGCTCCTCACCTATAAGGTCATCGCGACCAACTCGTCCACGGGTCGCGCGGACTACGTGTCTCTGACCGATGGCACGCAGGGTCTCGTCGCCGCCAGCATCGCCGTTTCGGCGACCGTGACCAACGGCAACGCGCCGGCGTGCTCCGTCAACGCGCCGCAGGTTATCTGTACGACCAACCACTGGTACCCAGGAGGCACGTTCGTGATGACGGTGACCGGCACCGTTATCGCGACCGCGGGGACGACACTCATCGACACGGCGTCGATCAACGGCAACATCTTCAACAAGGGCGTGACCAACACGGTCACCGAGACCACGACGGTGATGCCGGCTGTCGACCTGTCGATCACCAAGTCGGCTTCGCCCAACCCGGTCTGTGCCCGGTCGTGGCCCAACGGCGGCACCAACGAGTGCACCGGGGGGTTGACCTACACGTTCGTGATCGGCAACTCGGGCATCGAGTCGACCACCCAGGTCGCCGGGGCCAACATGCTGATGCTTCGCGACCCGCTCCCTGCGGGCGTGGTGTATGACAGCTATACATCAACGATTCCCTTCGCCGGCGGCTGCGCCGTGGATTCGAGCAATGTCCTGACATGCACGGGCGGCAACCTCGCGGCGCAGGCGACGGCCACCGTCGTGATCAAGACGGTCGCGCCCGCGGTCACCGGCTCGATCACCAACACGGTCACGGTGAACGCGTTCAACGCGATTCCCGAGAGCGACACCTCGAACGACACCGCGTCCGTGACGACGCAGGTGGTCACCGGCGTCGATCTCATGATCCACAAGTTCGACAACGGGCCGAACGACCCCGCGGGCTTCGACCCGATCGCCACCAGCGGCACCGAGACCTACGTCCTACTGGTCGACGACATCGGCCCGCAGAACGCGAGCAACATCCGCGTCCGCGACACCCTGCCCGCGGGCACGACATTCCTGTCGGTGGCTGCCGACCACGGTTTCACCTGCTCGTACTCCGCAGGCGTCGTGGAGTGCGTGGGCGGATCCCTCCTGGGGACGGCCGCCGAGTTCTACCCGCCCTTCGGCGCGCCAGGCGCGGACACGGCGAAGATCACGATCAAGATCTTCGCCCAGCCAGTCGTCGGGACGATGCACAACATCGCACGCGTCAACCCACTGAACGAGATCCCGGAGATCGACTCGCCGGCCCAGGCCAATGACATCGCGACACAGGACACCCTGGTCGTCAACGGCGGCGCCTCGCTCGGCGCGTACATCGACCTCACCATCGGCGTCACGCAGAGCAGCCCCAGTGGCAGCGTCGCTCCGAACGGCTCCCTCACCTACACGATCACCGTTGGCAATGACGGCACCGACCCCGCGAATGCGGTCGCCGTGCGCAACTTCCTGCCGGCCGGCACCACATTCGTGTCAGCGACCGGCTCCAACCAGTTCCACTGCGTCAACAGCGGGCCGACCAGCTCGGGCGTTCAGATCGACTGCACGGGCGGTTCCATCCCCGCGGGCGGGAGCGCCACCATCGTGATCAACTCCTTCGCGCCGGCGACGCCCGGAAGCTATACCGACCAGGCGATCGTCGACCCGATGAACGCGATTGCTGAGGGCAACGAGACGAACAACACGGCCTCGGTGGGGACCAACGTCGCAATCGGCGGCGGCAACACGTACATCGACCTGAAGATGGACCCGACCACCACCACGATCAACAACCCCTGGACCGGAAATCCGGAGGGCCATGTCACCCCGAATGGCATCTACAGCTACACGCTGACTGTCGAGAACGTGGGCACCAACCCGGCGTTCAACGTCGAGGTGCGTGACTCCGTCCCGGCCGGCACCACCTTCGTCTCGGCGGCCGACTCGTCCACAGTGGGCGGCTTCACGTGCTCCTACTCGAGCGGCGTCGTCGACTGCACGGGCGCAACCATCGACGGCTCCCTCGACCTGGTTCCAGGCGTCGGCACCTCGCGGATGATCACGATCTTCCTGCGGGCGCCCAACGTTCACGGTGTCACCCTCACCAACACGGCTACGGTCAACCCGACCGGCGCCATCCCCGAGGCGAGCACCCTCAACAACACCGACACCGTCATGACCAGCGTCGCCTCCAACGTCGACGTCTCGGTCACCAAGACCGGCCCGACCACGGCCACGCAGAGCCAGACCGCGACCTATGACATCACGATCATGAACAACGGCTCCGACCCGGCGCTCGGCGTGCAGATGCACGACCCGCTGCCGGTGGGAGTGATCCCACTCTCGGCGTACGTTGACGACCCCGACAAGACCAACTTCGCCTGCGCCGTCGCCGAGAACCCGATCAACGTGGTCGACTGCGTCGGCGACCTCAACGGCTCGAGCAACATCCCGTCGATCCTGCCGTCGACCAAGGTCGTCGTTCACGTCGACGTCTTCATCACGGCGACCGATGGCACCAACTTCACCAACCAGGCGTGCGTCGACCCGGCAAACTCGATCGTCGAGTACAACGAGCTCAACAACTGCTCCAGCTTCTCCACGCACGTCGGCGTGCCTGACCTCGCCGTCACCAAGACCGCCCAGACGACCACCGTCAGCCAGGGCGACAACGAGATCTACAAGATCACGGTGAGCAACCAGGGCGACGCGGCGACCACCGCCGCAGTGACGGTGACGGACAGCCTCGACGCCAAGCTGACCTTCGTGTCGGCCGTGGCCACCAACAGCTTCACCTGCACCTTTGCCTCGCCGACGGTCACATGCACCGGCGCGAGCCTGGCCCCAGGCGGCAACACGGTGATCACCCTCACCGTCACCGTCAACTCCTCGAGCGGGCCCATCGCGAACACGGCCACCGTGAACAACGACCCGGCCGAGCAGGTCACGAACAACAACTCATCGACCACCAGCATCAGCGTCAACGGCGCCTCGATCGACCTCGTGCTCACCAACCAGGGCGACGACCCCGATCCCGTGCCGCAGGGCGACAAGGTGACCTACACCTTCACCGTTACCAACGGCGGCAGCAGCGACGCGACGGGCGTCGTGATCACCGACGTGTTCTCCGACCTGACCGGGATGACCTTCGTGTCGGCGACAGCCTCACAGGGCTTCAGCTGCACGCTGTCGGTCGCCACGGTCACATGCAACGGCAACCTCACCGCCGGCCAGACGACCACCGTCAAGATCGCCTTCCAGACCACTTCCACATCACCTGCGACCGAGACCAGCACCATGACCGTCAACCCCGGCCACACGATTCCGGAGTCCGACTTCACCAACAACGCGGCGACCGAGGTCACGACGATCTCGAACGCGATCTGCAGCAACTGCATTGACCTCGTCCAGGACGACATCATCGCCCCGGCGACGGTCACGGCCGGCGACAACGTCACGTTCACCACCACGGTGGGCAACATCGGCGACCACGCGACCGACCCGTTGCACAAGGTGGTCGTGACTCTGTATTTCTTCGGCAACCTCGACTCCCCGACCTACAGCACGACCAACGGGTTCGTGTGCGCGACCAATACCATCACCAGCATCCCTGGAGTGTTCCTCGAAGTGGACTGCACCGGGGACCTGGCGGCCGGCCAGGGCACCATAATCACCGTCAATGCCACCGCGGCCGGATCGTCCGGCGATCTCATAGACGCCTACTCCTATGTCGACCTCGATAACGACATCGCCGAGTTCAACGAGGTCAACAACGGCTACGCTTTCTGGGAGGTGACCCTCACATGAGGCGGTCGCGCTGGACGCGCTGGGTCGCAACACCCGCCCTAGTGGCCAACCTGGCAGCGCTGGCGGCACTCGGTTTTGTAATCGCGGCGACCGCGGACTCGTCAGTCTGCGGTCGCCATTACGTGGCCGGCGGGGACGACGTCCCGTTCGGCAACGAGGTCGACACCTCGCAGAACTTTCCCAGCCACCTGATCAGCGACCACCTGGCGACGTACGGGTATTGCGTGTACGACCTGGCGCAGAACGGCACGACGTCATCCACGTACATCTCGGGCGGCCAGCTGGCGACCACCTGGAACCGCGCGGCCGACCTGATCACCCTGACAGTGGGCGAGCAAAATTCTCCGATCGTCGACCTCATCGACTCTTGCTACCAGAAGATCAAGGACAACGACTTCACCGGCGCGCTGAGCTGTGCTCTGTCCGCCTATTCGAACTCAGGGGCTTACACCAGCCTGACCAGCAACCTGACCTACACCCTTCAGCAGTATCGCGTGATCATGGCCGGCCGGCCCAAGCTCGTGGTCGCCGTCACCGGCTACCCAAACCCGTACCCGGCCGCCTCGGACGCGACCGCCGACGTGCCGCAGCTGTGCGTTCCGTTGATCGACACGATCCCGACCTGCACCGCCCGCTGGCTGCAGCTTCCGCTTGCCCTGACCGCGATCGACCAGACGTTCCAGAAGCTGAACACCACGATTCAGAACGCCGTCAAGCCATTCGCGATCGGCTCCGGTGGACGCATGGTTTTCGTCGACACCTACACCAAGATCCGTTCGCACTGCATGCAGATGGACGTCTCGATCAAGACCACCGTCGAGCATCCGGAAGAAGATGGCGCGGTCCATGAGCACGACTCGCAAAAGGATTTCGGCTGCTCGAGCCCCTGGTTCGTTAAGCAGTCGGACGTCAACACCACACCGGACTACCTCGACCCCGCCGCGATCGGCGTGCTGACCAAGGAAAGCCAGACGGTTTCCGGCATGGGGATCCACCTCAACGAGGACGGACACACCTGCGTGGCCAACCTCATCTGGGAAGCCCCGATGATCGACAACACCCCACTCAAGTGGAGGCTTGGGGTGCCGGAGGCGCCGAACTCGAACATCTGCCAGTAAGGCGGCACCTGGAGCCCGGCGCAAGAGCCGGGCTCCGGACGCGAGGTCTATTCGCCTCCGCCACCCCTCGCGCTCAGGTCCCGGTCCTCCATCTCCCACGCGTGGTCGAGCATGTGGTATGCGCTGTGCCGGATCACGAACTGGACAGTCCAGGTCCTCGCCGGCACCCCGCGGGCGTTGTAATCGCGGATCGCCGCGCAGAACGCGTCGCGGTGGGCGCGGAGATCGGCGGGGCGTCGCCAGGCGTCGTTTGGCGTGAGGACGCCGACCTTGTTCGCGAACTCCTGGATCTCGGCGCCGTTCGCGTGGCGGACGATCCTGTCCCGATCGCGCCCGCCTCCGCGCGGTCCCTTTCGGAGCTCGGCGGAGACGTGTGAGGCGACGTCATCGAAGTAGGTCCAGCTCGCTCGCAGCAGGGCGATCTTCCGCTCACAGGCGGTGTCGCTCATCGGCGCGTGTTCCGGTCCTGCGGACTTATACGAGAGACCGTAGAAGTCGGTCATGCCGACGCCCTGGATCCGCTCCACGACAGCCAACTTCCCGGCTGCGCGGAACTCGTCGGCGAGGCCGGCAAGCTCGGCGATCTTCGCGTATCGCGTGCGATAGGCGGCGAGCACATGGAGCGCCTCCTCCTCGGACTTGCCGCTCCTGTCCCAACCGGGCCAATCGAACGCCGAGGCGACGGCGACGGGCTTCTTCCGGCCCCGCTCGACCATGACTCGGATCGCGGCGCCCATCTGCATCACCCTAAGCCACGAAGGCCGTTTAGCCGCGGCCGAAGGATAGGATGCGACGGCGGTGGACTCCGTACGAGAGCGTGTGGGCAGGTCGTGGCCGCGCGCATTGCTGGTTGCGGGCGCGACGGCATCCTTTTGGGGTTCGGTCTTCTCGGTCAAGCGCTGGATAGATCACTACCGATCTGACCAGGCGGTAGACGACTTCCGCGTCTACTACTACACCGCCCGGCTAGGTATCGAGCAGGGCTGGAACAAGATCTACGACCAGGACGCACTGCGGGCGGTGATGGCCAAACACTTCACCGGCCAGCTGGCGGTGATCGATGGAGGCCACACTTTTCCCAATCCGCCGCAACTCGCGTGGATGATCGCCCCACTCACCGTCCTGCCGTTCGGGCCTGCCTATGCGATCTGGTCGCTGGTCGGGCTGGCATCGGTCGTGGTCGCGTGGGCGATCGCGGCTCCCTTCAGCGGGCTCCCGCGCGTCGCGTTGTTGCTGACCGCGGTAGCCATCTGGCCCGTGCACTACTCCCTGATCTTCGGCCAGCCGACGCCGGAGGTCATCGCACTGGTGGCGGCAGCGTGGTGGTTCCTGGAGCGGGATCGCGTGGCGCTGGCGGGAATCGCCCTCGCGCTGGCGACCGGCTTGAAGCCGCAGGACGTGATCCTGGTCCCGGTCGCGCTGCTGCTGGCCGGGCGTGCGCGAGTGTTCGCTTGGTGGGCAGGCGGCTGCGTCGTGCTGGGGCTGATCTTCTTCGCATCGCTCGGGGTTCAAGGCGTCGTCGACTTCTGGAACACCACGGTCGTGGTCGAGAGCTACCCCGGGCACAAGATCATGACGCTGGCGTCGCTGTTCGGCCCAGGCCTGCCTGCATACGCGCTCGAGGCTGGTTCAGCCGCGCTGGCCCTCTACGGCGCGTGGCGGCATCGTTCGCGACTCAAGCTGGTGATCGCGCTGGGCCTGCTCGGATCCGTGATGTCCGCCGTACACGCACACGAATCCGACTACTGCATGGTGCTGCTTGCGGCCTGGCTGGTTCTGGCCACTCCGACCTCGGCCGCGGCTCGCTTCTGGCTGCTGCCCGGAGTGCTTGCCGTGCAGACGATGGCCATCGGTTTGCCGCTGCCGACTCTGCTTTGGGAGATCGTCTGGCTGGTTCTATTGGTTGCCGAGCGGCCTCTGCGCGAGGCAGAGAATCGAAACACCGAAGGGCAGGTTGGTGCGGGCGACCAGACCGGATTCCATTCCGAACACACGGGTCAGGGTGCGATTCAGCGGCCCCGGGGCGGGGAAGTTGAAGTCTGATTTGTCGGATCGAAGGCCGGGGATGAGCCGCCGGGTCAAGCGGATGCCCGCGATGGGCCCGAACAGCAGCGTGTTGAAGAATGTGAGGCGGCGCACGACCAGCCCCGCGGCCTCGATGCGCTCCCGCAGCAGCCCGGCCGAGTAGCGGCGGTGATGCATGCTCACCTCGTCCTGCGCTCCCCACAGGAACCTGTAGGCCGGCACTGAAACCATCAGGTAGCCGCCTGGCCGGATCACCCTCGTCACCTCTGCCAGCGTCGCGCGCTCATCGGCGATGTGCTCGAGCACGTCGAGCATCGTGGCCACGTCGACGCTTTCGTCCGGAAACGGAAGGTGTTCTCCAGACGCCTGGACCACGACGTCAAGGCCTCGCTCGAGGCAGTAACCGACGGCTTCGTGGTCCACGTCGACGCCGTACGCGCAGCCGTAGCGCGACAGGCTCGCCACCATGGTTCCTGTTCCGCAGCCCACATCCAGCAAGCGCGGCGGCGATCCGTTGCGCGACTTCGGCAGGTGATCGTCCAGAAGCCGGAGGATGATCCGCCGCCTGCCGAGGAACCACCAGTGGCGATCCTCGATCTGCCGGTACTCGCGGTAGAACTCGCGCTTCAGCTCAGTCTCGTGCCGGCTTGAATTCGGTCACCTCGCTGCGCGAGGGAGCGGTGACGCGGAGTCGGTCGAACTCCTTTCGGCTTGGAAAATA
>WNGH01004638.1_pt1 | contig 13085 bp, 13 predicted proteins | sample 5400631 | NCBI WGS metagenome assembly WNGH01 (sample SAMN13153373, study PRJNA577476) | soil metagenome | isolation source: 115 cm soil or saprolite under Garry oak tree replicate 1 | place: USA:California | collected 2016-06-15
GGGCGCTGCTCAACAGAAAGCTGCTGACTTCGTGGCGGCCATAATTGAAGATGCTGCTCTTCCAGTCCGGGTGATAGCCTTTGCGCGGATCAGCGTGCTCGTAGAGAAACGTGCCATCGAAGCGGGCCAGGCCGTGGCCGTCGGTGGGGAAATGGGACGGCACCCAATCCAGTAGAACGCCGATACCCTGCTGGTGCAGATAATCGACCAGATACATCAGGTCCTGCGGCGAACCGTACCGGCTGGTCGGCGCAAAGTAACCGGTAGTTTGATAGCCCCACGACCGATAATACGGATGTTCCATCAGCGGCAGGAACTCAACGTGGGTGAATCCCATGTCTTTGCAATAAGCCGCCAGCTTCACGGCCAGTTCACGGTATCTCAGCCAGCGATGGCCTTCTTCCGGCACGCGCATCCACGAACCGGCGTGGAGTTCGTAAATGGAAATCGGGGCGTCCAGCGCATTGTGGCGGGCCCGCTGTCGCATCCAGCGGCGATCGCCCCAGTCGTAATCCAGCTCCCAAATGATCGAGGCGCTCTTAGGCGGCACTTCGCAGTGGAACGCAAAGGGATCGGCCTTCTCCGCCCGGGCGTTCTGATGCGGCGACACGATGCAATACTTGTAGCACTGGCCGGGCTTGGCGCCCGGCACGAAACCCTCCCAAATCCCGGCCTGGTCGCGAGCCTGGAGCTGATCGCGGGCAGCGTCCCAATGGTTGAAGTCGCCAACGACGCTGACTTGCTGGGCGTTCGGCGCCCAAACGGCGAACTGCGCCCCGGACACGCCCGCGTGCATCACCGGATGCGCGCCCAATTTCTCGTATAACCGCAGATGAATCCCTTGCTGGAACAGACGGATGTCCTCGTCCGTAAGGAGGCGCGCATGGCGGTCAGAAGTTTCCGGCGGCTCGGGCAGCGACGGCGGCATGAGGAGCTTGCGCTCGGGCGTGTTCGAGCGCGGGTTCATCACGACTGATAGCATCGCACAACCGATTGGGCAATCGTGTCCCAGGCGAAGGCCTGCTCAGCGGCGACGCGCCCGTTGTGGCCCATCCAACGGGCCCATTCGAAGTTGGAAAATAACGTGCCGATGCCCCAACCCACCGAATCCACCGAGGCAAATATCTTAAGGCCCGTGACGTTATGCCAGACAAATTCGTCCGGACCGCCGTTCTTGGACGCCACCACCGGTTTGCCTGCCGCCCAGCCTTCCAGCGCGGTGATTCCAAACGGTTCGTTGCGGCTGGGCAAACAGACCACATCGCAAGCCTTGTAGAGGTCCACCAGGCGCTGGCCGTTGTGGTGGCCGAGGAATCGGGTGGCGTGGGCCACGCCTAACTGGTGGGCCCGATGTTGCAGGCCCCAGCGCATGTGGCCGTCGCCGGCGAAAACGAATTTGGCGTGCGGGTGGTAACGCAGCAAGGGCGGGATGGCTTCGAGCAGCAGGTCGGGGCCTTTTTGCGTGGCCAACCGGCCACAAAACAACACGGTCGGGTCCATCGGGCCGATGCCATACCGGCCTTTGATCGCGCCGGGATCAATCCAGCCATCGTACTTGTGCACCGGCACTCCATTATAGATCACCCAGCACTTCCAATCCGGCAGATTGTACATCCACATCAATTCGCCCTTGAGCGCGCCACTGACCGCAATGACCCGATCCGCGCAATAGGTGCCATGGCGCTCGTGGTCTCGAATGCGCGTCGAAGGGCCGCTCCAGAAGTGATTGCCGCAGCGGCCATATTCGGTTGAGTGCATCGTCAGCACCGCCCGATGGTCTGGCCGGCCGCGCTTGATCCACACCATGGCGTTTGACGCCAGCCAATCATGAGCGTGGACGACGTCGAAGCGCCCAAACTGATCCTCCTCCTGGAAGAAATGCCAGACCATGGACCGGCACATGTCCTGAATTTCATCAACAAAGTTCCGATTGGTTTGAAAGGGACAGTAATGATACCAAACTCCGTCAATCTGAAAGGCTCCACCGGTGCCGTAGCCTGGCCTGGTAAAAACGTGCACGACGTGGCCCTGGCGCTGGAGGGCTGCCGCCAATTCCGTCACGTGGGCCGCGACTCCACCCACTGCAACCGAATGGAGCGTTTCCCACGAGAACATCGCTATGCGCATAATGCTTCGATTTAATTTGTCTTTTTGGTGCGTCCAGTGGCCCGCCCGAACCGCCTCTCCGGCTGCCTTGGCAAATCCTCTCACAGATTTGCTAAGATGGCAAAGGACACCCGCCAGCGGCTACGGGGCGCTTCCGGGACATTAGCAACGGTTCCGTCAACACCGCATGCAATGGCCTTCCGCTTACGCCCTTACCCGAATCTCCCGCAGCTCCGCGAGGCCGGAATAGAGACCGGACACAACCGTGTTCATCCTCCACGTCGTCTTCATACCCGAGCCGCAGTTACCAGAACGAGGACGATGCTGCCTGGATTTGGTTGCGACTCCGCAGTTCGTGCCGCATCAAATATCCGAGCAAAATCCCCTCACACCATCAGCACGGAGTTGGTGCTGCCGAAAGTGTTGGTGACCGACTCTTTGGCTGCAGGGTCGCTCATCCATTGTCCATCCACGAAGAACCGGTACTCGTAGCGACCTGGCGGCAGCCACGCGGTCGTCTTCCACCCGCCAACGGCGTCTTTGCGCATCTGCGTTCGTTTCGAGTCCCATTCATTAAACGTCCCCGCCACCGCGGCCGATTGGGCCTGTGGCATATTCAGAACAAACTCGATTGGCTTTTCGACTGGCCGCCGGATTTCCTGCGCACCTGTCGGTGCGACGGGTCGGGCGACTGTGCTGGACTGTTTATGTCTAGTTTGCATGGTTGATATTGGTAGTTAGATTTTCTACCCGTGGTGTTTACCCCGGTTTCCTTCTTGATTTCAAGGTTTAATTTATGAGTCTGGGTTTATGCGAACGAGGAAACAGCCGCGCACGCGGCGCAAACCCAAGGCCGCGACCAGCGACGTGCTCGGCCAGGCTCGACAAGCCGCGCGCATTAGTCCCAAGTGGCGGAGGCATTACAATCGCCTGCTGCAGTTGCGCGACCACTTGCGCCATCGGCAAGTTGGCTTGGCCCAGGACGCCCGCCAGGAGCAACCCTCCTTGAGCACGCACATGGCCGATGCGGGCACGGACACCTACGACCAGGACTTTGCGCTGGGCATTTTATCGTCGGAACAGGATGCCCTTTATGAAATCGAACAGGCACTCCATCGCATTCGGGACGGTACCTACGGAATTTGTGAGTTGACCGGCAAACGGATCGAAAGCGAGCGGCTCCAAGCCATACCTTGGGCGCGCTTTACTGCCGCTGCGGAAAAGCAGCTTGAAAAGGAAGGAGCCCTCACACGGCACCGGCTAGGTCCGAGGGACGCTGTCCCGAGGGAGCGAAGCAAGTAACCAAGCGGAGGAGACTCAATGAGGTTAAGAGCGTGGGAGCGCCGGAGTGTCAGAGCGTTGGAATAGTTGGAGGAGCTAAAGCGTCACACGGTCACAGTTGACAGAGGATACTTCGTCCGCTGCATCCCTGCTGAATCTCCGTGTAACCTTCTGCCTTTGTAACCACATAACAAACTTCAGTGGAGCATCGGCAGAGGATTCGGCTGGCGAATAAGGTGAGCATCCAGGTCGAGATAAAAATCCAGGCGCCGGCCCATCTCAGCCTCATCAATGCTCTTGGCCATCAACAGGTAGGTCGCGTAATGGTTGCCTTCCGACTCGACCAAACTGCCGTAGAAAGCCGCCAGCTCCGGGTCCGTCGCTTTTAATTCAGCGGCGAGGACCTGAAATTTCTCACAACTGCGGCCCTCGATGAGGCTGCAACAAATCAGATGGTCAATCACTTGATTTCGCTGGCCGTTGCGCACCGACTTCATCAAACCACCGATCCAGGGGCTGGAGTAGGGCTGGCCGAAAGGAATCCCGCGCCGTTTCAACAACTCCAGAACGAGCTGGAAGTGCTGCAATTCTTCAATGGCGATCGCGTTCAGCTCCTCGACGCGCCCAAACAGGTCGCGATATTTTTCCAGGTTCAACGCGCTGGTGGCGGCTTTGCGCTCCAGGTGAGCGTGGTCAACCAGCACGGCCGGCAGGTTGGTCAGCACTTTCGGCAGCCAACTCGACGGGACTTTTTCACGAAACAATAGCATGCACCGTTGAGTTGGTTTCAGCAGCCCGGATGTCCAGAATCTACAGGAGCCGGGCTGGCGAGCTTCGAATCAGTCTGCTTGCCATCACGCGCCGCAATGTTAGCAACTCTGCGTTTTGTCGCCACCAGGTTTTGTGGCCAGACCACGTTTTGAGATGTGCTCGCCGACGCAGATCCAAAGCTGTCGCAGTTCGAGGTTAGCGGGCGCATCTTCTCAGTACCACCAACCGCCGCGCCATCCCCCTTCTCCCTCCCTCTCCCCTTTCGGGGAGCACACGCGCCCCCGCGTGTCACAATCGGCGACCCGCCGATTGTGCCCCCTCTCCCATCCGATGGGAGAGGGCCGGGGTGAGGGGCCGTCCTTTCTCCGACCGGTGGTACTAACAAGACGCGCCCGAGGTTCCCGTACCTCTGTTTTCACGCTTGAAAGTTCGTTCCTGGGGAATTTTAATCAAGCATGTTTCCTTACAGCGCTCTGACAAAAGACAAGCACTGGCAGCCTGGTCCTTATCCGGGCGTCGAGTTAATGTTCCTCCACCGGAACGAGCAAACCGGCGGCGTGGCGGTGCTTCGCAAATTTCACGCAGGAGTCACTGTACCAGCGCACATTCACCCACAAGCCAACGAGTTTGTTTATGTGCTGTCCGGCGAGTGGGAGGAGTCCGGCGCGACGCACACCACGGGGACATTTTTCTTCGCGCCGCGCGGCGTTGCCCACGGCCCGCACGTTGCGAAAACCGAGGTAGTCAGCCTCACGATTTTCGACGGACCGTTGACGGTGGTAAGCGCAGAGTAAAATGAGAGTCCCTAATGTTGATTACGACCCGCCCTCCAGAATGGCCACTGCCGCGGCATGTTGTTGGGTGTGGCTCAGGCTGATGAGCACGGCGCGCGCGCCGCGTTGGCGCAAAAGCTTTTGGCCCGTGTCGTGCAGAATCACATACGGCTCGCCGCTGCCTCGGCGGCCGACCTCCAGGTCCTGCCAGCCGAGTTGCGCGCCGATGCCAGTGCCGAAAGCTTTGGAAATGGCTTCCTTGGCTGCAAACCGCGCGGCCAAGAACGGCGCGGGAGCGTTGTGCGAAAGGCAGTAACTGATTTCGTTCGGATGGAGAATTCGTTTGAGGAACCGCTCGCCGAACCGCTCGTACGAAGCTTGGATGCGCGCCACTTCGATAATATCAATGCCGATGCCGATTATCATTCCAAATTCATTGTAGGAGCCGACGTGAGGAGGCTCAAATTTCAGACGATTTGGCCAAAAATCAGAGCCGCCTCACGTCGGCTCCTACAATTTTAAGACACGTTCCAAGAGCAAAGCACCGAGGCCAAGGCGCCTCGCCGATTCTGGCCTTGGACTTTAGATTCAAGACTCAATTGACGTATTCCTTCATCAGACCAAGCATCTCTTTGACTGCTGTGCTGAGACCGACGGTAATGGCGCGGCTGACGATGCTGTGGCCAATGTTCAACTCCACCAGGTGCGGCACCCGGTGCAACAACTGAAGGTTCTGATAATTCAAGCCATGTCCTGCGTTGACCTTCAGACCGAGCGCATGAGCCTGATCGGCGCCGGCAATTAAGCGCGCCAATTCGGCCTCCCGCTCCCGTTCGCTCTCGAAACTTTCCGCAAATGCGCCGGTGTGCAGCTCAATGAACTGGCCACCTGTGCGCGCCGCTGCCTCGATCTGCGCCGCGTCAGGCGCGATAAACAAGCTCACTTGAGTGCCGCCATCGTTGAGCTTCTTGCGCGTCTCGGTCAAAGCCGCTAGGTTGGCAGCCACATCAAGGCCGCCTTCAGTAGTCACTTCCTGCCGCCGCTCGGGGACCAGGCAAACGATTTGCGGTTTGAGCTTCAAGGCAATACTAACGATTTCCGGCAAGTTGGCCATCTCCAGGTTGAGCCGCGTCTTGATGACCTCGCGCAGCTTCCACACGTCGCGGTCTTGAATGTGCCGCCTGTCTTCGCGCAAGTGCGCCGTTATTCCGTGGGCGCCCGCTGCCTCGCAAATTTGGGCGGCGCTAATCGGGTCCGGCTCTCCCCAGGGGTGTCCTCGGTAACGGGCCTCCCGCAGAGTGGCGACGTGATCGATGTTTACACCCAACTTCAGCATCCGCCTGGATTATCGTTGAGCCGTTGATGGAATCGCAACCGCATTCGTGCGAAACTGTTCGCGTCGCCCTCGTCATCGAAAGAGAAAAGGTACAGCTCACTTCCGAGAACGACAACGACCGGACGCTGCAGGAAATAGCGTTGCCTCCATTAGAATAACTCTGCTTCTATGCGCCGTGCCGAAATTACGGTCGTTGGTTAAGTATTGGCTGCCGGTACTGGTGTGGATGGGAGTGATCTTTTCTGCCTCGGGCGACCCAAGCTCTTTTGAACATTCCTCTCGTCTCATCGCCCCCATCGTCCGCTGGCTCTTCCCTCATCTGCCGGCGGCAAGCGTTGATGAGATTGTCTTTGTTTGCCGCAAGTGCGCGCATCTAACTGAATACTCATTCCTGGGAGTGCTGTTCTGGCGTGCGCTGCGGAAGCCGACGGCTGAAGATGGGCGGCCCTGGCGCTGGGCTGAGGCCCGGCACGCGGTCCTGCTCGTCGCGCTCTATGCCGCAAGCGACGAGGTTCACCAATTGTTCGTTCCGAACCGCCAAGCCTCGGTCGTTGATGTGATGATTGATACGACCGGAGCGGTTCTTGGCCTGGGATTGCTTTGGGGGGCCGGACGATGTCTGAAACGCTGGTAAACTCCATTTCATGAAATGGCCGCTGCTTCCCGTGGCCCTGCTCTATATCGGCGGAATTCTGTTGGCCGATCTCCTCTCGCTTCCACCTTTTCCACTTTTATGGAGCGCCCTCGGGCTGGCGGTAATTTCTCTGGCCTGGGCTCGAGCCCGGCCGCTTCTGTTGTGGCCGCTGCTGCTACTGACAGGAGCGGCGAATGTCGCACTGCGCACCGCCATCCTTTCACCGCATGACCTGCGCGGCATCCTGGGCGACCGAGCCGAAATCGTTACGGCCAGAGGCATCCTGCGCGCCACCCCGTCGCTTCGCGTTTACGAGCACGACCAACAGCAGTCCTGGCGCTCGCTGACCCAAATCGAGCTTAGCGCCCTGCGCCTGAATCGCCAAAGCTGGCAGCCTGCATTCGGCCGTATGGCTCTCTCTACGCCGGGACCACTGACCAACTTTTTCGCCGGGCAGACCGTCGAAATCACCGGCATCGCCCGCTCACCCAAAGCCGCTGCCGCGCCCGGGACTTTCGATTACCGGAAATACTTGAGCGAACAAGGCATCTATTACCAGTTGCAGGCCGAATCCACGAACGACTGGCGCATCCTCTTCTCTCCGCCGACCCCGCCGCTGGCCGACCGTTTTCGAGCCTGGGCGCGCCAGGCACTGGCGCTCGGGTTGCCGGTCGAAGATGAATCATTGCGGCTGGAATGGGCGCTGACTCTTGGATGGAAAACAGCTCTGTCCGAGGAGGTCTCCGAGCCGTTCATTCGCGCCGCGACGTATCATATCTTTGCCGTGGACGGCCTGCGGATGGCGATCATCTTCGCCATTTTTTTCGGCCTGTTTCGGGCGCTGGGCCTGTCCCGTGTTCTGTGCGGGGCGGTGGTGATTCCCTTGATTTGGTTTTACACTGCCCTGACTGGCTGGCCGGCATCTGCCATTCGGGCCAGCGTTATGCTGACGGTGGTCATTGGGGGCTGGGCCCTGAAACGACCCAGTGAGTTAATCAATTCCCTTTTCGCGGCGGCGCTGATCATTTTACTCTGGCAGCCTCAGCAGCTTTTTCAGGCCGGGTTTCAACTTTCGTTCTTCGTTGTCCTGTGCATCATTCTCATTGTTCCCGTGCTCCTTCAATTGATGGAACGCCTGGTGGCGGGCGATCCGTTGCGACCCCAGCAATTACGGCGGCACTGGCCGGAGGGCCTGCAGGCGCCAATTCGGTTTATCGGAGATACCTTCATTACGTCGCTGGCGGCCTGGATCGGGTCTCTGCCGCTGGTCGCGTACTACTTTCATATTTTCACCCCTGTCAGTACGCCCGCCAACCTGCTCGCCGTGCCTCTGTGCGCCCTGGTGCTGGTCAGCAACCTGTCCAGCCTTCTGCTGGCGGGCTGGTTCCCCTATGCGGCACACCTATTCAACCACGCCGGCTGGTTCTTAATGGAATGTATCCGCGTAACGAGTTTTTGGTTCGCCAACTGGCCGCGCGCGTACTTTTACGTGCCCGCCCCCAGCCTGTTCACCAGCGCGCTCTACTATGTGCTGCTGTTGACAATCCTGACTGGCTGGCTCTTCAAGAGTGAACGGCGCGTCTGGAGAATCGGCGCGTTGGCCTTGGCGCTGCTGTTCTGGAGCTGGGGATGTTTGCAGGAGCGATCCGCCATGCGCCTGGCAATTCTGCCCTTGCGCGGCGGCTGGGCAACGTACTTCGACGCGCCGGGCACAAAGAACGATTTGCTTATCAATTGCGGCGACGCCCGCTCCGTACCGTCGCTGATCAAACCGTTCCTCCGCGCGCAGGGCGTCAATCGGCTCCAGGGCTTGCTCCTGACCCACGGCGACTCGCGCTACGTCGGCGGCGCGGGCCTGGTTGCCGATCTATTCTCGGTCCCGCGGATTTACGCCAGCCCAGTCCGCTTCCGATCGCCCGCTTACCGGGAGGTCCTCGAACAATTCAGCCGCGCACCTCGAAGGCTGCAGACCATCGGCCGCGGCGATTGGCTGGGACTGTGGACAATTCTGCACCCCGAGCCGAGCGATCACTTCGCACAAGCCGATGACAATGCAGTGGTGCTGCTCGGAGACTTCGGTGGCATCAGGGTGTTGCTGCTTTCTGACCTCGGCCGGCCCGGACAGAACGCGTTGCTCGAACGCATGCCCGATTTACGAGCCGACATCATTGTGACTGGTTTGCCCTCCCGAGGGGACGCTGCCTGCGATGCGCTGCTCGACACGGCTCAGCCGCGAGTTATCATTGTTGCGGAGTCAGAGTTCCCTGCATCGGAACGGGCCAGGGCCAGGTTGCGGGAGCGGTTGGCACTCCGGAATGTCACAGTGATCTACACGCGCTCAGACGGGGCCGCGACGGTCGAGTTGCGAGAGAACCGATGGGAAATCCGCACGATGAACGGAATCAGAATTCGGAGCTCAAATTGAAAGAACCGGCCAGCCGACGTGCGTATGAGACGAAGTGTTCTGGCAGATGGAACAAAAGTTTGTCGAGGCCAATCCCGCAGACTTTTTCGCTTCCTACGGCGTAATCACCACCCTGACGTCCTCGCCGAATCGCTCCAACCGATCCAATGTCTCATTGATCGCCTCGGCGTCCAGCGGCACTGTGCGCGTGACCACCTCTGAGAGGTCGAGCCTGCCCTGACGCACCCACTCGATGAGCGGCGGCAGCTCTTGCGCCAAATGATCCGACACACCAATGATTTCGGCTTCTTTGTTCAGCACTTCTTCATAGGGAGCAATTTCCAAAGTTTTGTCCGTGATGCCCACCAGAGCGGCGCGGCCTCTAATGGCCAGCGACCGGACGGCTTGCTGCATGGTCACCGGCAGTCCAATTAACTCCAGCGCCACATCCACGCCGCGCCCGCCAGTCAGCCGTTTGATCTGCTCGACAGGCTGCTCTTGAGCGGCGTTGATTGGCACAGCGCCCAACCGGCTGGCCATCTCCAGTTTGCTGGCTTTAATGTCAACGGCATAGACCGCGCGCGCGCCAAGTGCCTTCGCCAGTTGAATCGCCGAAGCGCCCAATCCGCCCGCGCCAAACACGGCGACCGTTTCGCCGGGTTTCAGGCGCGCCTTGTTCAGAGCGTGGAGCGAAGTGGCCGAGGAGCACATCATGATGGCCGCTTGTTCGAAGGGAATTTCCTCCGGGAGCAGGAACAGGCTGCGCGCCGGCAAAACAATGAACTCGGCGTAGCCGCCATCGCGATGTTTGCCAATCATCGCGCCGGAGGTGCAGAACTGCTCGCTACCCTGCCGGCAATAGGGACACTCGCCGCAGGTCACCAGGTAATGAACGCAGACCCGATTCCCAGGGTGGAAGCCGGAGACCTCCGCGCCGACCTTCTCGACCATGCCGGCGACTTCGTGTCCGAGCGTCAACGGCAATGGGTGCGCGCGCGATTTGCCCGCGCGATAATGGGCATCGGAGTGGCAGATGCCCGCCGCCTTGACACGCACCAATACTTCTCTGCGGCCAATCGGCGGGATTGCGACCTCTTGCAATTCCAAGGGCAGGCCCGGTTGGACCAATCGTATGGCTTTCATGCTCAGCGAGCGGTTTATCTGAATCCTCTTGTCACTTCTCTCAAAAAAAGCCGAGTCGAATATCTCCTGCTTGTGACGGATTTCACAAGCGGTTTGCCCTCTATAACAAACTGCCAAAGATTTTGCTGTCATTCGCACGGGCCGCGTGATACCCTCGCTCCATTGAAGCCCGAAGCTGAAGAATCATGCATGAAAAGGCGCAGCCGTGAGACTCCTGAAGCAATTGAAACCTCGAAGACGGGTTTCGTGACCCACGCGGCCTGTGCCCGCGCCCAGCTTCGTGGAGGAGACCAGCGATGACTCCGGTCGGGACCATCAGCGAACTCTTGGGCCAGAAGGGAGCGACGGTCTGGTCGATTGCGCCGGAGGCGACCGTCTTCGATGCCATCCAGATGATGGCCGACAAAAACATCGGCGCGCTGCTGGTCACAGACCAGGGCAAACTTGTAGGCATCATTTCTGAGCGCGATTACACCCGCAAGATCGCGCTCAAAGGCAAATCGTCCAAACAAACTGCCGTCAAAGAAATCCTCTCCGAGCGCGTCGTGCACGTGGCGCCGTCGAACACGGTGGAAGAGTGCATGCGGCTGATGACCGACCATCGCGTCCGGCATCTCCCGGTGCTGGAAGGCGACAGAATCCTGGGAGTAGTTTCGATCGGCGACCTGGTCAACTGGATTATCTCCGCTCAGAGTACCACGATTCACCAGTTGCAAACTTACATCACGGGATACCCGGGGTGACAAAGCTCCGAGCTTTAGCCCCCAGCCACCCCTTCGAGTCTTCAAGTTATCAAGCGTAGCGCCGCCCATCGCACAGCCTGGCGGGGACTTTTCACCTCATCACCTGATCACGGGAGTTCGTAGCAGTTTTTGGAGCTTCCCTGGAACTTGGAGTTTTGGATGCGAGGTTTTTGTTATTAACGCTGCTGTTCCCGGCTTCTGGTCAAGCTGGCAGAGACGTGCCGCGCTTGAGAGACGGGGAATTTCTTCACTTCCACCATCACCGCCTGTGGCCGGTAGTCGGTCAACACCTTGTCCGCAAGATTTGAGGCGAGTTTTTCGATTAACTTCCAACTTCGCCCCTCGCCGAACTTGAGCAAATCCTGTGCGACGGTGTTGTAGTTGATAGTTTGTTCGACGTCGTCGCTGACACAAGCGGACGAAAAATCGAAATCCATCTCGACCGTCAGCAGCAAGCGCTGCGGCTTGGCGCGTTCCTGATCAGTTACGCCCACACAATAGAACACTTCCAAATCCACAATTGTGATTTTTGACATGCTTGGTCGCCGTCATTCCCTTTTCGTGCGTTTCCTGTGTTTCGCGGTTCCAACAACTCTTCTTGGGTTCAGAGCCACCACCGCCAAGAGCAACCTCCGGGTCGGCTCATTGATGGGCATTTCCAAGGCACTCTTGACTGTGACCCAGCGAAACCCACGGGCTTCATCATTGAGCTGCACTTGCTCTTGGCCCGCGCACCGGCAGGTGTAATTCAGCAAAACAAAATGCGCATCGCGATAGAATTCTTTTGAATGAATGCAATCCTGCGCCAGCCCGAATTTGATGTCGCTGATTTCCAAGTTGGTTTCCTCTTTGATTTCCCGCCGTAAAGCTTCCACCGCAGGTTCGCCCCATTTGATCTTGCCGCCTGGAATGCCCCAGAGATTGGACCATTTGTGCGTGCGGACCATCAACACCTCGCCTTTGTGATTGGCGATGAGCGCGCCGACTGTGACGATCGGCGCACGGCTTTCCTGGCGCTGTTTCGTCGGCGGTCGAAGGCGCAGACCATTTTCCTTCAGAAGTTGGCCCAGTTCGCCCAGATGTTCAACGATCACATCCGGTTCCGCTGCCCGCAATTGGCCGAGCGTGTTGTAGCCTGTGAGCACGGCGCACGAATGGATGCCGCCGTGCTTGGCAGTTTCGATGTCATGCTTCATATCGCCGATGAACAGCGTCTCCTTCGCCAACAAATGGTTCTCTTCCAGGATTTCGTGGATTTTTCTGCGCTTGTCCCAAATCTCGATATACGCCTTATCGAAATACTTGTGCAGCCCGTTGATAGTGGTTTGCGCCGCGAAATGGTCGCGATGCACCGTGCTCAACAGAATGGTGCGGAGCTTGTGCGCGCGGCAAAATTCGAGGAATTCACGCGCGTGCGGCAACTCACAAACTGAGTCCTGCACTTGCCTGAAGCGGCTGTGGAACCAGGCCTCGAGTTTGGGCAGCGGCACGTTCGGCACATGCCGGTCGTAAAAAATCGTGAATGGCAGGCAAAACTCCGCCCGAAACTGCTCCAGGCTCATCTCCTTCCGCTTCGCCTGTGCCAGCACGTAGTTGGTCGCCTTCCAAACAGCGGGCAAGTCGTCCACCAACGTGCCCGACCAATCCAAGATGATGTTGCGAATCACCGATGGAGTGTAGCCGCGTTTGGGATTCCGGCAACTGGCTCCGGGGGTTTCAGGCGGAGCGGCGAAATGATTAAGTGATGGGGCTGGCAGCCGTTGGAATTGCACGCGTTTCAAGGGATTTCTTTGATCAGCAGGTCCTTGGAGCGGTACACCACGGGCCAGGCATCCACGGCTTTGGAAATGGTGGCGGGGTAGTAAATGCGCTGGCGCTTGCTGGTCGGATTGAC
>WNGH01009093.1_pt1 | contig 13082 bp, 10 predicted proteins | sample 5400631 | NCBI WGS metagenome assembly WNGH01 (sample SAMN13153373, study PRJNA577476) | soil metagenome | isolation source: 115 cm soil or saprolite under Garry oak tree replicate 1 | place: USA:California | collected 2016-06-15
CCGGCGCGCCGGCGGGCGACCTGGGCATCCTGGCGTGCACCCAGATGTCGTTCACCCTCGGCGCGCTGACGCTGGAGCAGACCAGGCACCTCACCGCCGCCGACGCCGGGGCACTGGCCGGCCTGACCCAGCTGCCTTCCTTGCGGACCTGGCGGCAGCGCCTCGGCGAGCTGGCCGGCGGGTCCGACCCGCTGGCGCTGCAGCGCCGGCTGGCCAGCCAGATGCTCGCCATCGAGCCCGCCGAGTCGCAGGTGTACCTGGCCGACGACCACCTGGCCGAGTACACCGGCCACCAGGCGGTCGCACTCGGCCGCAACCCGCGCCGCGGCAAGCCCGCCAAGGGCCACGACGACACCTACATCTGCGACCTGGCCGGCCGGGCGATCGCGTTCACCAGCGGGGAACCCTCAGCCCTGTGCACAACGCTGCCCGGCGCGCTGGCCGCGCTGACCGACGCCCTCCCCCCGCGCGACAAGCCCGGCGAGGGGAACCGGCCCCTGATCGTGTTCGACCGGGGGGCCGCGTTCCCCGGCACCTTCGCCGAGGTGGACGCGGCCGGATACGACTGGCTGACCTGGCGGCGCGCCCCCCTGGCGGCCACCCGGCACCTGCCGGTCCTGCAGGCCATCACCCTGCGCGGCAACCGCGTGCGCCAGGTCGCCTGGACCGACGAGCAGATCACCTTGACGGGCTACGGCAAGCCGGCCCGGCAGCTGTCCCTGTTCGAGCACGGCGAGATGGTCGCCCAGGCGATCACCGCCCGGCTGCACGCCTGCCCGGCGGAACTGCTCGGCTGGCTGCGCGGCCGGCGGGCTGAGGAGAACATGTTCAAGTACGACATGGCCAGCTACGGGCTCGACATGCTCGCCGACTACGCCGCCGACGAGGTGACCAGCACCAAGCTGAAAGCCAACCCGGTGTTCACCGCCGCGAAGAAGGCCGAGACCGCCGCGACGTCCGCGCTGGCCGCCGCCGAGATCGCGCTGGCGAAACTGCTGGCCGACCACACCATCCCGGCCAAGACCAGGCACGACGTCCTGATCCCCCGCGCCCAGAAGAAGATCGAAACCTGCACGCAGAAGCTCCAGGCAGCCGAGACCGAACGCAAAAGGCACCGCGCCAAGCTGCCCGCCAACGAGATCGACCCCGCCGCGACCCGGGCGGTCCTGCACATCAACAGGCGCTGCCTGCAACTGACCCTGCGCCTGCTGGCCGCCAACGCCGAGCACTACCTGGCCCGCCACCTCAACGCCTACCTGGACGACGACGAGTACCGGGCCATCACACGGGAAACGATCATCCGCGGGCTCGCCGGAACCATCACCTACACACCCAAGAACATCACCGTCACGCTAGACCGGCCCGGCCAGCCCCGCATCGCCCGAGCCCTCGGCCTGCTCCTCACCGAAATCAACACCCGCCCGCCCGCCCTGCCCGGCGACGGCCGGCCCATCACCTACACCCTCCAGCAGTCACACACACTGATTGCGTTATCACAACCACTGATTGCCGGAGGTTTGTGCATGCGCCAGATCGAGCCGGATGAGCGCCGAACGTGTGGGCAGTCCGATCATGGACCATTCTGTCGGCGAGTACAACCGCCGCTCACTGACCCGTGAGTCCGTGTTGCCCGTTCACCGCGTCGAAGCAGGCGCCGGTAACTCGGCCCCCGTTCTTGATGCGTGCTAGCTGGGTCTCGCGGGCGCCGGCGACGTCGACGGTGCTGAACGCCCCGTCGGCGAAGATGAAGCCGTGGGTGTTGCCGGCGGTGTCGGTGTAGGAGCCGGCGATCTCCCCGGCATCGGTGATCCCGAAGCAGGTCGTGCTGGCGGCGAGCGGAAAGTTGATGGGGGTGAACGCGCCGTTGCCCGGCTGGCAACCATTTGACCGGTCCAGGTGCTTGAATCAGTTGGGTCCGGGAAGGGGCATGCTTGACGGCTTCGGAGGAGCGGTTCGACGGGTTCGTGCGTGCGGCGAGCCCGAGGTTGCTGCGGGCGGCCCGGTTGCTCGTCGGTGACTGGCCTGCTGCGGAGGATCTGGTGCAGACGGCGTTCGAGAAGACCTGGCCGAGGTGGGGCAGGTTGCTCGATGACCAGCAACGCTTGGCGTACCTGCACCGCGTGCTGACGAACGCCTTCTTGCGCGGCCAGCGCCGCCAGTGGATGGGCGAAATCGCCACCGGCGACCTGCCGCACCGTGCAGCCGTCGATGAGGCCGACGCGCTGGTGCTGCGCACCAGCATCCTAGCCGCGATGCGCCGGTTGCCGCCGCGGCAGCGCGCCGTGATCGCGCTACGCTATCTGGCCGACCTGACCGAAATCCAGACCGCGGCGGCGATGCGCTGTTCGACCGGCACCGTGAAGAGCTACTCCGCACGCGCGCTGGCCGCGTTGCGCGCCGACCCGGCGATGGCCGAACTGTTCGCCGAGGAGAGCAAGCCATGACTGATCTTGGTGACCGCCTGGCCCGTGTGCTGCACGACGCGGTGCCCGACCCGCCGCACGAACTGGACCCGACCGCAATCCGCGCCAGCGCCACACAGCACCGACACCGAAACCGCCTGCTCGCACCGGCGCTCGCCGCAGCGGCGGTAGCGGCGGTCGCGATCGGCGTTCCGCTCGCCGGGCACCAGCTAGCCACGCACCAGCAGCCCGGCCCGCAGCGACCGGCCGTGCCCTCGCCGCCGGTCAGGTTCACGGCCAGCGAGTTCCGGATGGCCTCCCCGTTCGGAATGGATGTGGTCGGCGGGGTTGCCCTGCCGCGGGCCACCTGCACGCCGCAGCAGATCAGTGCGACCGCGGCCACCCGCCGGACCGACGGCGGGGTACTCGGCGTGATGCGCCTCGTTGGCGCCGTCGTCAGCCACCGGGACGGGCTGGCCGAACGATGCACCCTACCGATCGCCCGAGGTCCCTCAGCGCTGATCGGTCCGGACGGCACACGTCTGATGGTCACGCTGTCCGGCGGAGATCCGACCAGCCCGCCCGCCAATCCGCGCCCAGACATAGCCCTCAGCAACGGCAACGCGATCTGGGGGTTTGCCTGGCTCGGTTCCTACTGCGGCGCCCCTGCCCGCGCGATCGAGATCCCGCTTCACCATGCCGGCACCTCGCTGCGCGTCCCGCTGCGCGGGCCACAGCCGGGCTGCGAGCCGCCTGCCGGAGCTTCGACGCTGATCGACGGCATCGCCGGCGCTCCAGGCGAGCCGGTCCAGCCGCCACGGCCCGAGTACTCGAGCCTGCGGCTCGCCGGCCAGATCGAGCCAGGCACCACCACCGGTCAACTCGCACCCATCGACCTCATGTTGCGCACCATCGGCAGCGCGCCGATCACCCTCGACCCCTGCCCCGCCTACGCCGGGCGGGACTACGCGACCGCCCACTCCGGCGGCTTCAGCGACCCCATCAGCTCCGGCTACCTCCCCTGCACCAACCACGAAGCCGTGATCCGTCCCGGGCACCCACTGCACTGGACCATCCCGGCGACCAGCCTCCTACAAACCCCTGGCACTGGAGCGATACCCGGCTCGACCGTCCACGTCCAGCTCGGCGTCGCTGGCGTACGACTCTTGCACCTCGAGACAACTGCCCATCAGTAGGCCCCGGGCGACGGACGGCGCGAAAAAAGGGCTGGAGCAGTCCTGCCGCAACGGCCGCAGGCTGGCACTTCCCTCGCGCGGCTGCCTCAATGGCGACGAGCGCAGCCATGCCGGCGCATCGCCCGCTTCTGGGCCGCCGCCCTCGACGGACGGTCTTACCACGAGGCGGAACTCGCCCGGCTGCGCGGTCGGGGGATTCTTGATCCTGAGGACGGCCCGAACGTCCTCGTCGAGGTCGGGCGTGCAGCCGTCTTCCAGCTGGTGCCGGCGCCGAAGATCGTAAAGAATCGCGTCCATCTCGACCTGCGGTGTGATTCTGTCGGGGCAGAGCTGGAACGGCTGCGGGAGCTCGGCGCAAGCGTAGTGGCCGAATACGATGACCACTTGGTCTGCCGCGACCCGGAAGGCAACGAGTTCTGCCTTTCGGGCGCAAGTGAGGTGCGGACTCCGCCTGGGGGCACGCGGATGGTCGCGTGGCTTCCCGAGCTGCGTGAGGGACTGGCCGTGATCGCCGTCGTCCCTTCACCGGGCCCCCGGCTCACCCTACCCACTCGGTCTTCATCGCCGGTGCCGCGTGGATACACATCAGCCGGGCGGGGCCTGCCCGGTGTTGACAATCCCGTGCGGCACCGCAGCGGGAAGATGGTCACTGGCTATCTCGGGCGCGGCAGGCGCGAGGCGGCCCGGTCACGGTCACGATTCACCCCTGCCTCTGATCAGGATTGATTGCCGGATCGGGTGCCGGTACGTTACGCGCTGCCGACCTCTGCACCGGTGGTCATGGAACTGCCCGACCTGGCCGTGATGTCGGGAGCCTTCAGGTCGTTGGCCAAGCCGTTCGGGCGGACGGTCCAGGTCAGCCGAGCAGATGGCCTCACGATGCAGGGTTGCCGTGCTCACGGTCCCCGGCATGGCCGACCAGGATGACGCCGGCGGCAGCCCGTGACTGCCGCGGACCGACTGGCTGCCGTTCCGCACCGAATGGATGGTCACGGTCGGCCCGCGGCGCTCGGCAGGTCTGGGTGCGCATCGCCGCCCGCTCTACGCCAGATGGCAACGCCCCGCGGCGGCCGTCGTATCCGCTATCGGCGCAACCGGTCCGGCGGACACGTGTGGCGCCGCGGGCCTGCCCTCCGCGGCGATAGCGAAGGTCCTGTCCTGCGCGGGGCGCGCTCGGCACGCGGTACCAGTTCAGCGGGACGTGCACCGATCCCCATAGCGAAAAGATGCGACTGCACTGCGACTGCTCGTCGCTCGCCAGCAATCCTTCGCCCGTGCTGGGCTGCACCTGCCTCGCACCGCCGAGGAACAGTGGCTGTGGGCTGCGGCAGGGCACGCCGAGGTTATGCCGCTCGCCCGCGCGCACCTCGCCTTCGCCGAGATGAGGGCGAACTTCTGCTGGGATGCCTTGTCGGCACTCATCCGCCAGACGCCGCGGCCAGCCTCCCACGCCTCCTGCTCTGTCATCCGGGGAAGTAGCCGATGTACGCGCGCCCTAGAGGGTCGCCCTGCACCACATCGTCGGCGCGTTCGCCCAGTTCAAGCGCGACCTGATCCGGGAGCGGACGAGGGGGGCATGGCGATCGCCCGGTACCAAGGGCGGCAAACCCAAGCTCAACGTCGCGCAGCAGAGGTCACTCCATCTCGGAGCTCAGGGCCGTACCCTGTCGGCCGCGGACTCGCAGCGTTGCGTTAATTAGATCTTGGCCACGCTCCTAACGATTCGGTGTCTACGAGGAGCACAGGGAACCCGTCCCGTGAGCCTCGCTCGGAGTGGCGTGCGTTAGCTCAGAATTTGCCACGTTTCCTCGATTAGCTGCCCAGTTTTTGCATCCACGAAAGTCCAGTCAATGCACGACTTGCCTACAGGTCCTGCCACGTTCGGATTGGTTGATATCGGACAGGAGCCAGCTGGCGAACTGTAGCCATAAGCGAGCTCGTTGAGCGCACGGTACGCTATGCCGTTTGATGTGGCGAGGCCAGCCTGGTCAGGATCAGCCGGGTTAGCCGGCCCGACCGGCACGGACACGAGTCCGAGTTGCACGGTGAGGCCGGATGGAATTGTGGCACTTCCGCCGTTCACCTGAGCGTATTGAGCCCATGCCAGGGCCGCAGTCAAGGCAGGTGCAGCGCCCGCTGGTGCCGGCCCAAACGTGTCCCCAAGTGATGGGTCAATCACAATAGGCGCGGGCACCGAAGACGCGATGCCCGCGTGTGCCGGAGCCAGGGCGCTCTTGACCGCGATGCCCCCGACGACCAGGGCCGCAGCAGCCGCACCGGCAAAGACGAGTGTGCGACGTCGAGGAAATTTCACCGCTGTCTCGTTTCCCTTCAGTTGGAGTTGCGAGTGTCCCACGTCTGCATGGCATCGGGCCCGGCGCTGTGACCGTAGTCGTTGGTCTGGCAAGTTGAGCTGCCCCAGCCCCAGGTGAAGCCCCAGCTTCGTGTGGACCAGGTACTGCCGTCATCCGTGCTGCCTTGCACCGGATTGTTACTCGTGCCGATATTCTGCTTGTCTATGTCTGCGCCCATGATCTGTATCGGGCATCGCCAGTTAACCTCGGACGCTATAGCGCCTATCGGGTTATTGAAGGCGGGGTTGATGACCTCCTCCGTGCAGTTGCTATACCCGCCGGAGGTTCCGCAGTCGGAGATCGACTCGTAGTGGTTGCCATTGCCCAGGCAACACTGTCGCCGGATCTTGAAGAAGATGGTTGTGCCGTTGCTGTCGCTACACTTATAGTCGTGACGCACACCGCTACCGGTCCCATAGAATCGGCAAAAGTGGTCGCCATTGTTCCCGAAGTCGTGTTCGTAACCGATTTGCGCAATCCCGTTTCCAAAGTTCGGGTCGTCCTGTATCGCAATCCATGCTGCGTTGAACGCAAAATTGCCATCGCCGGGCGCGCCGCACAGGCTGCCGTTGTTCCGGGCCTGTATCGGCGCCCGAACCCCGCGCACGTCGTACTGAGTCCTGACCCACGTCCAGGCGGGGCCGCCCCTGACACCCGAGCAGGCAACCGTGACTTCTGCAAATGCAGGATGCGCGCTCGACGCTATGGGGACGATGACGCTCGCCACAAACGCCAAGGCAATGGCAATACGCTTCATGATGCGGTCCCTCCAATCCCGGCCGGATAACCGCAGCTAAAATCAGCACAGCATGCCTTGGTGATTGTGTCAATATTTGCGCGGCCAGAAGTCCCTTAACCTCGATGTTTCGTGCGCCCAGCAGAGCGGGAGGTGACGCAGTGACGTAGCAGCGGATCTTGCTGTTCGTAAGCTCGTCGTCGCCTGCCGGTGGAAGTCCGGTCCGGGTAGCTGCCAGGAGGCTCGGTAGCAGGCTGGCGGCGTCGGGGGGAAACGCCCGGCGCCGGAGCCCAGTGTCAAAGCCCTGTAAGGGGGAGCGATGATGCGGTCCGTAGCATGACGCTCGCGCCTTTCGGTGCGAAATCACCGGGTATAAAATCAACATCGCAAATTTTGCAGTATGTTCGAGTCCTCGTGATCAAGGGACCTTGGCTTAGTCCCCGGCACACTGGGCATGCAAATCTGGCCGGATTAAAGTCCAGTATCGACGTTATATCAAAACTCGGCACTGGTACTCCCTCAAGCAGGACGGTTGCCGCAATAAGCGTCATGTCGCCGGACAAGCGTACCCGCATCGTCCCGAGGGGCGAGCGGCCATAAGAGACACCTGAGAACGGGCCTTCATCGGTCGGCCCTGCGGGGACTCCGGACAGCTAATGGGACGAGTGTGCCATCCATCCGAATGCTGACCAGGGCTGGCGGCGCTAGCGGGCGGGAGCCAGCGCGTCGAGCAGGCCCGCGGCACGGTCGGCGGCTGCGGCCGGCTCGGCGTCGGGCGCGCCGACCAGCGGATCCCAGTTCAGGTCGTAGAACACCTCGGTCACGCCCTGGTCGGCCAGCCAGCCGACGTCGTCGCGGATCTGGGCGTCGCTGCCGGACAGCAGCTGTCGGCGGCCGCTGGCGTCGGCGGCCGGCTCTCCGTGGCGGACCACGCCACGGCAGATGATCCGCAGCGTCGACGGGTCACGCCCGGCCGCCGACGCCGCCTCGCGCACGATCGCGATGCTCGCGGCGATCGCGGACAGGTCCGCTCTGCTGGACGTCACCCAGCCGTCGGCGATCCGGCCGACCCGGCGCAGCGCCGCCGGGGCGGTGCCGCCGAGCAGGACCGGCGGCCCGCCAGGCTGGACGGGCCGCGGCAGCGCCGATCCGCGCGGAACCTCGTAGAACTCGCCGCTGAACTCGGCGGGCTGCTCGCCCCACAGGACGCGCAGCACCCGGACGTACTCGGCGGTCCTGGCGCCGCGCCGCCGCATCGACCCGCCGGTCATGGCGAACTCCTGCGGCATCCAGCCGAGACCCAGACCAAGGTCGAGCCGGCCGCGGGACAGCACGTCGACGCTGGCGGCCTGCTTGGCCAGGTATCCGGGCGAGACGAACGGCACGTTGATCACCGCGACGCCCAACCTGACGTCCGAGGTCATCGCTGCCGCGTAGGCGAGCGCCGCGATCGGGTCGAGCACGCTCTGGTAGACGGGCTCCATTCCCGAGCCCTCGGGAACGAGCAGCCGCTGGAATGTCCACAGCGAGGCGTAGCCGGCCTGCTCGGCGCGGGTCGCGAAGCGCGAGATGTTCTGCGGTGTTGCCCACGCACCGGAAACCGGCAGGCCGAATCCGACTCTCATGGCACCCAACCCTAGGGACAGGCGGAGGCCCCCGCCGCGGACGGCGGGCCGCGCTCCGCCGCCCGGCCCACGGTCAGCGGCCGAGCAGCCCGGCGACCGCCCTCGCCACGTCCAGCGCGCAGCCCCAGGACAGCGTGACGCCGGCCCCGCCGTGGCCGTAGTTGTGCACGAGATGACGCCCGCCGGTGCCCGCCGACGTCTCGAGCCTGACCTGGGGCCGCACCGGCCGCAGCCCGACCCGGTGCGCCAGGACGGGCGCTGCGGCCAGCCGCGGATCCACGACCGCGCACCGCGCGAGGATCTGCTCCGCGGTCGCCGGATCCGGCCTCGTGCCCGCGGCGCCGTGCTGCTGCGTTCCGCCGAGCACGACTGTCGCGCCGTGCGGGAACATGTACGTCACCACCTCGGGGCGGTCGCCCTCGCCGACGAAGAACTCGGTCAGCCCCGGGTTGGCGGCGACCACGACCTGGCCCCGGACGGGCACGAGGTCGGGGTCGGGAACCATGTCCCGCGCGCCGATGCCCGCGCAGTTCACGATCACCGGCGCCGAGAACCGCTCCTCGGCTTCGGCCAGGCTGCGCGAAGGTCGGCCGAGAACAAGCTGGCCGCCTTGTTTCAGCAACAATTCGAGCAGGTAATCCAGGTAGGCGGGCATGGCGATCACCGGCGCGGTGTACCGCCAGCCCGAGGCGTAGCCGGGCGGAAGTTCGGCGGGGTCGCACCGGCCGGCCGGACCCGCGCCGCGGGTGAAGCCGGGCGGCTCGGCCTGCTCCCGAGCCGGCGACGCCACGAGCCCGCCGATCTCGCTGATGCCAGCGGCCGGCTCGTCGCGCAGCTCGCGAAGCCTCCGCAGGGTCGCCTCGGCCCAGCCGCCGACGCGCTCGTCGGCACCGACCAGGTGCGGACCCCAGAGCGCTCCCGCCGCTGCCGAGGTGGTGCGGTGCGGCGGCGCGGCTGCGTAGACGGTCACGGCCAGGCCGGCGTCGAGCAGGGCAGTCGCCGTGCTGAGGCCGCAGACGCCGGCGCCGATGACGACGACGTCCGGGCTGACTGCGCGCACGTACGCAACGTATCCGATCGCCCCGCGGCTCAGAGACCGGTGGGCACCGCTGGCCCGCGCGTTCGCCCGCGGTCACTACGCGACGATCCGCGGCCGCGTCCGCACGCACGTGATCGGCGCTCACCTCAGGGCCCACCTGCCGCCACCTCCCGCGGCGCTCGTCGACATCGGCGGCGGCGCCGGGAACCAGTCGATTCCGCTGGCCAGATCCGGTTACCCGGTCACGGTCGTCGACCCGTCCGCGGCGATGCTGGGCGAGGCCGAGGACAGCCTGGCGGCCGAGCCGCGCGAGGTGGCCGGCCGGGTGCGCCTGGTCAGGGCCAGTGCGCAGGATGCCCGCTCCGCGCTGGGCGGGCAGCGGTTCGCCGGGGTGCTCTGCCACGGCGTGATCATGTACGTGGACGACCCGCAGCCGTTCACCGCGGCGCTGGCCGATCTCGCCGGGCCCGGCGGGATCGTCTCGCTGGTGGCCAAGAACGCGCGGTGCCTGGCCGCGCGCCCGGCGCTGGAGGGCCGGTGGGAGGAGGCCCTGGCGGCCTTCGACGCCGACCGCCAGGTCAACGGGCTCGGCCTGGACACCCGCGCCGACACCGTCGAGGAGTTGTCCGCGCTGCTGGCCGGAGCCGGAGTCGAGCCCGTGGCCTGGTACGGCGTGCGGCTGTTCACCGACGGCTGGACTCCGGCCGACCGGGTGGCGGGCCAGGCCGCGGGCGCGCCCGACGCTGTCGCGGACGATGCGCTCACGGCCATTTTCGCGGTCGAGCTCGAGGCGAGCCGCCGCGATCCTTAGCGCCAGCTCAGCCGGCTGTTCCACCTGGTCGGTGTCCGGCGCTGATCGCGGACCAGGTCCGCGGGCCGCCGTCCCAGCTGAGAGGCCGCAGCTCGGTGTCAGCGATTCGGTCATCTGGCTGTCAATGGGTGCTCACCGCGCCCCTGGTTCGTTGCCGGGTGCGGAACAGCGTCGGTCATTTCGTTGTCAGTGATTCGGTCATCTGGCTGTCAGTGGCCGGCGTGGGCCGATAGGTTCCAGGCCGTGGATGGGCTTGGCCGCGCGGCGGTCGTGCGGCGGCTGGCCGCCTTGGAGGGCGCGGGCCGGCTGGGTTCGGACCAGGTCCGGTTGGCAGCCGGCGCGCTGGGGGTCACCGAGCGCACGGTGTGGCGGTGGGTGCGTCAGGCTCACGCGGGTGAGGGCCTGGACCGCAGGCCGCGCGGGCGCTTCCAGGTCACCGACGAGATCCGGCGGCGGCTGGCGTTCTGGCGGGTAATGCCGCGGCGGTGCACCGGGAGCTGGCCGCCGCGGCGAGGGCCGGCGGGCCGCCGGCGCCGAGCCTGTCGACGCTGCAGCGCGCGGTGGCCCGCGATGTGCTCGCCGGGGACCGGGCAGGGCTGGCCGGCGGGGAGCGTGCCCGCCGGGCGTACGACGTGTTCTTGCAGCGGCCCGGGACGCACCGCAACGCGGTCTGGGAGGCCGATCATGTTGAGGTCCGGTGGAGGTCGACGCCGCAGGCCGGCTGGTCAGGCCATGGGTGACGTGGTTCGTGGACGCCGGCACGAACGCGGTGTGCGGGACGGCGGTCACCCCCGGCGCGCCGTCGCGGGAGAGCATCTTGGCCACGCTGCGGGCGGCGTTCACCATGGAGGCGCCGTACGGGCCGCCGGGCGGGCTGCCCGAGCACGTGCGGGTCGACCGGGGCAAGGATTTCTTGTCCTAGACGGTCGCCAACCTGCTGGCGGGATTCGCCGTCACCGTCGGGCCGCTGCCCGGGTATACGCCGCACCTGAAAGGCAGTAGCGGTCTCGGTGGCCGGCTTTCGCCGGATGGTCAGCGCGTTCCGGGGCCAGCCGAGGCCAGCACCGCGGCCCGGCCACCTGGCAGCTCTGTGTGCCCGCGAACGCGCGTTGTCGCAGCACGCGTTAGCTCATGACAGCGGATCGCCCGGGCGGGTTTGGGGATTGACGGTCGTTGGTGCGCGGTGGGACGTTGGCTGTGGTGGGCCTGGTCACCTGACGTTGAGGGGCCGGCCGGAATGTCGGCGGTAAGGGGACGACATGACCGTATCCGAGCAGATTGACGCCTTGCAGGCCAAGGTGGCTGATCTGAAGAGCTCGCTGGACGCCTCCCGGCACGAGACGAACGAGCAGATCAAGGCGCGGGTGGCCACGGCCAGGGCCAAGGCCGAGGCCGCGCAGCAAACCGTTCACGGCAAGGCCGACCAGGCGGCTGACCACGCGCGCACCCAGTGGCAGTCGTTCAAGGCCGACAATTCGGCCAAGATGCAGGAGCTGCGCGGGCGCATCGAACGCAAACGCGACGAGCGCGATGTGGAGGCGGCCGAGAGAGACGCCGAGGCGGCGGAGGACGACGCGGCCGACGCGCTGGACTATGCGGCCTGGGCCATCGATCAGGCAGAGGCGGCGGTGCTCGATGCCGCCGATGCCCGCGCCTGGGCCGACGCGCGGGCGGCAGCGTCGCCGCCCAGCTGAGCACGCCCGGCGGCCTGGCACCACGCCGCCGCGGCAAATCCCGCAGGGGCCTGTCCTGGGCCTGGACGGGCCAGATCCGCCCTGCCTTACCAGCAACGCACGGCGAGCGAGTCTGGCGGCTTTGGCGCCAGTCCTCACCGTGCGCCGGAGCGGCATGACCGGGCACATAACCGGTGTCACCGGACTGGCCCGCGGCGACGGCTGGCGGGCCGGGCCGGAAGTCAGGCTCAAGGATCACGATTCTGGCTAGCAGGGGCACGGCTAAGATCAGCCATGGCGGGTTTCGGGCTTACCTTGGCCGTACCCCTTAAAGGGGTCCCGGTAGTCCTGGGGAAATTTGGTCGGATATCCCTGACCTGCGATAACACGTCACTGAATACCCTGACCTGCGGTAATACCGGGTGTTAGTGCTGCGGGCCTGCGCCTTGGCTACAGGTCAGCGTGTGCTGGCGAGCGCGGCGTATGCGGTGGAGCGGGAGATTTTCAGGGTGCGGGCGGCCTGGGCGGCGCCGGGCAGCGGCGATTCCTTCGGCCGGGCGTTCGGCGCGCAGCTCGAGCTCGTACTCGGCGGCGGCGGCCAGGACGGCGAACATGAACCGGCCTTCATTGGTGTCCAGGTCGAAGTTCTCGGTCAGCGACTTCACCGTCACGCCATGGTCGCGTAGCTCGTGGATGGTGGTCAGGACGTGTGCGGCCGAGCGGCCCCACCGGTCGGACTTCCAGAACACCAGCGTGTCGCCGGCCTGCAGGGTGGCCAGGGCCTTGGTGAAGGCGGGCCGCTCCACCCCCCGCTTGCCAGACTCTTTCTCGGCGAACATCTGGTCATAGCCGTGGGCCGTCAGCGCATTCACCTGGAGCTCGGGGTTCTGATCGCGCGATGAGACCCGGCAGTAGGCGATGGTGCGGCCCATCGGCTGTCTCCGTCCGTCCGGGAACGTCTACTTTCCCGGACACCCTAGCCACCAGCCCCGACACCGTCCGCAAACCTATATCCAGAAAGACCCGGGCATCTCGCGGCATGCGCACCGCTGCTGGCGGTCATCGGATCTGTCCGCGGGCGGTTATCAGGAACTGCCTGAAAGCGGCCAGCCCGGTCACGGAATGTGACTGGATGCTGGGTCGCGACCGCTCCTGATCCGCCGATAGGCGCGCCAGTCACCCTTTCGCGATCTTCGGTCCGGCCCGCGCCGAGCTGGCTGATCTGCACGCGGGCCACCCACCATCT
>WNGH01011652.1_pt1 | contig 13082 bp, 12 predicted proteins | sample 5400631 | NCBI WGS metagenome assembly WNGH01 (sample SAMN13153373, study PRJNA577476) | soil metagenome | isolation source: 115 cm soil or saprolite under Garry oak tree replicate 1 | place: USA:California | collected 2016-06-15
TCCTCATCGCGCTCGGCATCGGCCTGCTGGTCGCCGGTCAAGAAGGGTGGCTCACCCAGTGGGCCGCGTCAGCTCAACAGCAACTGAACCTCGACACCGACGAGACGATCATCGAGCAGCTGTTCTTCCGTCTGCTGGTTATGATCGGCAACTTTCCTCACACGACACTGCTGGCAATCGGCGCGTTTGCCTACTCGCTGCTCGAAGGCACCGAAGGCATCGGCCTTGCGATGCGGCGGCGATGGGCCGAGTACCTGACCGTCATCGCAACGGGCGTGCTCATCCCATTCGAGGCTTACGAGGTGGTGCACAAGGTGACGCTGTTCCGCGTCGGCGCGCTGCTGCTAAACCTGGCTGTGGTGGGCTACCTTGCTTACCGCAAGCGGCTGTTCGTCGGCATATGACCGCGGCGTGAGCCACCGGCTCGGAAAGCCGGAGCGGTGCGCGACATAGGTCAGCAGCGCGGCCAGCGTCTTGAGCCCGTACACCGTTGACGTCTTGAAGCTGACCGAGCTCGCGTCCTCGTGGTACCGGCCGATGGCGGGAACCTCGCCGATCTTGAAGCCAAACGTCGCGGCCTGGATGAGGACCTGCGTGTCGAACACGAAGTCGTCGCTGTTCTCGAGAAAGGGAATCGTCTCCAGGAACCGCCGCGAGTAAGCCCTGTATCCGGTGTGGTACTCGGAAAGCTTCAGGCCCAGGATGCGGTTCTCGGTGGCGGTCAGGAACCTGTTGCCGAGCCGCTTCCACCACGGCATGCCCGCCTTGGCAGGGTCGAGGCCCAGCCAGCGCGAGCCGAGGACGATGTCGGCCTCGCCATCCTCGATGACTCGACACAGGTTCGGGATGATGGCAGGGTCGTACTGGCCGTCCGGGTGCAGCATCACGACCACGTCCGCGCCCATCTGCAGCGCGCGCCTGTAGCAGGTCTTCTGATTGCCTCCGTATCCAAGGTTTCGCGCGTGCCGGATCACGTCGAGGTTCAGCGCGGTCGCCACGCTGACCGTCGCATCAGCGCTCGCGTCGTCGACAAGAAGGATGCGGTCGGCATGGCCCTTCGGGATGTCGCCCACCACCTCGGCCAGTGTCTTGGCCGCGCGGTAGGCGGGCAGCACGATCACGCGGTGAGGTCGCGGTCCCTGCCAGCGATGCTCGGTCAGCGCCACCGGCTCCGGGCGAACCGCCATGCGTTCCAGGGTCAAGAAGGCGGCGATCGCGACCGCGCCGCCGGCTGCAGACCAGAGGCTTATGGCAAGGCTAAGGTTGATGGCGGCGTACGCCAGCCCGAGCACCAGCGCCGCCATGCCGGGCCACCTCAGGCTGCCGTCCAGCGCCAGGTCGGCCAGCGCGAATCCTGGAATCACAAGCAGCGCCAGGTCGTGCACGTTCTGATGCGGACTCAGCACGAGCGAGGCTGCCACCGCCAGCGCGAAGTCGAGGCGCGGCTTGTCCGGCCGCCAGCTCAAGGAGACCGCCACCAGCGCGAGAAGCCCGACCAGGATCGCAAAGGCGATGACCTTTCCGCCTCCCGGCAGGATCTCGAGAATGTGGCGCAGCGAGTAGACCGCGGTGTCCGTGTACACCGCCTGCCCCTGAGTCGGCAGCTGCCCGCCGATCGCCCACGAGCCGACCGAGCTCACGTATTCGAGCACCGGGTTCAAACCGAAGCCTGCGATAGACACGAGTGCCAGCGCCAGCACGGTCCCCGCGAATCCGGCCATGGCGCGCCATGAACGCCGCGTGATGAAGAGCACCGGGATCAGAAGCAGGAGCTGGGGCTTGGAGAACGCGAGCGCGCTGAGCACGCCGGCCCAGCCGGTGCGTCCGCGCGACCACGCCACGTACGCGCCGGCGAGCGGAACGAGCACCACGAGGTCGGACTGGCCCTGGAGGATCGTCACGAACAGCGGCAAGAAACCGGCGATGAGCGACGCCGCGACGATCACGGCGCGCCGGTGCACTCGCAGGCTGCCTCGCACCAGGATCACGGTCAGCGCGATGAGCAACGCCACGTTGAACGCGGTCATCGCGTAGTAGGCGGCGCGATAGCTCAGGAATGCGAGCGGCGCGATGAGCAGCGTGTAGAACGGCGGATGGAAGTACGGCAGCACGATGAACGTATCGGCCGGACGTTGCGTGATCGCGATCTCGTACTGCTTCTGGGTGAGGATGTCGTAGACGCTTGACGGGCCCTGCTTGACGAAAATCTCGGCGGCTGCATAGAACGAGAAGAAGTCGGGACCCTGCAGGTTGCCGCTGATGAACACGAACCAGTTGGCCGCCCATGCGAGGAAACAACCGATGCCGGCTCCGGCGGCTCCGGCGAATGCGAGGCGCCGCCAGCGGCGGGCCGCCCAGCGCTTCATCGACCGGTTTCTAGGCGAGCCGCAAAGCGCTCGGGCAGCTGCGCTTGCCGTATCGCCTGCTGTGCACCTCCGATGTCGTAGCCGACGCGCCTAAACTCGAAGGTCCCCTCCTCGACATCCCAGATGCCGTAGCTCGCCATCGGTATGCCATCACGCGGCTGGCCGATGCTGCCGGGATTCACAAGCGCGGGGCCGGCGAGTCGAAACGTGTCCACGCGGTAGTCGTGGGTGACCTGACCGTCCGAGATGCCGAATATGCCGGGCACGTGCGTGTGGCCGTGAAGGCACAGCCTGCCGCGCAGCAGCTCGAGGTTCGCGTGCGCGACCGCGCTGTCGAGGACGTATTCGTAGATGTGGTCGCGCGGGCTGGCATGGACGAGCAGGACGTTCTCCTTCATATGGCTGTCGGGTAGATCACCCAGCCACTCGAGACGTTCCGCGCCGATCACGTCAACCGTCCACCGCACCACGGTGGCCGCGTCGTCGTTGAACCATTCCAGGATTTCAGGGTCTGTGCAAGCGCGATCGTGGTTGCCGACGAGCGTCAGCCACCCTCTCTCCATCACCTCGTCGACACAACGTTTCGGATCGCCGCCATAACCGACGACGTCACCGAGGCAGAGCGTCTCGTCCACGGGCGGGCAGTCCTCCATGACGGCTTCGAGGCCCTGCCAGTTAGCGTGAATGTCCGAGAAGACTGCGATCTTCACGCCGGCTTCTCGTACAGGCGCGGATAGATGTGGTCGAACACGATCCGCAACGTCGCCGCGAGGGGCACCGCGACGAACATGCCGAGGATTCCGGCCCAGCTGAACCCTGCGATCAGGGCGACGATGACCAGCAGTGGCGGCAGTCGCACCGCGTCGCCCATCACCTTCGGGTATACGAAGTTGAGTATCACGTTCGAGATCACGAAGTAGAGGCCGACCACGAGCAACGCCTTGAACGGGCCGCCTGACGCTAGACCCACCAGCACTGCGGGCAACGCACCTATGAATGGACCGAGGTACGGAATGATCGCCGTGATGCCCGCGATGAGGCCCAGCGCAACGGCGTCGGGCAGCCCGAGCGCCGCGCAGCCGATGCCACTGAGGATGCCGATCAGGCCGGCGACGATGATCTGGCCCCTCACGTACGCGTAAAGCATTCGCCGCACGCGGCGCCAGATCTGGTCGAAGTCGTTGCGATAGTCGTTGGGCACCAGACGGCGCAATACCCGCCGCACCGAATGCGCGTCCAGCGCTAGCAGGAACGCGGCCACGAACATCAAGAGGATCTGGAGCACCGTCGTCAGCGCGGTGAGGCCGATGCTGACGGCGTTGCCGAACTGGCCGAAGAGGTAGTCGCGCAGGTGCGAGCTCACGGTCTCGACCGAGCTGGCGAGGTTGACGTTGATGCCGAAGATGCTCACGGGCGAGCCCTGGAGCTCCGTGATCCGGCGCTGGGCTTCCGTGGCCAGGCTCGGAGCCTGCGATTGGAGCTGGCCCACCTCGCCGATGAAGAGCGGGAGGACGAGCAGCACGATGCCGGCAAGCGCCAGCAGGATCGCTACGAAGATCAGCACGATGGCCAGGATTCGCGGCAGGCCGAGCTCGGTCAGTCGGTGGATGGCCGGCTGAATCAGGAATGCGATCGCCGCGCCCAGGACGAAGGCGCCGAGCACGTCGCGGATGAGGTAAAGGACAAGCACGGCGACCAGGGCCGAGCCGAGCCCAAACGCCATCTGGAGGTACAGGCGGCGGCGGCGCGGATCAAGCGACCAGGCGACCGCCACGGCCGTCGGCAGGGGCGCCGGCTCGGTCGATTCCGGCTCGTGCGAGGAGCCTGCCGGGCGAGGGTTGCGCAAGTACGCAGCAGTATGAATGAGGCATCTCGGGGGGCGTCCCGGTTAACCCCAGGGCGCAATTCGGCCGGTTTAGTCGGCCGGCGAGCTCGCTCCGGCGGTCCTAAGTATGGCTTCCTCGTATTGCAGGCCGTGCAGGGGGTTGATGGTCCGGCGGCCGGCGGCGAGGGCGAACATGCCGAGCAAGATCAGGCCGATAGCGAGCACGCCATAAGCCACCAGCGGCCCGTTCGATCCGTAGGCCTGGGTGACGAAGCCACCGACGGCAGCGCCGGCAATGCTTGCGGTCTGGACGAGGCTGAAGCGCGTCGCCATCATGCTGCCCCGGTTGTTCGCGTCGGCAGCCTCCATGAGCGCGGTTTGGTTAGCCACCAGATAGATGGGGTTGCCGATGGAAGCCACGAATAGAGCAAAGGCCACAAATATGGGCGTTGGGTACAGCGTCATTGCAAGAGAGAGGAGTCCTGTTATCAGCAGCCCGAGACCTGCCGTGCGAAGGGTCCCAATGGAACCGAATCGACTAACCGCCAGCGAGCCTGCAATGACGCCTGCCGAGACCACCACTTCCAGCATGGAATAGGTAAATCCGCCAGACATAGGGTTTAGGCGGAATGCCAACGCCAGCAGCGCGGGAAAGCTAATAGCAATCAGAAATGCCGCTAGAGTGCCGACCACCAAATGTGGACGCGCAGATCGGAGCACGAGCAGACCAGCGATCAGAAACGTGAATCCGTCCGCAACAAACAGGAGATTGGTAGGAGTTGCGATCTGGAGCTGCTGAGCGAGCGCAAGGAGGACGCCCGCCATAGCAAACCCAAATCCGCCGGAAGCCCAAGTTGTGGCGGACACGATGGCATTGGCCTTCCCAGTCTGCCCATTGGCGACCAGGCCCGCCACCGCCGCTTGGCGGGCTGGCTGGACGATTGAGTTTATCCCTGCCAATGCAAAGAGAACAGGAATGAGTAACCAGATGGAGATCGGAACAATGAACGGCATTCCAATTAGAAGCCCGGCCCGAACGAACTCAAGGCTGACAATAATCCGGCGTCTCGAGAAGCGATCAGCGATTCCTCCTAGTGCGCCGCTCAAAACCACAGTTCCAAGCGCCTGAGCGATGAATCCAGCCGCGACGGCGAGGGGATTGCGATCGGTGGCTGCGTAAATTGACACCAGTGCAGCGACCTGGGTCAGGGGATCGCCAAGAGCTGAAATTCCCATTGCAGCGAGAAGCTGTGCGAATCCCGGATTCGACCGTAGAACACGGATCGCCGTAATTCGCCGCGGCACCTGCGGACGATCCGCTAAGTCAAGAGCACCCATCCCATGAAGAGCTCGTAGGGCGTCAACAACGTTGGGGTCATACCAATGACCCGCCCTGCGACTTATGTCTTCGACTCCTTCGAGCGGGGTCATTAGAGAGCGACGGTACAAGCGCGTGCCAGTAATGGTGTCAAAGGAGTCAGCCACAGAGAGAATGCGGGCTCCGAACGGGATGACGTCGCCCTTTAAGCCAGCGGGATAGCCGCTTCCGTCCCATCGTTCGTGATGGTGGCGGACGAGAGGCGCGACCTGAGTCAATGCCGAATGCTGAGCAATCATGTCGGCCCCGATGTCAGGGTGCCGGCGCATTATTTCCCACTCGTCATCAGTTAGAGGACCCGGCTTGTTCAGAATGTCATCCCGCACCCCGATTTTTCCCAAATCATGGAGAGAGCCCGCCGTGCGGAGTAGTTCACATTCGCGGTCTCCAAGATCAAGGTGCTCGCCGAGACGACCCGCCAAATCTGCGACCCGGATCGAGTGCGATTCCGTGTAACGGTCGCGGGCGTCAAGGGCTTGGGCTGCAAGTTCGAGGGTCTGATCCTTCAGTTCGGTTTGCCTCTGAACATCACGAACGTTTGAACGCACGGCAAGCAAGAAGCCCAAGAGGCCTGGCGCCATCACCATGCCCACTGTGCTCTGGACCAGAAGGAACAGAATGCCTCCAGAAAAGCTCAGAATCGTCGTCGACATCAGGGTGTCGGGCCCGACGCTTTCGGACAGAGTGGTCATGAACGGAGTCCGGTGGATGTATGACAGGGCACGAGCCGTAATCGAGTAGTTGAGGATCAAGGCGAGACCTGCATAAGCAACTGTGCGTGCTGGCAATGACCACCACTCCGAGCCAGGGAGGAAGGTCACCGCCAGCGACGGCAACACATAGTCGATGGCGGCGTTGGCTCGGTTGAAGGCGAGCGCCCACCATGGAGCATCCCTTCCCGGGACACGGCCGTCGAACAGGGCTACCCAGGCAACTATCGCCACTCCCGCACCTGGCGCATAGAGACCGGTGGCGATAAGGAGTGGGTCGTGAACGTACTGATTTCCGCGTACCCAGCGTATGGGCAGAAGCGCGGCGACCTGTGTGCCAACGGCGAGGTAGATAAGGGTGCCGATCTTGTCCACAGCAATCGGACTGATCGCCCAGGCCCACGGCACTACAGCGATTCCAAGAACGAGAATGAACACCACCCACGTCTTGGCCTTGAGATCCAAGGACGTTAGCGCTGGCAAGACACGGGCATTTTAGTCGCGTTTCCGCGACCCACCTTGCCCTTAACCCGTTGAAGGTCCGCCTTTGCGGACCTTCACAATTTCTAGCCCTTACAGGCCCCAGTGGCCAACGATGCGAACCCGATTGTCGCCTCTCAGGAATCGCCTCAGCATGCGGACCATGTCACTCCTCCCGTTTAGACCTCCGTCGATTTCGCGCAGCTTTGATCTGCCATACGTGGTGAGGCCAGTGTGATAGACCGGGTGGCGTCCTGAGAATCGTGGGTTCCCATGACGAGTGGTCATGGAAACCCATGAGTCGGCCGCCGACTAAACGTCCGCCAAAGAGATCAGATTCAGACGAAGCCCGGTGCTGACGGCCTCGCCCCGGTTGCCAACGCTGAGCTTCCGGTAAAGGTTGCCAAGGTGCGTTTCGACCGTGGGTATAGCCAAGCCGATTTCGCGCGAGATCCGCTTTGTGGACCAGCCCCTGGCAAGGCCCCTTAGAATCTGCATTTCGCGCGACGTGAGGGCTACTGGGATGGATTCAGCCAGCGGAGCGTGTACAGCCACACGTCGAAGGACCGCGGGAATCATTTTGCGTGGTACAGGGCTCTCACTACGCACCGCCGCCCAGATCGCGCGTTGCAGTTCGGACGGACCGACGTCCTTTAGCACATAGCCCGAACAGCCCGCCTGCATCATTCGCAGCAAATCGTCGCTAGACTCCGACACAGTCCAAGCGATGACCTTTGTGTCGGGGTGCTGCTTGAGGAGCTGGGCGGCCGTAACAGGCCCGTCCATCCCCGGCATATGTACGTCCATCAGTACGACATCCGGCCTTAGAGCTGACGCAGCTTTTAGCGCCTGTTCGCCAGACGCGACCTCGCCGCACAAACGCATGTCCTTGGCCTCTGCCAATAGCGCGCGCGCAGCTAGTCGCGGCAGCAGGCTGTCGTCTACTACCAATACACGCAGGGCCTTGTGCTTTATTGGCGCGTCCTCGATCGCCCCAGCTTATCAATAAGGGCTCGGGCGAACTATGGCGGCTGGAATCTACTTGGGAGCTCTGGCGGCGTCCCTGATCGTTACGAACATCCTGGCCCGCAACTACGACATCGCACACCCTGACCAGGCCATCGAGGTCTTCTTTCTAACGGTGGCGGCTGCTGTTATGAGCTTCCCCGAGGCCCGCATCGAGCGTGGCCGCCTAACGTTAAATGGAATCGTTAGTGGCGCGACTGCGATCCTGCTGAATCCGCTCGATGCAACAATCGCTTCGCTGGGTATTGCCGTCGGTAACACGTCTGGGTCATGGAGACGGTTAGCCAACACGCTCATCTACGCTGTTGCCAATTGTCTTGGCGCGGTCATCGCCGCCCAATTAAGAGTGGGAACGAGTCTATCGCTGCCTGCCAGAGCGGTCGTCTTGGGCGTTGCCTTCGGGGCCAATCTCGCATTAGCCGCAACCGCTTTTGCCGTCCGCGACCGTGAATCGCCGATTCGCGTTCTCAGGCATAACCTGAGCGCTTCGTTTCTTACCGCTTTCGCCTACTTCGGCCTCGCTTCGATCCTGGTTAGCTACGTGCTAGATGGCTCCCTGCTCGGCTACTTCCTCGCGACGATCGTTTGCGTTTTGGCCCTGGCGCTCACGGACACCATCGCAGGCAGGCGCGTCCGCCGCGTGCTCGAGTCGGAGCTGTCCGACGCCGATCGCCACCTCTTCCACAGTCGCGCTGTCGAGGGTGTGGTTCACAACCTTCGCAACCACATGGCCACGGCCCTGGCGTATCTCAAAGAGATCGACACTCGGAAGCTCGAAAGCCCCGACCGAGAGAGCCTCGAGACAGCGACTGACGCCGCCAACGACGCGGTCGCCGTCCTTCGGGACCTCGCGCAGGGGGCGACGCCAAAGGTCAGCTACGCACCGAATCCGGTCGACCTCAACGAGCTCGTCACCCGCGCAGTCGGAATGGCGCGACCGCGCGCTCGCGGCAAAGAGGTCCAGTTCGCGGTGCATGAAGCGCCGACGGATGTGGGGGTCAAGGCCGACCCGCTACTCATGCGCGAAGTGATGACGAACCTCTTGAACAACGCCATCGACGCGGTCAGCCTCGGAGGACGCGTCGAGATTTCGACCGGCCGTCGCAGCAACGGATGGCCCTACGTGAGCGTCGCTGACAACGGCCCCGGTGTATCCGACGATCACCGACACCACCTGTTCGAGCCACACTTCACCACCAAGGAAGGCGGCACCGGCCTCGGCTTGTTCATGTCCTACGGCATCGTCCGGGAACACCAAGGCCAACTCTTGTTCGAAGGAAATCGACGCGGTGCGGTTTTCACGGTTGTCCTGCCCCCGTACAGTGGGTGACGCTCAGCCGGAAAAACTGACGGTGTTGCGCACCATCAAGTCAAAGGCCGACAGGGGAACTGCGTCCGCACGCTTCGTATAGGAGAAGAAGTAGTTACGCCCCGCGGTTGTGAAGTCGTATTCGACGACCTCCAGAGCCTGGCCGCCCTGACAAGCGATCAGAGTGCCGGTCTTTCGCACCCGTTAACTCTGTCGACAGTTTCCGGGTCGCTTTGACTTATGGCCGAAAGCTTGAAACAGGTCGTGTCCATCTGTTGAGCGACGGGCCATGATCCGGCCCCTATATCGGTGACATAGTCCAGAGGCCCCAGAGGATGCTGAGTGCCCCTGCCCACGGAAACGAATCCGTTGTTGTTGCCTTCTGGCGAGATGAACCAGTCGGGTGGGTGCCTTAGGGAAAACTGGCCTGCACTTGACCGATACGCCACCCAGTCAATGGTTGGGTCAGGGGTCGAAGTTACGGTGCCCGGGACGCTGGGCGATGACGAGGGAACTGTGCTGCCGGCTCCGACGCTTGTGCAGGCGCTAAACACCACGGCGAGGATGACTGCGGCGGGTGGCCCTAGCTTCACTCGAGTTCGAACGCCACGCATCTTGATCGCGTTACACCACAAGCAGCTGAGAGGCCGAGTGGGGTCTGAAGTCATATAGCAACCAGTCGTGCGCGGGCACCAAGGCCAGCTGACGTACGAGGGCGGCCGCAGAGGCGCCGTCTTCACGGTGTCGCTCCCTCCGTTCAACCCGTAAGGAAGCGGCCCACGGGCTACTTCATCCGGCGTTTGATCGCCGCGGCCAGCTCATCGAGCTCGACCGGCTTCACCAGATAGTCGGTCGCGGCGAGGTTTTCCGCCATGGCACGCGAAGCGCGGTCCGTCGCCCCCGTGACCACGATCGGCCGGGCCGCCCGCACGGCCGCCAGCACATCGTTGCCCGCGCCTTCCAGGATCCCGAGATCGACAACCGGGACCGCACCCCGGAAGGAGCTCGGCAGCCTGGCCGAGGAGTCGGCCTCGAAGCCCAGGCGGCGCAAACCCCGGGCCGTGATCTCCGCCAGGCGCTCGTCGTCATCCACCACGAGCACCCGCACGGTCGGATGCTCGGCCTCCTCCGCGTCGCTCAGATGCGCGAACGCCTCGTCGATGTCCTCGAGCAGCCTCTCCACCGGCGGCGTAGTGCCGTCAGCCTCGGCCATCTCCAGCTCGGCCTTCAATCGCGCGAGCGTCGAGCGCAGGCGGTGCAGGGCCGCCGGGCGTTCAGGCCTGCGTGACGAACCGGTATCCGATCCCACGTACCGTCTCGATCCAGCCCGGCTCGCGCAGCGCGCGCCGCACCTCGTGCACCGCCTGCTCGACGCTGTGCTCGAACCCCGCGTAGTTCGTGCCCCACGCGCGCTCGAGCAGCTCGTTGCGCGACACGACCTCGCCTGGCTTCTCGGCCAGGATGTGCAGCGTGACGAGCGGTCGTCCCTCGAGATGCAGCTCGCGGCCGTCCAGCGTGGCGGACATGCGCGCGAGGTCGACGCGCAGGCGTCCTCGTACCAGCGCGCGGCCTGAAGGCGTGCGGTCGCGCAGCGCACCTCGCACGCGCGCGAGCAGCACCTGGCGGTCAGTGCCTTTGGCGATATAGTCGGCCGCCCCTCGCTCGAGGCTCAGCACCTGATCGCCCGGCGACGGCCGCGCGCCGGTGAAGATGATCACGGGAAACGAAAGGCGATCGGATCCCGACCGCAGCTGGTCCAGCACCTCGGGCGCGTCCATGTCGGGCATCTCGTAGTCGAGAAGCATCAGGTCAGGAGTTTCCGACCTCACCCGCGACAGCGCTTCAGTGCCGCTCAGCGCAACGTCCACCGCGTAACCCGCGCGCCTGAGCAGCTCCGCGGTGACCTCTGCCGTGCGCGGTTCGTCGTCGACGACGAGCAACCTGGCGGGCGCGCCCATCCCCGGCAGGACGCTAACAGAATTCAGCAACGCCCAACCGGCTCGCGCCCGGCGCACAAAAGTTCAGCGATTCCTGAGGAAACGATGAAGCTGGGCTGAGGTCAGCGAATCCGGATGTGCATAGCCTCGCTGCATGGGCCAGCTCCTTGATTTACAGGAAGCCAGGCGCCGACTGGGGCTGGCCCTCGAAGTCCTGTCCCACGACCGCTGGGTCGTCGGCTTCCTACGCGGAGGGGCGCTGCAGCCCGTTGCAGCATCAGAGATATCGCGGCGGCTGCTGCAGGCTCATCCCCTGCAGCCGCTGTCGCGCCGCGCGCTTTTCGAGCAGCGGCCGGTGGTCGTCAACTCCGTCTTTCCCTACACAACTCCCGCCGCCGGCTTCGACTGGGAGCTCGACTGGCCCGCCATCATGTACACCCCGATCGGTGAGCCCGGGCAGCGGCCCATCGGCCTGCTGGTGCTCGGCTGCAGGCGCGACTACTGGTACTCGGAAGAAGACGTGCAGTACGCGATCGGCCTGGGCACCGCACTGACCCCGATCATCTCGGCGCTGCGCGGTCCGCTCGGCCGGATGACCGAGGCCGAAGCTGAGGTTGTGCAGCTCATGAGCTGCGGCCTGTCACGCGAGGAGATCGCTCGGGCGATCAAAGCAGGTCATGTGGAGACGGATGCGCTGATCAGCTCGGTGAAGCGGAAGCTGAACCAGCGAGCGCCGCGCCGGATACCGGTGTGCGTGTGGTGAGGGGTGGATGTCTGGTGCGGTCCGAACGACCACGCGGTCGGGGACCACCAGAAGGCCGGCAAACACACACCGAGCACCACGATGAGGAAAGTCGTGGCGCTCGGCCGCGCTGCTCTGTTTAGTGCGGTCCGAAGAGAAACACAGTGGTGCCGCGACCATCGGTGCTCACCACCTCGAGCCTGCCCCCGATGCCCGCCGCGCGCTCGCGCATTCCCACCAGCCCGTAGCCGTGGGCCTGTGAGGATACGAATCCCTTGCCTTCGTCCGAGACTTCGATAAGGAACGGCCGCGCGGCGAAATGCATGCGCACCCGGCAGATCGACGAACCGGAGTGCTTTCGGACGTTGGTCAACGCCTCACGGACCACCCGGTTGACGACTTCGCGCTGCGGAGGCGGCAGCATGTCCTCGGTGCCGCTGGTCGCAATCTCGACGCGGATCGCGTACAGGCGCGCGAACTCTTCGGCCTGGTGGCGCAGATCGCCCACGAGGCCCTCTGGCCCAATCGGGCGCGGCCGCAGCTCCGCCAGCGTCTCCCGCACCTGCTTCAGCATCCGCTCGAGGATCTCGAAGACGTTGCGAAGTGTCGTGTCGGTCGCCTCGCGGTGGCCCTCGAGGTAGACCTTGAAGAGTGAGATCGCCCCGGCCAGGTCCGTTGCCAGGCCGTCGTGCAGCTCGCGGGCCATCCGGGCTCGCTCCCTCGCCACCGCCGACTCTTCGGCCAGCTTCAGGGACGTGGCGGGACCGTGGCTCTCTACCTCACGCATGCCGCCAGTAGTTTGGCCTAAGGGACCCGGGGTCAGCTAGCCCGCCACACGCCTCCAGAACGAGGCAAGCAGAGCGGCCACGAGCGGATGTCGCAGCCTGCGCAACGCCCGCCGCCATGGCTCCCACAGGCGGCGCGTCTCTTCAAGCGTGTCACGCAGGCGTGCGACGTCGCCCTGGACCAGGCCTCGTTCGCGTTCGAGCATCGCCGCCAGCGCCCGGCCCTGCCTTGCCAGCTTGACGCTCCATACCGCGCTGATCGTGCCTTCCACCACGATCACGGCCACGCCGAACACCAGAAGCCAGGGGCCGACGGAGCTCACTCCTTGCCGTCGCCTTCTTCGATGGCGCCCACAGGAGCGATCGCCACCACTCCAGGGTCCTCGGCCGTAAGGCGCATGACGATGACGCCCTGCGTCTGCCGGCCGATCTGCGAGATCGCGCCCACCGGGGTGCGCAGCACCATGCCGCTTGCGCTGATGATCAGCACCTCTTCCTCGGGGTCGTGCACCACCCTCATCGCG
>WNGH01004642.1_pt1 | contig 13078 bp, 10 predicted proteins | sample 5400631 | NCBI WGS metagenome assembly WNGH01 (sample SAMN13153373, study PRJNA577476) | soil metagenome | isolation source: 115 cm soil or saprolite under Garry oak tree replicate 1 | place: USA:California | collected 2016-06-15
GAGACCGTGCGCCGGATGGAGCGCGCCGCCGGCACGCTCAGCGCGGCGGCCATCGCCGCCCTGGACGAGCGGCTGCCGTGGTACCGCAACATGTCCGCGGAGAACCGGTCCTGGCTGGGCCTGGTCGCCCAGGCGGGCATCGCCGCGTTCCTGGACTGGATCAGGCACCCGGAGCGCAACCGGCCGGCCCTGACCGAGGTGTTCGGCACGGCGCCGCGCGAGCTGGCCCGCGCGGTCAGCCTGCAGCACGCGGTGGAGATGGTGCGGGTCATCATCGACGCGGTGGAGGCCCAGGTCGACGAGCTGGCCGCGCCCGGCGGCGAGGCGGAGCTGCGTGAGGCAGTGCTGACCTACGCCCGGGAGATCGCGTTCAGCGCGGCGCAGGTGTACGCGCGGACGGCGGAGGCGCGCGGCGCGTGGGACGCCCGGCTGGAAGCGCTCGTGGTGGACTCGCTGGTCCGCGGGGAGACCGAGGACACGCTGCACTCCTGGGCTTCGGCGCTGAACTGGTCATCCTCCCCGGTCGTGGTCGTCGTGGGCACGATAAGCGACGAGGACGCCCTGTCCGGCGGGGCGGAGCCGCACATCGAGGACATCCGGGCCCAGGCCCGCCGGGCCCGGCTCGACCTGCTGGCCGGGGTGCAGGGCAACCGGCTGATCCTGGTTCTGGGCGGCACCGATGACCCGATCGCCGCGGCCGAGCGGTTCGCCGGGCGGTTCGGGCCGGGCCCGGTGATCGCCGGGCCGCTGGTCCGCGACCTGCGGGCCGCGTCGGTCTCCGCGCGCGCCGCGCTGGCCGCGCTGCGCGCCGCTCCGGCGTGGCCGGAGGCGCCGCGGCCGTCCGGGGCGGACGACCTGCTCCCCGAGCGCGCCCTGGACGGCGATCCTGACGCGAAGGCCGCGCTGATCAGCGACGTCTACGAGCCCCTGGTGGGCGGCGGGCACGCACTGCTTGACACCCTGACGACCTACCTGGAACAGGGCTCCTCCCTGGAGGCCACGGCCCGGCTGCTGTTCGTGCACCCGAACACGGTCCGGTACCGGCTGCGCCGTGTCGCCGAGCTCACCGATTACGTCCCGTCGGCCGGGCGGGACGGCTTCACCTTGTGGGTGGCCATGGCCCTCGGCCGCCTGGCCCAGGGGGGCCAGGGGGTACGGGGGGCGGGGAGCCCCCCGTGACCGGGGGGTTCCGGGGGGTCGTCCCCCCGGGCCAGCACAGCGAGGGACGACCCCGGGTGAGCGCTATTTGGAGATAGCCTACAAATATTCGACGTGTAACTTCGTACTGTTCGACATTCATCTGGCGGAGATCTACAGGGCAGGGTAAGAGGATGCTGATCATCACCGCGCCCGGGCAGGGCGCGCAGACGCCGGGTTTCCTGGCGCCCTGGCTGGAACTGCCCGGGATCGCCGAGCGCCTCGGCACCGCCTCGGAGCTGGCCGGCTGCGATCTCATCAGGTTCGGGACGACCGCGAGCGCCGATGAGATCAAGGACACGGCGGTGGCTCAGCCGCTGCTCGTGGCGGCCGCGATCGCCGCCGCGTCGGCCCTGGCGCCCGGCGGGGACCCGGGTGAGTTGCCCGCGGACGCGGCCGCCGGGCACAGCGTCGGGGAGCTGGCCGCCGGGGTCATCGCCGGCGTGCTCGCCGCGGATGACGCGATGCGCCTGGTCGGGGTGCGCGGGACGGCCATGGCGGCGGCCGCGGCGGCCGAGCCGACCGGGATGACGGCGGTGCTCGGCGGCGATCAGGACGCGGTGCTCGCGGCGCTCGCCGGGCACGGCCTGACGCCCGCGAACGTCAACGGGGCCGGGCAGATCGTGGCCGCCGGGACGCTGGCGCAGCTGGCCGCCTTCGCGGCCGATCCGCCCGCGGGGGCGCGGCTGCGGCCCCTCCAGGTCGCCGGGGCCTTCCACACTCAGCACATGGCCCCGGCCGTCGCGGCACTGCGGGACGCCGCCGCCGGCGTCACGGTCACCGATCCGGCCATGACGCTGCTTTCCGACTCCGACGGGGCCGCGGTCACTACCGGCAAGGAGTGGCTGGAGCGCATCGTCGCCCAGGTCGCCGCGCCGGTGCGCTGGGACCTGTGCATGCGGACGATGGCCGATCTCGGCGTGACCGCGCTCATCGAGCTGCCGCCGGCCGGCACGCTGACGGGCCTGGCCCGGCGGGCGCTGCCCGGCGTGGCCCAGCTCGCGATCAAGACTCCGGACCAGCTCGACGCGGCCCGCGACCTGATCGACGAGCACCTCGCGGACTCCGATCGCCATAGCCACGGTCACCTGCCCGAATGGCGGCTGATCGTCGCGCCGGCGTCGGGGACGTTCCGCTCGCCGCCGGCGTCAGGGGGGTATGGGGGGGCGGACAGCCCCCCCATGATCGGGGGGTCCGCCAGGGGGGGCCGGGGGAATGGAGTCCCCCCGGGAGCCAGCAGTGCCGCCCCCCCGGATCTGCTGGGCTCGGTCGTCGCCCGCGGCGGGGAGCGCGCGGTCGCGGCGCCGTGGCCCGCGGAGATCATCGAATGGCTGGTGGAAGACGGGGATCCGGTCAGCGAGGGACAGCCGCTCGTCCGCATCCAACCCGAGGGGGGCCCGGGGGGATGGGTCCCCCCGGGCAGAAGGGAAGGCGCATGACATCCTTTACCCCGTTCGCACCGGCCCCGGGCGCGCGCATCCTGTCGCTCGGCGGCTACCAGCCGGGCAACGTGGTCACCAACGATGACCTCGCGGCCCGGGTCGACACCGACGACGAGTGGATCCGCAGCCGGGTCGGCATCGTCAGCCGCCGGTTCGCCGGGCCCGAGGAGAGCGTGACCGACATGGCGTTCGTGGCCGGCGGCAAGGCGCTGGCCGGCAGCGGCCTGTCTCCCGGTGACATCGACCTGGTCATCGTGGCTACCTGCAGCACCGAGGCGTCGATACCGAACGTCTCCGCGGTGGTCGCGCACCGGCTCGGCATCGCCGCGCCCGGCGCCTACGACCTCAACGCCGCCTGCGCCGGATTCTGCTACGCGCTGGCCAACGCCTCCGACGCGATCACGGCGGGCACCGCCCGGCACGTGCTGGTCATCGGGTCGGAGAAGATGACGGCCTGGGTCGACCAGACGGACCGCTCCACCTGCATCATCTTCGCCGACGGGGCCGGCGCCGCGGTCGTGGGCCCGGTCGCGGACGGCGAGCCGCCCGGCATCGGCCCGGTCGCCTGGGGTAGCGCCGGGAACCTGGCGGAGCGGATCACCATCGCCGACCGCAACTCGTTCCTGCACCAGGAGGGCCAGGCGGTGTTCCGCTGGGCCACCACGGCCCTGCACCCGATCGCGGCGCAGGCCTGCGAGCGGGCCGGCGTAGCGGTGAGCGACCTGTCCGCGTTCGTCCCCCACCAGGCGAACCTGCGGATCATCGAGGCCATCGCGCGCCGGCTCGGCGTGCCGCGGGAGCGCCTGGCGGACGACATCGTGCACGCGGGCAACACGTCCTCGGCCTCGATCCCGCTGGCCCTGTCGCGGATGGCCGAGCGCGGGGAGGTCAAGCCGGGATCGCCGGCCCTGCTGCTCGGATTCGGCGGTGGGCTGTGTTACGCGGCGCAGGTGGTCACGGTACCCTAGCCGCGCCCAGGCCCGCCGGCGCCCGCCGGCCGGGCGGGGACAGACCCTGCCGGCCCCGCCCTGGGGACGCAGACCAGTACGCACACCTCACAGAAGGAGCAAAGGGACATGAACGAGCAGGAGATCCTCGCCGGGCTTGGTGAAATCGTCGAGGAGATCGCCGGGGTACCCGCGGATGAGGTAACGCCGGGCAAGAGCTTCGTCGATGACCTGGACATCGACTCGCTGTCGATGGTCGAGATCGCCGTCGCCGCCCAGGACAAGTTCGGCGTCGAGATCCCTGATGACCAGCTGAAGGACCTCACCACGGTCCAGGACGTGGTGAACTTCGTCGGCAAGAACGCCGGAGGATCGGCGTGACCGCAGGGCGCGATGCCGTCGTCGTCACCGGGCTCGGCGCGACTACCCCGCTCGGCGGGGATGTCGCGTCGACCTGGTCGGCGATGCTGGAGGGCCGCAGCGGCGTCGGCCGGCTCAGCCAGCCGTGGGCGGCGGACCTGCCGGTCCGCATCGCCGCCGAGGCGGCCGCCGACCCGGTGGAGGTCGTGGGCCGCGTGCAGGCCCGCCGGATGGACCGCTGCGAGCAGCTGGCGCTGGTGGCCGCGCGTGAGGCGTGGGCAAACGCGGGCTCGCCCGAGGTGGACCCCGAGCGGCTCGGGGTGGCGGTCACCAGCGGGATCGGCGGCATCGGGTCGACGCTGACCGCCTATGACACGCTCAGGGAGAAAGGCTGGCAGCGCATCTCGCCGTACACGGTGCCGATGCTCATGCCGAACGGTTCGGCCGGCTGGATCAGCATGGAAATCGGAGCCAGGGCGGGTGCGCACGCGCTGGTCAGCGCGTGCGCATCCGGCGCCGAGGCGATCGGCTACGGCATCGACATGATCCGCTCGGGGCGGGCCGACGTGGTCCTGGCCGGCGGCACCGAGGCGGCGATCATGCCGCTGAACATCGGGGCGTTCGCGGTGATGCGGGCCATGTCCACCCGCAACGACGAGCCGGAGCGGGCGTCCCGGCCGTTCGACAAGGCCAGGGACGGCTTCGTGCTCGGCGAGGGAGCCGGGATGCTGGTGCTGGAGTCGCTCGCGCACGCGCGGCAGCGCGACGCCACCGTGTACGCCGTCGCGGCCGGGGCCGGCTACTCCTCGGACGCCTACCACATCGCGCACCCGGCGCCCGACGGGACCGGCGTGATCGCGGCGATTACCCGCGCGCTGGCCGACGCCCAGGTCGACCCGGGCCGGGTGGTGCACGTCAACGCGCACGCCACGTCCACCCCGGAGGGCGACGCGGTCGAGGCGCAGGCGCTGGCCAAGGCGCTCGGGACCGCCATCGACGGCGTGATCGTCACGTCCACCAAGTCGATGACCGGGCACCTGCTCGGCGGCGCCGGCGCCATCGAGTCGGTGGCCGCCATCCTCGCGCTGCGCGAGCACGTGGCCCCGCCCACCATCAACCTCGAGGACCTGGACGAGGACGTGCCGGTCGAGATCGCCACCGAGCCGAGGCCGCTGAGCAAGCGCGGCTCCGAGCCGATGGCCGTGCTGAACAACGCGTTCGGGTTCGGCGGCCACAACGTGTCGCTGGTTTTCACCGCCGTCTGAGCCTTCGTCCACCGTCCATCGTTCCGGCTAGGGGAGACCTGAGATGACCGCTTTGAACCAGACCCGAGTTCCGGTTGCTGTTCGGAGTGCTGCCCCTGCTGCTGTTCCCGCCGGGGCGGCGCCCCGGCCTGCCCCCCTCCCGCGCGACCCCCAGGAGCGCCTGGCCGCCCTGTTCGATCCGGGCACGCTGGAGGTCCTGCCGGTCGACTTCGAGGAGCGCAGCGGGGTCGTCGCGGGCGTCGGCCTGGTGCACGGCGTGGGCGCGGTGGCCTTCGCCTCCGACCCGCGGGTCCAGGGCGGCGCGATGGGCACCGCGGGCTGCGCCGCGATCGTCGCGGCCTACTCCGAGGCCCTGTCGCGGGGTGTCCCCATCGTGGGCCTGTGGCACTCCGGCGGGGCCCGGCTGGCCGAGGGCGTAGCCAGCCTGCACGCGGTGGGAACCGTGTTCGCCGCGATGACCCAGGCGTCCGGGCGGGTGCCGCAGATCTCGGTGGTGCTCGGGCCGGCGGCAGGCGGCGCCGCCTACGGCCCGGCGCTGACCGACATCGTGATCCTGTCCGGGCCGGGGCGCATCTTCGTCACCGGCCCGGATGTGGTGCGGTCGGTAACCGGCGAAGACGTGGACATGGAACGGCTGGGCGGCCCCGAGCCGCATAGCCGCAGGTCCGGCGTGGTGCATGTGGTCACAGAGACCGACGCGGAGGCACTCGACCGGGCCCGCCTGCTCGCGTCCATGCTCAGCGACCAGGGCAAGATCGCCGACGACATGGACGAGCGTGACCTCTCCGGCCTGCTGCCCGAATCCGCCCGCCGCGCGTACGACGTGCACGTGCTGACCGGCAGGCTCCTCGACACGCCGGGCGTCGAATTGCACCCGCGGTGGGCGCCGAACATCGTCACCATCCTCGGCCGCCTGGCCGGCCGCACGGTCGGCGTGGTCGCCAGCAACCCGATGCGGCTAGGCGGCTGCCTGGACGCCGCCTCGGCGGAGAAGGCGGCGCGCTTCGTGCGGATGTGCGACGCGTTCGGCGTGCCGCTGGTCGTCCTGGTGGACGTGCCCGGCTACCTGCCCGGCGTCGGCCAGGAATGGGACGGCGTGGTCCGCCGCGGCGCCAAGCTGCTGCACGCCTTCGCCGAGGCCACAGTCCCCCGGGTGACGCTGGTGACCCGCAAGGCTTACGGCGGCGCCTACATCGCGATGAACTCCCGCTCGCTCGGCGCGACCCGCGTCTTCGCCTGGCCCGGCGCCGAGCTCGCGGTCATGGGCGCGGTCGCCGCCGTCCGCATCCTGCACCGGCGCGCGCTCGCCTCGGTGCCGCCCGAGCAGCTGCACGAGGCCGAGACGCGGCTAGCCGCCGAGCACGAGGCCACCGCGGGCGGCCTGCGGCGCGCCCTGGAACTCGGGGTCATCGACGCGATCATCGAGCCCAGCCAGACCCGCCGCGAGCTGGCCCGGGCCATCGCCGAGGCTCCCCAGCTGAAGGGCACCCACGCCAACATCCCGCTGTAAGAGCACCCACGCCGGCATCCCGCTGTAGGAGCACCCACGCCGGCATCCCGCTGTGACGCTCTTCTAGTGCCGCCACTTGCGCATCAGATCTCTCACCAGCCACGCCAGCCCCATCTTTCGATCACCTATACGAGGAAGGCGAGTTTTTACGGGGTGGATTCGGGCTTGTGGGTGATTTTTGGGTATCATGATGCACAAAATCCACCCCGTAGCCCGAATCCACCAAGATCTTTCCGGTGCCCCGCATCAGGGCTCTACTGCGGTTTCACGACGCCCATATGTATCACCGGGCAGGCCGGGTCTACCGCGCTTTAGGTTGGCTGGAGAGGGCTGGGCTAGAGAGGGCTGGGCGGATGGCTAGAGGGGAGTGTCGCCGGGCAGGCCGGTGCCGCGGTCGGAGCCGCCGGGCGTGGGGCCGGTGGGAGGCTCGGAGTTGGCGGGAGAACTGGGGCTGGCGGGGCCAGAGCCGGACCCGGGCGGGGTGGAGCCGGGCGGCGTCGAGCCGGAGGGAGCGGAGCCGGGCGGAGCGGAGTCCGGCGGGGCGGAGTCCGGCGGGGCGGAGTCCGACGGGGCGGAGCCGGAGGCGTCGGCGGGGGGCTCGTCGGCGGGGGCGGGACGGGCTTCGCGGAGCAGGTCCTCGAGGCGGGCCGCGCGGATGCGGCGGAAGGTCCGGTGGTCGCGGGCACGCTCCAGGACGGCCACCTCAAGCTGGGAGGCCACGAACTCGGTGCGCTCGCCGTTGCCCGGCGCGGACAGCGCGGACAGCGCGGCGGCGAACGCCTGGGCCAGCGACATGTCCTCGGAATAGCGCTCCTTCAGCGCCGCGGACACCTGGTCCGCCTGGCCGCCGAAGGCCACGAAGCCCGGCTCGTCGGTCACCGAGCCGTCGAAGGTGATCCGGTAGATCTGGTCGTCGCCGGGCCGGGCGCCCACCTCGGCGACCACGATCTCTACCTCGAAGGGCTTCGGGCTCTCGGTGAAGATGGTGCCGAGCGTCTGCGCGTACCAGTTGGCGATGCCACGCGCCGTCACGTCGTTCCGGTCGAACTGGTAGCCGGTGATGTCGGCGTAGGTGACACCGGCCTTGCGCAGGTTCTCGTACTCGTTGTACCGGCCGACCGCGGCGAAGCCGATCCGGTCGTAGATCTCGCTGATCTTGTGCAGCGCGCTCGACGGGTTCGGCGCCACCAGGAGGATCCCGTCCGCATACTGCAGCGCCACGCAACTGCGGCCGCGCGCGATGCCCTTCCGCGCGTAATCGGCCTTGTCCCGCATGGACTGTTCTGGGGACACATAGAACGGCATGGACACCGCAGGCGCTTCCTTTACCTAGGTACGGAGCGGGAGAGGACGGGGGCGGGGCTCACTAGCTGTCCCGCAGCGGAGCAACCGGGCCGTCGGGGCGGGCCATCCGGCCCTGCACGACCTGCTCGGCGATCTCCGCGGACTCGGCTTCCGGCAGCTTCCTGAAGCCGTCGGCCGTGACCGTGGCGATGACCGGGAAGAGGCGCCTGGTCAAGTCCGGGCCGCCGGTCGCCGAGTCGTCGTCGGCGGCGTCGTAGAGCGCCTGCACGCAGGCCAGCGCGGCATCGCGCGCCGGCATGCCGTCGGCGTAGAGCTTCTTCAGCGCCCCCCGGGCGAACAAGGATCCCGAGCCGATGGAGTAGAACCGCTGCTCCTCGTACGGGCCGCCGGCCACGTCGTAGCTGAACATCCGGCCGCGGCCGGCGTCCTCGTCATAGCCGACGAACAGCGGCACGACGACCAGGCCCTGCATGGCCGCGCCCAGGTTCCCCCTGACCATCCAGGCCAGCCGGTTCGCCTTGCCCTCCAGGGACAGCGACCGGCCCTCCATCTTCTCGTAATGCTCGAGCTCGACCTGGAACAGCCGGACGAACTCGATGCCCACGCTGCCGGTACCCGCGTAGCCCATGGCGGAGAACTCGTCGGTGCGGAAGACCTTCTCCACATCCCGCTTGGCGATCATGCTCCCGGCGGTGGCGCGGCGGTCGCCGGCCAGCACGACCCCGCCCTCGCACATGGCGGCGACGATCGTGGTGGCGTGCGGCAGGCCGCGGACGGCCGGGTGAGGGCCCCCCTGACCGGAGTCCGCGGAGGACGTCATCCGGCCGGGCAGCAGCCCGGGTGAGTGCGAGGCGAGGAAGTCGGTGAACGAGGAGGTCTGCAGCCCCATGAAGCCCGAACGAGGACCGCCTGCAGCGCCCTGCCCCCGGCCGGACATACCCCGGTCCCCGGCGAACGGGCCAGGCTGGCTGCCGTCGAAATACGAGCCCAACGCGGACCTCCTCCCGTAGTCATAGCAAACGTACTCAACAGACCCTACTGCCACGGCGGAGCGCGGCAAGACGCGAGAGACGCCGGCGCGTCCGCCTACGGCGAACCCCCGGCGCCGCGGCCTACTGGCCGCCCTTCTGCACGTACGACCGGACGAACTCCTCGGCGTTCTCCTCGAGGACCTCGTCGATCTCGTCGAGGATCGCGTCCACGTCGTCGGAGAGCTTCTCGTGCCGCTCCCTGACTTCCTCGGTGCCGCCCGCCTCGGTCTCCTCGGTCTCCTCGGCGCGCCTCGTGGTCTGCCGCTGACCGCCTGTGTCCTTCGTTGCCATGTCACTACCTCCGTCAGTCCCAACGCTATCGTCACCCGTGGGAGTCCCGCCCAATCCCGCCGGGCTGAAATCGGTACGAACTCGCGATCCGCGGCCCAGGGTCAGGATCCGGGGGTGGCAAGGTCCGGATCCGCTGGCGCGGGCCGGGGCAGGGGCGGGTCAGCGTGTCACACCTGACCGGCCCTACTCCTGGCCGGTAAGGGCGGCGACCAGCTCGGCGGCGCTGCGGCAGCGGTCGAGCAGCTCGCCGACGTGCGCCCGGGTGCCGCGCAGCGGCTCGAGCGTGGGGACGCGCTGCAGCGACTCCCGCCCCGGGATATCGAAGATCACGGAATCCCACGAGGCGGCCGCCACAGACTCCGGATACTGCCGCAGGCAGCGGCCGCGGAAGTAGGCCCTGGTGTCCTCGGGCGGGTTCTCGACGGCCCGCTCCACGGTGGCGTCGTCGGTGAGCCGCACCATCCGGCCCCTGGCCGCCAGCCGGTTATACAGGCCGCGGTCCTGCCGCACGTCGGAGTACTGCAGGTCGACCAGCTGCAGCCGCGGGCTGTCCCAGTTCAGGCCGTCCCGGGTCCGGTATCCCTCGAGCAGCTCGAGCTTGGCCACCCAGTCGAGCTCCCTGGACAGCAGCATGGGGTCCTCGGCCAGCCGGTTCAGCACCGACTCCCACCGGTCCAGCACGTCGGTGGTGATGTCGTCGACGTCGTTGCCGTACTTGTCCTCGGTGAACTTGCGGGCCAGCTCGAGGTACTCGGCCTGCAGCTGGACGGGAGTCATCTTCCGGCCGTCCTTGAGCGTGACCAGGCGGCGGCAGGTCGGATCGTGCGAGATCGCGCGCAGCTCGGCCACCGGGGCCTCGACCGACAGGTCCGTGCCCAGGAACTTGTCCTCGATCATCGCGAGCACCAGCGCGGTCGTGCCGACCTTGAGGTAGGTGGACACCTCGGCCATGTTGGCGTCGCCGATGATCACGTGCAGCCGCCGGTACTTCTCCGGGTCGGCGTGCGGCTCGTCCCTGGTGTTGATGATGGGCCGCTTGAGCGTGGTCTCCAGGCCGACCTCGACTTCGAAGAAGTCGGCCCGCTGGCTGATCTGGAAGCCGGCGCCGCGGCCATCGGCGCCGATGCCGACCCGGCCCGCCCCGCAGATCACCTGGCGCGAGACGAAGAACGGGACCAGGAACCTGACGATGTCGGCGAACGGCGTACCGCGCCGCATCAGGTAGTTCTCGTGCGAGCCGTAGGAGGCGCCCTTGTTGTCGGTGTTGTTCTTGTACAGCTGGATGGGGGCGCTGCCCGGCACGGTAGCGGCCTTGGTCGCGGCCTCCGCCATGACCCGCTCGCCGGCCTTGTCCCAGATCAGCACCGACAGCGGGTTCGTGCACTCGGGTGCCGAGTACTCGGGGTGCGCGTGATCGACGTACAGCCGCCCGCCGTTGGTGAGGATGACGTTGGCCAGGCCCAGGTCCTCGTCGGTGAGCTGCGAGGAGTCCGCCGCCTCGCGGGTCAGGTCGAAGCCCCGGGCGTCCCGCAGCGGGTTCTCCTCCTCGAAGTCCCAGCGGGCCCGCCGCGCGCGGGCGGCCGTGGCCGCCTGGTAGGCGTTGACGATCTGGGATGAGGTCACCATCGCGTTGGCGCCGGGCTGCCCGGGTACAGAGATGCCGTACTCCGTCTCTGTGCCCATGACGCGTAGAACGCTCATGAAGTGTCCCTCACGCACTGCTGCCGGGGCGCCTGCATCTCACTCACCATTGCAGCCTAATGCCGCAACCGGCGAAGACGACATGCTGACGCGCTCTATTTGCCAAGGGGGGACAGCCCCCCTTAGACCCCCCGGAGGCCTGAGTGCGAACAGCCATCAAAGGTACTGCCCGGTGTTGGCCACGGTGTCGATCGACCGGCCTGCCTCGGTCCCGGTCTTGCCGGAGACCAGGGTCCTGATGTAGACGATGCGCTCGCCCTTCTTGCCGGAGATGCGAGCCCAGTCGTCCGGGTTGGTGGTGTTCGGCAGGTCCTCGTTCTCGCTGAACTCATCGACGCACGCGGCCAGCAGGTGGCTGACCCGGATGCCCTTCTGCCCGGTTTCCAGGAACTCCTTGATGGCCATCTTCTTGGCCCGGGCGACGATGTTCTCGATCATCGCGCCGGAGTTGAAGTCCTTGAAGTACAGCACTTCCTTGTCGCCGTTGGCGTAGGTGACCTCGAGGAACCTGTTCTCCTCGGACTCGGTGTACATCCGCTCGACCGTGCGCAGGATCATCGCCTCGACGGTGGCCTGGGCCGACGAGCCGTTCGCGGCCATGTCATCGGGGTGCAGCGGCAGCTCGGTCAGCACGTACTTGGAGAAGATGTCCTTGGCCGCCTCGGCGTCCGGCCGCTCGATCTTGATCTTGACGTCGAGCCGGCCCGGCCGCAGGATCGCCGGGTCGATCATGTCCTCGCGGTTGGAGGCGCCGATGACGATGACGTTCTCCAGGCCTTCGACCCCGTCGATCTCGCTCAGCAGCTGGGGCACGATCGTGTTCTCCACGTCGGACGACACCCCGGACCCGCGGGTGCGGAAGATCGAGTCCATCTCGTCGAAGAACACGATGACCGGCATGCCCTCGCTGGCCTTCTCCCTGGCCCGCTGGAAGACGAGCCTGATGTGCCGCTCGGTCTCGCCGACGTACTTGTTCAGCAGCTCGGGGCCCTTGATGTTCAGGAAGAAGCTCTTGCCTTCCTTGGTCCCCTCGTCCTGTGCCGTCTTGGCCGCGACCTGCTTGGCCAGCGAGTTCGCCACGGCCTTGGCGATCAGCGTCTTGCCGCAGCCCGGCGGCCCGTAGAGCAGGACCCCCTTCGGCGGCTTGAGCTGGTGCTCCTTGAACAGGTCGGCGTGCAGGTAGGGCAGCTCGATGGCGTCCCTGATCTGCTCGATCTGGCCGGACAGGCCGCCGATGTCTTTGTAGGAGATGTCCGGCACTTCCTCCAGGATGAGCTCTTCCACCTCGGCCTTGGGAATCCGCTCATAGACGTACCCCGACCTGGACTCGAGCAGGAGCGAGTCGCCGGCCCGCAGCGTCTCGCGCAGCAGCGGCTCGGCCAGCCGGACCACGCGCTCCTCGTCGGCCTGGGAGATGACCAGGGCGCGCTGGGAGTCGGCGAGGACCTCCTTGAGCATGACGACCTCGCCCACCGTCTCGTAGGACTGGGCGATGACGACGTTGAGCGCCTCGTTCAGCACGACTTCCTGGCCCGGGCGAAGCTCGGTCAGCTCGACGTTCGGGGATACGTTCACCCGCATCTTGCGGCCGCCGGTGAACACGTCGCAGGTGTCGTCCTCGTTCGCCTGCAGGAAGACGCCGAAGCCGGATGGCGGCTGGGCCAGCCGGTCCACTTCCTCTTTCAGCGCGACGATCTGGTCGCGCGCCTCGCGCAGGGTCGCGGCCAGCCGCTCGTTCTGGGCCGTGACCCCGGTGAGGCTGCCTTCGGTCTCGCGCAGCCTGTCCTCGAGGAGCCGAACCTGCCGTGGCGAGTCCGCCAGCCTGCGCCGCAGCACGGCAATCTCCTCATCAAGGAAGGAGATCTGAGCGGTAAGGCTCTTCACCTCATCCTCGTGCCGGCTGCGCCCGCTCTCATCTCTGGTAGGCACGGCCCTCACCTCCTCCTGCACCGTTAACTGGACTCTACCTACTCACGGGCCTTCCCTAACCTCCCGGCGCCGTATCGACGCCGTTTTGCTGCCCGCGAAA